>Ga0209069_10001310_pt1 | contig 12543 bp, 17 predicted proteins | sample Str013_2_FD_187202 | JGI IMG/M metagenome (GOLD analysis project Ga0209069, IMG submission 187202) | Freshwater sediment microbial communities in response to fracking from Pennsylvania, USA - Straight Creek_MetaG_SC_2013 (SPAdes) (version 2) | ecosystem: Environmental > Aquatic > Freshwater >...
AAGCGGGATGTCACGGTCCACGATCCTCAAGGGGATGCGCGAACTGCGGGCCGGGCAAAGCCTGGGCAGCGCGGAGCGGGTGCGCCACGCTGGTGGGGGGCGGAAATGCCTGGAGGTCGCCGATCCGGCGCTGACCGGTGCGCTGGAACGGCTTATGGAGGAGAGCACGGCGGGGGATCCGATGAGTTTGTTGAGATGGACACACAAATCGACGGCGCGGATCGCCACGGAGTTAGCCCGCCAAGGCCATCCAATCAGTGATGAAACGGTGCGGCGGCGGCTAAAAGAGTTGGGGTATTCGCTCCAGGCCAACCGCAAGGGGTATGAAGGCAACTCCCCTGCCACGCGCGATGCGCAATTTCAGTATCTCGCCCCCCAAGTGCGCCAGTTCCTGGCCGTGAAGGCGCCGGTGTTGTCGATCGATACCAAAAAGAAAGAACGCGTCGGCGAGTCCAAAAATCCCGGACGCACCTGGCGGCCCCAGGGACATCCGCGTGTGGTCAACGTCTATGATTTTCCCTCGCTGAGTGCGGGAACCGCCATTCCGTATGGAGCCTATGATGTGCAACGCAACCGGGGGTTTGTGAACGTGGGGATGACGCATGACACGGCTGACCATACCACCTTTCACCAGGATCAATCGTACTTTCACATCAATGGCAACAAAGCCTGTGTGATGTGGGTATCTCCAGACCCTATCACGCCTGAAATGGGGCCGATGCAATATGTGCGTGGGTCACATGTGTGGGGACCCACCTATAAACCAAACATCTTTGTCACACGTGGGTATATTTACGCAGCCGATGGTGCCGAATTGCCGGACATTGAATCGCAGCGTGAGCGATACGACATTGTGACTTATGCGACTCGTCCCGGCGATATGATCGTGCACCATGACAAAACCCTGCATGGTTCAGGTGGCAATGCTTCTGATGACCAGATGCGAAGCACGCTGTCCGTCCGTTACTGTGGCGACGACGTTACCTATCGCTTCCGCCCCTCGGCACCGCCACAGCCGCATCATCGTCACAACCTGCGCGATGGCGACCCAGTCGATAGCGACCAGTTTTCCGTTGTGTGGCATGAGCAGTGACACGCACCTCGTGTTCGCCACTTCACGCACTACCTGTGACATGGCGATGGCGCATACGCAGGGAGGCCTGTGCGAGGCTCGTGAGATCCTTCCTGTGGAAGGGGGATACGGTCCCACGCAACAACCACATCAGTTGACACCAGAGGAGAGAGAAGCATGACAGAGTCCCAGGCAAGGGGCTATGAAACAATCGCCTAATGGAATCACAGTCTGTTTTCTATTCGCCTCTCCCTCTCACCCGTTGATGAGCAAGGAAAACCGTAACTCCTGAACGACCGATACCCGTGTATATGTCAAATTTGGGAACGTCTACGCGAACGCTCCTGTGGCTGCGGCCTCTAGTTGTCGCAGCACTGCTGCTGTCCCCTCCTCAGTATCGAGGAGATCAATCGGGCGGAGCTGCATCAGTAAGGGGTGGGCTTGTTCGAAGAAGGCAAGTCGATACTCTTGCGCGACCATATCGTCGAGCACGGTCAACGCCCGCTGCAACCGAACCAATTTCTGTGCATGGCGCGTGTCGATCGCTCCCCCTGCCTCCCACCGTGCAATGGTGCTCCACGATACGCTCAGTAGTTGACTAAAGCGCTGCTGCGAGAGCAGCTTGGGAGGGTCGGGAGAGAGTTGGACGCGGAGATCACGAATTGCGTCTGCCGTGAGTCCCTTCGCGGAAGCTCTCATAACCGTTGACGGGGCCGCGGCGGTCCGACGCGCGGCTTTTTTCCGTACCACAACCGGAGTTCTTTGCTTAGTCAGGGATCGGACCGTCATCGCTCTTGCCATATTCATAGCCTCCCTTGCTCGATGAAGTGTTCCCATTCTTGATCCGCGGGTTCCAGCAGAAGCCGAGCTTCAACCTGCTCCAAAAACAATGCGACACACCGTCCAGCGGGCGGATTGCGCACTGACGGGTACAAGATGCCGTCATATCCCGCGTCACGAATCGCTTTGGCGACCTCGTGGCACCGTGGCGACGGGGGATCAGAGCGGAGTTCTTCGGCCGTGATGCGATAGCGTTTGCGTTCCTGGGCAGTACCAAGATCGACGAGCCGAAGGTCGGGGGCCGCAAGCTGATAAAGCCGAAACGCGGCCGGGTTCGCTGGAACACTCCCCAAATGGGCGGCGATCTCACGCCACGCCGTCTCTACTGTATCAGCAGCATAGGTTGTCGGTTCGGTCTCCATATGCTCATGAAAACGGCCTGCACGACTCGGCAATACCTCATTTCGCTGGGTTCGTATCTTAAGAACGACACGGTACCACTGCAACCCTCGACTCCGCTTCCCACTACCCCGCTTTCGTGCCGCTACCATACGAGGAATATACTATGTGGTATATTGTACTAAATAGCAAGAGAGTATGGAACGGATACCACTCGGCGCGTCTCCTGGCTTTCATCGGTCCGCAACGCTTCAGGCGATCGCTCTGTCTGTCTACCATGATGCAGTGATGGACATCGCCGGAAGGTGAATCATGACTTTTGAAGACGAATATCTGGACGTGTTACAGAACATCGAATTCGCGATCATCAGCGTCTATCGCCAACACCCGGAGGTGCGGGATTCGGTTGTCCTCCGGGCGATCGAAACCTTGATCGACACCTACCGCGCGGAGGCACGAGGCCAGACACCAAAGTCGCTGAAATTGCCTGAGACCGAGGCGCTGATTTTTGCGCGGGTCCGGGAAGTCTGTGACCTACGGCTCGGGCGCGGCGGTCTCGGTATGGCCGCAGAGCAGGCGCCTGCCCAAGACAAAACTGTCGAAGAGATCGTGGCGTGCCTGCGCCGTATTCGCAATTCAGTGGAGCGCTGGAACAAGCGGGGTGGCCAGCAAGGGCATGTCACCTTTGTGAATCAATTCATCAAGTGAGGAGCACGGGCAGGTACAACAACACCCAGAGATCACGACTCCCAGAAGTCCAGCGTGGCAAGACAATCATCCGCCCAGGAGCGTGACGATACCCCAGAAACGACGAGTGCCTCACGCTGGGGAGCAACCACCAGCGATCTCGATCTCCCGCTACGAGATTACGACTGAACCCATGCAAGATCGCCACTATCAGCGACTCCCGCGCTACGTCAAAGAAGCAATGGAGCGACTCCACGACGTTGCCCAACGTCGCCCTCGTGAAGCCATCCCTGAGTTGTCTGAGCTCATCAAACACTATCCGCGCGTCCCACAACTGTATAACTATCCGAGTGTGTCATATTCACGAGCTATACGACGGAAGGAAGCAGAAACGGTGGTGGCGGAGACCTATCAACGGAATCCAGATTACCTGTTTGCGCGGCTGAACTATGCGGAAGTGTGTTTAGCGCGGCGAGACTATGCCCAGGTGGCTGAGATCTTTGCTCACACCTTTGATCTGCATGCCCTTTATCCGCAGCGGAAGCGCTTTCATCTCTCAGAAGTCGCTAACTTTATGGGGATCGCGGGGCTTTATTTCCTCGCAATCGGTCAGCGCGAGTTGGCAGAACACTATGACAATCTTCCCCAGCAAATCGCTCCGGATTTCCCGCTAACCACGCACTTGCACAAGAAGCTCTTCCCAGGTCTGTTGCGTCGATTCTGGCAGAGCGTGACTGGTCGGACGTAACCACCCGATGCCGCGCACTTCATAACGGTCGACTTGCGGGCCTTGATTAACGACAGTCGTTGATCATTCTCTCAACCTGTGAGGAAGGGATAGACGTCCGCTCAGTATCAACGCAGGCACGCCACCACCAGAGTGGCACCGTTACCCGCGTGACTTTCCCTTGGTCGCGCGCTCTGCGACCAGCGTTGAGCTGTCTCCCTGGTGAAATTTGATCTTGCCTTCGAGGGTATTCTTATTCACCAGCACGAGCCAGCCACTGCCAGCAGCGGGGTCGCATTCATCATTGCCATCCCACGTGAAGGTGAACCGATCGCCACTGGCTGTCACTTCCACCTCGCCGTCAAGCTGTCCCGAAACGAGCCCGAATTGAAATTGACCGCCACCGTCACGACGGATCTGGATATACGCTTGCACCTCCATGTTCAGATACTCATCATCCCACATTTCCATCTCGGTAATGTGCCACGTCCCTTCGTACTTCATTGCTCCTCCTTCGGTGGTTGCATAGGGGATCGCTTCTCAGTAGTCAACCAACGTGAGGCTGGGATAGCGGCGACGATAGAAATGTCCCTTATAGCGCCGCAGCAGATACTCCAGATACTCAGGAGCTGTCTCACGCTGGATCAAAAACGCAGCGGCAACCGAGGCATCGCCATGCTCGCGCACGACCGTTCTGACGAAGTCTGGGCTTATGGCGTCTGCCTGGAGGAAGGCGCGAATGCTTTCGCCTTCGTCGTCGGTCAGTTGCTCGCCGTGCTTCTGCAAGCCACTGACAATCGCGTTGAAGCTGGCCATCATCTCTTGGCCCTCTGCAGGGTTAAAATAGACGCCAATGCCATTCTTCATGTTGAGGAGTTCCGGCGGTAGCTCTGGCGTCGGTCGGGGGTCGGAACGATTGTACTTTTGGCGCTCTGTAGCGGGAAGGTCCTTGAGTGTCTGTTCCATTTGGTAACGAAAGAACGTACGCGCATCCTCTGCCATCGAGCGGCTATCAGGATACCGGACCAGCTCCTTGCCATAGTAAGTAAGAAATTGCTCATAGTGTTTGCTTACAATCTCGCGGGCTTTCGCCGCCAGGGGTTCACTATAGCGATAGACGATATGCGGAGCCTTGAGAGAAAATTCCTTGCATAGGCGTGGGATCAGGTCATCGGTAACAGTGCCAAAGACCTGCTACACTCCAGACCAATACCAGCCGCCATCCCAGGGTACGACACTGCCGTATATCAGGCTCCCTGTTGTGAACCGCTTCGCTTCCTCTTCCACTCTCACCGTATAGGGCCGCTCATTAAGCAGGTTTACGATTTCCACAAACGGTTCGCGCACCGCAACCACGCGGAAATATGCGGTATGGCGTTCATACCAACTGCGCAGGCTGGCGCGTTGTTCCTCCGTAATGTCGAGCAGCGCGGCCAGCAGATCGATCACGCCGAGGCCAGACCAACAGGTCGTTGCTTGACACACAAAATCATCAATGGTCGGAATGTCGGGTTTCCCACCCTGCGCATGCGCGTAGTTGCCGAAACTCAGGCGAAAAAGATACGAGTGTTGGCCTAACCAGATGAGTTTTCTCTTGATGTCCCATCCATAGGTATTCGGCGACGCAAGAAAGGTTTTCACGCCTGAGTCACACTGCAAGTGAGTAAATCGATCACACAGAAACGCGGCAATCGACACCGATAATCGCAGCAGGTCCTGATGCTGAGGGGCGAGAATTAACTCGGGTTCGAGCTCGCTATACAGTGTCCAGAGCAGATACTGCACCCATGCGGGAGTCACTGGCTGTGCATCGAGCGAACCGTCGGCTGGATGAATGCACGGGAGCTTCGTACCAAAGAACTCAAGACTGTGCTGTTCCAGACTGCGCCAGATGCCAATGTCGTAGCACAGGTCTTCAGCAAACTCCACCAGAATGTGAGCGAGGGCCTCGCGTTTTTGTTTCGACAGATACAATGTCTCGAACGTCAGCGACCGCTGAGCTTTAAGCAAGAAGCTCGTCAGCTCGGTGGCGATACGCATAAGCGGGCGCTCGCTGCGATTGAGATGTTGATTGGGTCGATGGGCGTAAAAATTCATGGTGAGGCCATTCCGTAAGATCGAGATCTGATGCAAAGTTTGGCCTCGTGAAACCAACCGAGCAGTGGATGAGCAAGAGCACATGGGCATGCCAGCCGTAAGGGTCACCCAGAAGAAGTCTCGTGTCAACAGCGAACGCGCGATGCGTCATGCTGCGTTCACGTCCATAAGAACTCGCGGATTTCTATCAGACGATGGAGATTGCGTTGATCTTCCTCCCGCCACTTCTGCTCCAGCCGAGCATGGCGCTTGAGCGTCCGATAATACGCGGCGTACTTCTTCGTATCTGGCGGTACTGACCTGCTGAACGTGGTTCCGGCAATCTTTTCAAAGCGTAGCGGTGGTCTGACGATCTTCTTATCATCGAGAGGATCTCGCCGGTTTGGGCGTGTCGTCGTCCACCATCGGTACAGGCTGCGGATCTCCTTCCACGCCTGTTTAAGAGTACTATCGTGATTCCAGTCAATGTACTTGTCAGGCTGTTCTTGCTCCACAAAGTCCACCAATAACTGGAACACTGCATGAAGTATCACGGTGTCTTTGTCATGCCAGCCAGCCTTCAATGTACGAATGAGGAGTGGTAGGCTCTGGGTCTTCTTGTACTGCTTCATTGCTCTGCTTGCTCATGCTGACACAAACGATAGCGTGATGCAGGAGCGTGTTCCCGTCGCGCAACGAACGCTCCGAGTTCTTTACCCCTGATCTGCATCTGGCTTCGGTGCAACCTTTGCCACCATCTCGAGGTACGCTTCAGCCACGAAGAAAGCTTCCAGTTCGGCAATGTAACGACAGACCTTCACGGTCTGTTGGTGATCAGTCATACGTGCCTCTACTCACCCCTCGTTATCCGCCTGAAGCGTCCGTTGGGCGGTTCCGGTTCCACTGCCGTTGCCCTTCGTGGGAGGGGCAACGAGAGGCGCCATCTGGTTAATCCCGCAGATTCTGCGCACCATACTGGCGCAGTTCCTTGGTTGTCAGTTGGCGCTTGCTCACCGCATATCGCTCTCCGTCAGTGACAAACGCACGACGGATCACATCATATACCCCACACCGAGGCGCGCTGTGACCTCTCGCCTGTAGCGACGAAACCCCAATTGCAGGAACGCGGGCAAATTCGATTTCATACCAGACGCCATTGAGACGCTGGAGTTCGCGGAGCGGCCCAAGCACGATCTGCTCGGCCTTCGCACGCTGTGCGGAGCGTCGCTGGTGACGCTGTTGCGCTTCACGACGATACGCTTTGTCAGAGCGAGATCGTTTGAGAATGCCGTCCCGTGGATCAACGTAGAGATCATAGCCATCACGCCAGTTGGCCCCACGCCAGCCATGGTCGTAGAGGGTACCACCATCTGGAGCAACTTCTAGCTGCAAGGCCACGAACCAGCCAATATGTGTGCGCACATGCTGCTGGACGGCGTTCCGCACAGCAAGATGCTCATTGACCTCGGCATAGACCGCATCCCAGCGCCGTCCGACCCGACTCACCAAAAAGCGCCGTAAGGGTGCAAGATTTTCATTCAACGACTTGTGGTCTGTCCACCGGCGCCGCATCCCTTGCTTGGCGGGGAGGAACTCGATGTCGCCAAGCCGCCCTTTGCGGCTACGATCGCCGCCACGGCGGGGACGTTCCACGATCACTTTTGCCATATCTGCTCGCATAATACTCGTCCTTTACTCAATACGTGGTGCTCTCACACCGTGAGAGTATTCTCTACTCGCATCGACAGCGGTGGGAGACGCGGAGCCATACAGCTCTGACGCTCTACAGCTCATAGTGGTGTAGCGTCTGACGTTTGCAGTGTCGGGCTTTACCGATCGGGAAGGTTCAGCTCCTTCTACAGTATTGGCAGTCGCAGTTGCCACGGTCTGGGCTATGTTCCGTCACCAGAACATTCGCACCTGCTCCCCTGTCTCCCATAATCGTGTCACTCCTATTCGTCGCGGAACGCGACGCGCACCTCGAAGGCCGCCGCCCGGATCTTGCGATTCACCTCACGGAAGGCTACACGGGCGTCACCAAGCCCCTGCACACACTGGGTATACGAAAGGTCGGTGGGCTCAACGATGTCACGATCTTCTTTGTAGATCACCCGCTGATAGGCTGCCTTGACCACTTGGGTGTGCAACTCGCCGAGTTGGGTATTCAAACCCTTGCGGAGCTCCAACGCTTCATTGAGCGTGATCACCTCTCCCCCAATCTCCAGCTGGTGCTGGAAATTGGCCTGTTGAATCGCATTGTTCAATTTCCGCCGCTTGAATTCCAACGTGCGCAGTTGTTCGCGGGCTACTGCCACATCAAATTCCGGACTGGGCCGAGCACGGCTGTCATCAGCGTGCGCAAAGGCAAAGCGATCGCGTGGCTGCTGGCCTTCAGGTAAGCAGTCCTTGAGGGTCTTCATGCGGGCGTCATATTCCGCCCGTAGTTCCAAGGCTTCGTATAACAACAACTGTTGCTGTGGATCAGCCATACCTCACCAGTTTCTCCTCTCTTGTGGAAAGAAGAGAGGGCTTGTGCCGTAGAGCGGGTAGCACCGTGCGCAGCACCGTAGCACACACTGTACGACGGATATCTTTTTGACTGTCCGGTCTTTTCGCGCCCCGTGTAGATCAACACCGTCGGGACACGACACCAGAAGAAAAAGCAATGCTGGCACCTACGCCAACAGGAGTCGGGCATTAGGACTTGTTTGAAACCGTAGCGAAACGGACGTTCGTTGTTACCCGCGTGCAGCGGAAAACCACACCGGTAGCTGCCGACAGAACGACAGACTTCGTCGCGTCGGATGAATGAAGCTACATTGAGTCGTAGTTTGTGCACGCATCGCAAGATTCCCCTACGGACTATAATCCCGCTTCCCGGGATTTCATTCCCACGGAACGAGATGGAAGTAGAGTCAGACGAACTCAGCCGAAAAAATATTCATTAGTAGCAAGCGACAGGAGTACCGTGGAGACTTTGCCAATTGTGTTGAAATGGCGTTGCACCGATATTGGCACACGGGTCATTGTGGCGATGTCTCTGGAGCCGCGTGAAACAGTGGTAAGCTCCCGTGATGAACGCGGCACGTGGCAGGAACGGCGCTTTCTGAGCAATGATCCGCGTGACCTAATCGGCCCACCGTACAGCGTAGCGGAAGAGGTCTTTGACGAATACGATCTTGCTGGCTGCTATCGCACGGCGGACGAAACCACGGGAGCCTGAAAGAACGAGTGGAAAAATGGCTGAGCGCATACAGAAAGCAGAACTGGTTCGTCGCCTCGCCAAAAAAATGAAAACTGACGAAGCAACTGCCGAGAGCTGGATGGATGGTATCGTCGACACGATGTATGAGGTGTTTAAGTCCGGCAAAGGGATTTCGCTACCGGGCTTTGGCGGGTTCTATGTGGATCGGCGGCGAGCGAGTACCGTCTTCAAGTTTAACCCTGGACAGAAATTACGTGCCTTGTTCGGCTGGTCCTCGACCTATAAGGGGAAACCGTAGTGACGTACTGAGTATCGCAGGGGCGCAAGATGCTCACGAGGAGAGTGATCACTTTTAGTGGTACAGATATTTGTGTACAAGCAAAACGACTGAAAGGTACCGTGAGACGGAGGTAACGAAGAAAAAGCGCTTGAGTGGCCTGCCACCGCGTTACGGGTTCATGCTCAATCCCTATCCCGACCGACGGGTCTGGCGGTGTCCGCTCTGTGAGCGCAAAACTGGCCAGCACAAAGTGCCGTTACTGATTCATGTCGGCCCATTACATCTGATTGCCCTCAACTATACCTGTCGATTCTGTCGCGCATGCGACCTGCTGATTGGGCAGAAACACGACATCGAGCACTTGCTGACATAACTCTTTTTATTGGCACAGTCGAGAAACGGGCCTGGCGAGAAGGTGTCGCGCAACCCAAGAGTATAGCGCAGATGTTACCGCATGCGAGCGAATTTGCGACGTATTACCATGAACTGCGCTTAACCCGCCCTGGGTATTATCGCGTAGATCAAGAACCACCCGTCATGGAGCCGCCCATGTCGCAAGAATGGGTAAAGGCGTAGCTGAGAGCAAGATGACTTCTTCCAACTCGCTACCCGATATCCTCATGCCCAAGCGGTCAGAGATTGAAGAAAGACGGGTCGTCACCAAAGACGCAGTGCACATAGGATATCCGTGGTACTGACCAACCTTGCCGCCTCCATGTTCACCAGTCCCTGCTTTAACCGCTCGCAGACGCAGGCACCCGGCAATGACGAAGGTGAGAAGGGTAGAGTCTCTCACTGTGAGCAAAAGATCTGATAAATGCGGTGTATGTCAAGGTTGCATAGCCAAGGATACGCGGCACGTATTACTCCTCACCTTCGTATTGTCAGGGCTGGTCACAGTCCATGGTTAGCCTCGCACGCAGGCGCACCGCTGACCGCCGTTCTCTCAGTGACAGATCCCGTAGCTCCTCACCAGGGTGTCAGGTATACAAGCACCATCCTCGGAGCAGTCCGCCGTGGGCGTCCACTGCGGACATGAGATCAAGAGTCACTCAATAGGAGTCTGTCATGTTGAAGCCGATCATTTCTGCCGATTCCCACATCACTGAGCCACCCGGTACCTATGTCGACCGCATCGTAAAAAAGTACAAAGACAGCGCGCCGCATATCGTGCGGGATGACAAGAAGGGCGATCTCTTCATCGTCGACGGACTGAAGCAACCCATCCCCATGGGCTTGGTCGCCGCCGCCGGGAAAAAAGCAGAAGAGCTAAAAGCGTTTGGTGCGAAGTTCGAAGAGTTGCATCGGGGCGGCTGGGACCCGCATGCACGCCTCGCCGACCAAGAGCGAGATGGCGGCGCCGCGGAAGTGCGGTATCCCACGGTGGGCATGACGCTCTGCAATCATCCCGACTTCGACTACAAGAAGGCGTGTTTTGACGCGTACAATGAATGGATCGCGGAGTACTGCTCCGCCTATCCACACCGGTTGATCGGCCAGGGCCAGACTGCCATGCGCTCGATCGATGAAGGCATTGCCGCTCTACGCAAGATGAAGGCCCTGGGTCTCAAAGGCGTGATGATGCCAGGCAACCCTGCCGTCGCGGACTATGATGATCCGCTCTACGATGCCTTTTACCAGGCGGCCATCGATCTGCAGATGCCGCTGAGCTTCCACATTCTGACCAGCAAAAGCGACACCGGCGAGAGTCGGCGCGGGCCGAAGATGAACAGTTTCCTGTCGATCATTCACGGCTGTCAGGATATTATGGGCACGTTCATTCTCGGCGGCGCATTTGAACGCAATCCCAAACTCAAGGTTGTCTGCGTGGAAGCGGATGCGGACTGGGCGCCGCATTACATGTATCGCATGGATCATGCCTATGACCGGCACCGCTACTGGCTCACTGCCAGCAAGCTCTCCAAAATGCCGAGTGAATACTTCCGCGAGCACATTTACCTCACCTTCCAGGACGACTGGGTGGCCTTCAAAATGAAGGATCTCTGCAATCCCCGCCGCTTGATGTGGGCCAATGATTTCCCGCACCGCGACTCCACCTGGCCGGACTCACAGGCCGTGCTCGCCAAGCACACCACGCATCTCACCGAAGAAGAGAAGAACTGGATTCTGCACGATAACGTGGCGGAATTGTATCAGGTGGCGATATAAGCGACCTCACGCAGCACGCAGAATCACCCGGCTATTGACAACGCCCCAGGAATGGGGCTTGAGCCGGATTAATCCGGCGTTGCTCTGTAGCCCGGCCATTTATGGCCGGGAACCGTACTGCCACAGTAAAGACGTGTCCCCAATTCCTCAATTCCCGCATCATCGCAGTTGTTGTGACCGTTCCTCTGCACGCCGGGGTTAGGCCGCATTCGCGGACCTACGGCAGCAGGCGGACTCCCGCAGCACAGGCGTCGATTAGCCGCGAGAAGCGGCGGGCCCGAGTAGCGGGAAGCTTGGGGCTCACCACCCAGTGGACCATGACGCGTCGATAGCTCGGTGCGGTGCCGTTGAAGAACCCCCACGCAGGCATGTTCTTCTTGAACAGTGCGAGTTCGTCTGCCGAGAAGGTCGGAGGCCCTTCCTGCTCATAGGAATAGACGCTGGACTTCCGAAGCTTGCGATGTGAAAAAGCCTGGAGCCCTGGTGGCTGCATGCGCCCCTGTGAAATGAGGGCTTCCACTTTCGCAATGTTAATGGCGCTCCAGATGGAGTCCCGCCTCCGTGGCGTGAACCGGATCTGATAGGACTCGTCGTCGATACGCCTGCGCACACTATCGATCCAACCGAAGCAAAGGGCTTCATCCACTGACTCGGACCAGGTGAGACTGGGTTTGCCGGTCCCGACCTTGTAGAAGCCAACCAGAAGCTCAGAAGCGGTGGATCCGTGTCGGGCCAACCACCTACGGAACGCCTTCGGCGTCGGGAAGAACGTCGGAGAGCGTGAGACGGTGGACTTTGACATATGCGGCCCAACGCCCCTGCGCACCGCGAGGGCCCACACGCGCCCTTTCAGGGTTAGCAGAACCCCAACGTAGCCACGCTGCGGTGGCGCACAGAGTTAGGTGGCATTTTCGGCATCCTTTTCTGCTAGGCGTTGGGGACGGTCTCCAATGGCGCTTTCAGGTGAGCGCTGAGGTCTCCCACTAATCCATAACGGATCACTCGCTTTTTGAATCGCCAAGACCCGTCAACATGCGCAAAGTCAAAGAAGTAGTGACCGGAGAAAATGGGCTGCAGAGGGAAGCCTTCAGTTTGTTGGAAGACCGTCACGTAGCACTCGCTTTTCGCCGTGCCAGATTCTTCGTCAA
>Ga0209069_10001311_pt1 | contig 12539 bp, 8 predicted proteins | sample Str013_2_FD_187202 | JGI IMG/M metagenome (GOLD analysis project Ga0209069, IMG submission 187202) | Freshwater sediment microbial communities in response to fracking from Pennsylvania, USA - Straight Creek_MetaG_SC_2013 (SPAdes) (version 2) | ecosystem: Environmental > Aquatic > Freshwater >...
GCCGTCGGTGTACGGGCGCTCCTCGAGGCCGGCAGCGTGGGCGCGGTGGCGGGCGAGGAGGTCGAGCTCTTGGAACGAGCCGGCATCGACGAGCACGTCGATCCGCTCGCGGGCGAGCAGCTTGCCCTTGGCATGTTGCCGCTCGACGGCGCGCTCAGAGCCGGCATTGAACGCCTGCCGCTTGCGCTCCGCCAGGTCGGCCAGCCTGGCCGTCATCGGATCGTTCGGTTGCTCCGCAGTCGTCACGGGGCCGAGGGTAGTCGGCGGACCGCGTCACGCCCGCCGGCGAGCAACGGCGGCGGCGACGGCGCGCCAACCGATCAAGAACACCGCGAGCACGATCGAGGCAACGACGACGAACGACGCGGCCGTGCTGCGCGTGAACACGAACCGCCGCGCCAGCAGGCCGAAGACGACAGTCACGGCCCAGACGTAGACGCCGAAGCGAACGTCGATCACCGATCGGCGCAGGCGCACGCGCAGCCGTCCGCCGGCAAGCCAGGCGACGCCGAGGGCGAGAAGGAACGGAGCGCTGACGGCGACGATCCCGCCGAGGGCACTGCCCTCGTCGTGTGATCGGCGACCGATGACCACGAACACGACGACGGCAAGCGCATCGAGGGCGAGGGCCAACGGCAGGCGTCGATCGGGACGTACCCGGCGCGCTGACGATGGCGATGGCGTCGAAGTCGGTGTGGCCACGACGCGACGGTACAAGCAGCACGTCCAAGGCGCGGTCTCGAGCGCGCTAGCGTTCGTGCGTGGCTGAAGTTACGTTCTCGAAGATCCGCAAGGAGTACGGCGACGGAACTGTCGCCGTCCAAGACCTCAACCTGGACATCGTCGATGGCGAGTTCATGGTCCTCGTTGGGCCGTCGGGCTGTGGCAAGTCCACCGCCTTGCGGATGATCGCCGGTCTCGAAGAGATCTCCGACGGTGATCTGAACATCGGCCCGAGACGCGTCAACGACCTGCCTCCCGGGGCGCGGGACGTGGCGATGGTGTTCCAGAACTACGCGCTCTACCCCCACATGACCGTCGGCGAGAACATGGGGTTCGCGCTCGAGATGGCCAAGGTGCCGAAGGCAGAGATCTCTCGACGCGTCGCCGATGCGGCACGCATCCTCGGTCTCACCGAGTACCTCAATCGTAAGCCGAAGGCTCTGTCCGGCGGTCAGCGTCAGCGCGTCGCCATGGGCCGGGCGATCGTGCGTGAGCCAGCGGTGTTCCTGATGGACGAGCCGCTCTCGAACCTCGATGCCAAGCTCCGCGTCCAGATGCGCGCCGAGATCATCCGCCTGCAGCGTGAGTTGGCGACGACGATGGTCTACGTCACCCACGATCAGGTCGAGGCGATGACGATGGGTGATCGCGTCGCCGTGATGCGCAAGGGCGTGTTACAACAAGTCGCTGACCCGCAGGTGCTCTACGAGCGGCCCGACAACCTGTTCGTCGCCGGCTTCATCGGTAGCCCAGCGATGAACTTCTTGGCCTCGACGATCGAGCGCAACGGCGATGGCTACGTTGCCCGCATCGGTTCGCAGTCACTCGTCCTCGATCCGCAGTGCATCGCCACGTACCCGCGTGTCGCCGACTACGTCGGTCGCGAGGTGATCCTCGGCGTCAGACCCGAGCACTTCGAGGCGGGCGCGTCGAGTGATCTCGGTCCGGGGCATCAGCTCGACGTCGCCGTCGAACTGGCCGAAGCGATGGGCTCCGAGACGCACGTGCACTTCGGGCTCGATGTTCCGGCGGTGACGACCGACGGCGTGCAAGGAGGCGGCGACGACACCGAGCTCGGTGGGCGTACACGCGTCACGGCGCGCCTCGACGGCACGGTCCGGGCCAGTGCCGGCGACCACATCCAACTCGCGGTCAAGACGCGCTTCTCGCATTTGTTCGATCCCGCCAGCGGGCTACCGCTGCGATAGTCGAGACTCATTCGGCTCGGTTGTACTGCTGCAGAGCTTTGTTCAGCGAGCCGGGACGGTAGGGGCGCAGGGTCCAGGACCATTGGAAGGTGCCAGGGCGCACTTTGTAGTCGTCGAGGGTGTCGGGGCCGCAGCTGGCGGTGCCGACGCCGCGGCGGGCGATGTCGACGTGGACGACGAGCTCGCGTCGGCGTCGCAGGCTCGGCCAGTCGAGCGCCGCGGTCAAGTCGGCCTGCGTGTGATGCGTAGCCGAGAACGACACGAGGTGCGGCTCGCCGGGCAGTACGAGCAGCCCGTCACGGACGGATTCGACCGCCACCCAACGCACACCGGTGCGGGTGCCGAAGTCTTGAGGCATGACGTAGGGCAGTTCGTCGGGCGAGGCGCGGAAGCGACCGACGACGGCGCCCGATCGTCGATCGATCTCGTTCTCCGCCGGCCCCAGGCCGAACCACTCGACGGTGTTGAACCCCGGTCGTGTCAGCAACGAGATGCCGACGCGAGCCAGATCGGTCCACGCTGGCGGCACGACCAACAGCTCGTTGACCAGTACGTCGCCGTGGGCGGTGACGCGCAACGCTTGCGTGTGCTGCGCGGCGTGCCGTCCCGTGCTGGGACCTTCGGCGACGAGGCGATGTGTCGTCACCAGCGTGCCATCACCTTCGCCGATGTCGACGAGCTCGCGTCGCAACGCGTCCAGTCCCCACGCCTTCCACAGGCCGAGCGCCTTGTGCTCCTGACCCGACCACAGCTTGATCCCGTCGTTGTCCGTCGGTGCTCGCCACAGCTCGGCGCGCGGGCCACCGGCGAGCAGTTGACGTCCTTCGAACAGCAACCGGCTGATGATGCCAGTCGTCGGGTCGACGACGACGCGCAGCGCGCCGTCGTGACCGACGGCGAGGTGACCGGCCTTCGTCGGCGTCCACGGCGCCGTCACTGGCGCGTCGTTCGTTGATCGCGTCGCGCCGGTCCGGCGCGCCGATGCCGATGCACGCGGCCTGGTTGCGCCGACGTCGAGCTGGTCCCACGCCACCTCGTGGCCGCGCTCGGCCCACGTGAGTGCGTGCGCAGTCCGGAAGCGCAACGTGAGGTGACGTTGCTGCGTCGCGTCGCGGCTGTCGTCGATGCCCGCGGCATCGAACGGGAGGGCGACGGTGACGGCGCGCCCCGGTCGAACGCGGGGCACATCGAGGCGGCCTCGGCGACTGACGACGCCGTCGACGAGCAGCTCCCACTCCGCCGTCAACCAGTCGAGCTCGGTGAACCACTGGCGGTTGGTGATGCGGACGCGATCGTGGCGAGCGCTGGCCCATGTCACGGTCACCGGACGGTGGACCCAGGCGACTTCTCGCATCGCCGGGTGTGGCACGCCATCGGGGGCGACGAGACCGTCGGCGACGAAGTTGGCGTCGTTCGGAACATCGCCGAACTGCCCGCCGTAGGCGTAGCGCCAGCCACCGCGAGCGACGCGCTGACGGATGCCGTGATCCTTCCACTCCCAGATGAACCCACCTTGCAGGCCGGGCGTCGCGTCGAACGCCGCCCAGTAGTCGGCGAGGCTGCCGTTCGAGTTGCCCATCGCGTGGCTGTACTCGCACAAGATCCACGGACGGGGATCGTCATTGGCGTTGACGGCGCGGACGAGATCGGCGATCTGCGGGTACATCGGCGCGATGAGATCGGTGACGGTGTGGCCGCCCTTGTCGCCCCGTGTAGCCCACGTGCGCATGATCGCACCCTCGTAGTGCAGTGGGCGCGACGCGTCGTAAGCGCGGATCCATGCCGCTTGCGCCTCGTGGTTGATGCCGTAGCCGGACTCGTTGCCGAGCGACCAGGCGATGATCGACGGATGGTTCTTGTCGCGCAGCACCATCCGCGCTCCGCGCTCGAGCCATGTCGTGCGATAGCGCGGGTCGCGACACACGGCGTCGTTGAACGCGTGGCTCTCGACGTTCGCTTCGTCGATCACGTACAAGCCGAGCTCATCGCACAGGTCCAAGAACCGCGGGTCGTTGGGGTAGTGCGAGCAGCGCACGGCGTTGATGTTGTGCTGCTTCATCGTCACGAGATCGGCGCGCATGTCATCGACGGTGACGGCTTTGCCTCGTTCGGCATGGTGGTCGTGACGGTTGACGCCGCGGATCATCACCGCCTGCCCGTTGATCAGCAACTGGCGGTCGGCGATGGCGATCGAACGGAAACCGACGGTGTCGGCGTCGACTTCGTGGACCGCGCCGTCGGGATCGGTCAACGTCACGACGAGGCGATAGCGGTTCGGCTGCTCAGCTGACCATGGCTCGACGTCGGGGACCTCGGCGAAGACATCGACGACGTGCCCGGCGAAGATGTATGGGCGAAGATCGACGGGCACTGACCCGCGCAGCGCGGGCGCCACAGCGCGTCCGCCGAGTGTCTCCAGCCGAGCGTGCACGGACCAACCCGGCGTGATGTCGTCGATGGTCGAGAAACCAACAGTCGTACGGACGCGCAACGTGCCGACTGTCAGCGCGCCGCGACGATCGGGCAGCAGTCCGGCATCGATGCGAACGTCGGCGATGTGCACCGGCGCCAACGAGCGCAGGTAGATCTCGCGGGGCAGGCCACCCATCTTCCAGTGGTCTTGGTCTTCTACGTAGCTCTGCGCCGACCACTTCACCACGACCAACGCCAGCTCGTTACGACCAGCGCGCAGGTGCTCGGTGAGATCGAACTCGGCGGCCAAACGGCTGTCGGTGCTCATCCCGACGGCAGCACCGTTGAGCCAGACGTAGAGCGCTGTCTCGGCGCTGCCAACGTTGAGGATCACCCGGCGGCCGCGCCAGGCTGCCGGGACGCGGAACGATGTCCGATAGACACCGGTCGGGTTTCCGATAGGCACGTCCGCTGGAAGCCCGGAGAATGGCATCTGGACGTTCGTGTAGTGGGGACGATCGAAGCCTTGGAGCGTCCAGTGGCCGGGCACGGCGATCTTGCGCCACTGACCGACGTCGGTGCCGGCGGCGACGTGGCGGGGCCGCACCGACTCCGGTTGGTCGAGACCGACGAAACGCCACTGACCATCGAGGCTGTGGAACCACGGTGACGCGTCGCGCCCGGCTCGGGCGCTTGCTGCGCTCGGGTGCGCGATCAGAGGGCTGCGCATCGCCAGTCGGTTGAGCGCGACGGCCTCGGCGGCGCGCCACGTCGCCGGGCCGAACTGATCGAGTGCGGATGGTGCAACCATGACCGTCATCCTGCCTGACACCGCGATGTGATCGCAGCGGTCGTGGCGATCGATGGTTGGCCCGCCGACCGCTCGTTCATCTGGCGCTCAGCGGCGGAGGTGGACGCTGTTCGTGGCGACGGTGTCGACGACGACGAGCGACGGCACGCAGTTCTGCAACACCTGGCGCGCCTCCGCGGAGATGCCGCGATCGCAGACGACGGTGTCGGCGTCGGAGAGCGGGACGATCGACGACAACCCCCGCAGTCCCCACTTCGTGTGATCGGCGATGACGACGAGCCGCTGCGCGCACTCGACGAAGGCGCGGTTCGTCTCGGCCTCCATCAGGTTCGGGGTCGTGAAGCCGGTTCGTTCGGTCATCCCGTGCACACCCATGAAGACCATGTCGACGTGGAGCGAACGCAGCGCGTTGACTGTGACGGGACCGACGAGCGCATCGGACGGCGTTCGCACTCCTCCGGTCAGCACAACCGTCAAGTCCGATCGCGTTGCTTGGTGGAGCACTTCGGCGACGCGCACCGAGTTCGTGACGACGATCAAGTCGGGGATGTCGAGCAGGAGGTGCGCGAGCCGCCAGGTGGTCGTGCCGGCGGTGATGCCGATCGCGGTTCCGGGGTGGATCATCGTCGCCGCCGCGGCCGCGATGGCTCGCTTCTCGCTTTGCTGGCGGTGCGACTTGGCCTCGAAGCCGGGCTCGTCGGTGCTGCGGGAGTCAGTGGTCGTCGCCCCGCCGTGCACCTTGTAGACGAGCCCTGCGCCGGCCAGCGTGTCCAGGTCTCGGCGGATCGTCATGTCCGAGACCCGAAACATCTCGGTCAGCTCGCTGACTCGCACCGCGCCGCGGCGTTGGACCTCGTCAAGGATCAGGTCCTGGCGGCGCCGCGCCAGGACGCGGGCCACGCCGACATCGCTCGCCGACCTTGTCTGATCTCCCTGCACGTTCTCCAGGCTGCCTCCCGCCAGCCCTCAAGTCAACACAATCCAACACGCGCTCGACGGCCGCCGTGCCGGCCCGCAGGCCCTTGAACAAAGGGCAGACGGTCCTGTTTCTGATCGGGTCGGCAAGATGATCCTTGACAATCGGGTGTGCGGACGTGTGAGCTATCGTTCGGTTCTGCTCATTTGAGCAGCAACTGCCGGTGCCGGACACCGGATCCAACAAGGGGGAGATCATGTCTAGTCAGGCTCGTCGTTCACCTAGCCCCAGTGAGGTCGGCTTCTCGACCGTTTCGCGCCGGCAGCTCCTGCTCGGTGCCGCTGGCATCGCCGGCGCCGGTGGTCTGCTGGCCGCGTGCGGATCCAGCTCGAAGAAGGCTGGTGGTACCAACTCGGCCAGTACCGTCGCTGGCGCCGCCGCTGCGAGCAAGCTCAAGAAGGGCACAGGTGCTCTGTCGTTCGGTTCGAACTACTCGAACGACAAGCCCAAGGCGGCTGTCCAGGCGATGGTCGACGCGTTCCCGAACAAGGACGTGAAGATCGCTATCAACACCACGGACCACAACACCTACCAAGACAACATCGTCCAGTACCTGCAGCAGCCGGACGACATCATCTCCTGGTTCGCTGGCTATCGGATGCGCTTCTTCGCTGCCAAGGGTCTCGTTGGTGACGTGTCGGACGTGTGGTCGGGCCTCGGCGATCTGACCGACGCCTTCAAGAAGGCTTCGACGGGCGACGACGGCAAGCAGTACTTCGTGCCGCTGTACTACTACCCATGGGGCGTCCACTACCGCAAGAGCCTCTTCACCGAGAAGGGCTACACGGTGCCCAAGACGTGGGACGAGTTCTTGGCCCTCGCCGAGAAGATGAAGACCGACAAGCTCACGCCACTCGTCGCCGCCAACGACGGCAAGTGGCCGCAGATGGGCATGTTCGATCAGCTCAACATGCGCACCAACGGCTACGACTTCCACGTCAGCCTGATGGCCGGCAAGGAGAAGTGGACCGACGATCGCGTCGCCAACGTGTTCAAGTCGTGGGAGAAGCTCATCCCGCTTCAGCAAGAGGGCGTGAACGGCCGCAAGTGGGAAGAGGGAGCGACGGCGCTCGGCAACAAGGAAGCCGGCATGTACCTGATCGGCACGTTCCTCACGAGCCAGTTCAAGGACCAGGCCGTGATCGACGACATCGACTTCTTCGCCTTCCCTGAGATCGACAAGAAGTACGCCCAAGACGCGGTCGAGGCACCGATCGACGGGTTCATGATGGCGGCGAAGCCGAAGAACGTTGACGCCGCCAAGGAGTTCCTCGGCTACATCGGCACCGCCGCCGCCCAAGAGGCGTACCTCAAGATCGATCCGTCCAGCGTCGCCGCGTCGAGCAAAGCGAACACGGCAAACTACTCGGCGATCCAGAAGAAGTCGGCCGACTTCGTCGCTGGCGCAAAGCAGATCTCCCAGTTCCTCGACCGTGACACCGACCCGGAGTTCGCGTCGAAGGTGATGGGTGACGCCATCGCCAGCTTCCTCTCCGATCCGAAGACGATCACGGCCACCCTCAAGACGGTGGAGGAGAAGAAGCTCACCATCTTCAAGAAGTAGCGTCAGTCCATGTCGACCGACCTGACGACGGCGGTGCCTCGCAAGAGGCGCCGCCGTCGCTACTCGCAGCTCACCAGCGGCGACAAGCGCGCCCTGGGCTTCATGACCGGCATCCCGACCGTCATCCACGTTGCGTTCGTGACGGTCCCGGCACTACTGACGATCTTCCTGTCGTTCACGAAGTGGGACGGCCTCCACGGGATCAGCTCCGTCCGCTTCGTCGGCTTCAGGAACTACTGGGAGATCTTCACCGTCTTCGAGGACACGCTCTCGGCGGCGATCTTCAACAACGTCATCCTGCTCGTGTTCCTGTTCTTCGGGCCGACGCTGTTCGGCATCTTGCTCGCCTACCTGCTCGACAAGAACATCAGGGGAACGCGCGTCTACCAGAGCATCTACTACTTCCCGGTCGTGCTCTCGCTCGCGGTCGTCGGCATCATCTGGAAGAGCGTCATCTTCTCGCCCGGCCAAGGGCTCTTGAACACCGTGCTCGGCCGCACGAAGGCCGGCCACCAGATCGACTGGCTCGGTGACTCGCACAAGGTGTTCAGCTTCCACATCCCGTTCCTCGACAACGCCATCGGTCCGTCGAAGAACTTCCTCGTCATCCTCGCCGCCATCGCCTGGCGCCACGCCGGTTACATCATGGTGTTGTACTTGGCCGGTCTGAAGAGCTTTGACCCATCGCTGCGCGAGGCGGCGATGATCGACGGTGCCAACGAGTGGAAGACGTTCCGTCGCGTCGTGTTCCCAACGCTCAAGCCGATCAACGTCATCGTCGTAGTGATCACGATCATCGAGGCGCTGCGGACCTACGACATCATCGCCGCGTTGCGCGCCCCGCTCGGGATGGAGCTGATATCGCTCGAAGTCACCAAGAACCTCCTCGGTGAAGGCGGCGGCAACGTCGGCCGCGGCTCGGCCTACGGCGTCGTCCTGCTCGTCCTGTGCATCGGCTTCATCATCTGGTACCTGGTCAACAACTTCCGGGAGGAACAGACATGAGCGCCACCGTCGCCGGCGGTCAGGTCGTTAGCGAAGGTGTGCGTGAACGGGTGGCGACTGCGACCGGTCGCCGGCGGCCGATCCGTTGGTCACGCGTCGTGCTGCACACCTTCCTGATCTCCACGGCGATCGTGATGATCATGCCGATCGCGCTGGCGTTCTACGCCTCGCTCCGTCCGTACGCGGAGACGTCGTCGCGCAAGGGTGGTCTGTTCACGTTCCCGAAGAAGCTCTCGTTCGCGAACTACTCGAGCGCCTTCAAGCAAGGTGACATGGGCCGCCACCTGTGGGTCACGTTCCTCATCGTCGTGCCGGCGCTGATCCTGACGTTGCTCCTCGCCAGCTTCGTCGCCTTCGCCGTCAGCAGGTACAGCTTCCGCTTCAACCTCGTCTTGCTGATGCTCTTCACCGCCGGCAACCTGATGCCCCAGCAGGTGATCATCCTGCCGCTGTTCCAGATCTACAGCCGCATCCCGCTGCCGTCGTCCATCTCTCCGAACTCGGGCCACCTGAACAACACGATCTTCGGGCTCGTGCTGATCCACATCGCTTTCCAGATCGGTTTCTGCACGTTCGTGCTGTCGAACTACATGAAGACGATCCCGAAGGAACTGGGGGAAGCGGCCTCGGTCGATGGAGCGAGCGTCCCGAAGCAGTTCTACCGGGTGATCTTGCCGATCTGCCGGCCGGCCTTAGCCGCGCTGGCGACGCTCGAGTTCACGTGGATCTACAACGACTTCTTCTGGGCCGTCACCCTCGTCAGCCGTGGCAACCTCCGACCGATCACGTCGTCGATCAAGAACCTGAGCGGCCAGTTCCTCACCGATGACAACTTGGTCGCCGCCGGCTCGTTGATGATCGCGTTGCCGACGTTGATCGTCTATCTGATCCTCCAGAAGCAGTTCATCAGCGGGTTGACGCTCGGCGCCAACAAGGGATGAGGCTCGCCGGCGCGGCCGATCACGGCATGCCGCCGGCTCGACTCGTCCACCTGCGCTCGTCGTCGTCCAGCGTCGTGCTCGATGTCGGTAGTGGCGTGCCGTGCATCTTGCATTGGGGTGCGGCGCTTGCCGCCGACATCGATCTCGACGCGTTCGCCGCCGCATTCGAACGTCCGATCGCCAATGGCGAGCTCGATGTCGTCGGTCCGTTGGCGCTCGTGCCCGAGCACGGCTCCGGCTTCGCTGGCCGTCCCGGCCTGATCGGCTCGCGTCCTGACGGCACCGCCTGGTCGCCGCGCTTCGTAATCGGCGAGTGGCACGCGGTCATCGCCACTGGCGCCGAACCGGGACTCGACGGCGACTCGCTGCAGTGCACCGCGGTCGACAGTGTCGCGAAGCTCACGCTGACGACCGACGTGCACCTCGAACCGACCGGTGTGCTGACGATCACGTGCACGCTGAGCAACGACGGTGACACCGCGTACCGCCTCTCGGCGTTGACGGTGTCGCTCGCCTTGCCCGCCGCCGCCACGGAGCTGTTGACGTTCACTGGTCGCCACACGCGCGAGCTGCATCCGCAGCGCCGGCCGTTCGACACTGGCGCGCTCGTCGCCGAGAACCGCCGCGGCCGCACCTCGCACGAGCACTTGCCGTTCATCCTCGCCGGCGTCGGCGGGTTCGGCGAGTGGCAGGGCGAGGTGTGGAGCGCGCACCTTGCGTGGAGCGGCAACCACACCATCGTCGCCGAGTGCCTGGCCGACGGCCGGCGCTACTTGCAACTCGGCGAGTTGCTTCACGACGGCGAGATCGCGTTGGCGCCGGGCGCTTCGTACGCGACGCCGCGTGTCGTCGCGACGTACGCCGCGAACGGGATGACGGCGGCGAGCCAATCGCTGCATCGTCATCTTCGGGCGCGCTCGACGCATCCTCACCGCGCCCGCCCGGTCTTGCTGAACACGTGGGAGGCCGTCTACTTCGATCACGACACCGATCGGTTGAAGGCGTTGGCCGACGCCGCCGCGTCGGTCGGCATCGAACGCTTCGTGCTCGACGACGGATGGTTCGGGGCGCGGCGCAACGACCGTGCTGGTCTTGGTGACTGGTGGGTCTCACCCGACGTCTATCCCGACGGGCTCGCTCCGCTCATCGCTCACGTCCGTTCGTTGGGGATGGAGTTCGGCATCTGGGTCGAGCCGGAGATGGTCAACCCCGAATCCGACCTGTTTCGCGCTCATCCCGAGTGGGCGCTGGTGACAGCTGGGTACGAGCCGGTGCTCGGCCGCTACCAACTCGTGCTCGACCTCGCCAACCCGGCCGCCTACGAGCACGTCTTCGCCCAGCTCGACGCGTTGCTGCGAGATCACGACATCGCCTACGTGAAGTGGGACATGAACCGCGACCACGCCCAGGCCAGTGGTGCCGATGGTCGCGCCGGCACGCACGCGCAGACGCTGGCGCTGTACCGGATGCTCGACGAGCTCAACGCTCGCCACCCCGATGTCGAGATCGAGAGCTGCTCGTCCGGCGGTGCCCGCATCGACCACGAGATCTTGCAGCGCACGGTGCGCGTCTGGACCAGTGACTGCAACGACGCCCTCGAACGCCAGACGATCCAGCGCGGCGCGTCATTGCTCATCCCGCCCGAGCTGATGGGCGCCCACATCGGGCCGACGATCTCGCATACGACCGGTCGGCGACATGCGCTCGCGTTCCGCGCCATCACCGCGTTGTTCGGGCACCTTGGTGTCGAATGGAACTTGCTCGACGCCACCGCGGCCGAGCGCGACGCGTTGCGCGACGTGATCGCCGTGCACAAGCGGTTGCGACCACTGCTGCATGGTGGCGATGTCGTCCGCTTCGATGTCCCTGGTGGCAACGGCGCCGCCGGCTTCGGTTCGGTTCCGTCGCCCGCGATCCATGCTCACGGTGTCTACGCGCCCGACCGGTCCGAGGCCGTCGTCGCCGTCGTCCAGCTCCGCACTGCCGATTCACTGACGCCGCCGCCGTTGCGCCTCCCCGGCCTTGACCCCGACCGCCGCTACCGCATCGAGCTGGTACCGATCGCCGGGCAAGGTCGGCTCGGCTCTGCGCGCCGCCAGCCGGCGTGGTTGCGCGACGGCATCGACCTGACAGGCGCGCAGCTCGCCGCGCACGGGCTGCAACTGCCGGTGATGCACCCTGAGACCGCGATCCTGCTCCACCTCACGACCTGAGCGCGTCGCGGCGTCGAGCAGGCGCGTCGCTCCGCCCGCTCGTGTGGCGCGCGACCCCTCTGTTGCCGGCCTCTTGAGCGGCGCTGGCGGAAGCCGTGACGAATCGACGCTCTCTTGCCGTCTTCGTGATCGGTCCTTGCCTGCACCGCTCGCGTCGCGCGTCGATAGGTCCACGTGTCGCCAGCGGGGCGATACCAGAGATGTCGTTGAGGAGATCCGATGACGGGCAACAGTGGAGCACCAGTGCGCAGGCGCGGGGCGAGGTGGATCGCTGCAGTGGCGATCGCAGCGGCGAGCATCTCGGCAGTCGGCGGCACGGCACACGCCGCCTCGCCGGCAAGCCCGTCGGTTTCGACGAGCTCGCCAGTGCGGCTCGACACGTCCGATCGCCCGCCCGTGAGCGCGATGGGGATCAGGTGGTGAACGGCCGACGAGCACGCGCCGCCGGGAGCTTGCTGGCCGGCGTGGCAATCATCAGCGGGACCCTCGCCGCGGCGGGAAGCGCGCACGCGGCGACGGCTTCGGCACCGTTGGGCTATGACGCCGCGACCGACGGCGGCTCGTTGTCGATGATCACCCGGATCATCGGCGCCCAGGACATGTGGGCGAAGGGCTACACGGGCAAGGGCGTCGATGTCGCCGTGATCGACACGGGCGTGACGCGGGTCCCGGGCCTGGACAAGGCG
>Ga0209069_10001312_pt1 | contig 12524 bp, 14 predicted proteins | sample Str013_2_FD_187202 | JGI IMG/M metagenome (GOLD analysis project Ga0209069, IMG submission 187202) | Freshwater sediment microbial communities in response to fracking from Pennsylvania, USA - Straight Creek_MetaG_SC_2013 (SPAdes) (version 2) | ecosystem: Environmental > Aquatic > Freshwater >...
CGCCGGATCCATGTCGGAGGAGATGTAGACGCTGCTCGTCCGTCCGAGGCGGCGCAGCAACGTGCACATCACCTGCGGTGCCGGCCCGGTGTCATCTTTGAACTCGAGCGAGGTGAGGACGTTCGGGAAGCTGGTCAGGACCTCTTCGATCGTCGGGATGGTGATGCCCTTGCCGCGCAGCGGGTAGTCGTTGTTGGGGCCAGCGAAGCTCCATGCGGCGTCGAGCGATTGCAACTCGGCCAAGGTCTTGTCGATGACGAGGCCGGTGCCGTTCGTCGTGCCGTCGACAGTGTCGTCGTGGATGGCGACGAGGACGCCGTCGGCCGTGATGTGGACGTCGGCGTCGTTGACGTCGGCGCCAGCGGCGAACGACGCCCGCATCGCGCTGATCGTGTTGGCTGGCCCGAGTCCCTCGCCGCCGGCGTGGGCGATGACCAACATCTTCGACTGGCGGAACGTGCTTGGCGGGCACGCCGCGGCGCTCTTCGACGAACTGCAGGCGACGACCAAGCTCAGGCACGCAACGGAACGCCATCGTCGACCCCACCGAGCAGCCCGCACCTACGTACTCTCCCACGTCGAAGGGCTGCAGCGATGCGCGCCGGAACGGCCGCCCCGCGCCCTGTCCTGACTCGTTACCAAACTCGAAACACTCGTCGATCCCGTCGTGTTGTCGCGCCGACCTCGTCTCCTGCGGTTCCTCGGCTCATTCGTCGTCCGGTGCCGCAGCGACGAACGGGTGAACGGCCGCGACGGCAGCGACAGCAACAACGACGATCGACCGCGCCTTACGCTCCACGCCGCCGGCTCGGGGCCGTTGGCAGCGTTCGCCTATGGCAAGGCCCCAGCGTTGCGCTCACGATGGGCGGCGTACTCCCTCTACCGGTGGGAGGTGGCGGCGCGCGATGCGGCCGTCGTTGGTGTTGTCGGCGTTGCCGGCCTCGGCCGCCTGCTCGCCGAGCAGACTGCCGGCTTCGCCTACCCGCGGATGTTGACGACGGTACTGGCGCTCGTCGTCGTGACGGTGTTCGTCGACACGATCAGCTCGTTCATCCGGAGCGCGCTTCGTTGAGGCTGCGAACAAGTCGGCCGAGACGCAGGTGCGGATGCTGCGCGGCGATGGCGAAGACATCGTCGACGGTGTCGACGTCGCGCAGCTCGCCCACCGTCAACGTTGACAAGCCGAGCGCGTCGAGCCGCTCGCGTTGCGCGGCGCCGGTCGTGTCGACGCTCATCGGTACACCGGCGAACACGGCCGCAGGCGAGATGCCGGCGCGCAACCCGAGCAGCCAGTAACCGCCGTCGGTCGCCGGGCCGATGACACTGTCGTAGTCAACGCTTAGCGCCCGCAGCGCGGCGGCGAGGACATCGACGTCGACATGAGGCGTGTCCATGGCGATGACGATGGCGGTGTCGTCGACATCGGTGAAGCCAGCGGCCAGCCGCTCGGCGAGACCGATGCCGCGCTGGGGCACGACCTCGAAACCGTCGGGAACCCACGGACCGACCTCGCCATCGAGGAGCAGCACGTGACGGCGCGACCGAACACGCGCTGCGCTGACGAGCGTGTCGGTCAGGCACGCCCAGGCCACGGCGCAGGCTTGGTCGGGCGTCAGCGGTGGGCTGAGCCGCGTCTTGACTCGACCCGGCAGCGGCGTCTTGGCGATGACGATGACCGCACCGGGGATCGGTCCGTCGTCGGTCGACCCGGCCATGACTCGTTCACGCATGACTCGCTCACGCACCACTCGCTCAGGAAGGACTCGTTCAGCCATGGCGGCGCAACTCGACGAGGAGCACGGCGATGACAGTCATCGAATCGGTGATCTCGGCACGCTTGACCATCGCGACCACGTCGTCGAACGGCCAGACCTGACGATGGAAGAGCTCCGTGTCGTCCGCTTGCTCGTTGGCCGGCGACAGGTCCGTCGCGACATAGAGGTAAGCGCTCTCGTCGACGACGCTCTTCGAGGTGTGGAAGTGCGTCAGGTAGGTGAGCTCGCCAGCGGCGAACCCCGCCTCTTCGGCGAGCTCGCGTCGAGCGGCGTGTTCGAGCGTCTCGTCGGGACTGCGCCCGCCGGTCGGCATCTCCCATGTCGTGTGCCCGGCGACGTAGCGGTACTGCTGGACGAGCAGCACGTGATCGTCGTCGACGAAGGGCAGCACGCCAACGGCGTCACCGCAGCGGACGATCCCGTAGATCGTCTCGTGCCCATTGGGGACGCGGACGATGTCTTCCTCGACGCGGATCCACTTGTTCTCGTAGGCAACGCGTCGAGCGAGGCGGGTCCACGGCGCCGTCGCAAGACGGGCCGCGCTCGCCTCGTCGGGCTCAACGGGCGTCGACATCGGCGAGGATCCTCGACATGTCGGTCACCGCTCGCACGGTGCCGCGCACGGTGCCGGTGACCTTCGAGCGACCGATGCGAGGCCGGTACGTGACGGGGACCTCGACGATCCGCCAGCCCGATCGCTGCGCTCGAAGCACCATCTCGAGCGGCCAACCAGAGCGGCGGTCGGTCATTCCCAACGCCAGCAGCGCTTCGCGCTTGGCGGCGCGCATCGGCCCAAGATCGGTGACGTGGACCTTGGTGCGGCGCCGGATCTCGTAGGCGAGGACGCGGTTGGCGAGGCGAGCGTGCAGCGGCCAGGCGCCGTCGACGGCTTGGCGCGAACCAAGCACGAGATCGGCACGATCGTTGGCGATCGGCGCGACGACAAGCGGTAGCTCAGCGGCGTCGAAGCTGGCGTCGGCATCCATGAAGCAAACGACATCGGCCGTCGCGGCGTGCAGACCGGCCCAACACGCCGCCCCGAACCCACGCATCGGTTGATCGACGACGAGCGCGCCATGAGCGCGAGCAACATCGGCCGTTGCGTCGGTCGAGCCGTTGTCGACGACGATCGCCCGGTAACCGGGCGGAAGGTTGCGCAAGACGCGCGGCAACGCCTCGGCCTCGTTCAGCGCCGGGAGGATGACATCGGGCCCGACCGGACCCATCTGCGTCACGCTCAACGGATCCCGAGGCGGGCATCGTCGCCGCGTGGCGCACCGCGAGCGATGCGGAGCATCGCCGCCGCCGGCACCGACACCGGCGCCGTCTGGCGGGTGACGAGGAGATCGGTATCGACCTCGCCGTTGCGCACCGTGGGGCCGAACGCGCTCCAGAAGGCACCATCGGCGGTCAGGCAGAGCTCGGCGGCGAAGTCGGCGGCGCCGGCGACGACACCACCCATGTCGGACAGCGCGGCACGACCACGAGCGACGATCGGACGCACGACGTGGTCCTCGTCGGGGATGCCCCACGAGCGGTGCAGCTCGCACAGGCGCGCCAGCGACTCGTCGTCGAGGCCAACCGTCGTCGTCGCGATGCGGATCTTCAGGTCGCGTTCGACGAGCCGCGGAATGGCGTTCGTGACGTCGTTGAAGTTGTCGTCGCCGCGACCGGCATCGTTGTCGGCGGCGTCAGGGGCATCGAGCGAGACCTGGATGTGGATCGGGCGGCCGGCGAACGCGTCGGCGACGTGATCAAGCCGCGTGCCGTGGAACAACGTCGCGTTCGACAGCACGACCGTCGGGAGCACGTCGGCGAGCCGGGCGATGGTGTCGGGCATCGTCGAGACCATGAACGGCTCGCCACCGGTGACGCCCAAGCTGCGGAAGCCGAGCTCGCGAGCCTCGTTGGCGCGCGCCACCATCCAGTCGGCGTCGAGCTGGCGGCGAGCGACGTTCGGTGCCGACTCGGTCAAGCAGTACGTGCACGCCAAGTTGCAGTGGTAGTTGGCGTAGAACCAGACGCGTTCACCGAGGACGCCTTCATCGATCGCCTCGGCGACAGCGCCGACGGAGGTGCTCACGCTGCCCGCTCGAAGCCGTCGGCCGCAAGACGTTCGATCGTCGCCCCTGCGACCGGGAGCCGCAGCGTGGACGCGTAGCGGTTGAGCAACAACGTCACCGTCGCCAGCAACGTCAGCTCGACGATCTCGTGGCTGGCGAACGCCGCCACCATCGCCGCCGTCGTCTCGTCACTCGCCGCGCCCTTGCCTTGGGCGACCTCGTCGGCCCAGGCGATCAACGTCCGCTCGCGCTGATCACTGAACGCCGTCACCACATCGTGCCCGACTTCGCCCCGCAACGCTCGCACCTGTCCGGCGGTGAGGCCGGCATCGAGCGCAACGGGTGTGTGGCTGTCGATGCAGTAGCGACACGCCATCACCGACGACGTCCGCAAGATGACGATCTCCTTCGTGCGGAAGGCGATCGACGACGGTGACAGCACGGCACCGATGAACGGCAGCGCGACCTCCAGCAGCTCCGGCACGTGCGCCATCGTTGCCGTGATCGGCCCTGGGTCACCATCGCCGTAGAACGGTCGAGCGAGCAGCGGGGCTTGCTCGTGAGTGATCGGGGCGACAACGGACATGCCGGGAACAGTACCTAGCGAACGCCGATCGGTCGTCGCTCAGGTTGTTACGAATCACGAAACGCTACGCGCCCATCCGTCGCGCCGGCTCGGAGCGCGCTAGAAGGTGCAGGTGCGCTCAGTGCTGGTGACCGGAGGGGCAGGCTTCATCGGCTCCCACGTCGTCGATGCGCTGGTCCGGCGCGGTGACGACGTCGTCGTCGTCGACAACCTCGATCCTGCTGCTCACGCCAGCCAACCGCGCTACTTGAACCCGGGGGCGCGCTACGTCTGGGCCGATCTTCGCCATCGCTCGACGTGGGCCGACGTCGTGCCTGGCATCGACGTCGTCTGCCACCAGGCGGGCAAGGTCGGCCTCGGCGTCGACTTCGGCGATTGCGATGCCTACGTCGAGCACAACGACCAGGCGTGGGCGGTCGGGCTGCGCTCGCTGCACGATGCCCGTTTCGCCGGCACGATCGTGCTGGCGTCGAGCATGGTCGTCTACGGCGAGGGCCGCTATCGGTGCCCGACCCACGGGCTCGTCGCTCCGTCACCGCGTCTCGCTGCCGATCTCGATGCTGGACGGTTCGAGCCCGGTTGTCCGGCGTGCGCCGCACCGCTCGCAGCCGAGGCCGTGCCAGAGAACGCGCCGATCGATCCGCGCAACGTCTACGCCGCCACCAAGGTCCACCAGGAGCACCTGCTTGCTGCCTTTTGCCGCGAGCACGACGTCGACGCGACGGTCTTGCGCTACCACAACGTCTACGGCGAACGGATGCCGCGCGACACGCCCTACGCCGGCGTCGCCGCCATCTTTCGCTCCGCGCTCGAGCGCGGCGCCGGCCCGCTCGTCAACGAAGACGGCCGTCAGATGCGCAACTTCGTCGATGTCGCCGACGTTGCCGCCGCCAACGTTGCCGCCATCGATCGCGCCGGCGGCTTGCGGGCGTTCAACGTCGCATCGGGCGAACCCCATTCGGTGGGCGAGATGGCCGAAGCGCTGGCCGCAGCGTTCGACCTTCGACCCGGATCGTTGGCATGGCCCGAAGTGACCGGTCGCTACCGGCTCGGTGACGTGCGCCACGTCTTCGCCTCGACGACGCGCGCCGCCAACGAGCTTGGCTGTCGTGCCGTGGTGCCGTTCGCAGAAGGCATGCGACGGTTTGCGCGCGCCGAGCTCCGTGATCCGGTCACGCCGACGACGAGCGCATCGATGGCGAGCGGTTCGACGAACGGCGCGTCAGCGAAGCGCGCAACGACAAGAGGGGTAGCGTGACGTCCGTGCCCGAATCGATCGAAGTGCGTACATCGAACGCCGCGATCGGTGGCGTGCGCATCCTCGCCGGCCTGTTGTGGTTGGCGAACCTCGAATGGAAGCGCCCATCCGACTTCGGACGCGACCAGAAGAACGGCCTGTACAAGTACGTCGATGGTGCCGTCGCCCATCAGGTCTTCGGACCATGGTCGTGGATCGTCAAGCACATCGTGCTCAAGCAGTACACGTTGTTCGGTTGGACGACGCTGTTGCTCGAATCGGCGCTGGCGGCGTTGCTCTTGCTCGGCCTGTGGACGAAGTGGGTCGCTCTGCTCGGCGTCGTCAACTCGATCGCCATCGCGCTCTCGGTCCTCTACTACCCCAACGAGTGGCCGTGGTCGTACTTCTTGATGATCGGCCTTCACGTCTTGCTGTTCGCCACCGCCGCCGGACAGCACATCGGTCTCGACGGTGTCCGCCGCCGCGGCGACGCAGCGCGTCGCCGAGCCGTGCTCGTGCTTGGCGTGATCGCCGTCGTCGTCGGCCTCGTCAGCCTCATCGTCGTATCCGGTCGCAGCTTCACCGCCCATCAAGGCAAGCTCGTCGGTTGGAGCAAAGGTGAGCTGAAGCTGTTGTGGTTCAACCCGCTGAGCGCGCTGCTCACCGCCGCGCTCGGTGCTGTCGCCGTTCTGTCTGTTCGTCTGCGACGCAAAGAGCTCGGTTGGATCGCGATCGGCGGGTTCGCGTTGATGGCGCTGCAAGTCCTCGCCCAGTGGCGCTACCGGCAAGGGAATTGGACCGGTGGCGTGCTCGGGGGCACCGGACCCAACTTCGCGTTCTGGGCGATGTTCGCCATCGGCATCGCCATGTGCCGACCGACGACGAGCCACGCCGAGTAGTGCCCACAGTCGCCAGCAGGGTTCGGAGCTGGTGGTTCCTGGGCTCGTGCGCAATCGTTGTCGCCGTCAGCGTCGTGTGGGGACGGCACGTGCAAGCCGACCCGCGCGTCAAGCTCGGCGCTGCGCCGCTCGTTGGTCGATGGCACGTGCGATTCGGTTGGTCGCTGATCCCGGCCGTGTTGCTCGCCGCCGCCGTTGTCTGGTGGGGACCGCGACTCGCGGCCCGGATGCGCTTCGCCTGGCTGGCGGCGAGTGCGGCGGTGGCGGGATGCGCGTTCACGTTGTTGCTCGCCGCATCCGACGGTCTCGGCCACGTCCTCGACCCGGTCGTCCATCCCACCGAGTACTGGGCGAACTTGGCAACGCTGCCCGGCGCCAGCACGATGCTCCACCACTACGGCACGATCCAGTTCCTGCTGCCGTACAGCGTCCACGCCAAGGGCCATCCGCCCGGCTTCCTGCTGCTGCTCAAGGCACTGGCCGCGATCGGTCTCGGTCATCCGTGGGCGGCGGGCGCGCTGTCGTACGTCGGGGTTGTCGTCGTCGTCGTCGCTGGTCTGAGCACGGTGCGCGCCGTCGCCGGCGAAGCTGCGGCGCGCGCCAGCGCACCGTTCTTCGTCGTCGCGCCGTATGCGGTGTGGATGGGGACGTCGGCTGACGCGTTCTATGCCGCAGTCGGCGCGGTTGGTGTCTTGCTGACGGTCACAGGTGCGCGAACGTCCGGCCCGTTGTTTCGTCGAGCGGCGTTCGGTGTCGTCGGTGGTGTCGCGCTTGGCGCGCTGCTCGAGCTGACGTATGGCGGCGCGGTCTACCTCGCCGTACCGCTCATCGCCGGCATCGGCGTCGCGCTCAGCAGCGGGCCGGCGCGATCGCACCTTCGCGCCATCAGCGAGGTGTTGCTCGCCGCGCTGGTGGGCATCGGCGCCGTCTTCGTCGCGTTCGCGCTCGCCGGCTTCTGGTGGGGTGACGGCCTGCGCGTCACGCGCACGTTCTACTGGTGGGGAACGGCGCAGTTCCGGCCCGCCGGTTACTTCGTCGTCGGCAACGTCGCTGCTGCGCTGATCGCCGTCGGTCCGGCCGTCGTCGTCGGTCTTGCACGCCTGCGCAACAAGCGGCTGTGGTTGCTCGTCGGCGCCGGCGCGCTGTGCATCGTCGCCGCCGACGTCTCGCAGTACTCCAAGGCCGAGGTCGAACGGATCTGGTTGTTGTTCTTCCCATGGCTGCTGCCGGCGGTCGCCGTGCTCAGCCGACCGCGACGGTGGCTCGCCGCCCAAGCCGCGCTCGCGGTCGGCCTCCAGGTCGCGTTGGTGTCGAAGTGGTGAGCACTACCCGTTCGCATTGGGATGCGGTGTGGGCCGATCGAGACCCTGCGTCGGTGAGCTGGTATCAAGCCGAGCCGTCGGTCTCGCTCGGCCTGATCGCGGCGCTGGCGGTCGATCGAGCTGATCCGATCATCGATGTCGGCGGAGGCATGTCCTCGTTGACGACATCGCTGGTACGAACAGGCCATCGAGATCTCACGGTTCTCGACATCGCCCAAGCTGCCCTCGACGCACTCGACGCGAGCCTGCGTGCGGAGCATGGCAGCCACGAGGTTCGTCTCGTGCATGCCGACGTGCTCGACTGGCAACCGGCGCGGTCCTACCGGCTCTGGCACGATCGTGCCGTCAACCACTTCCTCATCGACGCCGAGGACCGTCGCCGCTACGTTGAGCTGGCCGGCGCAACCGTCTCGTCGGGCGGCCACCTCCTCCTTGCCAGCTTCGCTGCTGATGGTCCCGACGAGTGCAGCGGGCTGCCCGTGCATCGAGCTGACGACGCCGCGCTCGCCGCCGAGTTCGACGCGTCGTTCGACCTCGCTCGCATCCGCCACGAGCTCCACCGCACCCCGTGGCAGACGACGCAGTCGTTCCACTACCTGTTGTTGCGGCGCCGGTGAGCGCGCCCTTCCAACGGGCCCGCGCCGCCCGCATCGGCCGGTACGTGCTCGGTACTGTTTACGTCGCCTACTTCGTCCAGTCGTACCGATCGAAGGGGTTCCCATTCGACCGCGAGCGCGTCTTGCTGTGGATCGCCGGCGCACTGTTCGTCACGAGCGTTGGGCGCGGCTGGCGATGGGCGTTGAGCGTCGCCATCGATTGGGTCCCCTTTGCGGTGCTGTTGTTCGTCTACGACTACAGCTACGGCTTCGCCAAGGGATCTGGTCGCTCCGTCGTCGTCGCCCCGCTGGTGCGCGCCGACAGGCTGTTGTTTGGCGGGCACGTTCCGGCCGAGTGGTTGCAGCACCACATCGGGCACAGCGGCCCCGTGCATTGGTGGGAAGTCGGCGTCGCCGTCATCTACGCGTCGCACTTCGTCGTCCCGTTCGCGCTCGCCGGCGCGTTCTGGTGGCGATCGAGGCACTTGTGGCGGCGGTGGGTTGCCCGCTTCCTCACCGTCAGCTTCTCGTCCGCGCTGATCTATGCAGTCATCCCTACTGGCGCGCCGTGGTACGCCGCCGATCGAGGGCTGATCACGAACCTCGATCGTCCCGTGGCGCGCGGCTGGACGAAGATCGGCTTCTACGCCGCGCCGGCGCTGTATCAACGTGGCCGCAACCTGATCAACCCGTACGCGGCCCTGCCCTCGCTCCACGCCGCGTTCTCGTTCCTGGTCGCACAGTTCGTGTTCCAACTGATCGGCAAGGGCAAGTTGCGGCTGTTGGTGTTCCTCTACCCCGCGGCGATGGCGTTCACACTGCTGTACGGCGGCGAGCACTTCGCCGTCGACATCCTCGCCGGATGGTTGCTCGCTGCGCTCGCCGCGCTGGTTTGCGATCGCATCACTCGCCGAATGGCGCGTCGGCGCCAACGCGCAGGCGCTACGACTATGACTGAGTCGGCGACGGTGGTGCCCGCCGAAGCGATCGAACGGCCCGACGAGCTGGCCGCGGTGTCGACGCAGCACACGTCGTAGCTCACGTTCATGCTCGCCGAGCGGCACTGCACGGCGATTCCGGCGAGCGCAGCACGGCGATTCCGGCGAGCGCAGCACGCCGGCGTCGGCGGGCACCGGCTACACGCCCCGAGCGTTGCGTCCCCGCGGCCACTCGCTTGGATCGCGACTCTCGGTGGGAACGCCGAGTTCGTCGAGCAGGTCGCCGATGCGGCGGCAGCGCCGATCGACCGCGTCGGTCGGTCGTTGTTGCGTGATGTCGAGCGCCCACGCCGCGAACTCGTCGGCCAACTCGTCGAATTCCACGGCGACGCCAAGCAGCGGCACCGCGGCGTCGTCAGCCGCGAACTGCTCGGCCGTCCATCGCCGCGCCTGCTCGTCGAGCAGAGACCCCGCTCCGGGCTTCTCGATCCTGCTGCGGTGTGGTGCGAGGGCAGCGTCGAGCCGGCGGATCAGCTCCAACACCGCGCCGGCGCGCACGGGTTCGGGTTGTGCGTAACGGACCAGCGCCGAACGCAAGCTCCACCCACCAGCGCGCTCGGCCTCGGCGTAGTCGATCAGCAGGTGCTCGGCATCCATCCCTCAGCTCCCGTCAGGCGCGATCATCGACGACGACGCTCATCCTTACCAGATCAGCGTTGGAACAAGGACGCGCTGCTTTCCCCGGCAACGCGGTCGGTCAGTTCGTACTCGTGTTCCGCCACTCGCTCGGCGACATGCCGGTCCATCGGCGGACGGCGCGCGAGAAGCCCTCGATCGAGCGGTAGCCGGCGCGATGAGCGACTGTCGACACGGCAATGGCGCGGTTGGCGAGCAGTCCAAGGGCGCGCAGGCGTCGCTCGTCGTCGAGCAGCGCCGCGTAGCTCGTGCCTTGTTCAAGCAACCGTTGTTGCAACGTCCGCGGACTCTGCGTCAAACGCGAAGCGACAGCAGCAAGGCTCGGCAGTTGGCCGACAACACCGCGGATCTCAGCGCGGACGCGCCGCTCCCAGTGAGCGTCTCGGTGCGCGACTTCGGTGTCTGCATAGCCAGTCAGGACCGCGACGATGGTGGGATCAGCGAGCGCGATCGGCGTCGCCAGATCGGCGGGAGCGAACTCAAGCTGGTCGACGGCTGCACCCGACCGCAGTGTCGTCGCGATCGTCTCGTAGCCGTCGCCATCCCGTGACGTGACCGACAAGCGCGCCGGTCGCATCGGTGGGTTCGTCAACTGCCCCACCATCCGCGCCAGAACGGCAAAGAACGCGTCCAGTGTGTCGCGATGAACGACCGCACCCGCTGGCGCTCGGAGCGTGACGGCCGCCCAACCGGATCGGTTGACGTCAACTACGACCTCGTCCTCGCCCCACAGCGGGTGGTACCGCGCCAAGGTGTCGAGCAGCGTCCCGACGTCACGGCAGTTGGCGAGCATCGGCGGCACTACCCCGCCGACGAGCGCTAGGTCCATCCACGCCGCGAACGCGAGACCCGGACGCTCGACGCCACCGTCACGGAACATCTCCCACCGCGCCTCGATCCCCTGCAACGGATCCGACGTCGGCGGTATGACACCGAGATGCACCGCGAACTGGTCGATGATCTCGACCATCCGGGCAGTGGCTGGCATGTCTGCGTCTCCGATCAACGATTCTGCGGGCGAGGCGGGGCGAGAAGGACGACGTCCGGCGACGCTCAGCATATGGACCTCCCCCCGACACGCTCCCCTCTGCTCAGCTATGGCCTGTACCCGCTCGTCGTCGGCGCCGCCGCACTGGCCGCCGCTCTCGCCGTGCGCGCCGATGCGAACCGATCAGCGGTGATGCCCGCGATCCTCGTCTCGGCGATCGGCATCTGCATGCTCGTCGAGTGGCGTCATCCGCTCGACCGACGCTGGTCGATGACGGCGCGCAGCCTTGGACGGCGCGACCTCCCGTACATCACTGTCGGACTAGTCCTCGAACGACTGTGCGAGGTCGCCGTCGTTGCCATCGCGACAGCAACCGTGTCGAGCCGCGGCTTCGGACCGATCGGTCGTCTCCCACTTGGCGCGCAGGTCGTCGCCGCCATCATCGAGTTCGATCTGCTGTGGTACTGGTACCACCGCCTCGCCCACCAACGACCACGACTGTGGCGCGTCCATGGTGCGCACCACACGCCGGCTCAGATGTACGTGTTGATGCACGGCGTGTTCCACCCGTTCGACGAGCTCGTCGTCCGCTTCGTCCTCGCGCTCGTCGTGTTCCGCTTCGGCGGCTTCACCCCCAACGCGACGTTCATCGCTCTCGCCATCATCGGCGCCGTCGGCGTCATCAGCCACCTCAACGCCGACATCCGGTTGTGGGCGTTCAACCACATCCTCATCGGACCCGAGACCCATCGCTACCACCACAGCGCTAACCACAATGGCAACTACGGCACCGTCACATCGATCTGGGACCAGCTGTTCCACACCTTCGTGTTCGAGCCAGTGCCGCCCGCACGACTCGGACTCGTCAACCCCGGCGACTACCCCGACCCCGAGCAGTTCCTCCGGGTGCTCGCCTGGCCGCTGCGATCTAGGGCCGCCACGCCGCGCCGGGACCGCGCTGACCGAGTGTCGGTCGCTCCGTGACCTGACGCAGGCGCCTTCGACTCAACAGTTTAGCTCAGCCGATGTTGAGTCACTAGGGTACCGCTCGTGCGACGAGACGACGTCACGGCCAGGGCGGCACGGCATGCCGCGCTCGGTGATCCGTTGCGCTTGGCGATCGTGGACGAGTTGGCGTTGTCGGACCGCGCTCCGGTCGAACTGCGCCGCTTGGTCGGGGTGGAGTCCAACTTGTTGGCGCACCATCTCGACGTGCTCGAGTCAGTGGGGATGATCAGCCGCTCGCGTTCGAGCGGCGACGGTCGACGGCGGTACGTCCATCTGGTGCGGGAGTCGTTGCGCCGTTTGACGCCGGGTCGGCCAATGACGCCCGGTCGGGCATTGTTCGTCTGCACTCGGAACTCCGCTCGCAGCCAACTCGCGGCGGCTCTGTGGCGCTCGATCGCACATGCTCCGGCCGACTC
>Ga0209069_10001313_pt1 | contig 12519 bp, 10 predicted proteins | sample Str013_2_FD_187202 | JGI IMG/M metagenome (GOLD analysis project Ga0209069, IMG submission 187202) | Freshwater sediment microbial communities in response to fracking from Pennsylvania, USA - Straight Creek_MetaG_SC_2013 (SPAdes) (version 2) | ecosystem: Environmental > Aquatic > Freshwater >...
CCATTCTGTTCGTGTCCTCCCAATGCCGGATAATATGCCTCCAACACGGCGAGCGTTCGTTCCATCGCCCCTCCCAGAGTGCCGATGGCGGCTGATGCGCGATTTTTCATTTCCGCGGCCTGGGCCGGATTTTCGAACAGCACACGAAGCTCCGCGGCCAAATCCTCAGGGCCGCTCACAATTTTGTAGCCGTCGTAGCGAGCGAGAACTTGATAGGCTTCGGTAAAATTGAAGGTGTGCGGCCCGCTCAGGATCGCGGAGCCGAGCTTGATCGCCTCGATGGGGTTTTGGCCGCCATGCGAAACGAGCGATCCGCCGATGAACGATAATGGCGCAACCGTGTAAAAAAGGCCGAGTTCGCCGATCGTGTCCGCGAGGTAAACTTGCGTGCCGCTAGAGACCGCTTGTTTCAAAGATCTGCGGGAATGAGTGAGGCCATTTTCACGAAGCAGCGAGGATACTGCATCGCCACGTTCCGGATGACGCGGAGCGATTATGGTTAGAAGGTTCGGGATCGCCTCCCGGAGCATCGTATGCACGCAGGCGATAATTTCGTCCTCGCCGGGATGCGTGCTCGCCGCCAAAAAAACAGGCCGGTCTTTGAACTCCGCCCGGAGCAAGCCAAGGGACACGGGATCGACCGGCGGGGGCGGCGCGTCGAATTTCAGATTTCCTGTTACGATCGTGTTTCGCGCGCCCAAGCTTCTGAAGCGTTTCGCGATGCGTTTGTTCTGGGTCAGCACGGCATCGAAACGGGAGAAAACGGGTTTGCTCAGGCTGGAAAGCCTAGCCCACCGCTGACAGGAGCGCTGCGACATGCGGCCATTGATTAAGACCAGCGGCACGCCCCGGTTCGATGCCTCCACGATCAGATTCGGCCAGATTTCGGATTCGGTGAAGAGACCGAGATCTGGACGCCAATGATCCAAAAAGCGGCGGACGAATTTCGCGCTATCGAGCGGCACGAATTGATGCACGGACCCCTGCGGCAGGCGCGCGGCTGCGATCTTCGACGAGGTTACCGTAACGGTCGTCAGCAGGATGTTGAGCGCTGGATGGCGCCTCTTTAGTTCGTCGATCGATGGCAGCACGGCGTTCGTTTCGCCGACGCTCGCCGCGTGAAACCAGAAAAGAGGGCCGTCTGGCCTTACAGCTTCGGTCTCGCCCAGCCGTTCCTTGATGCGTTCAGGGATCTCTTTGCCCCGTGCGGCTCTGTTGCGCAGAAGCGCCATCGCCGCTGGCCGCGCTGCGAATGTCAGACCTTGATAAGCGGACAGAAGCAATCCTGAATTGGAGGCGGCTTTTTTTGTTTTTGGTTCGGTTCGCGACGCGTCGGAGCCTGCCAGACGATATGCGCGTTCCGTCGCTTGATTCATCGCGCGTTCGATCTGTACCCGGTAGGCTTCTAGCCCGTCCTCATCCGTATCGCGCGGAACGTAGATCGGATCTCCCGCCACCATGGCGAGCTTCGAGAACGGCAAGTTGATCGTAAACCGGCTCCAAGTTGGCAGCGTAAAGAACCGGTTCGTCGCAATGGCGAGCGGGACCACCGGCTTTCCGGACATTTTCGCCAGCATCACAATGCCAAGGCCGGCTACTCGCGCAGGCCCAGGCGGCACATCCGTTGTCAGCGCGACAGTGGTCCCTGACCGCAGCGCCTTCATTGCAGCCCTTAATGCCCCTGCGCCGCCTCTGTCTTTGCCAGTTTCGCCCGCGCCCGCGCCGCGAATAAGACCCATGTCGAAATGGAGCAGCGCGCGCCCTATCATCTCGCCATCGAGATGTTTCGCGACCATGTTGCTCACCGGCACGGTCTTCGGTTTGATTAGCGGCAGAAGCAAAAATTGCCCGTGCCACATCGCCACAATCATGGGCGCCAGCTTTTCGAGATAGCTGTCCGTATCCTCGGGATGCCTAATGATTTTGGATGTCGCAAACACGGTTTTGATATGCCGCGCGGCGAGGGCGCCGGCGGAATTCATAAAAAATTCGGATTGCTGAATTCGCCGCCCGATTTTCCGTTGCGGCTTGGCCTTCGAGTCGTTGGACATCAATTCGCTGTTTTGGATGGAGTGCCGGCATTAATAGCCAGATGAGCGGCAGGATCGAGAAGGCGGTGCATATGTACGATGAAATATCGCATTAAAGCGTTGTCGACCGTCCTTTGCGCGGCGCCCTTCCAAGCGTCGTATGCGCTGGCATAATTCGGAAAGATGCCAACGACATGGAGTGCGGTTACATCGCGAAATTCGGTGCTCTCCACCGCCTTCAATTCCCCGCCGAAGACAAGATGCAATAGCTGCCTGCCGCTATGTTCCTCGTCAGAACTCATTTCAAGCTCCCGTTTTTCGCAACAAAGCGAGCTTTTCCTGCGCACCCTCTAAACGCCCAACCAATATCTGATGCAATTTCGGTGCGGCTGCAAGAAATCCATACACTTTGGCCTCGGGCGAGTTGAAGCGCAGCTCTTTTCCTGAGGGAAGAGTCGCCGCGCCGCCCGCCTCCTGCACAAGGAGCGCGCCGGAAGCAACGTCCCATTCGGATTTAGAGTTCAAAGCAAGGGCGGCGTCGATCCTACCGCACGCGACGAGCGCAAAGCGGTAGGCGAGTGAGTGCGCCCAAGCCGTATCGAGTTCCGGCCAGGGCTCGTTCCAGATCGCCTTTTTCAAGACGCCGTCCGAGGCGGAAAGCCGCGCTCCGGGCACTTCGGCGCGATCGCTGACGGCAATCCGCTCTCCGTTCAAAAATGCGCCTGCGCCGCGCCGCGCTTCGAACGTTTCCTCGCGGACGGGATTGACGATGACGGAGAGAATTGGAGAGCCTTCGTCCAAAAGAGAGAGAGCGATGGTCCAATCGTCGCGGCCCTGCACGAAGGCGCGCGTCCCGTCGATAGGGTCGAGAGCCCAAACCCGTTTCCGGGAGAGGCGCAGTTCATGCTCCGCGCTCTCTTCCGAGAGCCAGCCGTAGTCGGGTCTTGCCGTCCTCAGTATGCTTTCGAGAAGCGCGTCCACCGCCAGATCGGCATTGGTGACGATCGAGCCGTCGGCCTTTCTGCTTGTGGACAGCGGACCTTTCCAAAATGTCAGCGCGAGCCTCGCTGCTTCGGACGCCGCCTCCCGTAGAAGCGCGTGGTCATTCGCGATGTCATCCGCCATCCGTTATCCAAATTTGGTCAGGACATCGCTCCGAAGAAGACGTCGAGGAGAAGGCCCGTGAAAATGATTGCGCCGAACCCGTGATTGCTGCGGAAGCGCTCAAGACAATTATTAGGGTCCGAAATGTCCAGAGTCGAGACCTGCCAAATAAGATGCGTCGCTCCGGCGGCAAGACCGGCATAAAACCAATTGCCTGCACCCACCTGCACCCCGGCTGCGGCTAGGCACGCAATGGTAACGGTGTAGAAGGCGGCGAGCCAAGCCGCTGTGTGGCGGCCAAACAGAAGAGCGGTCGATTTCAGCCCAAGAACGGCATCGTCTTCCTTATCCTGATGAGCGTAGATCGTATCGTAACCGATCGTCCAGCCGACGGCGCCTATGTAGAGCGCGAGCGGCGCAAAGGACATCCCGCTGAAAATCGCCGCCCAGCCCATGAGCGCGCCCCATGAGAAGGCTAAACCAAGTACGGCCTGCGGCCAGAACGTTACTCTTTTCATCATCGGATAAACGAGGACGATCCCAACCGACACGAAGCCCAGCGCAATTGCGAACGCGTTGAACTGCAGGAGCACCGCAAGGCCGATGAGACAAAAGACGAGCATCAGAACGATGGCGGATTTCGTCGAAATCTGACCGCTCGCGAGCGGCCGTTCTCTCGTGCGTTCGACCTTCGCGTCGATATCTCTATCTAGAATATCGTTGTAAATGCACCCCGCGCTTCGCATCGAGAATGCGCCGATGGCAAAGAGCGCCAGCAGGAATGGGTCTACAAACTCTTCGGAGGCGCGCGCCGCGAGAGCGGCGGACCACCAGCATGGCCAAAGCAGCAGCCAGACGCCGATTGGCCGGTCGGCTCGTATAAGACGCAGCCAGGGTTTGAGACGTCTGGGGGCATAGCGATCGACCCAATTACGGGGTTTCGCGTCTTGAAGCGGACCAGTGGCGCTCACTTCGGTCTCGATGGCTCGCATGTCCTGCCTTTGGCCGGTGCTCTCCCGCATAACTTGCCAAAATGCTACAAATAATATGCCAGTATTAACTACTACAGAATTCTAAAGCAGAAATCAGGCCATGGCCCAGTCCTTGCCGCGCCTTTTTGTATCGCCGCCTATCGGCGAGGGAAGAAATATAGAGATTTCCACGTCTCAGTCGCATTACCTTTTGCATGTCCTAAGGCTTTCTGAAGGAAAGCAAGTTCTTGTCTTCGACACCGAAAATGGCGAATGGCTGACCGAGATCGTTGAGGCAAAAAGAAGCAGCCTCGTCCTTCGCCCAATCGAAAGAGTCAGGGCTCAAACCCAGCCTCAGGATTTGCACTATCTTTTTGCGCCTTTGAAGCAAGCCCGTCTCGACTATATGGTGCAAAAGGCGGTCGAATTGGGCGTTTCGGCGCTGCAGCCCGTAATTACTGCTTACACGGATGTGTCTCGCCTCAACCCCGAAAGAATGCGGGCTAACGCCATCGAAGCCGCGGAACAATGTGGGCTCCTTTCCCTTCCCGAGATCCGCCCTGCGGTAAAATTGCAGCAGATGCTTAAATTGTGGCCACATGATAGAGCTATCATATTCTGTGACGAGCACGCGCCGCAAGCGCCGGCGCTTCCCACGCTTCAACGTGTGACGCAGGCGGAAATCGCGGTATTAATCGGACCGGAGGGAGGTTTTAGCCCTGCGGAAAGAGATACGCTTCTTTCAAGGGAATTCGTTTACGGCATCTCGCTTGGACCGCGCGTGATGAGAGCGGACACAGCTGCGGTTGCGGCTTTGACGCTCATCAACGCAGTTTTAGGAGACTGGCGCTAACGAACCGCATATAAGGCGCGGCTGAAATAGCCAAAGCAATGGCAATGCAGAATGGGGATACGATGCTGGCGAGCGACAAGGAGCCCGTGGCTCCGCGGATAGAAAGCCGTGACGAACTCGTCGCGCATATTGAGCAAGGCGAGAAGCCCGCCGTGGACTGGCGGATCGGGACGGAGCACGAGAAAATCCCGTTCTACGTGGATGGATTGCGTCCCGTGCCCTATGAGGGGCCGGCAGGGATAGGCGCGTTGCTGGCAAATTTTTCCAGCACATTCGGCTGGCGGCCTGTCTACGACAAGGACAAGATCATCGCGCTTGAAGATCCTTGCTGCGAGCTCGGCGGGTCGATCACCCTTGAGCCTGGGGGTCAATTCGAGCTTTCCGGCGCGCCGCTCAAGACGCTCTTCCAGACCTGTGAAGAGGTCGGCCGTCATCTGAAGCAGGTTAGAGAAGTTGCCGACCCGCTCGGTATTTCGTTTCTTGGCCTCGGTTTCTCACCGCTTTGGCGTCTTGACGAAACGCCGCACATGCCGAAAAGCCGGTATGCGATCATGAGCGCCTATATGCCAAAGGTCGGCCGCTACGGCCTCGACATGATGTACCGCTCGGCAACGGTGCAGGTTAATCTCGATTTCTCCAGCGAAGCCGACATGGTGAAGAAGCTTCGCGTTTCTCTGGCGCTCCAGCCGATCGCAACCGCTCTGTTCGCCAATTCGCCCTTTTCGGACGGGAAAGCCAACGGCTATCTCAGCTTCCGCAGCGAAGTTTGGCTCGATACCGACAATGCGCGTGCGGGAATTCTGCCCTTCGCTTTCGAAGACGGCATGGGGTATGAGCGATATGTCGATTACGCGCTTGATGTTCCCATGTATTTTGTCCGGAGAAACAAGCGCTACATCGATGTGGCCGGCGCTTCCTTCCGGCGGTTCATGGAGGGGCGGCTCGACGCTTTGCCGGGAGAGCGGCCGACAATTGCAGATTGGGCCGATCATCTCACCACGATTTTCCCGGAGGTCCGTCTCAAGAGCTATCTGGAAATGCGCGGCGCGGACAGCGGACCGTGGCGCAGCCTTTGCGCGCTTCCCGCGTTTTGGACCGGGCTTTTCTACGATCGGCCGAGCCTCGACGCCGCCTACGGCCTCGTTCGGGACTGGACTGCGGAGGAGCGAATGCGGATGCGGCAGGATGTTCCCCGATATGCGCTCGCGACGCCATTTAGGAACGGAACGGTTCGCGATATTGCGCGAAAAGCGGTGGAACTCTCAGCAGCCGGACTCTTGGCGCGAGGGCATAATAATCTTGTTTCAGGTGACGAAAGCACCTTCCTCGATACGCTGAGGGAAGCCGTCGAGACGGGGAAATCGCCCGCTGACGTTCTCCTTGAACGGTATCGCGAGGCGTGGAACGGGGATGTAAGGCCGGTGTTTGCGGAAAATGCCTATTAGCTTAAGTAGCGGCATCCGATCGGGATTCGGCGAGGGGGACGAATTTATAGGTAGTTTCAGACATTTCGAGGCGGAATGTCGCGAAATTGCCTCCATTCCAATTTTTCTCGTCTCGCGAAACGATTGTTTCGAGCAGGCATTTACCTCCTGACTCTACGTCTCCAACAGCAGACAATAATTGAGGAGCCTTTCATGCGCATGAAGTTTTTCGCCATCATGGCAGTTGCCGCAGTCGTGCCGACATTCGCATTTGCCGAAGACGCGAAGCCCACGAAGGCCGACGTCGATAAGGTTGTAAAAAGCATTCAGGCCGACAAAGCCAAGACGCAGCAATATTGCGATATGATGAAGGCTTATGACGACGCCGCCGCCGCGGATGACAAGAAGGATAGCAAGGCGGCTCAGGAACTCAGCGCGAAGGCCGACGATCTCGGCAAGAAGCTTGGCGCCGACTATGAAAAGCTTATGACGAGCCTGCAAAAAGTCGACCCTTCTTCCAAGGAAGGCCAAGAGCTTTCTTCAGCTCTCGATCCGCTCGACGCGTCTTGCAAGAAGTAAGCTTTATTCCTGCAGCAGAGATAGCGCTTTCGGGAAAACCGGAGGCGCTTTTTTACGTCTGCGCTATGCCCTCGCGATGAGACCGCCTGCCTCGAAGCCGCCGTCTACCGCCAGGATCTGGCCGGTGACGAAGGAGGCGCGTTCGCCATCGAGGAGAAACGCGATAGCGGAGGCTATCTCGTATGGGGTTGCGTAGCGCGCCTGTGGAATGGTCCGCAGCCAGCCGCGTCTCGTTTCCGCATCGTGTAACGTTTGCACCATCGGTGTGTCTACTGGACCGGGCGCGACGGCGTTAACACGAATTGAATGCGGCGCAAGTTCAACCGCCATCACTTTCGTCATGGTGATGACGGCGCCCTTGGACGCGCCATAGGCCGTGCGGCCGAGGCTTCCCCTGATGCCCGAGATGGAAGCGAGGTTGACTATTGCGCCGGGTGTGCCGCCACCGATCATCCTCGCGGCAGCAGCGCGCGCCACTATGAAACTTCCGATCACGTTGACCGACAAGATAGTCTGGAATAATTCGGCGGTCGTTTCCAAAAAGGGAACGTCGCGAGCGATACCGGCGCTATTGACCACGCCTGAAATCGTCCCAAAGCCGCCTGCGATGGTGGAAACAACACCCTCCACACCGGCTGCATCGGTGATGTCGACCTTAAAGGCTTTGCACTCTCCAAGCGATTGCAACTGAGATTCCGCCCGCGAAAGCGCTTCGGCCTGGAAGTCGAGCAGAGCGACCCGCCAGCCCTGTTTCAAAAGCTCTCCGGCGGCGGTAAATCCGATTCCGGATGCGGCGCCGGTGACAATGCAAACGCGGTTTTCCATTCACGCGGCCTCGTTCCGATCCTGCCTATAATGCCTTCGATAGGGGGCGTTGCGCAAACCCATTGACGGACGTTCGTCTAAAGCGGAAGACAGCGGAGGTGCAACCGCAAGCGCCGGTATAAGAGCCGCCGCGAAAATCAGGGATCAGGCCATGGCGACGCCAACACCACGGTGGTACAGCCCGACTTCGATCGTTCGTTCCCTTATCATCCGCCCGCGCGTCTATGGCGGCGCTCTCGTCGGATTGGCGGCCTTGATGGCGCTTCCGCATAGCTGGCAGGGCACGATACGCGCCGCGATCGCTTGGGACGTCGGCGGGCTGATCTACCTTATCTTCGCGTTTCAGCTCATCGTCTCAAGCCACGCCAGGAACATTCAGGCCCGCGCATCGAAACGCGACGATAGCCGCCTTGTAATTCTCACCATCATTCTTCTTGCGATCATGGCGAGTTTCGCGGCGATTGCGGGTCTGATCGGGCAGGCGAAGCTTCAGTCGACGCCATCGGACCAAAAGGCTCTGCTGGCGGCGCTTGCGGCGGCGACGATTATGATTTCCTGGGGTGTGACTCAGGTCGCCTTTGCGCTGCACTATGCGCATGATTATTACCGCCCCGACGATGTCACCAGCGATGCGCTGAAGGGCTTCGACTTTCCCGGATGCGAAAGCCCGGATTACTGGGACTTTCTCTATTTTTCGACATCGATCGGCGCCACCTCGCAAACGTCCGATACGGCTATCCGTTCGCGCGCGCTCCGCAAACTCGTGACGCTGCATGCCGTGGTAGCGTTCTTCTTTAATACTGCTGTGCTTGCCCTGACTGTAAACATCGCCGCAAGCTTGGTTTGAACTAAGCAACATAGATGGCTTGCCGCACTATTAATGGAAGCATCTGGGCCTGCAGTTCCCCGCAAGCAGAAGCTTCGTCAGCGACATGATGGGCCACGACCAGTCATTGTAAACGTGCACGGCCGGCGCGGTGTCTAGCTGGCGCGTTCCCACATGCTTCCGGATTTGAGACGTTGATATGTCGATATAAAGCCGCGTAAGCATGACGGCGTTCGCTTATAGTGCTCTCATGCCACAGGCTGAAAATGCGGCGCACCCGTTCCGCTTCTTTGGTTGGGTGCTATTACTCTCAGCGCCCTTTTATATTTGGGGCGTGTTCTGGCCGGTCCGTGGGCTACCCTTCGGGTTGCCGGCCACGGTGGTCATGGTGGTGGCGCCCGCTATGGTGGCGACAGCGCTCACCCGCCGGGAGCAAGGCGCCGAAGGGGCCCGTGAACTTTGGCGCCGCATTGGCGATGTCGGCAGCATACCCAGCGCATCGTGGTTTTTGACAGCTCTCGTCTTCATGCCGGCCGCGTCGCTCTTCGGCTATTTCATGATGCGCTTGTTCGATCTATCCCTCCCCGCGGCCGTCTCCGTTTCCCTAACTCAGGCGCCGGTCCTTTTCGCCGTATATTTTTTTGGGGCCATCTTCGAGGAGATCGGCTGGACCGGCTACGCTACCGGGCCGCTGCAGGAGCGGTACGGTATCCTCAGCGCCGGCCTTATGATTGGCGCAGTGTGGGCGCTTTGGCATGTGACGCCGTGGTGGCTCGGGCAGGGGCACGCTCTCTCTTGGGTCACCTGGCAAGCGCTGGCGACTACAAGCATGCGTATCGTCATGGGCTGGATCTACGCCTATGGCGGACGAAGCCTGCTTTTGTCGATCGTCTTCCACGCAATGATAAATGTCTCATACAGCCTGTTCCCAAACGAAGGCTCACACTATGACCCATTCATTCTCGCGGCGGTTTTGGCGATTACGATCGGTATAATCGCCCTTACGCACGCACTCGTCTGGAGAGCAGCGTCATGGAAGAACTGGTGATCCATCGCGTAAGGCTCCGTAACCACGGCGTGCCTGCTTAAGGCCAGCAACCGATACAACGATTCAAGATCCACGATTGGGACCGTCACGGAGGCACTGCCGCAGAGGAAAAGATCGCTCTGCTTGCGTCTCGAGAGCTTGGTGCTTTAGAAGGAAGCAACGCCTAATGCGAGGTCTCCCAGATGTCCCGGCATGTCGTGATTTTCGGTTACGGAGCCGTAGGCCGTGAAACGGCTGCTCTTCTTGCTGGCCGCGGCGATAGGGTGACGGTTGCGCAGCGGAAATCTTCCGCCTTCTTGCCACAGGGCTGCCAATTCGCCGCTGCCGACGTTCTCGATAGTGCACAGGCAACGCGCGTCTCAGAAGGCGCCAACGCTATTATTTGCTGTCTGGGATTCCCCTACGATTCCCGCATCTGGGCAAAGGCTTGGCCAAAAGCCATGGGAAACCTATTGGAGGCTGCGGCATCGACCGGCGCCCGTTTTGTCTTTGCCGACAACCTCTATATGTACGGCCCGCAGGATAGGCCGCTCGTCGAAAACATGCCGCTTACCGATTTTGGGCGGAAGCCAAGGATACGTTCGGAGGTCACCCGGCTCTGGCAGAACGCGCATCTGTCTGGCAAGGTGCAAGCTGTCGCAGTTCGCGCTTCGGATTTCTATGGTCCAGGGGTGGAGACGTCGGTCCTGTCAACCTATGGCATACAAAGACTGCTTGCGGGAAAGCCGGCACTCATTCCTTATTCGCCGGATCATCCTCACGATTTCACCTATGTTCCCGACTTTGCCCGCGCGCTGGTTACGCTGCTCGATGCCCCGCTGGATGCCTATGGCCAAGCCTGGCATGTGCCAAATGCTCCGGCGCAAACACTACGCTCGCTGATCGAGCGGGCGGCGGCCATGATCGGGGTGAAGCCACGGCTAACTGTCCTTCCGGGGCTGTTACAGCAGCTTGGTGGGCTTTTTAATAGGCAGCTCTACGAACTCGTGGAAATGCGTTTCCAGACCGATCGGCCTTATTTGGTGGATGGAAGCAAATTCGCCCATCGCTTTTGGAACGATCCTGCGAGTTTCGAGAGCGGCCTTGCGGCAACCATCGCGCACTATAGAACCCTCGCCTAAAAGATCGGCGCGGCGCTAAGGACCTGAGTCAAGACAGCCCGTGGGGTTCACGTTCCCGGGTTGAGACAAATCATGGCACGCAAGTCTGTGTCCTTTCGCTGCTCCAGGGGCGATTCGAGAGAGGTGGCGCTCACAGTCCTTTACTCATTGGAAGGAAGGGCGTGAAGCGAATTGCCGCCGCAACAACGTTATATTTTCGGAAGCGGACGGTGAAGCGCGCGCTCCGGCGTTGTCCGGCCGCCCGCTTACTGCACTTTGACGACCATGCAGCTGATCTCTTTGCGCTTTAATTTCGAGCAAGCGGACTTCGCCTGAGATTCGTCTGAGAAGCGGGCGAAGCGGGCGCGGAACATCGTCGCGCCGCCGGCGGTCACGATCTGCATCGTGAAATCGGGATGGGCTTTCAATGCCGAGGAGCCGAGCGTTTCTTTGACGATGGCAATCCGCTGCGCGGCCAAGGTTTGCTCAGCGAACGCGCCAACTTGGATGTGATAGGGGCCGGGTTGATCCAGCGATTTCGATTCCGCCGCAGTTGCGGCGGCGATGGTCTGCGGCTCCGCCTCTTCCTCCTTCACCGCGGCGGCGACAACCTGCTTCGGCTGAGGCGCTGGTCCAGACTCCGTGCGCGTAACCGCGTTGGTAACGAGCGCTTGGTTCGCGGTCGTGCGCGGCGTCTTATATTTGACGGTCATGTTCGGCGCGGTATCGGGCAGGGATTTCGCATCGATCATGGCGACCTGTTCTACGTCTCCAGATGGTTCCGGCGCTGCGAGTGCGGTAGCCGCAACGACTTCATCCTTTCCCTCCGGCTCGTCCGTCGTCATGTCTTCGGCAGCGGGCGCTTTTTTCTTGCCGCCGGCCGATTGCTCGCCGGAGGAAACCGCTACCGCCATCGTCTGCCGCGTATATAAACTTACAGTCCGGTTGGAGTTGGCCTCCAATGCGGAAAGCAATAGCGCGGCGGACGTCCTGTCGGGCTTTGAGCGCGCAGGCGATATAGGACTTGCAAAGTTCGCGGCGAGTACTGTCGCAGGGCTTGCCCTTACAGGAGCAGGGGCTGTATTAACCGGCTTCTCGACTGGAGTTTCGACGGGCGCTTCCTGTTGCGCCTCACGGCGCTTCGATTTCAAATCCGCGACCTGAATGCCGGCCTTTTTCGCCGCAAATTGCGTCAGAGCCTTGGACCAGCAGCCGTCGAGGATATTGCGCATCGCAGTATTTCTCGACCCAGAGCTTTGTCCGCCGAGCACGACGGCGAGAACGCGCTTATCGCCGCGGCGGGCCGTTGCTATCAGATTGAATCCGGCGGCCGTCGTGAAACCGGTCTTCATGCCCTCCATGCCTTGATAGGAGAAGAGCAGGGAATTGTGATTGCGGAACGTTTCGCCGTGATATTCGAAATATCGGGTGCTGAAAACGCGGGATCGCTCGGGGTGATCCGTCAGCACATTTTTCCCAAGGATGATAAGATCTTGCGCGGTCGTGCGCTGCTCCGAATTCGGCAAGCCCGAGGCATTGCGGAATGTGGTGTTCAGCATCCCGATCGTGCGGGCCTTTTGCGTCATGCGCCTCGCGAATTCTTCCTCAGAGCCCGCGAGAGTTTCAGCTATGACGACTGCGACATCGTTCGCCGACTTTGTGACAATCGCTCCGATCGCATTTTCGACCGTGATTTTATCGCCTTCTTCGAGATCGAGCTTAGACGGGGCCTGAGATGCCGCATGCGCGGAGACGTGCA
>Ga0209069_10001314_pt1 | contig 12517 bp, 13 predicted proteins | sample Str013_2_FD_187202 | JGI IMG/M metagenome (GOLD analysis project Ga0209069, IMG submission 187202) | Freshwater sediment microbial communities in response to fracking from Pennsylvania, USA - Straight Creek_MetaG_SC_2013 (SPAdes) (version 2) | ecosystem: Environmental > Aquatic > Freshwater >...
TGGGTGCGGAACACCAGGTCACCCCCGAACAAGGTGCCGGTGTGCTCGTCGAGCACGGTGAGGTCGTTGTCGCTGTGCGCTGTCGGCCATGCTCGCAGGACGACGTTCCTGTGCCCGAGATCGAGTTTGAGGGTGCCATCCACCAAAAGCGTAGGCGGTATGATGCGTACCTCGCCGATCAATTCATCGCCCATGATCCGGCGAAATGCATCGATGTAGAATTGTCCGCGCGCGGCCAAGGCTCGCGGCAGATTCCTGTGACCGACGAAAGTTGTGCCGTCGCTCAGGAATGCCGCATTTCCAAATACATGATCCGGGTGACCGTGAGTGCTTATGACGTATCGGATGGGCTTTTCCGTGCGGGCGCGAATGGCGGCGAGCAGCTGCCGTCCCTCGCGGACACTGCCTCCGGTATCGATCACCGCGACCGCGCTGTCGCCGACGATGAATCCGATATTGGCGATAGCTCCTTCATTCTCACGTGTCATGAGCGCGGCGAGGCCGTCGTGCACGAATATCCCCGGTGCGATTTCGCTGACTGGCAGCGGGCTTTGCTGCGCCTGCGAGAGCGTCGATGCAGCCAGCATTGCGAACGCGACCAAAGTAGCAGTGCGATGAATCATAATTCGGCCTCCGTCGCGCACGAAGCTAAGTCGACTACTTTGCGCCTTGCCGCCCGAAGCATGTTTGCGTCGCAGCACGCAAGGGCGAATGAGTCGCAAAGGCTGTTTTCTGTTGCGTGCTCGAATTGAGGAGAATAGCATTTGCTCGTTTCCGGCTTCAAATTGACCTTGGTTGATACGGAATGCCGATGTCTTGATGGAAGTTGAGCGACGCGCGGACTGACGGATCGAAAGTGCAACGGCTTTCGGACGTGCACTCGGCAGCAAAAAGTCGACGCTGGGTGCATGCCCACCGGATAAACATAAAATAAAAACTGGAAGCAACCTGGGAGGGTTCAATATGCGCAAGGTGCTACTCGCAACCTGTCTTGGCGCCGTGGCGGCATTCACCGCAGGTGCCGCCATCGCCAACGACGAACTGATCAAGCTGTCGCAGAACCCGAAGGAGTGGGTGATGCCGGCCGGCGACTACGCCAATCAGCGGTACTCGAAACTCAATCAGATCACCGCAGCCAATGTCGGCAAGTTGCAGGTGGCCTGGACGTTCTCGACCGGCGTGCTGCGCGGCCACGAAGGCGGACCGCTGATCGTCGGCAACACGATGTACGTTCACACGCCGTTTCCCAACAAGGTCTATGCCCTCGATCTTGCCAACGAAAACAAGATCATCTGGAAATATGAGCCGACCCAGGATCCCAACGTCATCCCGGTGATGTGCTGCGACACCGTCAACCGCGGTGTGGCGTATGGCGACGGCAAGATCTTCCTGCATCAGGCCGACACCACCCTGGTCGCGCTCGACGCCAAGACCGGCAAGGTTGCGTGGACCGCGAAGAACGGCGATCCGAGCAAGGGCTCGACCGGAACCTCGGCACCGCTGGTGGTGAAGGACAAGGTTCTGGTCGGCATTTCCGGCGGTGAATTCGGCGTGCAGTGTCACGTTACCGCCTACGATCTCAAGAGCGGCAAGCAGGTCTGGCGGGCGTTCTCCGAAGGGCCGGACGACCAGATCATGGTCGACGCTGAGAAGACCACCGAACTCGGCAAGCCGGTCGGCAAGGACTCCAGCATCAAGACCTGGCAGGGCGATCAGTGGAAGATCGGCGGCGGCTGCACATGGGGCTGGATGTCCTATGATCCGGCGCTGAACCTCGTCTACTACGGCTCGGGCAATCCCTCGACCTGGAACCCGAAGCAGCGTCCGGGCGACAACAAGTGGTCGATGACCATCTTCGCGCGCAATCCGGATACCGGGCTGGCGCGCTGGGTCTATCAGATGACGCCGCATGACGAATGGGACTATGACGGCGTCAACGAAATGATCCTCAGCGACCAGCAGGTCGGCGGCGCCGAGCGCAAGCTGTTGACCCATTTCGACCGCAACGGGCTCGGCTACACGCTCGACCGCGGCACCGGCGAATTGCTGGTGGCCGACAAGTACGATCCGAAGGTCAACTGGACCTCCGGCGTCGACATGAACAAGAGCTCGCCGACCTACGGCCGGCCCAAGGTTCTCGATCAATACTCGACCGACAAGCAGGGCGAGGACCACAACAACAAGGGGATCTGCCCGGCGGCGCTCGGCACCAAGGACGAACAGCCGGCGGCCTATTCGCCGGACACGCAGCTGTTCTATGTGCCGACCAACCACGTCTGCATGGACTACGAGCCGTTCAAGGTGAGCTACACCGCGGGCCAGCCCTATGTCGGGGCGACGCTGTCGATGTATCCGCCTGCCGGCGAGACGCACATGGGTAACTTCATCGCGTGGGACGGCAAGACCGGCAAGATCGCCTGGTCGAACAAGGAGCAGTTCTCGGTCTGGTCGGGTGCGCTCGCCACCGCCGGTGGCGTGGTGTTCTACGGCACGCTGGAGGGCTACCTCAAGGCGGTCGATGCCAAGACCGGCAAGGAGCTCTACAAGTTCAAGACCCCGTCCGGCATCATCGGCAACGTCACGACCTATGAGCAGGGCGGCAGGCAGTACGTGGCGGTACTGTCCGGGGTCGGCGGCTGGGCGGGCATCGGCCTTGCGGCCGGTCTGACCGATCCGACCGCGGGTCTCGGCGCGGTCGGCGGCTACGCTGCGCTGAGCAACTACACCGCGCTCGGCGGCAACCTCACGGTGTTCGCGCTGCCGCAGTGAGCTGATCGGAAAAATGTTCCGGCGCGTGGAGTTGCTCCACGTGCCGGAACGTCTGTCATCGAACGCTCAAGGACAATTGCTTTGCACAAGAACTGGTTGGTGGTTGCCACGATAGCCCTCGTGGCATCTGGAGGGTTGGCTTTCGCCGAAGACGCGGTCGATCCAGCCGCGGTCAAATCCGAGGACGGCAAGTACCTGGACAAGGAAGGCAGTCCGACGTTCAAGGTCGCATCCGATGGGACGGTCGACTGGTACACCTACTCCGGATACCGCCGCTATCACTCGGAATGCCACGTCTGCCACGGCCCCGACGGCATGGGCTCCTCCTACGCACCGGCGCTAAAGGATTCGCTCAAGACGATGAGCTACGCAGATTTCCTCGGAGTGGTCGCCAGCGGTCGCAAGAATGTCAGCGCGTCGCAGCAGAATGTCATGCCGGCATTCGGCGATAACCCGAACGTCGCCTGCTACATGGACGACCTTTACGTCTATCTGCGTGCCCGCTCCTACGACGCGGTGGCGCGGGTGCGGCCGGCGAAACACGAAGACAAGCCTCCCGCCGCCCAGCAGGCGGAGGATTCCTGCATGGGCAAGCGATGATTATTCGGAGTGCGGGTGACAATATGTTCTTACGGTACCTTGAAAAGCGAAAGTGGAGTTTAGAATGAAGACACGCGCCGCTGTCGCATTCGAAGCAAAGAAGCCGCTTGAAATCGTCGAGCTTGATCTCGAGGGGCCGAAGGCCGGCGAAGTCCTTGTTGAAATCAAGGCGACCGGCATCTGCCACACCGACGCCTACACCCTTGACGGCCTCGACAGCGAAGGAATCTTTCCTTCGATCCTCGGCCATGAGGGTGCCGGCATTGTTCGCGAGGTCGGCGCAGGCGTGATTTCGGTGAAGCCGGGCGATCATGTGATCCCGCTTTACACGCCGGAATGCCGCCAGTGCAAAAGCTGCCTGAGCCAGAAAACCAATCTCTGCACCGCGATCCGCGCCACCCAGGGCAAGGGGCTGATGCCGGATGGCACCACGCGCTTTGGCTACAAGGGCAAGCCGATCTTCCACTACATGGGCTGCTCGACGTTCTCGAACTTTACCGTGCTGCCGGAAATCGCCGTCGCCAAGATCCGCGAAGACGCGCCGTTCGACAAGAGCTGCTACATCGGCTGCGGCGTGACGACGGGCGTCGGTGCCGTGGTCAACACCGCCAAGGTCACGCCGGGCGCCAACGTGGTCGTGTTCGGGCTCGGCGGGATCGGGCTCAACGTCATTCAGGGCGCAAGGATGGTGGGCGCCGACAAGATCATCGGGGTCGACCTCAACGATAGCAAGGAGGAATGGGGCCGCCGCTTCGGCATGACCCATTTCGTCAACCCGTCGAAGGTCGGTGGCGACATCGTCGCGCATCTGGTCGGGCTGACCGACGGCGGCGCCGACTACACCTTCGACTGCACCGGCAATACCACCGTGATGCGCCAGGCACTGGAGGCCTGCCACCGCGGTTGGGGCGTCTCCGTGGTGATCGGGGTCGCCGAGGCCGGAAAGGAAATTTCAACCCGGCCGTTCCAGCTCGTGACCGGGCGGGTCTGGAAAGGCACGGCGTTCGGCGGCGCGCGCGGCCGCACCGACGTGCCGAAAATCGTCGACTGGTACATGAACGGAAAGATCGAGATCGATCCGATGATCACGCACGTCCTCAAGCTGGAGGAGATCAACAAGGGCTTCGATCTGATGCACGAGGGCAAGTCGATCCGTTCGGTCGTCGTGTTCTAACTTAGAAACGTCAAACACAAGGAGGATAGGCCTATGACTGTTCATATCCACCCATCGATCGACAGCGGGGTCAAGAAGGGTTCGGGCAGCTTTGCCGGTGGCACCCTGGTCTGCAAATGCAAGGACGGCAAGCCGGTCAAGGTCGGCATCAAGGGCGATGTCGCCCACAACCACGCCTGCGGCTGCACCAAATGCTGGAAACCCGAAGGGGCGATCTTCTCGGTGGTCGCGGTGGTGCCACGCGACAGCGTGAGCGTGCTTGAGAACGGCGACAAGCTCCAGGTCGTCGACGCCGCGGCGGCAATCCAGCGGCACGCCTGCAAGGTCTGCGGCACCCACATGTACGGGCGCATCGAGAACAAGGCGCATCCGTTCTACGGCCTCGACTTCATCCATCCCGAACTGTTCCAGGAGCAAGGCTCGGCCGCGCCGGGATTTGCGGCGTTCGTATCGTCCGTGATCGAGTCCGGCGTCAAACCGGACGAGATGTCCGGGATCCGTTCGCGTCTCAAGGAGCTCGGACTCGAGCCCTATGATTGCCTGTCGCCGGCCCTGATGGATGCGATCGCCACCCATGTGGCGAAATCCAAAGCTGCCTGATCCGGCAACCTCGTGTAGATTGCGGCTGGCGGCACGCTCCGCCAGCCGCTATCACGTTTGACCCTTGGCAACCCTTGCGTCGTTGCCGCGCCGGAGTGTTGACATCATGACGATCGAAACCATTTCCCAAAATCGATCGCACGACGGCGTGCAGGGTGTTTACAAGCACAACAGCCGTGAGACCGGGACCGGCATGACCTTTTCGGTCTACGTCCCTCCGCATCAGGACGGCGCGAAGCTGCCGGTGGTCTGGTATCTGTCCGGTCTGACCTGCACCCATGCCAACGTCACCGAAAAGGGCGAATTTCGAAACGCATGCGCCGAACTGGGCCTGATCTTTGTCGCGCCGGATACCAGCCCGCGCGGCGAGGGTGTGCCGGGCGATCCCGCCAACGCCTATGATTTCGGACTCGGTGCCGGCTTTTATGTCGATGCCACGGAAGCGCCATTCGCGCGCCATTACCGGATGTGGAGCTATGTGACGAAAGAACTGCCCGAATTGATTGCCGAGCATTTTCCTGCAGATCCGAAACGGCAATCGATCCTCGGTCATTCGATGGGCGGCCATGGCGCGCTGACGATTGCGCTCTCCCGTCCCGATCGCTACCGCGCCGCCAGCGCTTTTTCGCCCATCGTCGCCCCCTCCGAGGTGCCGTGGGGCATCAAAGCCCTGAGCGGCTATCTCGGCACCGACCGGAAGGCATGGCGCGAGCATGACACCATCGCGTTGATCGAGGCCGGCGCCCGGTTTTCCGATCTTCTGGTGGACTACGGCGATGCCGATCCGTTCCTCACCGAACAGCTGCGCCCGGAACTGCTGGAGCGTGCTTGCGCGCAGGCCGAAATCCCGCTCACCTTGCGTCGTCAGCCGGGCTACGACCACAGCTACTACTTCATCTCCACCTTCATGAACGATCATCTGCGCTGGCACGCCGCGCGTTTGAGAGCTTAGCGCTTATTGCGGTTGCGGCGCGCCGTAATCGGGCGCGAGCAGCCGGTTGCGCAAGAGATAGCTCGCCGCACGCGACCAGGATTCGTCGGTGTTGCCGCGCATATCCGCGCTCATGAAGGTAACGAGATGTCCGGTATGGACGTCAGTGGCAAAATGCCGGTTGCAAGGTAGGACAATTCGGTCATGTTTCAAGCTGGAAGTCCCTCTATCGTCGATACGGTCGAAGAGGAATCTCAGGGAGAAAACATGATCCGGTTGTTCGTCGGCGCGATCGGCTTGGGTGTGCTGGCTACCAGCGCCCTCGCGGCCGATCCCGTCGAGATCGGAATCGGCTACCTTCATCGGGCCGGTATCAAGCCGACACTATCGCTGGTCGAGCAGCCGGCCGAGAACGACGGTCTGGCGGGCGCCCGTCTCGCGATCGAGGACAACAACACCACCGGCAAGTTCCTCAATCAGCACTTCACCCTGGAAGAGCTTCGGTTGAAGGACGGCGACGATCCAGCCAGGGCGGCGGTCGCGCTCGCCGATCGCAAGATCGGCTTCATCATTGCCGATCTCCCCGCCGACGCGCTGCTGAAGGCCGCCGACGCAGTCCGTGATCGCGGAACCGTGTTGTTCAACGCTGGCGCGATCGACGATCGCTTGCGCGAGCAGGATTGCCGAGCCAACGCGATCCATGCTGCGCCCACGCGTTCGATGCTCGCGGACGGTCTCGCCCAGTATCTTGTATGGAAGCAATGGAAGCGCTGGATGCTGGTGGTGGGGTCGCACGAGGAAGACAAGCTCTTTGCCGAAGCGCTGCGACGCGCCGCCTCGCGCTTTGGCGCGAAGATCGTCCAGGAGCGCGTCTTCGAGGATAGCGGCGGCGCACGTCGCACCGATAGCGGTGTGACCTTGATCCAGCGTCAAATGCCGGTGTTCACCCAGCAGGCCCCCGCCTATGACGTTCTCGTTACCGCAGACGAGAGCGAGGTGTTCGCGCCGTATCTGCCCTACCGAACCTGGGACCCGAGGCCGGTCGCGGGATCCGCCGGCCTTGTTCCGAAAAGCTGGGACGCCGCTCAGGACCAGTGGGGCGCGGTACAGATGCAAAACCGCTTTCTGAAGTTGAATTCGCGGCATATGACGGCGCTGGACATGCAGGCATGGACCGCCGCGCGCATGATTGGCGAGGCTGCGTCGCGCAAAAATTCCGGAGATCCAAAATCGGTGCTCGACTTTCTCAAGGGGCCGGATTTTTCCATCGCCGCCTTCAAGGGCCAGCGACTGACCTTGCGGGATTGGAACCTGCAGCTTCGCCAGCCAATTCTGCTGGCCGACGGCCGCATGGTCGTATCGGTCTCGCCGCAGGAAGGCTTCCTGCATCAAGTCTCGGAACTCGATACGCTCGGCCTCGACCGGCCTGAAACCAAATGCAGGCTGCACTGAAGATGGAGAGATCGCCCATGCATCGTTGTCTGCTTGCCGGAATGGCTGCCTGGCTTGCGGCCGCCACGCCCGCGGCGGCCTTCATCGCCTATGTGTCGAACGAGAAGAGCAACACAGTATCGGTGATCGATACCGACAACTGGGCGGTCACCAAAACCATCAAGGTCGGCCAGCGTCCGCGCGGCATCGACTTTACCAGGGACGGCAAGTTCGTGCTGGTCGCGGTCGGCGATGACGACACCATTCAAGTGATCGACGCCGCGACCCAACAGGTGGTGGACACCCTGCCCTCCGGTCCCGATCCCGAGCTGTTCGTGCAGGATGCCGCCGGCAAAGTGCTTTATGTCGCCAACGAGAACGACAACACGGTCACCGTCATCGATCTCGAAAAGCGCGTGCGCATCGGCGACGTCCAGGTCGGCGTCGAGCCCGAGGGCATGGCCATCAGCCCGGACGGCAAGATTCTGATCAATACATCAGAGACCACCAACATGGCGCACTTCATCGACACCGCGACGCGCCAGATCGTCGCCAACGTGCTGGTCGATGGGCGGCCCCGCTTTGCCGAATTCAAGCGTGACGGCTCCGAGTTGTGGGTGTCCTCGGAGATCGGAGGCACGGTCTCCATCATCGACCCGGCGAAACGCGAGGTTACCGGCAAGATTACATTCAGCATTCCCGGCATGCGGCGCGAGGCCATCCAGCCGGTCGGCATCGGCATGACCAAAGATGGCAAGACCGCTTTCGTCGCGCTTGGCCCCGCCAACCGGATCGCGATCGTCGATGGCGCCAGCCATCAGGTCACCAAATACCTTCTGGTCGGACAGCGGGTCTGGCACATGGCGTTTACCCCGGATGAAAAATATCTGCTGGTGACCAACGGCGTATCCAACGACGTTTCGATCATCGATGTCGTTGCGCAAAAGGTGATCAAGACAATCCAGGTCGGCGAGCTGCCTTGGGGCATCGCGATAGCACAGCCATGACCGCAACCGACGCACCCCTCGCCGGACAGACTCCGCCGGACAGTCGCCGCCGCAGCGATCCGGCCGAAATGCCCGCGCTGTCGATCGATGGCGTCAGCCATTCCTATGGCGCCCGACGCGCCCTCATCGACATCAACTTCACCGTCGCGCCGGCAAGCTTCACGGCGCTGCTTGGCCTCAACGGCGCCGGCAAGAGCACGTTGTTCTCGCTGGTCACGCGGCTGTTCGGTATCCAGGCCGGACGTATCGGCATCTTTGGCCACGACATCGGCATCGAACCCGGCGAAGCGCTGCGGCTGCTGGGGGTGGTGTTCCAGCCGCGCACGCTCGACCTCGATCTCTCGGTCACGCAAAACCTGCTGTATCATGCTGCCCTGCATGGCATCGATCGGCGCGAGGCGCGCTTGCGCGCCGGTGAAGTGCTCGCGCGCATCGGCCTTGCCGACCGCGCCGGCAGCAAGGTGCGCGACCTCTCGGGCGGCCAGATGCGGCGGCTGGAAATCGCGCGCGCCTTGCTGCATCGCCCTCGCCTGCTGCTGCTTGACGAGGCAACGGTCGGCCTCGACGTCAAGGCACGCGCCGATATCCTCGACCATGTCCGCCGGCTGGTCGCCGAACAAGGCATCGGCGTGCTGTGGGCCACCCATTTGTTCGACGAGATCATCCCCAGCGACGACCTCGTGGTACTGCACCAGGGCCGGGTTCTCGCGCATGGCCCGGTGGCACGCATCATCGCCGACACCGCAACACAGGATATCAACGCCTCATTCAAGCGCCTCACCGAAACCGCGGCAGAGTCCGAGAGCCTTTCGCCATGACCTCCGCCGTCATCAAGGATCAACCGACCGGGTTTTCACCCGCGCAATACATCACCTGCCTGAACGGCATCGTGTGGCGCGAGGCCCTGCGCTTCCTGCATCAGCGTGAGCGCTTCGTCTCGGCGCTGGTTCGGCCGCTGGTGTGGCTGTTCATCTTCGCGGCCGGCTTCCGCCAGGTGCTCGGCATCTCCATCATCCCGCCCTACGAAACCTACATCCTTTACGAGGTCTATATTGCGCCTGGATTGATGGCGATGATCCAGCTGTTCAACGGCATGCAGTCCTCGCTGTCGATGGTCTACGACCGCGAGATGGGCAATATGCGCACCCTGTTGGTGAGTCCGCTGCCGCGCTGGTATCTGCTGTTCTGCAAGCTTCTGGCGGGCACCGCGGTCTCGCTGCTCCAGGTCTATGCCTTCCTGCTGATTGCGTGGCTCTGGGATATCGTGCCGCCGCCGATCGGCTATCTCACGGTTCTGCCCGCGCTGGTCCTGTCGGGCCTGATGCTGGGGGCGCTCGGCATGCTGATTTCTTCAGGTATCAAGCAACTTGAGAATTTCGCCGGCGTGATGAACTTCGTGATTTTCCCGATGTTTTTCGCTTCGTCCGCGCTTTATCCGCTATGGCGGGTGCAGGAGGGAAGCCCGATGCTCTATTACGTTTGCCTGTTCAATCCATTCACCCATGCGGTCGAGTTGATCCGCTTCGCGCTGTACGGGCAAATCAACTGGATCTCGCTGGCGGTGGTTGGCGGCTGCACGGCGGCCTTCATGATCGGGGCGGTGTTCGCCTATGATCCGTCGCGCGGCCTCAGCCGCCGCGGACCCGCCGGAGGCGAGACATGAATTGGCGCATCATCATCTGCACGGCGCTCGCGGTCGCCGGATCGGCCGAACGCTGCTTCGCCGCGGATCCGCGCTATCCGGACTGGCCGTGCACCCAGGCCAAGGTGCCGGATGTCTCGCTCGCCGCGGTATGGGCCGGTCCGCCGCTCGACGACGTCGCGAGCAAATGGAAGGACGACGCCAAGGTGAGCGCGCTGGTGCCGCGGCTGGCCGCAAGGCGCACGCCGCTCGACGAAGCCCAGAAGGCGATCGCGAAATTTCTTGAGGGTTCGGCGGCGCAAAAAACCGAGGCGGGCAAGCTGTTGTTCGCCGGCCTGTTCGACACGCTCAATGCCCAGCGCGCGTCTGTGATGAGCGGGCTCGAGCGGGTGACCCGTAAACAGCGCGAGGCAGCAGACAAGATTCGCGCCGACACGCTGGCGCTGCAGGCCCTGCAGGGTGCGTCCCCGCCCGATCAACCCAAGATCGACGAACTCGGCAATCAGCTGGTCTGGGAAACACGCATCTTCGAGGACCGCCGGCGGGTGATCAAATTCGTATGCGAGGTGCCGACGGCGATCGACCAAAGGCTGTTCGCGCTCGGCCGCGTGATCCAGCAGGAGATGGAATAGCGCGCGCCGCGGGCCGCCGGCCGCTTGCCGGTGCTGCCCGCCGGTTAACGCGGCGAAGAGTTCTCCTCACCTGCCCTTGATTCCGGCTGCGATTCCGCCACCGGCAGGTCGGCACGCTGCCAACCGTCTGTCCCTTCGGGATACCAAGCCACATTGCGATACCCGTAGGACAGCGCCCGCTTGGCCGCGTTCCACGACATCCAGCAATCGGTCAGGCAGTAGATCACAAGCAGCGTAGCGCTGTTGCCGCCGGAAGCACGGGCAAGGCCGTGCCGCAGATAGTCTTCGGTCGCCGCAGCGAGGGTTCCGTAACCGGTGTCCGGCAGCCAGATGCTGCCAGGGATATTAAGCCGCGGCTTCTCGCGCCAGATCGTGCCTGCGGGAAGGTTTTGCGGCTTCGGCGCATGCGGCAGCACGTCGATGAATACACCCGCCCCCGCGCGCCAGATGGCTTCGGCCTCTCCGGTCGCCAGAACACGCGCGCCGGCAAGGGTTGCCGGAACAGGCGCGCGATAATTGTCGGTGCGGTATCCCTCGGGCTCGGGCGCGTTTTCCTGCGCGTGCGCGGGCAGCGCCAAGGCAAACGTAAAGGCAAACGTAAAGACAAGCGTGGCGGCGATCAGGCACGCAAGCTTCGACATCATGGCTGCTTCGTCGTCGTCTCCGCGGTGATCGGCTTATCGTTTTCGTCGAGCAACGGAACGCCGAAGTCGAGCAGTATCTTGTTGATGGCCGGCTGGTTCTCCTGGATCAGGCGGTTGAGCTGCCGTTTCCAATTCTGGTCGGCCGGCCGGACACCCATGCCGATCCGAAAAGCAAGGCGCGGTCCCGAGGTTTCCTTGACCAGTGGGGTGACGTGGAGCGGCGGGCTGGCCTGCTTGGCGAAATAGCCCGCCATCGGCCCCCACAGAACGCCGGCGTCGATCTCCCCCGACATCAGATCCTTGATCATGGCCGCTGACGATGAATCGACGCGGGTATCGATCATCAGCGGGTAAGGCCTGGCATTCGCCATCAGACCGGCGACCGCCATGTTGGTGGCAGGCGGCGTGCCGGCAACGATGCCAATGCGCTTGTCCTTCAGACGCGCATCTTCAAGCGTCGCTACATCATCGAGACCGCTGCCCTGCTTGGCGATCAGCGCGTAGGCCGTGCGGTAATAGGGATTGGTGCCCTGAACGAGATCATCACCTTGCGGGAAACCCATGATGACATCGCAACGATGGGCGGCAAGCGTCATCCGGACGAAACCGGTCGCCTGCGGAAAATACATATAATCCAGCTTCTTCTGCAGCTTTTCGGCGAACAGTTCGCCGAGCTTGTTCTCGAATCCTTCGCCCTTCTCGTTGGAGAACGGCAGATTGCGCGGATCGGCGCATACCCGGAGCACTTTTGGATCGACCAGTTCGATCGACAGATCGGCGCCATCAGTCGATTGCGCTCGCGTGACCTCCCGGTCGATCAGCAGGGCAATGAAGGCAAGGAGTGCAATCAAGAGCCAGCGGCGCAGCGCGGCATTGGTCATCGCCGTCGTCTCCTTGTTGATCGGGGTGGCCAGTCAGACATCAACGACGTCCCTGCCGCAAGAGGCTTTGCGCGCGCCTTGGGATCATCGCTTGCCCATGCAGGAATCCTCCGCCTGCTGAGCGGCGGGAGGCTTGTCTTCGTGTTTCGCCGGCCGCACCCGCCCCACCGCGTCGTAGGAGCGGGCACGCAGATAGACGTAAAGGT
>Ga0209069_10001315_pt1 | contig 12514 bp, 6 predicted proteins | sample Str013_2_FD_187202 | JGI IMG/M metagenome (GOLD analysis project Ga0209069, IMG submission 187202) | Freshwater sediment microbial communities in response to fracking from Pennsylvania, USA - Straight Creek_MetaG_SC_2013 (SPAdes) (version 2) | ecosystem: Environmental > Aquatic > Freshwater >...
GTGGAAGTAAAGTGACCGGTTATACATCATGAGATGTTGTATGTAACTGTGCTTAAACAAATACAGACCACAGACTATAATATAAAATATATGAGAACCCCAATTAAAAAAATTACAATCATCATAATAGCCGGATCTCTTCTCATCATATCGCTAGCGATCGATGGTTGCAAGGCAAGTCAAAAGGTTAGCAACAAAACAGGTGTTCAACTCTGGGCAGAAAATTGTCAGCGGTGTCATAATACACCATCTCCCAGTTCATTTTCACCCCAACAATGGGAAACCATTGGCCTGCATATGCAAAGCCGGGCATTGATTACCGATGAAGAAAGAACAAAGATTGTGGCGTTTTTAAAACAATAATGACCGAAATTATCTACTGATTAAAATTAAGAATTATGAAACGCCAATTATTCATTCTGGTAATCGCGGCCATGGGACTTTTAGCCACACAATGTGGATCAAACCAACAGTCTTCAACCAAAACTGCTGCGAATACCGGTGACAGTCCACTTGCTAAATCAAAAACCGACACCTTTGTTTTTATGGGTGGCATTAATTCCAAAGGAGTTGGACGGTTTCAGAATATTCATCTGACAAATCCTTTGGATGAAAAGATGGTCGCCAGCGGCCGGATCATTTACCAGACAAAGTGTATTGCCTGTCACAAACTTAGTACTGAAATGCTGGTTGGACCAGGATGGACAGGCGTTACAGAAAGACGCACACCGGAATGGATCATGAACTGGATTACCAATACAAAAGTAATGCTGGATAAAGATCTTGCGGCCCAGGCCGATATGGCAATTTGTTTAATACGAATGCCGAATCAGGATTTAACCGATGAGCAGGCCAGGAATATCCTGGAATTCATGCGAGAAAATGACGGCAAAAAATAAAAGAAACTTACTGCTTTGTAAACAGTAAGTTATTAAATCCCCGGATTACTATCTCAAAGTAATCTGCGTGAGAAAAATCGTTGTTGCCCGAGGCGGTCTTTCGGGATATTTCGTACTACAGTATGATTAATCTCACCTTTGTTGTCTGAATTATGATTAAGAGGATTTCAAAATTATCTTGATATAGGTAATTGTAATAGGGTACATATGACTTTCTCTAATTATGAATTAGCTCAAGGCAATCACAGAATCTTACTATTCATGGTTCAAACAAACTTAGGATTGTCGACATTAAGGTGTTGCCAAAGCCTTTTATCAGAATCCTAATTTCTCACCCACACCAATACATTAATCCCCAAATCCAAAAATCCAAATACAGAATCGAACGCTGATGTTCTAAAATCGAACATCATAAACCCCCGCTTTAAATGTTATTCTGTTGATTGCCAAAACAATAACTTTATGGCATTCTATTTAGTGCGTAAAACGCTTATAACTCCTATGCTTATACTACAAACAAATTAAAATGATAATAAATTACCTCAAGACTGCATGGCGGAATCTCGAAAAAAATAAGTTCTATAGCAGCATTAATATTACCGGTCTTGCCGTTGGACTTGCCGGCTTTATCATCATTTTGCTTTATTTGAATTATGAACTGAGTTACGACAAATGGGATCCTTCTTTAAAACGTGTATATAAAATATCCGAACAAAGAGACCTGGATATTTTACAGCAAACACCAGCACCATTGGCTGGCTTTCTAAGGGATAAATTGCCTGCAATTGAAGCTTCCACTACGATGCAGCCTGCCGGCGATTATCAGGTGCTGCTGGGTGCCGGTGATAAAAAGATTTATCAGAATGGGAGTGTTGAAGCAGATTCATCTTTCTTTAAAGTCTTTCCCTATCAAATTATTGAAGGGAATGCATCTACCGTATTAGATAAACCCAATGCCATTGTTATAAGCAGCGAACTGGCTATAAAACTTTTTGACAAAACAGATCCGATTGGAAAGACAATAAAAATTTTCAACGCCTTTGACTGTGAAGTGACGGGTATCCTGCAGGAACCTAATCAACCTGGTAACCTGAATATTCAATTCGTTTACCGCAGCCCTTATGAAAAACAAAACATCTTCTGGGAGAACTACTCTTACAATACCTATGTAAAAACAAAACTTCCGCTGGCTACTGATAAACTTGAAAATGACATTAACCAGGTTTATTATAATGAACGTCTAAAAAAAGATAATCAGTCTTTGGCTGCCTTTCGCAAAGCTGGTCATCAGTCTGGCTTATTCGCTGATGAAGTTCAAAAGTTGCATAATTTCCCCAAACATGGCAACAGTAATTTTACAACCGTGTCAGTGCTGTTGGTGCTTGCTGCATTGTTGCTATTGGCAGGTACCATCAATTTCAGCAATCTGTCTATTGCCTCTTCCATACGTCGTGCAAAAGAAATAGGTGTTAGAAAAGTGCTGGGCTCCGGTCGCAGGCAACTGATATTTCAGATTATTGGTGAGATTGCCCTGCAATGCATTATGAGTTTATGCCTGGCGATATTGCTGGTTTATATGCTGCTTCCTTTTTTCAATGAAAGATTTAATATTAAACTCAGCATCTTCGGTTCCGGGTATATCACTTCATTCCTAGGTCAAATTGCGCTATGCCTGCTGGTGGTTATCCTGCTATCAGCTTTGTATCCTGCGCTTTTTCTTTCCCGGTATAACATTGCGAAAGTTTTAAAAGGCGACTATTCAACCGGCAAAAAAGGCATAGCATTTCGCAACGCACTGATCGTAGTGCAATTTACTGTTTCGGCATTTTTTATTATCAGCATACTCGTTATCAGTAGCCAAATGCATTATATGCAGACAAAAGACAAAGGCTTTTCAGGCGAACAAGTGATACGCCTGGAAGCAGCACAGAAAATAAGAGACGCCGGCTTTGATATTACCCGAAACACATTGCTGGGTATACCCGGCGTGGAATTTGTTTCCAAAACAACCACCGTACCAGGAGACGCATTCGCAGATACTTCAACAGTTGCCTACAAGTATAATGGCAAAGAATACAGGATGACATCTGTAAAAGTAAGCGATGACTATTTTAAAACATTAGACATTGCATTGCTGCATGGAAGGCTGTTCAATAATAGTTATGCCGATGAAAACACGCGCAGCGTGGTAATTAATGAGTCAGCCGCAAAAAGACTGAATCTCCAGAATCCACTTGGCGCAACCATTACCTTCCCTTATTGCGATACTGTGCCCATGCAGGTAATTGGCATTGTGAAGGACTTCAATGTATCAGGCTTCGAAAATGCTGTACAGCCCGTTGTGTTTACAGTTGGGAACAAAGCGTGCATGTTTCAATCTGGTGGTGGCATATTGGTAAAAGTCAAAAGCGCAAATGTCTCAAATACCGTTGCTTCCATTGAAGCTGCCTGGAAAAAAATAGATCCCGATTTCCCCATTCGCTATTCCTTTCTGGATGATAATTTTCAAAAACTATTTGCGTCTTACCTAAGATTGCAGTCGGTCATTAATTTTTTTGCGATTACCGCCATCTTTATTTCCATAACCGGATTATTCGCTTTAACAGCATTTTTAGTAACCCGGCGTACAAAAGAAATAGGCATACGTAAAATTCTCGGTGCAGGTACTGTTGATCTAGGCTTGCTACTTGGTAAAGATTTTGTTCGACTGGTAATCATTGCCGTAGGCATAGCCATCCCGCTCGGATGGTGGGCCGCAAACAGTTGGTTGCAAAGTTTTGCGTATCGCGTTCCCATAAGCTGGGTAACCTTTTTATTTTCCGCGCTCATCATCATTGCCATTGCCGTATTTACGATGAGTATCCAAACAATCAAAGCAGCAATAGCAAACCCTGTTAAGAGTTTGAGAACAGAATAGAGCGATGATTGGGATTTGAGGTTCACTAGTGCCCGGGGTAAAAAGAAGCTAAAGCCCAGTGTCAAAATGTTACTCCGCCACTATGACCAATCCACCAATCCCCAAATCCAAAAATCCAAATCCCGTTTCGTCTCAGAAATCTCCCCACTCGTCTCAACTATGCGACTGTGCCCATTTTGTTCCCTACTTTCGAAGTTCTAAATTAAATTTGCCATAAACCGGCCTTTCATGGTATGGTATTTTCAGGCAAATGATGCCAGTCAAATAAATCAATTTTTTAAAAAAATTCTAACAATGAAACATTTAACACGATTCCTGCTAACAACTATGTCCCTGTTTTTAGTTGCAGGTACTTTTGCTCAAACAGCAGATGAAGTAATTGCTAAACACCTGGATGCGATCGGCGGAAAAGACAAGATTAAAAGCGTAACCTCTGTAAAGATGGATAATTCCATGACGGTCATGGGCAACGATGCGCCTTCAACCTCAACACTGGTTGTGGGAAAAGGCGTAAGGGTAGAATCTGATTTCAATGGCCAAAAAATGGTGCAGGTTGTTACTGACAAGGGCGGATGGGCTATCAACCCCATGGGTGGTGGAACAGATCCACAGGCTATCCCTGATGATATGTACAAACAGGTAAAAGATCAAATTAACTACTCTCCGTTCATCGACTATCCTGCCAATGGAAGTAAAGCTGTATTAACAGGTAAGGAAAAAGTTGGAACCGCAGACGCATTCAAACTCGATGTTACCAACAAGGACAATATCGCTACTTCTTACTTTATTGATCCAACTACTTATTTTATTGTGAAGATGGTTAAGAAAGCGAGCATGATGGGACAGGAAATGGAAGTTTCTACTACCTACTCCGATTTTAAAAAGACTGATTTTGGCGTTACCATTCCTTATACTACCGACATTGACTATGGCGGCCAGTTTCAAATGACTTCAAAAGTTAAAAAGGCCGAGTTCAATACTCCGGTGAATGCATCTATTTTTGAAATGAAGAAATAGTTCATCATTCGTCAGAGTTACGATTTGCCACCATCAATCTATTATCTTACCCCCTATGTGAAACCTATGTGCCCTATGTTCTATGTGGTTCAAAAAGCGGAGAGGACAGCTCGCCCGGCTTTTTGAACCACATAGAACATAGGGCACATAGGTTTCACATAGATATTGGGATAGAATTTTTGATATTTATTTTCTTACCCTTGTTCCTTTTGGATCGAACAAAGGTCCCTGAACAATTTTCGCTTCGATCCATTTTCCGAATAAGAGAATTTCAACAGCTGCTCCCACTGTAGCCGATTCCTCGGGTAGATATGCGAAGGCAATGGAAGATTTAATATACGCCCCATAAGATCCCGAAGTAACACGCCCTACTATTTTACTTTTCATTCTTACTGGCTCATTTCCCAATACCACGGCCGTAGGAACATCGAGCAGGATGGTAACTAATTTTTTTGATGGAACATGTTCCAGTAAAGGTCTTTTACCGAGAAATTCTTTGTTCTTTGAAACCGCGAAATGCAATCCTGCTTCGTAAGGTGTTTCATCCGGGCTTACATCAGTTCCCCAGTAGAGGTATCCTTTCTCAGATCTTAATGAATCTATGGCTTTATATCCACAGACCATGATTCCAAAGGATTGACCGCGTTCCCATAACAATTCCCATAGTTCCAATCCTCTTTCCGCGTCAGCGTATAATTCATACCCAAATTCTCCGACAAATGTTACCCTCACCAATTGAACAGGGATATTTCCTATTTGGGTTTCCCGCATGCGCAGAAATGGAAAGGCTTCTGTGGAAAGATCTTCCTTTGTTAATTCCGACATCATCTCCCGGGTCTTCGGTCCCCAAATACCAAAACAGGTGAGTGTTGAAGTCACATCTTGCAAAACAACAGATCCATCCTCCGGTAGAAGATCCATCAGCAATCCCATATCATGACCGTGTAAGGCGGTACCGGAAATCATCCGGAATACGTTCGTATCAATTTGTGTAATCGTCACATCACTTTCCACGCCGCCGCGTTCGTTTAATATTTGAGTATAGGTAACATAGCCCGGTCCTTTGTTAATTTTATTCGCACATAAAAATTCCAGCCAGCTTGAGGCACCCGGTCCACTGATTTCAATTTTTGAAAAAGAGGATTCATCGAAGAGGCCGATCTTTTCCCTCGTGGCAATGGCTTCTGCTACGATCGCCGTGCTCCAGTTCTTGCCCGCCCATCCCGTTGGTCTCAATAGTTCGTATTGAGGATTTTCATTTGAAGCATAATAATTAACGCGCTCCCAACCGGATTTTTCACCAAATACGGCTTTGTGTTGCTGGTGCCAACTATAGGCCGAGCTCATCTTCAAAGGCCTTCCTGCTTTTCGATCATCGCCTGGATAACGGATATCGTAATAGGACTCATAATTCTCCACCACTTTCGCGAGTGTATAGGAAAATGATTTATACGCCGCACCAAATCTGCGCATATCCATCTCATGCAGGTCCATCGTAGGATATCCATCTACCAACCAGGCTGCCATTTCTTTCCCAACACCTCCGGCACCGGCGATACCATGGGCACAGAAACCAGCGGCCACAAAAAAGCCTTTCACCGATGTTGGCCCTAAGCAAAATTCATTGTCCGGTGTGAATGCCTCTGGTCCATTGATCACTTTCCGGATCGGCGCAGTAGCCATCGCCGGTACGCGCATGGATGAATTGATCATGATCTCTTCCAATCTCTCCCAATCTTCCGTGAGTAATTTGCCGTTAAAATCCCTTGGAACTTTATCATGCAGTTCGGGATCGAGAAATGCAGGAGCAGATTGCTTTTCATATCCACCCATCACCAGGCCTGCACCGTCTTCGCGGTAATAGACCAGGTTGTCGGGATCACGGAGTGTGGGTATTCGCTTGCTGTTTTTTGAAACCTGCCTAAATGCCCCTGTTACCAGGTATTGATGGCTCATCGGTACAATCGGCACGCGAACATCGACCATGCGTGCAATTTCTGCCGTATACAATCCGCAGGCGGCAACTACTTTTTCTGACTTGATCGTTCCCTTATCCGTTTCTACCGAAATAACCTGATTATTTTTTGTATTGATCGATATGACCCTGGTTTGTTCCATAATGGTAACACCCATTCGCCTGGCTTCCTTTGCCAGCGCATAACAAAGCTGGCTCGGATCCAGGTAGCCATCTGTGGGTAGATAAGTGGCGGCCAGCACATTTTCCGTCGACATCAGCGGAAATAATTCCTTTGCCTGCTCAGCAGAAATTTCTTCGAGTGGTAATCCAAAAGTTGTCGCCCAGCCTACTTGTCTCTTTAATTCCTGTACACGCTCCGGTGTGCAGGCCAACCTGATGCCGCCGCATTCAACCCAGCCAGGATCTGTTTCAGGATTTTTTGAAAGACCGCGATACAATGCTGCACTGTACATCATCATGGAGGTAAGCGTTACCGATCCCCGCAACTGGCCAACGAGGCCCGCCGAATGAAAGGTAGATCCGCTGGTGAGATCACTTCTTTCGACCAGCACAACATCACGTTCACCCCTAAGCGCTAAATGATATGCGATGGAAGCTCCGGCTACACCACCGCCAATGATCAGGATTTTTGCCTCGGTAGCAGGGTTATTCATGGCTCTTGATGCATTAAATTTTCTACAAGACTTCGATAATTGTTCCCCTCCAGTTCAGGCAAAACGGAATTCCATTTGCGCATTCCCCAGGCCCTGAAATCAAAATCGAGCGGCGAAATCGCTTCCTGGATGGATGCCCAGCATACCCAGCCAAAACGCGCAATCACGGACCACGCTTTGGCCCTCGCTATTTTAGCCGGAAGGTGTTGCTGCCAATAGGAATCACAAAGTTCCGTAAGTTGCTGTTCATTCAGGGATGATTCACTGGCAAGGTTCCCGATTTCAAAAGAAGCTTCATTTTGCCCGGCATATTCATAGTCGATGATCCAGATTTTTTTTCCGTCATCCAGGAAATTCTCCGCAAGCAGATCATTGTTGCAGGGCACTATATTCTCCGGACTGACTGCAATTGCATTTTCAAGTTTCATGATCAATGATTCCAGCGCTAAATACTGATCAGGTAAAAAATACTCGTTATCTAATACGGTGTTCAAATATCCTCGTCGGATAGACGGAAAATTAAAAATTCCCTCGAATGCAGGGCCTTGATGTAATATTCTCAAAGCAACAGCAATTCTTTCCAGCAATCCGGGTTGCGATTGAAAATCCTTTGCCTGTAAGGTGGACGCTTCGATCCATTTCAATACCAAAACATTTTCATCCGGCAACGCATCGATGACTTCGGGCCCCACGCCAGCCTCGTATGCTCGTTGGCTATTGGTTCTTTCATGGTCCCGACGGATGCCCAGGAGACGGCCTGCTTCGTTGCAGATACGCATCACATACCTATTCGATTTCGTATCGATGCGGTAACTGGTATTGGTCAATCCGCCTTCCAGCGGATGGATTGAAATGGCATCGACCAATGCAGGGATCCTCGACCTCAGCGCGGTTATCTTCGAATCCGGCATCCAATGACTCATATTTATCGACTTTTAAAATTTGATCGCCTTATCCAGCAAATATCAGGTCATCATTATGGGGCCTTTGAACCAGTGCTTCACAGATAGTTTCCACCAGATCCATAATATGAGCAAGGTAAAACCAACAAGGAGCGGCGCATAATTAACTGCCACCCAGGTAAAATCTTTATTACCGGGTACCGCTGCAGGTTCAAAAGGAAGAATGAAATAAATGCAAACGACAACAATTTCAATCATGGCAATTACATTCATCCATTTGTATTTATTACCCAGGTTCCATTGGCCCTGGATGAAATTGCTACCAGCTTTCCATCTCAACCAGATGGGTACCAGGAAGGCGAGATAGAGTCCGATCACACCCACAGATACGACTGCATAAAACGCAGTTGGTATGCCCCTCGGACTTTTCCAAAGTGCCGGCAAGGTAATGATCATGCCAATCAACGCGCACAATAAAACAGCATTCACGGGAACTGAATTTTTATTTACGGAGGACCATCTCTTATGTCCCGGCACAGCACCATCTCGTGAAAAAGCAAATAGCATGCGTGAACAGGAGGTCAAACAAGCTACGGCACAAAATAATTGACCCATGGTGGAAACCACCATTACCAATTTAAACAAGACAGGTGTGAGTGCGTGAAATAAAATAGCCATTACAGAACCTGCTCCGTAGGGATTGACTGCAGGATCGAAGGAACTGACTATGTCCGGATCGGTGGCTGCATATAAAAATGCCAGCAAGAGCAAATAGCCACCGATCGCTGAATAAAAAATCGATTTCCATATTCCCCGAGCTGCTGTCAGGTGCGCCGATTGAGTTTCTTCTGAAAGATGAGCCGAAGCATCAAATCCGGTAATGGTGTATTGAGTCAATAAAAAACCTAATGGCAAGACATACAACCAATACATTTTGCCACCTGTAAAACCGGAATTATTAATCCTATAAGTGAATATCCATTTCAAATCCTGGTGATGCGCCGGAGTGATGATGAGGATCGCAATAATGAATGCTGCGCCGAAAACATGCCACCAGACAGAGATATTATTCAACACCGCCTGGATACGGCTGCTGAATACATTGATGAGCGTAATCATCACCATGATCACCGCAAACCAAAAAAATTGTTGATGAATATTATCGCCATTCAAAAAATATGTGGCATAGGAAGGTGCAAAAGCGGCCAGTACCATGTTCAGAAAAGTAGCTGCTCCATAAACCACCGATGCGGTGATGGCCAGCAGTCCGACCAGGTTGAGCCAACCCGAAAAAAAACCAGCTTTAGGTCCACCTAATTTCGCCGCCCACCAGTAGATACCACCAGAGGTTGGATAAGCCGATGCCAGTTCCGCCATGGAAAATCCAATAATTAAAATAAGGACAGAAATCAACGGCCAGCCAATAGATATAGCCACGGGTCCGCCATTATTCCAGGCCTGTGAAAAGGTGGTAAAACATCCGCTTAAAATAGAAATGATGGAAAAGGAGATGGCAAAATTTGAAAAGCCTGACCAGGTTCTTTTTAACTCCTGTTTATATCCCAATGCAGATAACAACCGCTCATCCTCCGAAATAATATCCTGACTTTTATTGACGGCTTCCTGGTTTTGGGGCATATTCCAAATATAAGAGTATTAGCAGGCAAAATGAAGAATATCAGCACGACGAATTTTGGAGATGCAGGGTTTCACGCAGAGGCGCGGAAGAAGCAATATCCTCCGCGCCTCTGCGGATCTCTGCGCCTCTGCGGATCTCTGCGCCTCTGCGTGAAACCTAGGTGTTACCCGCTACAGACTGATCTATTCTCAGTTTTAAACTAAAATTTTGCATATTATTTTGGTAATCTCTATCCGTTGAATTATCATGTGTTTTACTTATAATGAAAAAACTGTTCTGACATATTATGAAATACAAATTGGTCCTATTGCTCGCCGCTGTGGTTGTCATTTTTGCATTTAGAAATTCGCCGCCTGTAAAACCAAAAGTGCTTGTTTTCACAAAAACAGCCGGCTTTACACACGCTTCCATTCCTGCTGGTGTTGCAGCCATCATTAAACTTGGCAAGGCAAATAATTTCTCTGTAGACACTACTTCCAAATCATCCATGATTACGGAAGACAGTCTCAGTAAATATGCAGCGGTCATTTTTTTACAAACCACTGGTGACCTATTGAATAATTACCAGGAAGCCGAACTGGAGCGGTATATGCAGGCAGGTGGCAATTTTGTAGGCATTCATGCCGCAGCCGATGCGGAATATGACTGGGGCTGGTATGGTCGTTTGATTGGCGGTTACTGGAAAAGCGATTCACCCGTACAGGATGTAACATTAAAAATCGTAGATAAAAATCACCCGGCAACCCGCGGAATGCCTGACGCCTGGACAAGAAAAGATGAATGGTATAATTTTAAAAAACTTTCAGGTGATATTCATGTGCTCATTGCTATTGATGCCGACCATCCACTGACCTGGTATCACAACGTTGAGAACGGAAGGGCTTTTTATACAAACCTGGGGCATACCGAAGAATCATACAAAGATCCTGCATACTTAAAACATCTGCTTGGCGCCATACAGTGGGCCATCGGTGACAATAAAAAACTTGATTACGCCAGGTGCACCACGTTACGAGTACCGGAAGAAAATCGCTTTGTAAAAACTCAACTTGTTCAGGGTACATTCTATGAACCAACCGAGATGACGATACTTCCTAACCTGGATATTCTGATTGCACAACGCCGGGGAGAACTCATGCTGTATAAAAATGGAACTGGCACAGTAAAACAAGTGGGTAAGCTGGATGCATACTTCAAAACCTTACACACCAAAGGCGTGAATGCAGAAGAAGGCGTGTTAGGATTAAAAGCCGATCCGGATTTTAAGACTAACCACTACGTCTATATATACTACAGTCCGTCTGATACATCCGTAAACCGCTTGTCGCGTTTCACTTTCGAGAATGACACGATTGACAACAAAACAGAAAAAATTGTTCTGCAGTTATATTCCCAGCGCGAGATCTGCTGTCATACCGGAGGATCGGTTGCATTCGGTCCCGGTCGAATGCTCTTTGTGTCAACAGGTGACAACTCCACACCCTTCGATGAGCCCGGTAAAAAAAGTTTCAATACAAATAGTTATGCTCCGCTCGATGACCGTCCTGAATTTGTAAACTTCGATGCACGGCGTTCTGCGGGTAATACCAATGATCTTCGCGGAAAGATCCTCAGAATAAAAATGAATGAGGATGGCAGTTATGAAATTCCCGATGGAAACCTTTTTCCAAAAGGAACAGATAAAACCAAACCGGAAATTTATGTGATGGGCGACAGGAATCCTTATCGCATACAAGTGGATCAGAAAAACAGTTTTTTATATTGGGGAGAAGTTGGTCCCGATGCGCGATTCGACAGCTTAGATACCCGAGGACCCATGGGCTATGATGAATTCAACCAGGCGAAACAGGCTGGATTTTTTGGCTGGCCCTATTTTGTCGGCAACAATTTTCCGTATCACGAATACAATTATGCTACAGGTGTATCTGGTCCGGCATTTGATCCGCTGCATCCGGTGAACAATTCAAGAAACAATACGGGTCTGAAAGATTTGCCGCCTGCGCATGCTGCGATGATTTATTATCCTTATGGGGTTTCGAAGGAATTCCCACAGGTGGGCACAGGTGGCAGAAATGCTATGGCGGGGCCCATTTATTATACAGACATGTTCCCCAAAACCACGCGGATGCCTGATTACTTTGACAGGAAAGTAATCTTCTATGATTGGATCCGGGGTTGGATTAAACTACTCACATTAACGCCCAATGGTGATCTCGACAAAATGGAGCCTTTCATGCAGAGCACCAAATTCAATAACCCGATTGATATGGAAACCGGTCCGGATGGTAAAATCTATGTATTGGAATATGGATCGGGCTGGTTTGCGAAAAACAAAGATGCCGGCCTCGCCCGCCTTGATTACAATAAAGGAAATCGCGCGCCGGAAATAGCCGGCATCAGTACGAACAAATCCTACGGCGCTTTGCCATTACCGGTAGTATTCACCGTAAAGGCCACCGATCCTGAAAAAGACAAGATCATCGCCCGCTACATGGGCCAGTGGCTGGAG
>Ga0209069_10001316_pt1 | contig 12507 bp, 11 predicted proteins | sample Str013_2_FD_187202 | JGI IMG/M metagenome (GOLD analysis project Ga0209069, IMG submission 187202) | Freshwater sediment microbial communities in response to fracking from Pennsylvania, USA - Straight Creek_MetaG_SC_2013 (SPAdes) (version 2) | ecosystem: Environmental > Aquatic > Freshwater >...
GGCGAAGCCTCGGGCGAACGCCGTGCGATCGAAGCGGCGGAACTCGCCATCCTCAATCCGCTGCTCGATGATGTGTCGCTTCGCGGCGCAAGGGGCTTGCTGGTCAGCATTTCCGGCAGCCGCAGCCTGACGCTCTACGAGGTCGACGCCGCCGCCACGCGCGTGCGCCAGGAAGTGGACCCCGAGGCCAATGTGATCATCGGCGCGACCTTCGATGACTCGCTTGGCGACAAACTGCGCGTTTCCATCGTCGCCTCCGGGCTGGCGCCGGAGGCCGATGCGCCGGTTCGCGGCGCAAAACTGGCCCACGCGGCTGCATCTGCCGCCCCACAACCCACCTTGCCCGCCATGCGCGCGCCCGAGCCAACGCCGCAATTGCAGTTCGCTCCGCAGCCGCAACCCGAAATGACGCCCGCGCAATTTGCCGAACAGGTTGCCGCCAGCCAAGGCTGGCACGGCCAGGGCGGCGAGTTCTATCAGCCGCCGCAGGCGGTCTCGCCGGACCAGATGGGCGATCTCAACTGGAATGGCCCATCCGATGTCACCATCGAACTCAGTCAGCCCGCACCCGCGCCGCCGCCGTCGCATTGGTCTGCCGCCTCGCCCGGTGGCGGCGCGTTCGACGAGCCCGCGCCGGTCTTCCGCCCGCAACCGCCACACGAGAACCGCCGCCCTGGACGGCGGATGCCGGACGTCGAGGATTTCTCTCCGTTCGCCCAGGATGCCTACCGCGCCCAGCGGCCCGATGGGGCAAGCCGGCCTGTGGCCCAAGCGCCAGCCCCGGCAGAGCGGAAACGCGGCGGCCTGTTCAATTTCTTGACCGGCCGCAAAGAGGACACAGCCAACGCCGCCGAATCACCTTTTGCGCCCAGGCGCGAAACGCGCGCGGCCGCGCCAGCGAGCGACGCGGCAGCCAGGGAAAATAATCCGGGCTGGAATGAGCGCCAGCCGTCCGCTGAAGACGGCCATCCGCACCGCGCGCCAATGCCGAGGCAGCGGCCGCGTCAGCTTTGAGGTCTTTCCTCAAGGCATTGATTAATTTGCGTAAAACCGGCGAGATCGAATTGGGGACGCCGCCCGCTGAAGGCGATTGGCGGGTTCTGGGCGCTGGCTGGAACCGGCCGGCGCGGGGGACAGGTAACACAGTGTAAGAAAGCGTGATTTGTTTTGGCACAATCCTGCCCTCTATGGTCAGTGCATGGTAAACAGCCATTAACGAGAGCCGCAGATAATAGGATCCCATCGGCGATGCGAATCGCCGGATAACGGGATCAAAGGCGGCCAGGAAAGTCCGAGACGCTGGAGAGCTGAGCTCCGGAGTGCATCGTGGCCAGAATTTGGCCGGGGGTTTGATGCCACGGGGATTTCGAGGGGACTGCGCGGACATGTCAAAGCGATTCTTGGGATCGCGCCAGACGACGCTTGCTGGCGAAGTGACACTGACGGGGGTTGGTGTTCACAGTGGCGCCCCGGCTTCGATCTTGCTGCATCCAGCCGATGCCGAGACGGGCTTGCGGTTCCTGTTGACCAGGGGCGACGAAATTGTCGCTGATATTCCTGCTGATTTTCGTGCCGTGGCCAATGCCACCCTGTGCACGGTGCTGGGCGCGGCCAATGGCGCGACTGTCGCCACCGTTGAGCACCTGCTGGCGGCCCTGCGCGGCCTGTGCATCGACAACGCCTATATCGAGATCGACAGCGCCGAAGTCCCCATCATGGACGGCAGCGCGGCGCCCTTCGTGGCCGCCATCGACGAAGTGGGCATCCGCGAGCTTGATGCCGCCCGCAAATTCATCAAGGTTCTGAAGCCGATCCGCGTCGAAGAAGGCGGTTGCTGGGGCGAATTGCTGCCTCACGCCGGGTTCTTCCTCGATGTCGAGATCGAGTTTGACACGCCGCTTATTGGCCGCCAGCGGCTCAGCGTCGAGCTGAACCCCGGCGTGTTCCGCTCCGAACTGTCGCGCGCCCGCACCTTCGGCTTCATGCGCGATGTCGAAAAGCTCTGGGCCTCGGGCCGCGCGCTGGGCGCTTCGCTCGACAATACGGTCGCCATCGGCGACGACAAGGTCATCAATCCCGAGGGACTGCGCTACGCCAACGAGTTCGTGCGCCACAAGGCGCTCGACGCCATCGGCGATCTGGCGCTTTCGGGCGCGCCGTTGCTGGCGGCCTACCGTTCCAAGCGCGGCGGCCACCGGCTCAACACGCTGATGCTGCGCGCGCTGTTTGCCGACACCTCGGCCTGGACCGTCGTGCAGGCCCCGCGCACCCGCGACATCGGCCGTCCCGAAGCCTTCGCCGGCGTTGCCTCGGCCTTGCTGGCCGCCGATCGCACCTAACGGTTGTTCTTGCACTGATCGAAGACGGCCCCGCTCCACTGGCTGGGCCGTTTTGCTGTGTGCATTCTAGTGGCCGGACTCATTCATTTGGCGCCCAATATTGTCATCCTCGGGCTTGTCCCGAGGATCCATAGAGCCGCAAGTTCCCTAGCCTGTTGTGCGATGGACCCTCGGGACAAGCCCGAGGGTGACAAAGGGAATACTATGGTTGGGTCAGGACACTTTGCAGTGGGCGTCAACCTGGGATGGCGGCGAGGCACAGAATCACCATATTTTCCTGGTGTATAGGTGCGGGGAAGCTATGTTGCGCCCGGGCTTGGCTTGGGCGTGACGATGCCAGTTCCGGCGGGATGTTTTTTGCTGGGGCTTTGGGGGTGTAATGGTTGGCGGCAACGACAAGATGACCGGCGCTTGGCTGCGCTCCTGGCGTCCGGCAAAGCCCGTGGCCGTGCTGGCCGCGATGCTTGGGCTGGCCGCTTTGCTGCCCCTGGCCGGCTGCTCCAGCTTTGGCGGCGAAACCTCCAGCCTCGATCACCCCGAGCCCGCCGAAAAGATGTTCGCCGACGCCGACAAGCTGCTCAACAACGGCAGCTACAAGGACGCTGCGGAGAAATACGAGGACGTCGAACGGAACTATCCGTTCTCAAACGATCCGGGCAAGCCGTTCGCGCGCAAGTCGCTGGTGCTGGCCGCCTTCGCCTACTACAAGGCTGGCGACTATGACAACGCCATCGCCGCCGGCGGCCGCTTCATCGCCCTGCACGCGGGCAGCGACGATGCCGCCCTCGCCCACCATGTCGTGGCCATGTCCTACTTCGACCAGATGCAGGATTCGCTGCGCGATCAGACCTTCACGGTCCGCGCCGTCGAGTGGTTCAGCAAGGAGATCCGGCAGTTCCCGGACAGCAAGTTCGCTGCCGAGGACGGCAACCGCCTGCGCATCGCCAAGGACACTCTGGCCGCCTCCGAGATGAATGTCGGCCGCTACTATCTGTCCAAGCACAATTACCTCGCCGCCATCAACCGCTTCAAGACGGTGGTGACGGAACATCAGACCACGCGCCATGTCGAGGAGGCGCTGGAACGCCTGACCGAATGCTACTTTGCGCTCGGCATCAAGCCCGAGGCGCAGAACGCCGCCGCCATCCTCGGCCACAACTATCCGGACTCGCCCTGGTACAAGGACGCCTACGCCCTGCTCAAGAGCGACGGCCTTGAGCCGCGCGCCGATTCCGGCTCCTGGCTGACCAAGAGCTGGAAAAAGACGGTGGCGACGCTGACCGGCGGCACGGGCTGAGGCGCTTGACGGGGCCGCCTGCCAGAGCCCAGATCACGGGCAACAGGCGGCAGGAGACAGCGTCATGGGCATCAACGCACTCATAGTTGGAGCGGGCGAAGGCATCAGCGCCGCCTTTGCGCGCGCGCTGGCCAAGGACGGCGCCAAGGTCGCCCTGGCGGCCCGCGATCCGGCCAAGCTCGCGGCGCTCGCCAGCGAAACTGGCGCACTTGCGATGGCCTGCGACGCCAGCAAGCCGCAGGACGTGGCCGCCCTGTTCAGCCGCGCCGAGGCCGAACTTGGGCCACTCGATGTGGTGCTGTTCAACGCCAGCGCGCGGGCGCGCGGACCCATCGCCGATCTCAAGGCCGACGAGGTGGCCAATGCGCTCAACGTCGGCGCATTCGGCGGCTTCCTGGTGGGCCAGGAGGCGGCGCGGCGGATGATCCCGCGCGGGGCTGGCGCGATTTTCTTCACCGGCGCGTCGGCCAGCGTCAAGGGCTATGCCCAGTCTGCTCCGTTCGCCATGGCCAAGTTCGCGCTGCGCGGCCTCGCCCAATCCATGGCCCGCGAACTGGCGCCCAAGGGCATCCATGTCGCCCATTTCGTCATCGACGGCGGCGTGCGCAACGCCGCGCGGGGCGTGGTGGAGGCTCCAGGCGGCCCAGCGGACGCATTTCTTGATCCAGATGCGATTGCGCAAAGCTACATGGCCGTGCTCAAACAGCCCCGGTCGGCCTGGACATGGGAGCTTGAACTGCGCCCCTGGGTCGAGAAATTCTGATCTCAAGCCAAACGGTGCGTCCCAGTGAAACTCTCTGATTTCAAGGCCTTGACCTTCGACTGCTACGGCACGCTGATCGACTGGGAGACCGGCATCTGGGGAGCGCTCCAGCCGCTGCTCCAGGCCAACGACCACAAGGTCAGCCGCGACGCCGCGCTCGCCGTCTTCGGCAAGCTCGAACCCGAGCAGGAGCATGAGACGCCCGGCCTGCTCTACCGTGAACTGCTCACCAAGGTTCACGCCAAAATCGCGCGCGCCTGGAACATCGAGACCACGCCCACCCTCGATCTCGCCTTCGGCAATTCGGTGCCGGACTGGCCGGCCTTCCCCGACACGGTGGAGGCGCTCGCCTACCTCAAGCGGCACTACAAGCTGGTGATCCTGTCCAACGTCGACCGCCAGAGCTTTGCCGGCGCCAACAAGCGGCTGGGCGTGACGTTCGATGCGATCTGCACCGCCGAGGATGTGGGGTCCTACAAGCCGGACCCGCGCAATTTCGAATACCTGCTGCGCGAGGCCGCCAAGCTCGGCCTTGGCAAGGCGGACATTCTGCACACCGCCCAGAGCCTGTTCCACGACCATGTGCCCGCCGAGGCCATGGGCATCGCCCGCTGCTGGATCAACCGGCGCGGCGACACCGGCACCGGCAGCGGCGCCAACAGCCCTGTCGCCCACATGCCCAAGCTCGATTTCCAGTTCCCCACGCTTGGCGCAATGGCCGCCGCCCACCGCGCCGAAACCGGAGCCTGAGCCATGACCGCCCTGCCCCAGCACGTCACCATCATCGGCGGCGGCCAGGCGGCCAGCCAGCTCGTCGCCTCGCTGCGCGGCGAGGGTTTTGCGGGCGGCATCCGGCTCATCGGCGACGAGCCGCACCTGCCCTATCAACGCCCGCCGCTGTCCAAGAAGTTCCTGTCCGGCGAGGCGGGCAACGATGCGGTGACGCTGAGGCCGCGCGAAACCTATGACAAGGAAAAGGCCGAGCTGATCCTGGGCGTGCGGGTCGATGCCGTCGACCGCGCCGGGCGCAAGCTGCTGCTGGCTGATGGCCGCAGCCTCGACTTCGATGCGCTGGTGCTCGCCACCGGCGCCCGCGCCCGCCCGCTGCCTGTGCCCGGCGCAGGGCTGGCCGGCGTTCACCTCCTGCGGGGCATCGACGACAGCCTGGCGCTGCAAGCCGCCATCAAGCCGGAAAAGCGGCTGGTGGTGATCGGCGGCGGCTATGTGGGGCTGGAGGCGGCGGCGACCGCGGCGAAATTGGGCGCACACGTTACAGTGATCGAGGCCATGCCCCGGCTGATGGCGCGGGTGGCGAGCCCGGAGCTGGCCGACTACATGCAGGCCGTGCACCTGGACAACGGCGTCAAGATGCTGCTGTCAACGGCGGTGACGGCGCTGCGCGGCTCGGGCCGGACCGGCGTCGACGGGGTGATGATCAAGGACGGCGCGCCGGTGCTAGCGGACATCGTGCTGGTGGGCATCGGCTCCATCGCCAACACGGAGCTGGCCGAGGCCGCTGGCCTGGCAGTCTCAAATGGCATCACTGTCGATGAATACATGCGCACCAGCGATGCCGCGATCCTGGCCATCGGCGACTGCGCCAACCACCCCAGCCGGTACACCGGCGGGCGGCTGCGGCTGGAATCGGTGCAGGGCGCGGTGGATCAGGCGGTGACGGCGGCGCGCACGCTGCTCGGCAAGTTGGAACCTTACGCAGCCGTGCCCTGGTTCTGGTCCGACCAGTATGATGAGCGCTTGCAGATGGCGGGCGTTCCCGGCGCGGATGATGAGAAAGTCGTGCGCCGCTATGACGATCCGCGCCAGTTCGCGGTCTGGCGGCTGTGCGACGGCAAATTGACGGGCGTGGAAGCGGCCAATTCCAGCCGGGACTACATGGCCGGCCGCCGGCTGATCGAGAGCGGCGCGCCAGTCTCAGCCGCCCGGCTCGCCGATCCCACCGTGGGCGCCAAGCAGCTTTTGGCATAGAGCAACGGCTTCACATGCTGCTCAGGCCGGGCCGGCCGGACAGCATGAGTTCGGCCTGGCCGATCTGGGCCGGGTCCAGGCCCTGGTTGGCCGCAAAGGCCAGTAAGAGGGACTCATCGCCCCGGATATGGGCCAGCAGCGCCGTTTGAAACGCCGCCGTGGGCGCCAATTCGCGGATTTGCGCCGGATCGAGCCCGCTCAGGCCGAAAAACCGGCCCATCCGCTCCGGTTCGCCCGCCAGCATGGCAAGTCCGGCATAGGCGATGGCCTCGGCCTCATCGCGCGTCATGGCAGGTTTGCGCATGTTTTCCCTCTCATCAGGGTGTCAACAACCACAGCGTCCAGAGATTAAATACTTACTTACAGCTTTCAGGCATCCTAGGTTTTGCCATGCCCGGGAGAATCGGTCGAACCGGCAAAAGGTGTGGTCTGAGTTCGTGTTCGGGATGGCCTGGGCTTTAGCTTCTGGCAGCCAGACGTGACCTCGGGGTGAAGGCGGCAAACATGGCCAAGACTGTGCTGATTGTCGAGGACAACGAGTTGAACATGAAATTGTTCAACGACGTTCTCGATGCTCACGGATACGACACTTTGCAGACGCGGACCGGATTGGAAGCGCTGGCTCTGGCCAGGAAGCACCGCCCGGACCTGATCCTGATGGATATCCAGTTGCCCGAGGTGTCGGGGTTGGAGGTCACAAAGTGGCTCAAGGAGGACGACTCCTTGCGCGATATCCCGGTCGTCGCGGTGACCGCCTTTGCCATGAAGGGTGACGAGGAACGGATCCGGCAAGGCGGCTGCGAGGCCTACATCTCGAAGCCGATCTCGGTTCCCATGTTTCTCGGCACAGTGCGGCAGTTCATCGGGCCCGCCTGAGAACTGTCAGTGGCGTAAGGCGTGGAAGAGGGCTGGCGATGACCGCGCGCGTTCTGGTGGTGGATGACATCCTCGCCAATGTGAAGCTGCTGGAAGCCCGGCTGTCGGCCGAGTATTTCGAGGTGCTGACGGCCAGCAACGGCCCGGATGCGCTTGAAATCTGCAATGCCGAGCGCGCCGACATCCTGCTGCTCGACATCATGATGCCCGGCATGGACGGCTTTGAGGTGTGCCGCCGCATCAAGTCCAATCCGCGCACCCAGCACATCCCGGTCATCATGGTGACCGCGCTCGATCAGACGTCGGACCGGGTCCAGGGCCTGGAAGCGGGCGCCGATGATTTTCTCACCAAGCCGGTCGATGACATCGCGCTCATCACCCGCGTGCGCAATTTCGCGCGGCTGAAGACGCTCACCGACGAAATGCGGATGCGCGCCTCCACCGGCGAGCAGATGGGACTGCTGGAGAGCTTCCAGCAGAAGCAGCAGACCTCAGGAGAGGCAGGCCGGATCCTGGTTGTCGATGACCAGACGCGCCCAGCCCAGCGGCTGGTCGAGGCGCTGGAGCGGGAGCATCAGGTTCAGCTTGAGGGCGATTCCGGCGCAGCCCTGTCGCGGCTGGGCAGCAGCCCGTTCGATCTGGTGATGATCAGCCTCAGCCTGGCGGCCTCCGATGGGCTCAGGCTGTGCTCGCAGATCCGCTCGGTCGAGAAGCTGCGGCACACGCCCATCGTCGTGCTGGTGGAGCCGGGCGCCGAGGCGCGGCTGCTGCGCGGGCTTGACCTCGGCGTCAACGACTACCTGATGCGCCCGATCGACCGCAACGAGATGCTGGCGCGCGTGCGCACCCAGATCAAGCGGCGGCGCTACACCGATTTCCTGCGCACGCGGCTGGAGCAGAGCGTCGAGGCGGCAGTGACCGATCCGCTGACCGGGCTGCACAACCGGCGCTACATGGAGAACCACCTGCGCACGCTGGTGGAAGAGTCGCTGCACAAGGGCCGCGCGCTCTCAATGCTGGTGGCCGACATCGACCACTTCAAGCAGGTCAATGACCGCTTTGGGCACGATGCGGGCGACGTGGTGCTGCGCGAGTTCGCGGCGCGGTTGAAGCGGAGCACGCGCGGGATCGACCTCGCCTGCCGGCTGGGGGGCGAGGAATTCGTGGTGATCATGCCCGACACCGACCTTGAGAAGGCGTGCCGGGTCGGCGAGCGGCTGCGCGAGGGCATGGCGGGCGAGCCGTTCAAGATCAGCCAGTCCGGCGAGAGCATCCCGGTCACCGCCAGCGTCGGCGTCGCCTGCCTGGAGATGGCCAACGACACCAGCGAGACCATCTTCAAGCGCGCGGACCAGGCGCTTTACGCCGCCAAGCGGTCAGGCCGCAACCGGGTGGTCTCGGACGCGGCTTAGCGGCACCCAAGGCTGCAACGCAGGCGGGTGCTGTGGATAAGCTCGCTTTTTTGGTTGTCCCTGAAGATTTTGCTTGCGTGGGCCATCTTGGGAGGATTACGAATCAGTGCACGCAGGGTGCAACTTGATGGTGTGACCTCATCAAACCACGGTCGCGCCATAAAAAAAGCACCTTGGCGGACGAGATTGGGATCAATTCGAAGTTACGTTAACCTTGCCGGAGTTTGGGGCTTCATAGTGCAGCCCAAGGTCTGACAAGGTACGGCTTCAAGAGATCGAGCACTGACCAACGCCCTCTTTGGTCTGGCTCGTAGAAGGGTTCGTGGCTAGCCCGGATTTACCCCGCTGCCGGGCGGTCGCGAACCCTTCATTATTTCAGGGCCGCCCAAATTCCGGACGCAGCAACAGGCGCGCTGAAAAATGCGCGTCTGACGGCTTTTCGCCGCCTACTTGATCTTGGTTTCCTTGAACTCGACGTGCTTGCGCGCGATGGGGTCGTATTTGCTGGCGACCATCTTCTCCGTCATCGTGCGCGGGTTCTTCTTGGTGACGTAGAAGAAACCCGTTCCGGCGCTGCTGAGCAGCTTGATCTTGAGTGTTGCCGGTTTGGCCATGGCAATCGTGATCCCTTGAACGAAAAACGCCAGCGGCAGGCGCTGGCACTATTAACGCGCACTCTAGCCAGCGAAGGGTCGAAGTCAAGTCCCGCGAGTGGTTGGTGACCGATTGATGAAGCTGCGTTGCCAGCCTGACGCATCCTGGAAGAAGAACGGCACCGGGGCGATGCGGCGATCCGCTTGGGTGAGAGCTAGGAAACGCACGGCCTCCTCGATCACACTGAGCGTCATTCCGTGCAGGTCCATGGCGTTGGCCTGCGCCAGCCCGTACCAGCCGATGTCCTCGAACTCACCATCGTTGTTTTGGGTGCGGTGGCTGATGGCCGAGGCATCGGCAAGGAAGAACCGGGCGTCGAACCGGCGCGAACGGCCCGGCGGCGTGATGGCGCGGGCGATGAAGGCGAGAGTAGGCAGGTTTGGCCCCACGCCAAGCGCGTAGATGGGCTGCCAAGCCTCGGGCAGATGTTCTGGGGCGCTCCCTGCGGCGCCCAGCAGCAGCCCGGTTTCCTCGAAGGTCTCGCGGATGGCGGCGCGGGCGTAGGCTTCCGGCAGCGGATGGCCCGGCCTGAGCCCATGCGCGAGCGCGCCCCGGTGATGCTCCACCAGCCGCCCACCGCACGCCAGTTCACTGTCCGCCGCATCCAAGCTGCCGCCGGGGAAGACATATTTTCCCGGCGCGAAGGCTTGCGACATGCGGCGCTTGCCCAGCAGAACCTTGGGTTCGCCCGAACTCGCGTCGATGATCACCAGCGAAGCGGCATCGCGCGGCTGGGCAGGCTCAGCGTTGGCGGGCATCATGCATCGGGTCAAAGTCAATATACGGCGTGCCCTTGGCGCGGGTGGCCTTGTCGAACCCGTCCATCCGCAGCGCCCATTGGAGGCCGACCAGCGCCCCCTTGATGCAGGGCAGCAGCAGCAGGCTGAGCGCCAGCGCCAGCAGCGGCCAGCCGACCATCTGCAACCACATCGGCGGCGCGAACGCCAATTCCACCGTCAGCACGGATCCAACGATGATGTGGCCGACGAGCAGCATGGTGAAATAGGGCGGCGCATCATCGGCGCGGTGATGATGCAACTCTTCGCCGCAACTGGGGCAGGCGTCGTTGACCTTGAGATAGGCGTTGAACATCGCGCCCTGCCCGCAAGCCGGACAGCGCAGGCGGAAACCGCGCCACAGCGCCGTGGGCACTGAGCGGGCGGGCAGCAAGGCCGGGAGGGCGGTGCCGCCAAGGGAGCGTTCTATGGGCATGGACCAGATGTCGGCCGGCTCGGCGCGTTGGTCAAGTGCGGCGCATTGGACCATGGCGGCGCGGTGAGCATCGAACATGCCACTTTTAAATTCCCTCTCCCCCTTTTTCAGGGGGAGAGGGTTAGGGTGAGGGGCGGCGGCAGGCTCCGGAGTTTGCCGCCGCCCCTCACCCCGACCCTCTCCCCTTGGCGTGAGAAACGCCAAGGGGAGAGGGAGATGGAGGTCATCTACGATCGGCTTGGTGGCGGCGCGGCGGGCGGCCCTGGCGGCCACGTTTGCCTAGCTTGATGCCGGCGCCCTTCAGCACGGTCCGGGCGCCTTCGGTCAGCATCTCGAACCGCAGCGCGCCCGCAGTGGGGATCACCTCGACCAGCTTCACCTCCACCCGGTCGCCGAGCCGGTAGACCTGGCCCGAGGTCTGCCCGATCAGCGCACTGTGCGCCTCGTCGTGAACGAAGAACTCCGCGCCGAGCGTCGAGATGGCGATGAAGCCGTCCGCCCCCGTTTCCTTCAGCCGCACGAACAGCCCTGAGCGGGTGACGCCCGAAATCCGCGCCTGGAATGTCGCGCCGATGTGCTCGGCCAGATGCGCCGCGATCAGCCGGTCGGTGGTCTCGCGCTCGGCCAGCATGGCGCGCCGCTCGGTGTCGGAAATCGCCTGCGCCGTGATCTTCAGCCGGCCGATTTCGTCATCGGTCAGCCCGTCATGCCCGAGCCCAAGCGCACGGATCAGGGCGCGGTGGACCACCAGATCAGCATAACGGCGGATGGGCGAGGTGAAATGGGCGTATTTGGCCAAGTGCAGGCCGAAATGGCCGTAGTTCTCGGGGTTGTATTCGGCCTGCATCTGCGAGCGCAGCACCACTTCGCTCACCAGATCGGCGATGTCCGCGCCGCGCGTCTTGGCCAGCAGCTCGTTGAAATGCGACGGCATCAGGTGGCCGGACTTGCCGATCTTCATGTCCAAGGTTTCGAGGAAATCGCTCAGTGAGCGCAGCTTTTCCGGCGCGGGTTCGGCATGGACACGGTAGATCAACGGCGTGCGCTTGGCCTCCAGCGTCTCGGCGGCGGCGACATTGGCCTGGATCATGAACTCCTCGATCAGCCGGTGCGCGGCCAGCCGCTCGGGCACGGTGATCTTGGCGACCTTGCCATCGGGGCCGACGATGATCTTGCGCTCGGGCAAGTCCAGCTCCAGCGGCGCGCGGGCGTTGCGGCCAGCCTCCAGCACAGCCCAGGCGGCCCAGAGCGGCTTGAGGATGCTGTCGCGAACGGCAATCGCCGGGCCGGCGTCGCCTGTTCCGTCGATGGCCGCTTGCGCCTGTTGGTAGCTGATCTTCGCCGCCGAGCGCATCAGCCCGCGCGTGAAGCTGTGCGAGCGTTTCTTGCCATGCCGGTCAAAGATCATCCGCACCGCCAGGCACGGGCGCAGCTCGCCCTCTTTCAGCGAGCAGAGGTCGTTGGAGATTTTCTCCGGCAGCATCGGCACGACACGGTCGGGGAAGTAGACCGAGTTGCCGCGCTTCTCGGCTTCGCGCGACAGGGCGGAGCCGGGGCGGACGTAGAACGAGACGTCGGCGATGGCGACGATGGTTTCGAAGCCGCCGGGATTGTTGGGGTTTTGGTCCGGCGCGGCCCACACTGCGTCGTCATGGTCGCGGGCGTCGATGGGGTCGATGGTGATCAGCGGGATTTTCGTCAAGTCTTCGCGCGCGGCGGGCGTGAGCTTCGGCAACTCGTCCAGCTCGCGCAAAACCCGGTCCGGGAACTGGTCGGGAATGCCGTGGCTGTGCACGGCAATGAGGCTGATCTGGCGCTGGTCGCTGGGGTTGCCCAACCGCTCGACGATTTTCGCGCGCGTCAGATTTCCGCGCCCGGTGCGGCCGATGTCGAAGCGGACCAGCTCGCCGTTTTCCGCGCCGCCCTCGTCGCCGGCGTCGATCTGCCAGTCTTTGAGCTGCTTCTTGT
>Ga0209069_10001317_pt1 | contig 12500 bp, 15 predicted proteins | sample Str013_2_FD_187202 | JGI IMG/M metagenome (GOLD analysis project Ga0209069, IMG submission 187202) | Freshwater sediment microbial communities in response to fracking from Pennsylvania, USA - Straight Creek_MetaG_SC_2013 (SPAdes) (version 2) | ecosystem: Environmental > Aquatic > Freshwater >...
GTCTTAGCCATTTTATTACTGGTTACTACACCAATCCTTGTTTTACGCAAATTTCTTGCATCCATGATTTCTTAGTTATATAGTTTTAGAAACCGAGTTCTTTCTTTTTTAATGCTGTTTGCAAACGAGCAATGTCTTTACGCAGGTCGCGAATGCTCATTGGATTCTCCAGCGGAGAAATAGTATGCGCAAACTCAAGCTTCTTCAGACGCAGCTGATCTTCCTTGATGCGTGCCTTAATCTCAGGTGCATTCAAATCTTTCAGCCCTTTTACAAAATCAATTCTCTTTGACATTTTTATTATTTTGAAAATTTTAGAACCTGGAAATCGCTTCTTTTTTCATTTCTACATTTTCACATCTTCACATTTCCACATTTCTTATATTTCTACATCACGACGTATCACAAACTTTGTCTTGATAGGCAATTTCTGCGCTGCCAGTTGCATCGCTTCTTTTGCTGTTTCAATGGATACACCATCAGCTTCAAACAGGATACGACCTGGTTTTACAATAGCTGCCCATCCTTCGGGGTTACCTTTACCTTTACCCATACGAACTTCCGCGGGCTTTTTGGTAATCGGCTTGTCCGGGAAAATGCGAATCCACACACTTCCTTCACGTTTCATAGCACGGGTCATTGCCTGGCGGGCCGCTTCAATCTGGCGCTCTGTCATCTGTACAGTATCCAAAGCTTTCAAACCAAATGAACCAAATGCCAGCGTAGTTCCTCTTTTGGCATTGCCTTTTACCGGCATCTTCTGCGTTTTCCTGTGCTTTGTTCTTTTCGGTTGTAACATGTTGTAATTATTTCTTGTTACTTGTTTCTAATTTAATTGCAATTATCTTCTGCCGCCACCACTTCTTCCGCTACCACCCGGAGGTCCGCCGCCTCTTCTGTCACCGCCACCACCATGACCACCTCCACCTCTTCTGTCTTCTCTTCTTTCCGGTCTTTCATCCCTTCTTTCTCTTCTGTCGCTTACATCACTCTTACCACCAACAAAGTTTGGATTCAAATCACGCTTGGTTAAAATCTCACCCTTACAAATCCATACTTTAATACCAATTTTACCATATACAGTCAATGCAAATACATTGGCATAATCAATATCCATACGCAGGGTATGCAATGGTGTACGCCCTTGTTTGATTTCTTCGGTACGCGCAATTTCAGCACCGCCCAAACGGCCGGCAGCTTTTACCTTAATACCTTCGGCACCCATACGAAGCGCAGAAGCTATTGCCATTTTAATGGCCCTTTTATAATTAATACGGTTTTCGATTTGCTTGGCAATGGTATCTGCCACAATCATTGCATCCAGTTCCGGTCTGCGGATTTCCAGGATGTTGATTTGCACATCGTCTTTACCGGTCAGTTTCTTCAACTCTTCTTTAATACGATCAACCTCACCACCACCTTTACCAATGATGATACCAGGCTTGCTGGTGTGTATGGTTACGATTAACTTACCCAGCGTACGCTCAATAACGATCTTTGAAATACCACCTTTATTGATACGTGCATTCAGGTAGGTGCGGATCTTGTTATCCTCAATCAGTTTGGTAGCATAATCTCTTTTGTTTCCGTACCAATTGCTCTCCCATCCGCGGATGATGCCTAACCTGTTACCAATAGGATTTGTTTTTTGACCCATATCTGGTTTATTAGTTGATTAGTTATTTTGTTGTTTCGTATCTACAATGACTGTTACATGGTTGCTGCGCTTACGCACCCGGTAACCACGACCCTGAGGAGCCGGACGCATACGCTTCAGCGTTCTTGCACCGTCTACAAAGATTGTCTTTACCACCAGGCCGCTTTCATCTCCCCCTTCGTTTTTCTGTTTCCAATTGTTTATCGCCGATAAAACCAGCTTACGCAAAGGAGTAGAATTGTGCTGCGGGTGAAATTCTAAATACGAAATGGCTTTTTCTACACCCATTCCACGAATTTCATCCACCAGCAAACGCATTTTGCGCGGCGATGTGGGATAATTTCTCAGTTTTGCTACTGCTTCCATTTTTATTCAGTTTCGAGTTTAAGTGGCAGGTCTGTTATCCGTTACCGGTACAAACACCCACTCAATTGTTTACGCTATCTTTTTACTAGAGTGTCCTTTGAAGTTGCGCGTTGGTGCAAATTCTCCCAGCTTATGGCCCACCATAAATTCTGTTACATACACAGGGATGAACTTATTACCATTGTGAACGGCAAATGTATGGCCCACAAAATCCGGGGTAATCGTAGAACGACGGCTCCATGTTTTGATAACACCTTTCTTTGATTTGCCTTCATTTACCGCCAACACCTTTTTTTCAAGATGTTCTGCAACGTAAGGACCTTTTTTAATTGAACGACCCATGTTAATTTGTCAATTTGAGATTTATAAATTTGAAATCCCTTATTCTTTATTCCTGTTAATGACCATTCAATTGCTTCAACGATCACTTTCAAAGTACTACTTGGTTATTTTCTTTCCGTCTTTGCGCTGGATAATCAGTTTATCGCTTCCTTTTCCTTTTGTTCTTGTTTTCAATCCTCTTGAATACTGACCATTCCTGCTTCGTGGCTGACCACCGGAAGCCTTACCTTCACCACCACCCATCGGGTGATCCACCGGGTTCATTGCCACACCACGGTTTCTTGGTTTGATACCTCTCCACCTGTTGCGACCCGCCTTACCCATACTCTGTAAACTATGGTCGCTGTTGCTTACCACACCTACAGTAGCATAACAATTGATCAATACTTTTCTCAGTTCACCACTGGGCATTTTCAGCACAGCGTATTTTTCTTCCTTATTGCTCAGCTGTGCGGATGAACCGGCACTGCGTGCAATTTTACCACCCTGGGTTGGTTGCATTTCTATATTGTGCACCATGGTACCCAAAGGCATATTTTTCAGTTGCAATGCATTTCCAATTTCAGGAGCCATATCATCGCCGCTAATAACGGAAGTGCCTACCTGCAAACCCTGGGGTGCCAGGATATAGCGCTTCTCTCCATCTGCATAATGCAACAATGCGATAAATGCAGAACGGTTTGGATCGTATTCAATAGTAGCCACGGTAGCCGGGACATTCTTTTTATTACGTTTGAAGTCAATCACGCGGTAGTGTTGTTTATGACCACCACCTATATAGCGCATTGCCCTTCTACCCTGGAAGTTTCTTCCGCCGGTACCTGTTTTCTTTTCCAATAAACTCTTTTCGGGCGTATCAGAAGTGATTTCTGCATAGGCATTACCGATTCTCCATCGGGTGCCTGCTGTCATCGGTTTGTATTTCTTCAGTGGCATGTTCTGTTCTTTTTATTTTGCGAAATTTTCAGCTTCGCCAGCTATAATTAATTACAATTAAATAGTGGAATAAAGATCAATGGTCTCCCCATCGGCTACAGTTACCAGCGCTTTTTTATACGCTTGTTTCTGACCCTGGATATAACCAGCTTTTGTAAAGCGTGTTTTGCTTTTACCCGGTACTACGGCGGTATTTACATCCACCACGGTAACACCATAAAAATCTTCCACCGCTTTCTTTATTTCCAGTTTGTTCGCCCTTCTGTTAACACGAAACGCATACCTTCTAAGTTTTTCCTGTTGCGCGTTTGCTTTCTCGGTTAAAATCGGCTTTATTAAAACTTCAGAGAGTTTCATCTCTTATTAATTTAGTTCAGTTATAAATTAAACTTCTACAGTTTCCTCTGTAAACAGTTTCGCAGCGCTTTCTGTCAATACCAACACCTGTGCATTTACAATATCATATGTGTTTATATCTGCCAGCAGTGTTCCGCCAACAGAAATAATATTGCGAAGACTCAGAAAAAGGTTGTCATTGAAATCCTGTGTTACAAACAATGTTTTCTTTCCTTCCACATTCAGGTTCTTCAGCACCTCTATAAATTGTTTGGTCTTTGGGGTATCCAGGTTGATTTCTTCCACTACCACAATAGCGTTTTCTTTTGCCTTGTGAGAAAGCGCAGAAATCTTGGCCAAATCCTTCACCTTACGGTTCAGTTTAAAATCCCAGCTATGGGGCTTTGGTCCAAAGATGGTACCACCACCTTTATACAATGGGTTACGCAGGTTACCCTTACGTGAACCACCGGTACCTTTTTGCTTATGCAGTTTCTTGGAAGAACCTTTTACTTCCATACGGGTTTTCACTTTGTGAGTACCCTGGCGCTGGGCAGCCAAATGTTGTTTTACTGCCAGGTAAATAACATGGTTGTTTGGTTCTGTACCGAAAATCTCTTCGGGCAGTTCAACTGTGCGACCTGTTTTTTTACCTTTTATATTTAATACATCTACTTGCATCGTACTTCAATTAATTGGTTGTTACTTCTGAATATAAACGATGGAACCGTTGTGGCCCGGAACGGAACCACTTACCAGGATATAATTCTTATCAGTAAAAATCTTGATTACTTTCAGGCCTTTCAGCTTCACCCTGTCGGTACCCATACGGCCCGCCATACGCATACCTTTCATTACACGCGCAGCATCGGATGAGTTACCCAGTGAACCCGGTGCACGCTGACGGTCATGCTGACCGTGAGATTGCTGACCCACACCATGGAAACCATGACGTTTAACCACACCCTGGAAACCTTTACCTTTTGTAGTACCTACCACTTCCACTTTTTCACCTTCGGTAAAGATGTCAACCGTAATGGTTTCACCCAAAGCTTTTTCAATTTTAAAATCCCTGAATTCTCTGCTTATCTTTTTGGCTGGAGTATTAGCCTTTGCGAAGTGATTTTTTTCGGCTGCATTGGTATGCTTTTCTGTCTTGTCGCCGAATGCTAACTGAAGCGCACTGTAACCGTCGTTTTCTTTGGTTTTTACCTGTGTAACGACGCATGGACCAGCTTCAATAATGGTACAAGCTGTTTGCTTGCCATCGGGGCTGAAGATGCTGGTCATCCCAATTTTCTTTCCAATAATACCTATCATCGTTTACTTTTTGCGCCGCAAGGTTCAAGAGACAATCCGATGATGGTATGAAAAACCATTGGACTTCAATCCCCGTTTACCTACCGACCTTTTCCTTTTTGGGGAAGTACCGGCAGTAAACAAACCCTGAACGGCTTGTTTATATGTTTGCCCCCAACCTGGGTTGGGGAGAGTGCATTTCAGAGCTCTTTTTTTCTCCCGCTACTGGCAGGAAAATTGAGAGATGAAAAATTATTTTTATTAAAAGAACTACTTGTTATTATCGCTGTCTCTAAAAACGAGACACCTGTTACGCTTTAATCTCAACTTCAACACCTGAAGGCAAATCCAGCTTACTCAATGCATCTACAGTTCTTGAAGAAGACGTATAGATGTCCAGCAAACGCTTGTGTGTGCTCAACTGGAACTGCTCACGAGCCTTCTTGTTTACGTGCGGTGAACGCAAAACAGTGAAAATCTTCTTATGTGTCGGTAACGGAATTGGACCAGTTACAACGGCACCTGTACTACGCACGGTTTTCACGATTTTCTCGGCAGATTTATCTACCAGGTTGTGGTCGTAAGACTGTAATTTGATTCTGATTCGTTGAGACATACGTAAAATTCCAATTTTTAATTGGGGATGCAAAGGTAACCGCTTAGTAGTTACGGGCAAAGAAATTTTAAAAGTTTTTTCAGCAGATGACCGATTTTTTTGAGCAAATCGCAAAAAGGAGTAGACCCACGGCCCCAAATAGACAGACAGCTGGCTGCCAGACTGCTGAATAAACTGTTTTCCCCCTATTGAGAAGTAAAATTTTCTTAAATGGGCTCACGCTTCCCCGAACGGAGCCGTTTTACCGTGGCAAATAAAATCCATAAAACAACCACTATCAGGATAGCAGCTACAATCACCGGGACAATAAAACTAAATATGGAACCCGAAACCGCCGCCGCATTCTCTCCCGTGGCAATTACCGGGTTGCCCGTTCCCAGCGTGGCCTTGGTAGAAAATAGCCTCAATAAAGAAGAACTCATCTGTAAAGTACCCGCAGCCCCGCCACCAGCTATCAGCGCCACCGCCCAGCGAACCAGCGGCTCTTTATCGGGAGAAGGTATCAATGCCGCCGCTAATACAGTACCTGCAACAATGGCCAGTGGCGTAGCCACCATATCCAGCAGGTTATCCAGGAAAGGAAGGTAATAAGCGGCAATCTCTACCACCGCGGCAGTGCCAAAACAAATAATAGCCGGTAATGTGCCCAGCCAATGCATATCCTGCGGCAGAATGACAAGGTGTGAATAGGAAGCAATAGCCACCGCCAGCATCGGGATAAAAATCCGGAAACCACAACATGCACTGAGTGCAATGCCCAATGCAATAGCCGACAATAAATGGTAATCTATGTTCATGAAGCAGGATCTGGTACTAAGTTATCCCTTTTTTAGCTTCATCGCCAGTAAGACAAAACCACCCGGCTCCACATGCTCCACCCGTAAATGATGTTTTCCACCCAAATCAACCCTTATTTGCCGCCAAGGCAACCCATCAAATATGTATGCAGAAGGGTTCCATTCATCCAGGAACAATTTGACATCCACCTGCAACAGCACCGCTACAGCCCAACTCACACTAAACTGGCAATTCCTTTCCCACCAGGCAGAATTGATTTCCTGCACAGCGGTTGATTGTAAATGGGGCTTATATATCGGGTACATACAATGCCTGCACAACACCCCATCTTATTTTCATGAAAGGAATTTACAAAACAAATAAACCTCTACCGAAAACCAGCTCAGTCAACTGATAAAACCACCACAATGAAGAAAAAAGACAATAGCAAACATGTATCCGGTATCAAACCTGTTCCAGCCAATATTCAAATATTTCCTTATAGAAATAATTCTATTAATTGAGCAGCAGTACTTACGTTAATTATCAGTAGTCTGACAAGCTGTCACATTCGCTTTAGCCAGTATTAAGGAAGCACCTGGAACCGATCAGGGACCGATCAAAATTGCTTTGTCCAATAAATAAATAATGATGAAGAAACTGACTGCCAGTCAGCGTAGAAATACCAGCAGCAGGGCCCTCTTACCCGGCCCTGTAAATATAAAAAAATGCAACAAAACCAGGATCCCTTTATCAGAAACCCTTCTTGCTGCCATCCGTTCCACCGGCAGTTATCGGTCCCGGCGGACAATACTGCCGCAGGTAATGCGTGTACAAAGTCGATAAATGCTGAAATGTGCCCGGCCCCTCCGAGATACTATGCGTTCGGTTTGGATACGACATCAGCTGAAACTGCTTATTGTATTTTACCAGTTCGTTGATAAGCATCTCCGCATTGGCATAATGCACATTGTCGTCACCCGTACCATGTATATACAGTAAATTTCCCTTCAGGTTCTTAGCATAAGTAATCGGTGACCCATTTACAAAATCAATCCTGTTCTCCTGTGGCAATCCCATATAACGCTCCTGGTAAATATTATCATAGGTCAGCTGGTTGCCCACTGCCGCTACGGCAATACCCGTTTTATAAATCTCCGGGTATTGAAACATCAGGTTCAGTGTGGCGGAACCACCACCGCTCCATCCCCATACTCCCACACGATTGGTATCTACATAGGGCCATTTCAAAATCTCCTTCGCAGCCAGTGCCTGGTCGCGGATATTGATCAAACCAATTTTACGGTACACACATTTGCGCCACTCTCGTCCTTTTGGCACAGGCGTACCACGATTGTCAATGGATATATACATATACCCGTCCTTCGACATATCGCCCTGGTACAGGAAATTATCGGCTACACCAAATTCATCCTTTACGTTTTGTCCCCACGGTTCCGTATACACGTAAAACACCACCGGGTATTTTTTAGCGGGATCAAAATTGAGCGGCTTCCTCACCCACGCGTCCATTTCCACGCCCTCTTCTGTCTTTACCGTAAAGAATTCAATATTCGATTTTGATTTGTCGGCTTTTACCACTGCATCAGTTACTTTATGTTCCCCATTGATTCCTTTGTGATCCGGCAGACTGATCAACTCGTTCGAAGACGGTGTATAATAATTGGAAAAATCATGAAAGGCGAATTTCGCATCAGTAGATACCCGGTACTCATGCGTTCCCTGCTGGCTCGCGGGCGACAGTAATTCAGCCTTGCCTTTTCCATCCAGTTTTATTCGGTACAAATATTTTTGCGTGGCATTCGTGGGTGAAGCCATAAAATATACATATCCACCTTTCTCATCAATACGTGAAATATCCATCACATCGTAATTGCCCACGGTAACCAGTGTTTCTTTTTTTCCATCTCTCGAAATTCGGTACAAATGTCTCCAGCCATCTTTCTCACTGGTCCATAAAAACTCCTTACCATTGTTCAGCCAGTCCCATCCGCCATTGGCATAATCAACGTCCCACAAAGGTTGTATATCAATCCATGCCGAATCTTTTTCGCTGTAAATGGTATTGGAAACACCCGTTGCGGCATTGCACAACATAATCTGGCTTTCATTCTGTTTGCGGTTCAGGTGCTGTACAATCAGCTCGCTGCTGTTTGCCGCCCATTCCATCCTGGGTAAATAAGACTGCAATACAGGATCAGTAGGAATATCCATCCACTTCGTCTGTCCATTGGCGATAGCTACCACGCCGATTTTAAAAGGAGAAGGCGCTTCGCCGGCAACAGGATACTCCACCGGAATTACCCTGGGATAAATGGAATCCGTTGTGTTCAGCATTTCATAATCCTTCGTACCCTTTGCATCAATCTGCCAGTAAGCAATCTGTTTACTGTCGGGGCTCCACCTGAAACCATCCCTGCAAAAAAACTCTTCCTCATAGGCCCAGTCAAAAGTTCCGTTGACCAGTTGCCTCGTACCATCATGTGTAAGCTGTGTTATATTTCCACTGGCCAAATCCTCCACATACAAATTGTACTTACTTACATAAGCTACCCTATTTCCATCCGGCGAAAATTTTGCAAACATCATGGAAGAAGCAGGCAGGGATACACCCAGTTGCTTCAGGCTGCCATCGGCCATATTGTACAACCAATAATCGCCCCTTGTATCCATTCGCCACACTTTTTTTGTATTGGTATATACCAGCACTTTCTGTTCATCTGCAGAAAAAATATAATTACGCACCGGCAGGCTCCTGGTTTGTCCCTGTGGTATTAATTTATCTTTTGCAATTACTACGGCCTTGCTATTCTGGGGCAGACTGTACTTTACGATTTCACCTCCTTCCATTTTATAATAGCTGCTGCCGTCTTTGGCCCATTTGACTTGCTGCGCACTGGAAACCACGACGCTAACCATTAAAACAAAAAACAGTATGCACTGATGAATGCGGTATCTCATGTAATGAAATTTTATCCTGTAAAGTAAATGATTTTACGGATGTACATGAACCTTGAAACAACTATTGGATGAATGGAGAAAAGAAAAGGTCCCGCTGTTGCAGGACCAAAACTATAGAGAAGAGTACGGAGAAAAAACAATTGGTGGCAACCATCAAAACCTGCGTCTCCAATGACCCGGTACCCATGCCCATCCACCCCTTCTGTGGCACCAGCCTCCCGGAATCCATACCATACCGGGCCTCGGCAACATCCAGTAACCGTTGGACCATTCATATCTTCCTCCACGCTCCACCCATCCTCCTTCAATCCAAACATGCCTGGGAGACGGAGCAATCGGCCTGGTATATACTGGTTCGTTGGGACGCACCCTTACTATTACCTGTGAAGTGGCACTGCATCCAAATGCTACCACCATTGCAGACAGCAGCAGCATCTTGCTTACATAATTTTTCATGTGCTTCGGTTTTATTTTTGAATAATTAAGTAAATGAAAGTTTAATGCCGGTTCATATATAAAAAAAGCCCCGCTTTCAGGGCGGAGCTTATATAAAGATAAATTATACTTTTTATGCATTCACCTTTCCCTTCACCTTGGCAATTACTTCCTCAGCAATGCCACTTGGTGCAGGAGAATAATGACTGAACTCCATGGTAGAAGATGCACGGCCACTGGACAATGAACGCAGCTGGGTTACATATCCAAACATTTCACTCAAAGGCACTTTCGCACGGATAACCTGCGCATTGTTGCGACTGTCCATTCCTTCCAGCATACCACGACGACGGTTAAGGTCACCGGTAACATCACCCATGTACTGGTCGGGCGTTACTACTTCCACTTTCATGATAGGTTCCAGCAATACTGGTTTTGCTTTACGCGCTGCTTCACGGAAGCCCGCTTTCGCACACAATTCAAAACTCATAGAGTCAGAATCCACTTGGTGGAAACTACCATCAAATATTCTCACCTTCATATTGTCTACAGGGTAACTGGCCAGAACACCGGTAGTCATTGCAGAACCAAATCCTTTTTCAATGGCAGGTATAAATTCACGGGGAATAGAACCTCCGAAAATATCATTGATAAACTGGTAATGCTCACCCGGATTTTCTTTCAGCCATTCTACATCAGCAGGACCGAATTCAAATACGATATCTGCGAATTTACCACGACCACCAGTTTGTTTTTTCAACGTCTCACGGTGTTCAATACTTGCCTGGAACGCTTCTTTATAAGCAACCTGCGGCGCACCCTGGTTTACTTCCACCTTAAACTCACGCTTCATGCGGTCCACGATAATCTCCAGGTGCAGTTCACCCATACCGGAAAGAATGGTCTGACCAGTTTCCTCATCAGTTCTCACGCGCAAAGTAGGATCCTCTTCCACCAGCTTGGAAATAGCCATACCCATTTTATCTACATCGGCTTGCGCCTTTGGCTCAATCGCCAGGGAAATTACAGGCTCGGGAATAAACATATTCTCCAGTACAATCGGGTGCTTTTCATCACACAATGTATCACCGGTTTTAATCTCCTTAAAACCTACCGCTGCACCGATATCACCCGCTTCAATAAAATCAATCGGGTTTTGTTTGTTGGCAAACATTTGCATGATACGGCTGATACGTTCGTTCTTTCCACTACGCATGTTCTTTACGTAAGAACCTGCATCGAGGTGACCGCTGTAACAACGGAAGAAGGCAAGACGACCCACAAACGGATCGGTCATTATCTTAAACGCCAGCGCAGCAAAAGGTTCTTTTGCATCTGGTTTACGGCTGATTTCTTTACCTGTGTCGGGATCAAGACCTTTCGTATCAGGAATATCCAATGGGCTGGGCAGGTAACGTACCACACAGTCTAGCATGGTTTGAACGCCTTTATTTTTAAATGCCGAACCACAGAGCATCGGTACAATCGTCATATCGCAGGTAGCCTTACGGATAGCTGCATGCATTTCATCTTCGGTGATGCTATTGGGATCATCAAAGAATTTTTCCATCAGTTTGTCATCATATTCTGCCACGGCTTCTACCAACTGTGCCCTCCACATTTCTGCTTCTTCTTTCAAATCATCCGGAATGGGTACTTCAGAATAGGTAGCACCCAGTGATCCTTCTTCCCAGATAATGCCCTTCATGGTAATTAAATCCACGATACCCCTGAAATCATCTTCGGTACCAATAGGCAATTGCAATGGAACTGATTTTGCTCCCAGCATTTCTTTCACCTGCTTCACTACATTCAGGAAGTCGGCACCCGCACGGTCCATCTTGTTCACAAATCCCAAACGTGGTACACCATAACGGTTGGCCTGGCGCCATACAGTTTCTGATTGAGGTTCCACACCATCCACCGCACTGAACAATGCTACCAGTCCGTCCAGTACACGCATGGAACGCTCTACCTCTACGGTAAAATCCACGTGGCCTGGGGTATCAATAATGTTGAACTTATACTTTTTAGTATCTGCAACAGGCTTACCCTGTGTAGTAGGGAAGTTCCAGAAACAGGTAACTGCAGCCGAGGTAATGGTAATACCCCGCTCTTTCTCCTGCTCCATCCAGTCGGTTGTAGCTGCACCGTCATGTACTTCACCAATCTTATGACTTACACCGGTATAGTACAAAATACGTTCAGTACAAGTGGTCTTACCAGCATCGATGTGTGCGGCAATACCAAAGTTTCTTTGTAATCTTAAATCTGCCATTGTTTTATATTAAAAAGTTTAAGTTCAGGGTACCCGGCGATTGCTGCTTTGCTCACCTTCTCTTGCGTCGCACACTTCGGCTTTTTCAGTTCTGTTCAGCAAGGTAAAATCCTAACCGCATTTGGAGGCGCAAAGGTAACTATTTCAACCGAATAAAAAAGTCCTGTTGAAAAGTCGGGCATGCCTTGAAACAGGTGGTAAAATTACAAACAACAGGCAGGCAAAGCCCATATTTTTTGGTCGGGTGTTTGAATGAAAGAAGGCATACCATGTAATCGCCTCCATTCACCAAACAGTAACATGGTTAATTACTGTTGTTGTATAGAACCTTGTGAAAATTTTTATTAAATACATGAACAAAAGTTGTTGGTAATTGAAACAGCTTCACTAAATTTAGAATCTCATTCCTAACCAAAAATTCTGAAACAATATGGCCAGTAAGAAAAAAGCCAAGAAAGCTGCTCATAAAAAGAAAG
>Ga0209069_10001318_pt1 | contig 12496 bp, 14 predicted proteins | sample Str013_2_FD_187202 | JGI IMG/M metagenome (GOLD analysis project Ga0209069, IMG submission 187202) | Freshwater sediment microbial communities in response to fracking from Pennsylvania, USA - Straight Creek_MetaG_SC_2013 (SPAdes) (version 2) | ecosystem: Environmental > Aquatic > Freshwater >...
CCGAACGCGGCTCGGGCATCTGGTCGTAGATCTGGCGCAGCACCGGGGCCATCTTCTGGCTCACCCGGCCGGCGACGATCATCAGGTCGGCCTGCCGGGGCGAGGCCCGGAACACCTCCATGCCCCAGCGGCCCAGGTCGTAGTGCGGGCCGCCGGCGGCCATCATCTCGATCGCGCAGCAGGCCAGGCCGAAGGTCGCCCCCCAGAACGAGGACTTGCGCGCGTAGTTGGACAGCTTCTCCACCGAGGTGAGCAGGATCCCGCTCGGCAGCTTCTCTTCGATCCCCACGTCATTGACCGCCCGTCAGTCCCAGTCCAGGCCGCCGCGGCGCCAGACGTAGGCGTACGCGACGAACACGGTGGCGATGAAGATCAGCATCTCGACGAAGCCGAAGGTACCCAGGGCGTGGAACGAAACCGCCCACGGGTACAGGAAGATGATCTCGATGTCGAACACGATGAACAGCATCGCGGTCAGGTAGAACTTGATCGGGAAGCGCCCGCCGCCGATCGGCTGCGGGGTCGGCTCGATCCCGCACTCGTACGCGGACAGCTTCGCGGCGTTGCGCCGGTGCGGCCCCACGAACGGCGCGATCACCACGCTGAACAGCGCGAACAGCGCGCCGAGTACGAGCAGCCCGACGACGGGTACCCAGTTGGCAAGAGACATGGTCGGCTCCGCCCTGTCCTTCCTTAGAAACCTGATGCGCTCCGCATCGCGTCCGTGGCCTGCGTCAACGTATTAGTAGCCTGGTGCCGGCCGGTTGCCCGGGTGGCGCGCCGATGATCGGTCCTGCTCGGGCCGGTACCGCCTCTCGCCGCGGCCTAGACGGCCGGTGCCACCCTGGTCAGGCCGTTGATGATCCGGTCCATCGCGTCCCCGCCGCTGGGGTCGGTCAGGTTCGCCAGGAGCTTGAGGACGAACTTCATCAGCGTCGGGTGCGGCATCCCGTGCTGGGTGGCGAACCGCATGAGCTGGGGGTGCCCGATGAGCTTCACGAACCAGCCACCGAGCCGGTAGTACCCGCCGTACCGGGCGCGCAGCGCGGCCGGGTACCCGGCCAGGGCCCGTTCCCGGGCCGGCCCGGCCGGCCGTGCCAGCGCCTGCACGATGACCTCGGCGGCCAGTTCGCCGGACTCCATCGCGTAGGCGATCCCTTCGCCGTTGAAGGGGTTCACCATCCCGCCGGAGTCGCCGACCAGCAGGACCCCGCGGGTGTAGTGCGGGGTGCGGTTGAACCCCATCGGCAGCGCCGCGCCCAGGATCGGGCCGTCGGCGTTCGCCTCGTCGTTCATCCCCCACTCCGGCGGGGTGGTGGACAGCCAGTCGGTGAGCATGGTGCGGTAGTTGGTCTTGCCGAAGGCCGCGGACGAGTTGAGCACACCCAGGCCGACGTTGACCCGGCCGTCACCCATCCCGAAAATCCAGCCGTACCCGGGCAGCATCCGGTCGCCGCCTTCACGGCTGCGCAGTTCCAGCCACGATTCGAGGTACTCGTCGTCGTGGCGTACCGGCGAGCGGTAGTACCGGCGTACCGCCACGCCGATGGGCCGGTCCTCGCGCTTGGCCAGGCCCAGCGAGAGCGGGAACCGGCCGGAGACCCCGTCCGCGGAGACCACCAGCGGCGCCCGGAACTCGGCCGGCTCATTGTCCGGCCCGACCTCGGCGGTCACGCCGAGCACCCGGCCGTCCGGGCTGAGTACCGGCCCGGTGACGGTGTGCCCGGTCAGCAGGGTGGCCCCGGCCGCGACCGCCCGCTGCGCCAGCATCGCGTCGAAGTCCAACCGGGTACGGGTCAGCCCGTAGTCGGGGTACGTCGCCAGGTCCGGCCAGTCCAGTTCCAGCCGGATCCCGCCGCCGATCACGCGCAGGCCCTTGTTGCGCTGCCAGCCGGCACTCTCGGCGGTGTCCACGCCCATGCCGATCAACTGCTTGACCGCGCGCGGGGTCAGGCCGTCCCCGCAGACCTTCTCCCGCGGGAACTCGGACTTCTCCAGCACGGTCACGGCCAGGCCGTGCCGGGCGAGGTGGTACGCGGTCGCGGCGCCACCCGGTCCGGCGCCGACCACGACAACGTCGGACTCCTGCACCCGTACCACGGTCACCACCGCCTCTCGTCGCCCCGCCGGCCGTGCCCAGAACCCCCGCCACCAGGGCACCGGGGCGCTCGTGAAACTCTTCACAAGCTCCGTACGGGTGAAGTCTAGGACCGCACAACGGCCCGAGCCAGGTTAGGTAAACCTAACCGGGTACTCCGGCCCTGGTCGCCCGGTGCAGCGCCACGATCCCGCCGGACAGGTCGCGCCAGCCGACCGACCGCCAGCCGTTCCCGGCGATCAGCCCGGCCAGGTCCGCCTGCGCCGGCCAGGCCCGGATGGACTCGGCCAGGTACACGTACGCGTCCGGGTTGCTGGACACCCGCCGGGCGACCCCGGGCAGGGTACCCATGAGGTACCGCAGGTACACCCGGCGGAACGCGGCCGCCCGCGGGTGGCTGAACTCGCACACCACCAGGCGTCCACCGGGCCGGGTGACCCGGGCCAGTTCGCGTAGCGCCGCCGGTACGTCGTGCACGTTGCGCAGCCCGAAGGAGATGGTCACCGCGTCGAACACGCGGTCGCCGAACGGCAGCGCCAGCGCGTCCCCGGCCAGCAACGACACGGTACGCCCGGCGGTACGCCCGGCCCGCAGCATGCCCAGCGAGATGTCCGCGCCGACCGCGTACGCGCCCGAACGAGCCAGTTCCTGGGTGGACACGCCGGTACCGGCAGCCAGGTCCAGTACCGTGTCTCCCGGCCGCAGGACCAGCGCCAGCCGGGTCGCCCGGCGCCACAGCCGGTCCTGGCCGAACGACAGCACCGTGTTGGTCCGGTCGTACCGGCGGGCCACGCCGTCGAACATCGCGGCCACCTCGTGCGGGGCCTTGTCCAGGTGGGCGCGGGTGGGCTGGTCGGTCACGGGTACCACTCTGCCAGCCGTACCGCCGCCGCGTGGATCGACCGGCAACACCGGCCCATCCGGGTACCGGCGCCGGACCCGACGCTGGGGCCACCCCCCGATTGCCAGCAGCCCCAGCGCGGTCCCGGGCCCGGCCCGGGCGGTCCTACGAGGCGACCGCCGCGGCGGCCAGGGCGGCGGCGCCGATCACCACGGCCAGGGCCAGGCCGAGGGTCACCACGGTGCGGACCACCTCGAAGACCACCCGGAACGCCTCGCCGAACAGCCGGCCCACCAGCTTGATGACGGATACGCCGACCATGAGCCCGACCACGCACAGCGCCAGCACGCGCGGGTCGGGATGCTCACCGGTGGCCAGGCCGGCCGAGCAGCCGGTGGCCAGGTTGACGAGCACGAAGCCGAGGCCGGCCAGGGCCAGGGCGGTGCCCAGCGGGTACCCGTGACGGCGGCGACACGGGCGGACGAAGTTCCGGACAGAAGTCTGTCCGGTACCGGGTTTCATCCCGGCGGTACGAGCGGCTAACTTGGTCATATCGGTTCCTGTTCGATGCGGGCAGCGTGTCGTGCGGATCCGTCCGTAGAGCAGATGCCCCCGCTGATCGCGCCAACGATCTCGGGGGTGTCTGTGCGCGGTACCGTCGCCGCCCGCCCCGGCGGGGACCGCGCGGTACTGGTTCGTGGTACCGGTCGGGGCTGCCAGGTCCCCATCGCGCTCACCTCTTCAGTGACTTCAGATCGACGTGCTGAACCCTATGAATGTCAGAGTACGAGCCGGCGCTTATGGTCACAATGGCTTACCTGAACGATCCATTAGGTTCTCACCGGCGGTGGACTCGGCCACCCGGCGCTTTGCGTACACGCACTCCTGGTCTACACTGCCTCAGGTCACCAAACTTCAGCTGAAGGACGTGAACTTCATGCATCCGGCAGAGTCGCCGTCCGTGGCGCTGGCCCGACGCCTGAAGGAACTCCGTACCCGGCACTGGCCCGACCTCCCGCTCACCCAGGCCCAACTGGCCGAGGCGTTCAGCACCGTTCAGCCGGTGAGCGTGCCGTCGATCTCGTCCTGGGAGTCGACCCGCCGCCCGGTACCGCCGCCGTACGAGCGGCTGCGCGCGTACGCCGCCTTCTTCGCCACCCGGCGCTCGGTGGCCACCGAGCCGTACCGGGTGCTGGCCGACACCGAGCTGACCGGGGACGAGCGGGCCGCCCGCGACCGGCTGCACGAGGAGCTGCTGGGCCTGCGCGAGGTCGACGCCCAGGAGACCGAACCGGGACTCGCCTGGCTCGCCACCGGCGGTGACACCATCGGCGGCGGCCCGTGGCACTTTCCCGACCAGCGGCCGGTCACGATCGTCTGTGCCCGGCTGCCCGAGGACATGCTGGCCCGCATGCCGTACACCGAGCCGACGGACCCCGACTACGTCGCGTCCTACACGTACGCGGACCTCGACGCGCTGATCGAGCTTCACGGTCACGTGCGCGCGGTGAACCCGACGGTCGAGGTCAACATCCGTACCGCCGATAATCTCACCGGCGACGACTACACCGCCCATCTCGTGCTGCTCGGTGGCGTGGACTGGAATCCGGTGACCCGGGACCTCATGCGCCGCCTGAACACTCCGGTTCGCCAGGTGAGCCGAGCCGGCCCGGGCGACCAGTACGACAGCTTCTTCGAAGTCCCCACCGACGGCGGGGAGCGGCGCTTCGACCCCGTCCTGGAAAGCGAGCCGGGCAGCCCACAAGGCACAGTCCGGAGGCTGCTGCGCCAGGATGTCGCGCACTTCGTCCGAGGGGACAACCCCTACAACTCCAAACGCACACTGACCATCTGCAACGGGATGTTCGGCCGGGGTACCTACGGTGCCGTACGGGCGCTGACCGACCACCGGTTCCGGGACCGCAACGGCGACTACCTCGCCCAGGGTCTGGGGGCCCATTCCGTGTGGAGCCTTCTGTTCCGAATCTTCATCGTGAATGGCGAGACATTGACTCCTGACTGGACCGACCCCGGGACCAGGCTCCACGAATGGACGCCCACCGGTGGCTAGGCGGTGAACGCGGCCCAGCACCGGGGCTCGCACCGTACGCTGCTCGACCTCGCAGAGCTGCGCGGACTCCCGCCAGCACGGCTCGACGCGATCATCGTACCCAGCGCCCGGACCGCCCCGTACCTGCGCAGCGCGATCGAATTGGCCCGCACCCACGGCTGTGCCCTGCTGGTGCTGTGCAGCAAGCGTGCCCGGGTCAATGACATTGCCCGGGAGGTACAGGCGCAGTCCCGACATCACGCGACGCCGATCGACACGATCGTGGCCGGGCTGCCCGCGCAAGCCCGCGGCCTGCCGGAATTCCGTACCGATCGGGTGCTCTCGGCCAACCGGCTGCTGGTCCGGCAGACCGACACGAGCCTGAAGCGCAACCTCGGCGTGCTGGTCGCGCAGGCAATGGGCTGGCGTCGGGTACTGTTCCTTGACGACGACGTGGCCATACCGGAGCCGGCCGATCTGGGGCTGGCCGCATCCCTGCTCGACAGGTACGACGCGGTGGGGCTCGAGATGTGCGGCTTCCCGGACAACTCGGTGGTGTGCCACGCCAACCGCGAGGCCGGCGGCTGGCAGGAAACCTTCATCGGTGGCGGCGCACTGGTGGCGGCGCTGGACCGGATCGACTCGTTCTTCCCGAACATCTACAACGAGGACTGGTTCTACCTTCTCGGCCGAGACCGGCTGCGGCCGGTCACAGTCCTGGGACGGGCCATCCAGCGGCCGTACGATCCGTTCGCCAACCCCATGCGCGCCCGCGCGGAGGAGTTGGGCGACAACCTGGCGGAGGGCATCTTCTCGTTGCTCGACGCGGGCGGGAAGATCAACGACGCCACCGCCCGTTACTGGCGCGGCTTCCTCACCGCACGGGCACGGTTCATCGACGACATCCTCCGGCGTACCGAAGCCGGCCCGGCCGGTCCCGACCAGCCACGAATCATCGAGTCCCTGCGCGCTGCGGCCGGCCGACTGAAGATCATCACACCACAGCTCTGCGCGACGTACGTCGAGGCTTGGCAGACCGACCGCGCCGTCTGGCGGGACGTGGTGGCCCGCCAACAACCGGCCGGCACCGCGCAGGAGGCCCTGGACAGGTTTGGGCTGGTCGACTTTCGGCTGTCGGGGGCGCCGACGCGGGGCGCACTCAGCGTCGCCGGCACGGTGTAGAACGGATTCCAGGCGTACCTGCGTTCCCGACTTGCGCAGTCCGACCGGTACAGCCTGCTGTGCCGGGTCCAGGTGGCGGACGGCCGGGTGGTGTCACCGAACTGGACCCTCCCGGAGTACCGGCTGCACGAGTACCCAGCCGATCCGCCCTAGCGCGACGCGTTGCCGGCGACCCCATCGAGCCGGCGTGCATAGATCAGGCACACGTCAGGCACACGACGGGACCTCCCGCCCGGGTGGAAGACCTCCCGGGTGGTGGCGATCGTTCGGCCGAACCAGTCACGGTACCCGAGCCGCTCGTACAGGCGTATCGCCTTCCTGTTCTGGTCGCTGACGCCCAGCACGAGGTACGGGCGTCCGAGCGCAGCCGAAAGGGCCTCGGCGGCCAGGACAATCTCAGCGCCGACACCACGGTTCCGGAATCCGTCGAGGACCTCCAACCGCTGCAGGATCGCTGCGCCCGGAAGCTCCGCGCGCAACTCCGGCTCCTCGGCCTCGGCCAGCCACAGATAGGCTGCCCCGACCACTTGACCGTCGAACCGGGCCACCAGCACGTGGCCCGCACCGTCGCACTGCCGCGAATACCTGTCCTGGAAATAGGCCCCGTGGCCCAACGCGGAGATGATCAGATCGAGATCGCCAGGAACGGCCACGCCTACGTAAAGTCCATCCATGCCAGCGTGTGACCTCGGTTCCCCCTGAGGAAATCCACGGTATCCACATCCTGGCGGCTACCGCCAGGACCGCCGAGGCCGATCCGCGCGACGCTAGGCGCCGGCGTCCAGGACCGGCAGGGCGGTACGGCCGCCGGTACCCCCACCGGGGCTGGCGATCGACGAGAAGTGCGAGGTGACCCGCTCGTCGGTCGGGTCGTCGGCCGGCGTCCAGTGCACTGCCAGCCGGCGGTACAGGGTGTCCCGCTGGGCCGGGATCCGGTCCGCGGTACGGATCAGCCACACCAGCTCGGACAGCCGGGACCGGTGCCGGGCGCCGGCGGAGGAGATCACGTTCTCCTCCAGCATGATCGAACCCAGGTCGTCCACGCCCAGGTGCAGCGACAACTGCCCGGCGTCCTTGCCGGTGGTCAGCCAGGACGACTGGAGGTGTTCCACGTTGTCGAAGAACAGCCGGGCCACGGCCACGAACCGCAGGTACTCCAGCGTGGTGGCCTGGGTACGGCCCTTGAGGTGGTTGTTCTCGCTCTGGTACGTCCACGGGATGAACGAGCGGAAGCCGCCGGTACGGTCCTGCAGGTCACGGATCATCCGGATGTGCTCGATGCGTTCGGCGTTGGTCTCGCCGGTACCCATCATCATGGTCGCGGTCGACTCGATGCCGAGCCCGTGCGCGACCTCCATGACCTCCAGCCACCGCTCGCCGGACTCCTTGAGCGGGGCGATCGCCGTGCGTGGCCGGGCGGGCAGCATCTCCGCGCCGGCCCCGGCGATCGAGTCCAGCCCGGCCGCGCGGATGCGGCGCAGGGCATGTTCGATGGAGGTACCCGACACCTTGGCCATGTGCAGGACCTCGCTGGGGCCGATCGAGTGGATCACCAGCTGCGGGTACCCGTGCTTGACCGTGGCGAACAGGTTCTCGTAGTACTCGATGCCGTACCCGGGGTGGTGGCCGCCCTGGAGCATCACCTGGGTGGCGCCGAGGTCGACCGCCTCGCCGCACCGGCGCAGGATCTCCTCCATCGGGTGCGACCAGCCCTCGCGGTGCTTCGGCGCGCGGTAGAAGGCGCAGAACTTGCAGGCGGTGACGCACACGTTGGTGTAGTTGATGTTCCGGTCGATGATGTACGTCACCACGTTGTCCGGGTACCGCCGCCGCCGTACCGCGTCCGCGGCCTCGGCCAGCTCGTGGAAGGGCGCGTCGGTGTACAGCCGCAGCGCCTCCTCCGGGCTGATCCGGCCGCCGTCGGCGGCGCGCTGCAGGACGCTGGCAAGCTCCGCGGTGTCGGTCACGCCTTCGAGGGTACCGACCCGGACGCCCGGCGGCCGGTGGGCATAGGTTCGGTGACCATGACGGACATGCGCTTTCGCCGGCTCGGCGACTCCGGCCTGGTGGTCTCGGTGGTCGGGTTGGGCTGCAACAACTTCGGTGCCCGGGTGGACGCCGACGGTACCCGCGCGGTGGTGGACGCCGCGCTGGAGCACGGCATCACCCTGTTCGACACCGCCGACATCTACGGCCGCGGCGCCTCGGAGGAGTTCCTGGGCGCGGCGCTCAAGGGACGGCGCGACGATGTGGTCATCGCCACCAAGGGCGGCATGGACATGGGCGGGTCCAACGGCGCGGACTTCGGCGCCCGGGGTTCGCGCCGGTACCTGACCCGCGCGGTCGAGGCGTCGCTGCGCCGGCTCGGTACCGACCACATCGACCTGTACCAGCTGCACACGCCCGATCCGGGTACGCCGGTCGGGGAGACCCTGGCCACCCTGCACGATCTGGTCACCGCGGGGAAGATCCGGTACCTGGGCAACTCCAACTTCGCCGGCTGGCAGATCGCCGACGCCGACTGGACCGCCCGCTGCGCCCACCTGACCCGGTTCGTCAGCGCGCAGAACCACTACAGCCTGCTGGAGCGCCAGGTGGAGGCCGAGGTGGTACCAGCGTGCCAGCGCTTCTCGCTCGGCCTGCTGCCGTTCTTCCCGCTGGCCAGCGGGCTGCTCACGGGCAAGTACCGGCGCGGTACCGCCGCCCCGGCCGGTACCCGGCTGGCCAGCCCGCAGGCCGCGGCCCGGCTGGCGCGGGCGGACTGGGACACCATCGAGGCGCTCCAGGCGTACGCGGATGCGCGCGGCCGGTCCCTGCTGGAGGTGGCGATCGGCGGGCTGGCCGCCAAGCCGGCGGTGGCCAGCGTGATCGCCGGCGCCACCCGGCCCGAGCAGGTCGCCGCGAACGTGGCGGCGGGCGCCTGGGTACCGTCGCCGGCGGATCAGGCGGAACTGGACGCGATCGGCTGACCGGACTCAGCCGTCGTAGTCGATCTCCAGTTCGGCCGAGACCGGGGACGACTGGCAGGTCAGCACGTACCCGGCGGCGAGTTCGTCGGGCTCCAGCGCGTAGTTGCGGGCCATCCGCACCTCCCCGGACACCAGCCGGGCCCGGCAGGTCGAGCACACCCCGCCCCGGCAGGCGAACGGCAGCTCCGCGCGTACCCGCAGGGCCGCGTCCAGGACCCGCTCGTCGCGGCCCATCTCGAAGCTGGACGAGCGGCCGTCCAGCAGGATCCGTACCCGGGTGGTGTCGGTGCCCGGTACCGTCGCCGGTACCGCGGCCGGGGTGGCCCCGGCTTCGTCCGGCTCGGCCACGTGGAACAGCTCGGTGTGTACCGCGCGGTCCGGTACCCCGCGCGCGGCGAGCACCTCCCGGGCCTGCATGACCATCCGGTACGGGCCGCACAGGAACCATTCGTCCACAGTGGACGGTTCGGTGAACGCGTCGAGCAGCTCGCCCAGCCGTACCCCGTCGATCCGGCCGGACAGCAGCGTCGCCTCGCCCGGCTCCCGGGACAGCACGTGCACCAGGTGCAGCCGGGCCGGGTACCGGTCTTTGAGGTCGGCCAGCTCGTCGACGAACATCACCGAACGCGCGTACCGGTTGCCGTACAGCACGGTGAACCGGGACCCCGGCTCGGTGGCCAGGCCGGCCGCCACCAGCGACAGCACGGGCGTGATCCCGGAGCCGGCCGCCACGGCCAGGTAGTGCCGGGTACGCGCGGGCGTGAACGCGCTGCTGAAGTGGCCGAGTGGCGCCATCACGTCGACTGGGTCGCCGACCCGCAGGGCGCTGGCCGCGTACCCGGAGAACACCCCGCCGGGCAGTTGCTTGACCCCGATCCGCAGCACCCCGCCGGCGGCCAGCTCGGCCGGGGTGGAGCACAGCGAGAACGAGCGCCGCACCTCCGGGTCGCCGCCGGTACGCCGGACGGTCACGTGCTGCCCGGCCGCGAACGCGAACTCGTCCCGCAACTCCGGCGGTACCCCGAAGGTGATCGCCAGCGCGTCCTCGGTGAGCCGGTCGATCGCCCGTACCGGCAGCTCGTGGAAGACCGGCCGGCGCCGTACCGGCCGGGTCAGCGTCACGCCCGGGTCCGGCCCGGTCACAGCGCCTTCACCCGTTCGAACGGCTCGGCGCAGTCCAGGCAGCGCCACAGCGCCTTGCAGGCGGTGGCGCCGAACCGGGACAGCTCCCGGGTACGGGCGCAGCCGCAGCGCGGGCACGGCACGCTCAGCGCCACCGGTACCGGCCCGGTCGTCGCGGCGACCGGCTCGGGCGGCGCGATGCCGGCCGCGGCGAGCTTGTCCCGGCCGGCCGGGCTGATCCAGTCGGTGGTCCAGGCCGGCGCCAGCACGGTACCGACGGTGACCCGGTCGAACCCGGCCGCGCGCAGGGCGGTACGGACATCCGCGCGGATCACGTCCATCGCCGGGCAGCCCGAGTACGTCGGGGTGACGGTGACCTCCACCGCGCCGGTACCGTCGAGCAGCACGTCGCGCAGGATGCCCAGCTCCCCGATCGTGACGCTGGGCAGTTCCGGGTCCACCACGGCCGCCGCGGCGGCCCGGGCCACCAGCGCCGCGTCCGGTACGGCCGCCGCCGCGCCGGCGCCGGTCACCACCTCGCCCCCGGGTGCGCCCGGTGCACCACCTGCAGCTCCGCCAGCAGGTACGACATCGCCTCGGTGTGCCGGCCGGCGCGCCCGCCGGTGGGTGCCCAGCCGTCCGCCGGGCGGCGCAGCGTGGCCCGCGCCAGTACCGGCTCCACAGTGGACAGCCAGTCGGCCCGCGCCGCCGGTACCGCCTCGAACAGCTCGTGCGTGTACGGCCACACCTCGTCCACGGCCGCCTGCATGCGCCGGTGCGACTCGTCGGTACCGTCGCCCAGCCGCAGCGTCCACAACCGCGCGTGGTCGAGGTGGTACGCGGACTCCTTGGCCGCCTTGGCCGCGATGGCGGCCAGCGGGCCACCGGCCGGGTCGGCGGCGGTACGGCGGTACAGATCGCACTGGTACGCGGCCAGGAACAGCAGCTTGGCGATCATCACCGCGAAGTCGCGGTCCGGCAGCTCCACCAGCAGCACGTTGTGGAAGTCGCGCTGGTCGCGCAGGTACGCCAGGTCGTCCTCGTCCCGGCCGGCGCCCTCCAGTTCGCCGGCCAGGCTGTACAGCAGGCGTGCGGTACCGAGCTGGTCCAGCGCGATGTTGGTCAGCGCGACGTCCTCCTCCATCTCCGGCGCGCGGGAGCACCACTGGCCCAGCCGCTGCGCGGTGACCAGCGCGTCGTCCGCCGGCCCGACGATGGGCAGCAGCGCCGCGGGTACCGCCACGCTTCTCGCGCTCACCGTGACACCTTTCGTTCGCGGCTGCGGGGCTCGCTCCGCTCGCTCCTCGCGCTCACAGGACTCGCGCTCACAGGTGCGGCACCCCCTCGGGTACCGGGTAGAACGTCGGGTGCCGGTAGACCTTGTCCGCGGCCGGATCGAAGAAGGAGTCCTTCTCGTCCGGGCTGGACGCGGTGATCGCCGCGGCCGGTACCACCCAGATCGACACCCCCTCCTGCCGGCGGGTGTAGAGGTCCCGGGCGTTACGCAGGGCCAGTTCCGCGTCCGGTGCGTGCAGGCTGCCGACGTGCGAGTGGGACAGGCCACGGCGGGGGCGGACGAAGACCTCCCACAGCGGCCATCGGCCGGTACCGGTCGGCGGGGTCGGGTCAGGCACCCACGGCCTCCTTCGCGCTCTGCTTGGCCGCGTACGCGGCGGCCGCGGCCCGTACCCACCCGCCTTCGGTATGCGCCCGGATCCGGTGCGCCATGCGGTCCCGGTTGCACGGACCGTCGCCGCGGATCACCGTCATCAGCTCGCCGAAGTCCGGCGCGGTGTAGTCGAAGTGGCCCCGCTCATCGTTCCAGCGCAGGTCCGGATCGGGCAGGCGCAGCCCGAGCGCGTCCACCTGCCGGGCGCACATGTCCACGAACCGCTGCCGCAGGTCGTCGTTGGAGAACCGCTTGATCTTCCACGCCATCGAGCGTTCGGTGTGCGGGGACTGCTCGTCCGGCGGCCCGAACATGGCGATCGACGGGTACCACCAGCGGTCCACCGCGTCCTGGGCCATCTCCCGCTGCCCGGGCGTACCGTGGCCGAGGGTGTACAGGATCTCGTACCCCTGGCGCTGGTGGAACGACTCCTCCTTGCAGATGCGGATCATGGCCCGGGCGTACGGCCCGTACGAGCAGCGGCACAGCGGTACCTGGTTGGCGATCGCCGCACCGTCCACGAGCCAGCCGATGGCACCCACGTCGGCTCAGGTCAGGGTCGGGT
>Ga0209069_10001319_pt1 | contig 12495 bp, 8 predicted proteins | sample Str013_2_FD_187202 | JGI IMG/M metagenome (GOLD analysis project Ga0209069, IMG submission 187202) | Freshwater sediment microbial communities in response to fracking from Pennsylvania, USA - Straight Creek_MetaG_SC_2013 (SPAdes) (version 2) | ecosystem: Environmental > Aquatic > Freshwater >...
GCATTATAACATGCTTTGATTTTGCTGTAAGCATTAAGATACTTTCATTTGAGCATGTATGGTACAGGTGCGTTGTAGGTGCGTTAATCAACGCACCTACAACGCACCTGGGGGATATTTGTAAGATGAAAAGGCCATTGTTAAGTAAAACAAATTCAGGGTATAGCTATATTGAAATGCAGAAGTGTAAAGCCATACTTACACCAGGTTATTTGTTCATATAGCGGAAAGGAATACTATATTATGATTTTTATAAAGGATCATTGAATTTCTCACCTATATCTGCAACTGAATTGTTGTATAACAGATTTGCAGTTGATGACCAGCTAAAATTAAACAGGATAAGATTACTCAAACACCGCTTTATAAACCTGTTTTTTTTGTTTTACATGATTATGACATAGTATCACCGGTTATATATAATAAATACCATTCAACTTATCCATTCGCCGAATTCAGCAGCAAGTTGAGGTACTTCGTTGTCCTATTTTTGGATACTTTTTTTTATCTAACTGTAAGTTTCCATAACTAATTAAAACTATTTGCAAATGAGAAAATCTTTGATCCTGATGGGTATTCTATTGCTATCGATGCAACTGATGGCCCAGCAACGGACTATTACCGGTAAGGTAGTAGACGAAAAAGGAAATCCCATACCGGGGGCTTCCATCCAAGTTAAAGGAACTAAAATCGGAACAACTTCACAGGCAGATGGTACATACGCTTTGAAGGTACCGGATAATGCCAAAGCACTTATCTTTTCTTCTGTTGGTCTTGCAGAGCAGGAAATCAGTATTGGTAGCAGTACAAGTATACCTGTTGTTTTAAGTACAAAAGGTAATACGCTGACTGAGGTAGTGGTTACCTCCTTGGGTATTGCCAGGGATAAAAGATCCCTGGGATACGCTACACAATCCATTAAAGCGGACCAGTTGCAGGATAAAGGGCAGGTAAACCTGGTAAGCGCTTTGCAGGGTAAAGTAGCCGGTGTAAATATTACAGGCGCGAGCGGTAGTGCGGGTGCTTCTGTAAATATCAACATACGCGGAATCACATCCTTCCAGGGCAGCAACCAGCCTTTGTTTATCGTGGATGGTATACCCATCAGCAATGATGTGGACAGAACAAATGGCGGTCCTTTGGGAACACTGGGTGATAACCAACCGGCCAACAGGGCATTGGACCTTGATTTGAATAATATTGAATCAGTTAATATTTTGAAGGGGCCAGCGGCTTCTGTACTATATGGTTCCAGGGCGGCCGCAGGCGCTATTGTAATCACCACTAAAAAAGGTGGTAATGCAAAGGGCAAAGCCGACATTACTTTTAGTTCAGCTTACAGTATTCAAAACGCAACAGGTTTACCTGATGTGCAAAATGATTATGGACAGGGATTGGGAGGCGTGTATAATCCGGTAAGCACCAGTTCATGGGGTCCTAAATTTAGCGCTACTTCGACTGTTACCAATGGTTTAATAGTTGGTGGTGTGGTACAAAAATACCAGGCTTACCCAAATAATATTAAAGACTTCTTTGAAACTGGTACCATCAGCGATAACAACCTTACCGTTAACGGTGGTGACCTGAAACAGAATTATACTTTTTCTGCCGGTTACCTGGCACAGACAGGTATCCTTCCCAATACTTCATTAAAAAGAGCGAATATTAAATTCGGTGCCAATACAGTTATACGTGATAAAATAAAACTGGGTGGTTCAATGACGTTCACCAATACATTACAAACCGGTATCCTCGGTGGTAATGGTCAAAGTTCACTGGGTATCCTTGCTGGTTTGGCCAGGAGTATTGATTTGATTGGTTATAAAACCAGGGGTGATTACAAGAACCCGGATGGCAGCAACAACTATGTAATTCCAGGAACCGAAAATCCTTATTTTGGAGCTTACGAAAACCCATTGAAAAGTAACCTGTACAGGATCTTGGGAAATGTAACCCTGGGTTTTGATGTTACCAACTGGATGAATATAAGCTATCGTTTGGGTGTGGATGCTTATACTGACCGACGTAAACAAATCTTTGCTGTAGGTTCAGGAAGGGTTCCTGGTGGGCAAGACTTAGAAAATACAATTTACAGAAGCGAAATAAACGGTGATCTGATCATCTCTGCCCATAAGAATGATTTTATCTTAAAGGATTTAAATATTTCTGGTTTGATTGGTCAGAATATCAACCAGCGTTCTTTCCAAAGTGTTCAAGTACAAGGTGACAACCTGGCTATACCAGGGTATTATAATGTTAACAATGCTACTGTTTTTAATGTTGGTTCAAATGAATCTACATCTCTTCAAAGATTAGTTGGTCACTATGCACAGGTTTCTTTTGCGTATAAAAACTATTTATTCCTTGAATTGACCGGCAGGGCGGATCAATCTTCAACACTTCCAAAAGACAAGAACGTTTATTTCTACCCTTCCATCAGCGGAGGATTTGTATTTACAGATGCATTGAAGATTAATTCTGATGTTATCAGCTATGGTAAAATCAGAGCCAGTGCAGCAAAAGTAGGCAGGGATGCACCTGTTTATCAATTGCAAAATGTTTATGTTACCGGAGCATATGGAAATAACGTTGCAAGTTTTTCATTCCCATTTGTTACTCCTACAGGCTCAATAGCAGGATTCGGTGCCAGCTCAAGGATAGCTCCTTTAATTTTATCACCAGAGTTTACCAGTTCATACGAAGTGGGTTTGAATCTTGGTTTGTGGAAGAACAGGGTATCACTTGATATGGCTTATTTTGATGAAGTGAGTAAGAAACAAATTATCAATGTAGCATTAGCGCCTTCTACCGGTTATGCTTCCAAAACAACCAATATTGGTGAACTTACCAATAAAGGATGGGAAGCATTGTTAAATGTAAGCGTGCTGTCAACCCGTGACATTAAATGGGATATCTCAGCCAACTATTCCAAAGTAATTAATAAGGTAGTTTCCATTGCTCCAGGTATTGATAATTTCGCTGTACCAGGTAGTGCCTTTATTGGATCTGTTCCTTCTATTAAAGTTGGATATGCCTATGGTGTCATAATTGGTGGTGCTATACCAAGAAGCCCGGATGGTCAGCGAATCATAAACCCTGCTACAGGCACTTATCAAACTTTAGTTGCCAACCAGGTTTTGTCTGATCCCAATCCTGATTATTCACTAGGCGTAACCAATAATCTTAGGTATAAAGGTCTTTCTTTTGGATTTACATTTGATTTCACCAAAGGTGGGCAGATTATGTCCTTCACTTCTGCGTCGTACAAAAGTCGTGGTGTGCTTAAAGAAACTGCCGTTGACAGAGAGCAACCAAGAATCCTTCCTGGTGTAATACCTGATGGATCCGGGAAATATGTTCCCAACAATATCCAGGTATCTGCGCAAACCTACTGGCAGACACTCGGTGGGTTACAAAGTGAATTCAACGTATATGATGCAACCGTTTTCCGTTTGAGGGATATATCCATTGGATATGACGTTCCCGCAAGTGTTATAAAAAACCTGAAAATAAATGGTATTCGTTTTTCCATCTTCGCCAACAATGTATTCTATGTAGCACCTAATGCTATTATTGATCCTGCTGTGAACACACAAGGTGCGGGAAACATCAGGGGATTGGAATTACAAAGTGCACCCAGTGCAAGAACCGTTGGTGCCAGCCTAAAAATTTCATTATAACGCTTTTAAAAAATTGAGAATATGAAAAAAGTATTAATATTATTATTATCCGGGTTGGCTTTATTTACATCCTGTAAGAAGTTCCTGGATGTAAACAATACGCCGAATAACCCAACCACCGTTCCAGCAGCTACTATTTTACCAAATACGCTTATTGCCCTGGGTTTTGCAAATTCAAATGATTTGAACAGGGCAACTTCTGCCCTTGTGCAACATATCGCAGGCGTAGCCAATCAAACAGCAGCATACGATGTATATGCATTGGATGGGGCTTTCGATAACCAGTGGAACTTTGAAATTTATAATGGAGCCATCAATAACCTCCAGATTCTTATCGACCAGTACTCAAGTACAAGCCCCGCCTATTCAGGTGTTGCCAAACTGGAAATGGCCTATGCATTTTCAATGGCTACCGATTTATGGGGTGATGTGCCTTACTCCCAGGCAGGACAAGGGTTGAAATTTGAATCACCACGCTTTGATAAAGTGCAGGACATCTACCAGGGAAACAGTGCATCAGGTATCGTTAGCCTATTTGACCTTGTAAAAAGCGGATTGGCAGATTTGGATAAACCTACTGTTTTCAAACCCAGTGCCAAGGATGATATAGTATATGCAGGGGATCTCACCAAATGGAAAAGAATGGGCAATACCCTCTTGCTGAAATTTGCCATTATGCTGACAAATGCAAATCCCGCCCTCGCCAAGTCAACCATACAGGATGTAATTACCGGCAATAACTTTATCAATGCGAATAACCTTGATTTCGAAGTACCTTTTGGATCTGCTGTAGGTAATCAGAATCCTATTTACAGCTTCAACTATGTAAACAGACCAGGTGATCAAATGTTGAGTACAAGATTATTAAATTTAGTAAAAAGTTTAAATGATACAGTGCGCCTTTCTAAGTTTTTTACAAAGCCTACAGGAATATTTACAAGTTTTGACAATGGCTCTACAGCTGCACCACCAGGCACAACCAGCAGATCTCAATACGGTGCATACCTGATTGGTACAACCGGTAACGCACCTATTCGTTTGCTCACCAATTTTCAGGTAAACTTTATCCTGGCAGAAGCTGCATTGGTTTTAGGTACACCGGGAGATGCCAATACTTTATACCAGGCTGGTATCACCGCATCAATGCAAAAAGTGGGAATGACGCCAGCGGAGATCGCCAATTATTTTACTACCAATCCAACAGTCGTTACACTTACCGGAACACCTGATCAGCAATTGCAGCAAATCATCACACAGAAATACATCGCCTGGATAGGTAACGGAATTGAAGCATTCAATGATTACCGCAGGACCGGTTATCCTCAATTGACGCTGGTAAACAACGCGGCGGGTGATAACCCTAATGTAATCCCTACAAGATTACCTTATACCCCTGCCGAATTGTCAAGAAACCCCAATGCACCAAACCCAAGACCAAAAACAGATGTGAAACTCTGGTGGGCTAAGTAAACCAATGGTAGTTTAACTCAAAAAAATAATCATATGATAATTAATATAAAGAAACTTTCATTTGTAGCGTTAACAACCCTTCTTTTTGCAGGCTGTACCAAACAAAGCAAAGACAGCGGGCCCTTCCCTTTGTCTGATGTAAAACCAGTGATACCTGTCACGGTTACAAATGCAACTGCGTTCAGGCCAGAACCTACCGTTACTACATCAATAGGTGGAGGCGGAGTTATACAAATTATATTATCTATCCCGTCGGGTAGTGGCAGAACCATAAAAGAAATTACCAAGGTTTCTGCAAGCACCACTGCTACTCAAATATATTCAGGCACCAGTGGATTTTATAATACAGCACCAATTGCCGGAAGTGGAAATACTGTAACTTTTAATACTTCCCTGACTGAATATTTTATTAAGAAGCCACCTTCTCCTAGTAATCCTCCAGCTGTGCCTGACAAAGAACTAGCCAACCGATTTTTCTTTTTAATCACATTGGATGATAATTCAACCATCATTGCCGAGTCAGTTCGGGTATTGGCTACAGCTTAGTATTATTATATTTATCTGTCGTAAAATAAAAGCCTCCGTTGATAGCGGAGGCTTTTTTATTGAATTTATCTTTTGAATTATTTAAGCACTTCAGTCAATTTGTTTATCAATGCCGGCCCGCGTAAACTTTCCCCGATTACCTTTCCCTGTGGATCCACCAGTATATTATAGGGTATGCCTTCAAACTTAAATGTTTTTACCGCCTTGCTTTCCCAATAAGCCAAATCACTGATTTGTGTCCAGTTGAGACGGTCGTCATGAATAGCTTTTTTCCAGTCATCGATGTTTTTATCCAGGGATACACCTAGTATAGTGAAATTTTTATCTTTAAACTCATCATAAGCATTTAAGATATTAGGGTTCTCTTTCCTGCAGGGGTCGCACCAACTGGCCCAAAAGTCTACCAGTAAATATTTACCGCGAAAAGAAGCGATAGAAATTTGCTTCCCGTCAACTGAAGGCAATGCGAGATCCGGAACTTGTTTGCCTACCCATGAATTTTCCTGTTTTTCCCTGCGCATTTCGGCCAGTTGGGCCTGTTGTAAATCATAGGTAGTTTTTAATTGCTTTAATGTTTTGTGATCAGGGAACCGATTAACCACCCCCGTTAACATCTGTGAAAATTCTTCCGCCTGGAATGACCTGGAACAAATACCCAATGCAAAAATGCTTTCAGCAGGATTGTCGGCTTTGTCTACAAAATCTTTCAGGTAATTATTCAGGCCGGTGATCGCCTGGTTCTTGCGATTGGTAGCTGCAATCAATAAACTGTCTGTTCCTCCAAATTGTTTCAAACTGTCTATTTCTGCAAATACACTGTTTATAATTGCCGCCCTTTCATCATATTTAGTAACAAAATCTTTTAAATGCTGACTGGATTCAGAACCCGATACATTATAAGTATTGTCTTTTTTACTAAGATCCAATTCTACATTGATATGTTGCACATCATTAATTAATAACACGAGCGGGCCATTCTCAATGACCAGTTGGTAAATGCCTGCTTCCAGCCCCGTTCCGTTTAATTCTATTTTACCATCCTTGCTCTTCATGGTAGATGAATCCAGTAAAATGGGCCTCATGTCACCACCATAAGGAATCTCTTCCAAATATATATGAGGAGTCGTGTTGGTTACGATGGTATCACTGCCGCTATTTTGCACGCCCATCTTATCCGCGTTTTTATAGCTAACGGTTACAGAGAAGCCTCCCTTGGCTTTGGATTCACAGCCTGTCGAAAATACCGCCAACCCAACTATCCAACCCACAATGCATAGTAAGTTTCTTTTCATATTGTAATTTTATATCTCTATTCGGATGCGTTTAATTTTTCATTGAGCAATTGTGTAGCAACTTTAGGATCAGCTTTACCCTTCGATACTTTTTTCACTTCTCCCATAAACAAGCCTATCAATCCTTTCTTTCCCTTTTTATATTCCGCCACTTTATCTGGCATACTTGCCAATACCTCGTTAACCCATGCTGCTACAGCATCTGCTCCGGAATCCTGTAAAACATTCAAATCAATCGCTGCCTTCAGCGGATCATTGCTTTTCAATTCAATTAATGAATGCATTACTTTGGAAGATGCTACGGAAAAACTAAGCTTACCATTTTCTACCAGCTCTATCAATGCAGCCATAGTATCGGGTGCAACCGGGAAATTTCCGATGCTACTATTGTGCTCATTTAAGTAGGATTTTACCGGGCCCAGCAACCAGTTGGCCGCAGCCTTGTAATGATGGGTCTTCTTTAACAGCAATTCGAAATAATTACTGGTTTCCTTATCCTCGCACAAAAGCCTTGCATCATAATCACTGAGCGAATAATTATTTGAATATCTTTTAATCAATTCTTCCGGCAGGGCGGGCATCTCGGCCTTTATTTTTCTAATCTCTTCGCTTGTTACTATAAAAGGCGGAAGATCAGGGTCCGGGAAATAACGGTAATCATTTGCTTCTTCTTTGTTACGTAACGAGAAGGTGGTATCGTTGGAAGCGTCAAAACTCCTTGTCTGTTGCTGAATGGGTATTCCCTTTTCTGCCAGGTCGATCATCCGTTTTTCTTCCACCTCAATGGCCTTTCGTACGTTACGAATTGAGTTGAGGTTTTTTACTTCTACTTTGGTACCCAGTTCAGTCGCTCCTTTTAGCCTAATGGACACATTTGCGTCACAACGGAAACTACCTTCTTCCATATTACCGTCACATACATCCAGGTACCTGACCATCTTTCGCAATTCATTCAAATAAGCAGAAGCCTCTTCTGCACTGTGCAAATCAGGCTCTGTAACTATTTCAACCAATGGAACACCTGCACGGTTATAATCCATGCAGGTATTCTCAGGGTCTATATCATGTAAACTTTTACCTGCATCTTCCTCCAAATGAATACGGTTCAATTGAACGGCCCTTTCTCCTGCCGCTGTTCTTATTGTAACATTACCTCCTTTGCAAATGGGGGTAGTATGTTGCGATATCTGGTATCCCTTTGGCAGGTCGGGATAAAAATAATTTTTTCGGGCAAAATAGTTTTTAGATTCAATTTCGCAATGACAGGCAAGACCAAGTCTTATAGCCAGTTCAACCGCCTTCTTATTCAACCTTGGCAAGACACCCGGATAAGCGAGTGTAATTTCACTGATATGCGTATTGGGCTCACCGCCAAACAAGGCGCTGTCGCCACAAAATAATTTGCTCTTGGTTAGCAACTGAGCATGTACTTCCAATCCAATTACCAATTCATATTTCTCTGCGCTGTTCATTAATTTGTTATTTAAAACAGGGTAACGGCTGCTTGAAATGGATACATATTCCATGGAATATTATCCAGTCATATCCTGGATTTCCAACAGGCGAAGCCCCTCAGAAATGTTTGCAAAAATACCGCATTCGGTTGTCATTTATAAAGGCCATTATTTATAAGGTCAGAGTGCCAGTATGCGCTTTAGATCATCTTCAGAAACGGTTAACAAATTGACAGGAACCAGCCTCCTGGTAAGCTCTTTCCAGTTCTTATCAGCTAAAAATACCTTTTTCAATATCGGGAGGGCCTTGTCCACCTGTTTGTTATTGGCCAGTGTAATACCGGTCCAGTATTGCATTTCAAGGTTATTGGGCATCATTTTCATAGCTGCATTGTATTCATTCATGGCCGCGGTCATGTCATTTTTTTCGGTAGCCAGGTCGCCTTTATTCATATGCTGGTAGGCCTGTTGAACTGAGTACAGGCGTTTCAGTTCCTTTATAGGCTCGGGGGCATCTTCTACCCTTAAATCTACGGTTCTTTCATCCCAGGGTTTGCCTTCGCTTTTTGCGGGCACTACCAATAGGGCAGCAGATTGTTTTCCCCTGATATCTCCACCTACGCTTTGCGCCCCTTCCAGCGCCAGCAGCATTCTTTCCGCCAATGGCTTACCTGCACTGGCTTCAAAGGCAGCAGCCATGGCGGTACATACTTTATCGCTCAGCATCATATTTGACTGAACGGAAAACTGTTTTCCCTGGATTTGCCTCGCATATTGTATGCACAATTTACCCGTATGGGTAGCTACATTTCCCTTTGTATCAATTATTGCCACTTGTCTTACTTCCCTTCCTTCATCATCTTTAAGCAATATATCGAGTGCTTCCCGGGAACTTAGCCCTCTTCTTAAAAGATCAAGCCCCCTGATACCAAATGATTTATTGACGAATGATTGTGTAGCCACCACCCCTACTCCAGCCTCTCCCCATGAAACCGTGGTGCCTACAGAAAACCAATGACTTTGTACGGCTACCGCCATTTCACCAGTCTGTTCATCCCTTGCTACAATGGAAAACGTATGGGCGAGGGAACCTGAACTTTTGAATGATTGAGCAGTGCTTGAGGCCGAAAGGAGTAAAGTGAGCGGGAATATTAACAACCTGTTCATACGATAATTAATTTTATCGTCTAAGGTAGAGCAAGTACCAGCAAAAACGCCATCGCGCAAGAGCGCGACGGCGTTTGTTTTTTCAAGGCTATGATAAGTTAGAGATTCGTTGACTTAAGATTTTTGGGGATTTTAACATCAATATCCTGTGATTTTCCCTCCCTGTTTATTTTTACCTTAAAAGAAGGCTTGGCGAGGGCCGCTTTGGAAAGCTCTCTCAGTTTATCAATATTGTTTACTTCCGTACCATCGAATTCAGTGATGATATCGCCTTCTTTTATACCAGCTTTTTCAGCAGGTGACTCGTCATCCACATCCAATACCTTTAATCCTTTGCCATCTTCTGTTTCCTGTGCCTTTAAACCAAGTTTACCCCTGCCATTTATAGAAAAGCCATATGCCTGGGTTAGTGGCCCGTATTCATTCATTTTAAAATGCGGCGCTGTAAATGCCATAAACCCATTTCTCTTGCCAAGCGCGGCTGTTAATTTCTGTTCCTTTTTATCACGCAAGATTGTAACTGTAACTTTCTCTTCCGGTTTGAATTTTCCAATGGTTTTGCTCAGCTCTTCCGGGTCATCAATTTTTTCATCGTTTATTTTTGTAATCACATCGCCTTCCTTGATACCTGCTTTTTCTGCAGCACTTTCATCTGTTACATCGGTAACCTTTACCCCAACTTCCTCTTTTTCTGTTGTTACTCCCAGGAAAGCTTTGTTTTCATCAAATCCGGCAATAGCGGGCATCTCATCTCCGCTAAAGCTCCAGGAACTACTTCCGTTTCTGAACCTGGAACGTGGTGTATTTCCCATAGCATCCATTGCAGCAAGGTCCCTGTTGAAAGAAAACTCTTTGCGCCTGGTAATAGAAATATTGTCGTCTTTAAATTCGGACAATGGTTTACCATTTACTTTTACTTCACCATCTTTGATTTCAATGGTAATCTTGGATTCTTTTTTCCCTTTAGGTTTTACAATAATAATATCATCGCCACTGCGCTTTACGCTTTCCCTTGGTTTTTCCTGTGCAAGCATACCAGTGGCCATACATATGCCCAGAATGGCAAGTCCTGAAGTCTTAAGCAAATATTTTTTCATACAGAGAGATTTTTGAATGATTAAATGTTCTACGTTTTTTTTCGTACATCAAATATAAGGGGATTTGACCTAATACGAAAACTTTCGGAAATGTTAAATTCAGGAATATTACGAAGTAAACTTCCTAACCACTAAGTGGTATTGGCTTATTGCCAAAGAGGTCTGATATTAGAGGATCCTTAAACCGATGATTGATATGTTTTTAGCTCTGATTAACACCGCAGAACTGGTGGCCGGCTGCTGCGTAGCATTTAGTATAGTAATCATTTTCTTTTCTATCCGTTGGATTCGCGATATTAATAAAATGAAAAAGGGATAAGCCTGGTTCATCCTGTTTTTTATAGCAAGGATTTCACTTTAGTCAGCACCTGTTCCAGGCTATCGGCCAACTGACCACCGGCAGTAGCCAGGTTTTTCTGACCGCCACCGCCACCCTTTATTATGGGTGCAATATGTTCCTTAATTATCTTTCCGGCATCCAGTCCTTTTGCAGCCACCACTGTATCCGCAATACCAATGGCAACATATGGTTTTCCACCAATATTGGCGCAGACAACCGCCACATAGTCGTTGAGGTGGTTCTTTAAATCGATACACAATTTCTTTAGTGCATCCGCATTGCCCACATTTACAATTGCTCCCACAAAAGTTATCCCATTGATGATTTCATCCTTGTGCAGCAATTCGTTTCTAATACCCACCAGCATACGATCCTCAAGATGTGTGATTCTTTTTTTCAAATCGGCGTTTTCAGTCAATACACTTTCAATCGCCTTTAATATATCCGCCGGGTTCTTGAACTGTTCCTTTATATTATCCAATTGCAGCAATTCCTCATTTATATACTGCATGGCAGCGGCGCCACTAATCGCCTCTATCCTTCTTACACCGGCAGCCACCGCAGTTTCATGTTTCATTTTAAACAATCCCAGCTCGCCTGTTGCACCTACATGCGTACCACCGCATAATTCTATTGAATAAGCAGGATCAATAATTACCACCCGAACGGTATCTCCATACTTTTCTCCAAACAATGCCATGGCGCCCAATTTTATCGCTTCTTCTTTGGGCATTTCTTTTATTACCACCGGTAAATTTTGCCTTATTTTTTCATTTACCAATTCTTCCACCTGTGCAATTTCCTTGTCAGTCATTTTTGCAAAATGAGAAAAGTCGAAACGCAAATAATCTTCATTCACCAATGACCCTTTTTGCGCCACATGATTACCCAATACCTTCCGTAATGCAGCGTGCATTAAATGCGTAGCGGAGTGGTGCAGAGTAATAAATTTTCTGCGTTTTGAGTCTACTTTCGCCAATAAAGGGGAGCCTAGATTTGAAGGGATATTATCAGTAAAGTGTATTATTAGATCGTTTTCCTTTTTTGTATCAATAACATTTATTACTTCATCTCCTGACACCAAAGTGCCCGTATCGCCTACCTGACCGCCACTTTCAGCATAAAACGGCGTCTCATTAAGAACTATCTGGTAAGCTTCTTTTCCCTTCGATTTTACTTTTCGGTATTTAACTATAAATGTTCGATTTTCTAATTCCTTATAACCAATGAATTTAGTTTGTAAGCCCTTGCTAACCATTTGCCAATCTTCCGTATCAACCGCACCAGCAGCACGACTTCGGTTCTTTTGCTTTTGCATTTCTAACTCAAACTCTTTCTCATTAACTGAAAAGCCATATTCCTTTGCTATCAACATGGTCAAATCAAGCGGGAAGCCGAATGTGTCATACAATTCAAAGGAAAATTTTCCATCAATTATTAGTTTAGAAT
>Ga0209069_10001320_pt1 | contig 12484 bp, 13 predicted proteins | sample Str013_2_FD_187202 | JGI IMG/M metagenome (GOLD analysis project Ga0209069, IMG submission 187202) | Freshwater sediment microbial communities in response to fracking from Pennsylvania, USA - Straight Creek_MetaG_SC_2013 (SPAdes) (version 2) | ecosystem: Environmental > Aquatic > Freshwater >...
GAACACCTCTGGCGGCAACTTGTCCTTGAGCGGGTTCAGCAAGGCCAATTCTTCCGGCGAAGGCAGGCCCGTGGCTTCCAGTTCCGAATTGTTGAAGAAGGATCTGCTGCGCTTGTATTGTCCGAAGAACAAATTGGCGTTGGACCATTCAAAATCAAACGCCAGATTCAAGGCGCGGCGCACCCGTACATCCTGAAACTTGGCCTTGCGCAGATTTAAAACATAACCCTGCATACCATGCACATTCTTAAGCGTGATCAGGTCTTTGATAACTTTGCCGTCCTTCACCGCCGGAAAATCATAACCCGTGGCCCATTGCTTCGAGCTGGTCTCATATTGATAATCATATTGATCGCCCTTGAATCCCTCAAAGGCCACCTGAACATTTTGAAAATAGAGATAAGTCATCTCGTCAAAATTATTGATGCCCAGATTGACCGGCAAATCCTTGGCCCAATAATCCACCACGCGCTCCAAAACGATGGTGGCCCCCGGCTTTACGTCTTTGAACTTATACGGGCCAGAGCCCAAAGGAATTTCAAGCGATGGCGCATTGGTGTCGCGCTTCTTGCCATCAGCGCCCGTGGCCATCCACCAATGTTTGGGCAACACTGGAAGCTCGGCCAAAATGCTCGGCAGCTCGCGGTTGTTTTTCTGGTTGAACGTGAACGTCACTTCATGTTCGCCCGTCTGCTCCACCTTTTCGACATTCTTGTAATAAGCGGCCTGTGTCGCAAGATTGGCTTTGAGCGTTTCAAGGCTGAAGATCACATCTTCGGGGGTGATATATTTGCCATCATGAAACCGCGCGGCAGGGTTCAACCGAAAGGTGACGCTGGATTTATCATCAGGATAAGAAATCCCCTCGGCGATGAGCCCATACATGGTCGAGGGCTCATCCAATGACCGCACCATCAGCGTGTCCAGAATGCTGACAGCCGATGGATCACCATTGATCGTATGGGGGTTCAAGCTGTCGAAAGTGCCGTAAGCCGGAAGCCTGATCTTGCCGCCGGTGGGGGCTGCCGCATTCACATAGTCAAACTGTTTAAAGCCGGCCGGATATTTGATGTCATCAAAAAGCGAGATGGCATGTTTGAATGTCTTCTCATCAGCAAAAGCTGGCAATGCGCGAGCCAACGGCAAAAGCCCGGCAAGCTGCAAAAAACGGCGGCGATGGATCATCTGGCCCTCGAATTGATTCGGGCCAGCCTAGTGCTTCGAGAGGTCAAATGGCAATAAGCCCAGTCAAACCGTCACCCCGGCGAAGGCCGGGGCCGGGTTTACTAAAATTGAACCAAGACAAAGCTCAATCCCGGCCTCCGCCGGGATGACGGCACGTGTGAACATCACGTCTTGAATTGATCTCAAGGCGCCGGGAAAGCCTTGGGCGCATCCGAAAGCGAGCCGAGATAGGCCAGCACATTGGCGCGGTCGTCGTCCTTGCCAATGCCCGCGAAGGACATTTTTGTCCCATGGATAAATTCCGCCGGCTTTTTCAGCCAGGTGTTCAGCATATCATAATCCCAAGTCTTGCCGGCCATGGCTTTAAAGCCATCCGAATAGGCAAAACCTGCCGACGTGCCAACGCCGCGACCAACAATGTCATAGAGATTTGGGCCTACCTTGTTGGGCCCGCCCTTGCTGAAATCATGGCAAGCCATGCAGGCCTTGACCAAGCCTTCGCCCTTGCTCTTATCGGCCTTGGCCAATAGTGTGCCAACCGAAACAGCCGGGCCTGCCGCAGGAGTGGCGCTTGTATCAGCTGTTTGTGCTTCGGCCACGGCAATGGCAAAACCCGCCTTTTCAGGTGCTTCGCCATGAAACAGCGCGCCGCCCACAATCTTCAAACTAAAGACCAAAAGCCCAGTTCCCAAAACCGCGCCGAAAATCTTATTCCACTCTGAACTATCCATGAAACTGTGAAGCCTCTTTTTGATCTGCAATTGCGCCGGGCAAACTAATGGTTTCTTGATAGGCCTTCAATGTCTATAAGGCACCACGCCATTTTGCCGCGCCCCACCTTCAGGACACACGCCCAAGCCCATGATTGAATTTGAAAATACAGCCATCATCATTTCCGCTCGCATGGCTGGCGGGCCTTTACCCGGAAGGCCGATGGTGGATGTGAATGGCAAGCCATTGATCGTCCGGGCTTGGCAAAGTGCCATCGCCAGCAACATAGGCCATGTTCTGGTGGCGGCGGGCGACAATAACATTGCCGAGGCTGTTCGCGCCGTCGGGGGCGAAGCGCTGGTGGCCCCGGGCCATCTCAAAGCCGAGACCGATCAGGTGGCAGACGTGCTGACCCTGCGCGATCCTGCCCAGAAGTTTAAATTTGTGATGAGCTTGCCTTGCCACTTGGCGGCCATTGACCCTCTGTCCCTGCGCCGCTGCCTGGCGGGCCTGATGAACAAGGATGTTGATATTACAACGCTCGCTTTCGCTACCATGGCGCTGCGTCCCGGCGCAACCCGCCTGTACGTTCCCCTGGAGGGTGAACGCGAGGTCGCCTATGTGCGCAGCATAACGCGGGCCGGAGAAAGCCAAGTCGCAGCATCTGCCTTCGAACACATCAGCGTCTATGCCTATCGCCGCGCGGCACTCGAAACTTTTGCCAAACTGCCTGTTGGGGCAGACGAACAGGCAGGCGGGCCGGAGATGCAGCGCGCGCTTGAAAACGGCCTCAAGCTTGCGGCGGTGAAGGTTGACACAGCACCCCTAAGTGTCGATACGCCCGCAGAGTTAGAGGCGCTGCGCCGCCTGTTGAAAGCCTGAGAAATGCTAAAACCCAAAATCGCCTACCAGGGGGAACCTGGTGCCAATTCTCATATCGCCTGCGTTCAGGCCTGCCCGGGCTATGAACCCTTGCCCTGCGCCACATTTGAGGATGCCTTTCAGGCGGTGCAGAGTGGCAAGGCCGAGCGCGCCATGATTGCCATTGAAAACACCACAGCAGGCCGCGTGGCGGACGTGCATCACCTGCTGCCGGATTCCGGCCTGTGGATCGTGGGCGAACATTTCCTGCGCATTGAATTTCACTTGCTGGTCGTGCCCGGTGCCAAGCTGGCGGACCTGAAAGAAGTGCACAGCCACGTCCACGCTTTGGGCCAATGCCGCAAGGCCATCAAGAAGCACAAGCTGAAAGCCGTCGTCGCTGTTGATACGGCAGGCGCTGCGCGTGAGCTGGCCGAGTCAGGCGACAAAACCCGCGCCGCCATCGCAACCCAGCTGGCCGCCGAAACCTATGGCCTCAAAATTCTTGAACGCAATATCGAGGACGAAGAACACAACACCACCCGCTTTGTCATCCTCTCCAAAAAACGCCAGGATGCCAAAGCCGGAAACGGCCCGGTGGTCACAACTTTTGTTTTCCGCGTACGCAATGTGCCCGCAGCGCTTTACAAAGCCATGGGCGGCTTTGCCACCAATGGCGTGAATATGACCAAGCTCGAATCCTATCAGCTCGAAGGCCAATTCTCGGCCACACAGTTTTATGCCGACGTGCTGGGCCATCCGCAGGAAACGCCATTGAAACTGGCGCTGGAAGAATTGGCTTTTTTCAGTTCCTATGTGAAACTGCTGGGCACCTATCCCGCCAGCCCTTACCGGGCTGAATTGGAAAAGAAGCTGCGCCGTTAGCCTTGGCGCATTATTGTTTGCCGCATTCTGGCCATTTATGCTTGTAAGACGGTGTTTTGGAATTTGAGGGGACTGAGATGGATCGGATCCGTATTCGCGGCGGCAACAAGTTGAACGGCACAATCGATATTTCCGGAGCCAAAAACGCAGCGCTGCCCCTGATGATCATTCCGCTGCTGACGCCCGAAACCGTGACGCTGCACAACGTGCCCCGTCTGGTCGATGCTCAACGCCTGCAACGTATTTTGCAAAACCACGGCGTGGATATTACCACGGCCGGAAAGCGCGTCGGCCAATTGGGATCGGCTGGCGAAACTTTGAAGATTTCGGCCAAGACAATTTCAGATACGACGGCACCTTACGAACTCGTCTCTAAAATGCGCGCCTCCTTCTGGGTTCTAGGCCCGCTGATTGCCCGCATGGGTGAAGCCAAAGTATCTCTCCCGGGCGGCTGCGCCATCGGTACAAGGCCTGTGGACATGCACATCCAAGCCTTCGAAAAACTCGGTGCCGAGTGTGTGATTGATCAAGGCTATGTGCTGGCCAAGGCCAAGAAGGGCCTCAAAGGCGGGCATATCTCATTCGCCAAAGTCTCCGTCGGCGCAACCCATGCCGCTGTCATGGCCGCTGTTCTGGCCCATGGCGACACAACAATTGAAAACGCCGCGATGGAACCTGAAATCACCGACGTGGCCGAATGCCTGGTGAAGATGGGGGCCAAGATCGAGGGCATCGGCACGCGCAACATCAACATCAAGGGCGTCACCAGCCTGCATGGCGCAGAACATACAGTGGTGGCCGATCGCATCGAAGCGGGCACTTATGCACTGGTCGCCGGCATGGCGGGCGGCGATGTCACCTTACGTGGCGCACGCGCCGATACGCTGGAGGATGTCATCCTCACCATGCGCCGCGCTGGCCTTGATGTCACATTCAACAACGAAGGTATGCGCATCAAGCGCAATGGCTCTGGCATTCTGCCTGTTGACATCACCACCGATCCATACCCCGGCTTTCCCACAGATTTGCAGGCCCAGTTCATGGGCCTGATGACCATGGCCAAAGGCAAGAGCCATATTCGCGAAACGATTTTTGAAAACCGCTTCATGCATGTCCAGGAGTTGGTGCGCTTAGGGGCAGACATTCACCTTCATGGCGACATGGCCGAAGTGCGTGGCGTGGCCAAGCTCACAGGTGCCGACGTGATGGCCACAGACTTGCGCGCCTCTGTGTCGCTCGTCATCGCAGCGCTTGCCGCTGAAGGCGAAACCATGCTGCACAGGGTCTATCATTTGGATCGCGGCTTTGAAGATCTGGAAGGCAAGCTCTCCGGCGTGGGAGCGGACGTCTCGCGCATTGCCGGGGCCTGATCCATGCTGCGATTGACGGCGGCCGATGAAACCGATCTGGCAGTAATCTCAGCGCAGATGCAAGACGCACTGCTGAAACGTGTTGACCTCAGCTTCGATAAAAAGCGGCGGCGCTTTGCGCTGGTCGCCAATCGCTTTGCCTGGGATGCCATGCCTGAAAAACAGCGCCGCCGCGCCGGGCTGCATTTCGAAGATGTTGAAGCCGTCAAAGTTTTAGGGCTGAACCAGGCAAATGCCGACGCTGTGCTTTCCCTCTTGGCGATCACTTTTAAAGCTGGCCAGGAACCTGCCGGCGAAATTATTTTGCATTTTGCTGCCGGGCCACAGATCAAACTTACTGTCGCATCGGTCAATGCCAATCTCGCCGATCTCGGCGGCACCTGGGCCGCGGGTCAAGTGCCCAACCACAAGGCTTGAAAAGTGTCGCAAAATCCGCATCGCTTGATCGCCATCGAATTGGACCCGACGCTGGCCCAAAACGCATCGCTGGAAATGCTGCAAGACCGCGCCTTGGCCATCGCGGATTTGTTGGAAGCCAGCCACTTTGCGCTCGGCAATGGCCTGCCCGGTCCTTACCGGTTGAACATCACTTCGCATGACCAGCGTTTGCATCTGGCCATTGCAGCCCAAGATGGCACACATCTCTATTCCATCGGCCTGTCGCTCACGCCGTTCCGCCGTGTCGTCAAAGATTATTTTCAAATCTGCGACAGCTATAACATGGCCGTAAAGGCCTCAAACCCGCAAGCCATCGAAGCCATCGATATGGCAAGGCGCGCCATTCACAATGAAGGCAGCGAAATTCTTCTGGCGCGGCTGCAAGGCAAGGTGGCGATGGATTTTGATACAGCGCGTCGTCTCTTCACGCTCGTTTGTGCCTTGATGTCACGGACGCACTGAGATGAGTGCAAAACACCCCAGCGCCGTTCTCTTTGCCTGCACCTTGAATGCCATCCGCTCACCCATGGCCGCAGCCATTTTGCATCACTTCTACGGATCAAAAATCTATGTCGCTTCCTGTGGTATAGCGGCAGGTGATCCTGATCCTTTTGTGGGGTTGGTCATGGATGAGATCGGCATCGATCTTAAAACCCACAGGCCCCATAGCTTTGAAGACCTCGAAGACTCAGCTTTCGACTTGCTGATCACCCTTTCGCCCGAAGCCCACGCCCGCGCCCAGGAAATGTCACGCATCACGGCCATCGTTGTTGAGAGCTGGAAAATCCCAGACCCATCCTTGACGCAAGGCAGCCGCGATCAGATCATGGACGCTTATCGCGAAGTGCGTGATGATCTGGTGAAAAAGGTGAAGGCGCGGTTTTCTTAAATTCCTCTCCCGCACGCGGGAGAGGACCAACTACAACTTCCGCAAAAACACACTGCGCACTTTATGATCAGCGCCCTTGCGCAACACCAAATCAGCCCGTGGCCGTGTCGGCAAGATATTCTCGCGCAAATTGACCAGATTGATCGTCTCCCAAATCCGCGTCGCAAATTTCCGCGCCTCATCATCACTCAATGAGGCATAGCGATGGAAATAGGATTTCGGGTCTTTAAATGCGCCGTTGCGCAAGCTGAAGAAGCGCGCAATATACCAGCTGCGCAAATCCTCTTCATCGGCATCAATAAAAATCGAGAAGTCAAAAAAGTCGGACGTGTTGGGAATGCCGCGTCCATCGCGCGGTGGCCTCCCCGTCTGCAACACATTGATGCCCTCGACGATCAGAATATCGGGCTGATTGATCAGCTGCGTTTGGCCATGCAGCACATCATAACTCAAATGTGAATAGAGCGGTGCTTCCACATCATGTTCGCCAGATTTGATTTGTGACATGAAGCGCAGAATGTTGGGAAGGTCATAGCTTTCTGGAAAACCCTTGCGGCCCATCAAACCATCGCGTTCCAAAATCGCATTGGGCAAAAGAAATCCATCGGTGGTGACCAAATCAACTTTTGGCGTTGAGGGCCAGCGCGAGAGCAGCCGCCGCAAAATGCGCGCGGTCGTGCTTTTGCCACCAGCCACACTGCCGGCAACACCAATCACATAGGGCACTTTCAAATCGCGCCGATGCAGAAAAGTGTTGGATGCGGTAAACAGCTTTTGGCTGGCCTGCACATAAAGATTGAGCAAGCGCGACAAAGGCAAATAAATCGTCTCAACCTCAGTGAGATCAATCAAGTCATTCAAGCTGCGCAGCTCATCAAGATCAGCCGCCGTCAAAGTCATCGGAGTGTCTTCGCGAAGCACCGCCCAGTCTTCGCGGCCAAAGCGCCGGAAGGGGGAAACCTCGCGCGCCAGATCTTCTTCGATATCAACCACGGCGCGCCTTCTCTTCCAATCCACTGATCGCTTCGCGTGCCGCAAGAACGCTTTCAACATCAGTTAGTGAAACGCCGGAAGCCTGCAATAAAACCAGAAGATGATAAATCACATCCGCCGCTTCTTGCGCGGTGTGGGCCTTGTCTTTTGACACAGCAGCCAGCGCCAGCTCAAAAGCTTCTTCACCAAATTTCTTGGCACATTTATCAATGCCCGTGTGGAGCAGTTTTGCCGTATAGGATGTGTCAGCTGAAGCCAATGCCCGCGTTGCAATCGTCGCCGCCAGCCTATTGATCGTGCTCATGGTGTTATCCTCATGGGAATTCCCGCCGCCGCCATATGCGCCTTGGCTTGGCCGATGGTGAAAGTTCCAAAGTGAAAAATCGAAGCTGCGAGAACCGCCGTCGCACGGCCATCACGTATGCCCTGCACCAGATGATCTAAAGTGCCAACACCGCCAGAAGCAATCACAGGAATCGAAACCGCATCGGCGACAGCGCGGGTCAAAGCAATGTTGAATCCTTTGCCCGTGCCATCGCGGTCCATTGAGGTCAGCAAAATTTCGCCAGCACCCAGGGCTGTAACTTCGCGCGCAAACTGAACTGCATCAATCCCCGTTTCCTTGCGCCCACCGTGGGTGAAGATTTCGAATTTTCCCTGCGCCGTTTCTTTGGCGTCAATCGCCACAACAATGCATTGCGAACCAAATTTCTCCGCCGCTTCCTTCACGAATTCACGCCGTGCCACAGCTGCAGAATTGATCGAAACTTTGTCAGCGCCCGAAAGCAGAAGATTGCGAATGTCATCCAGCGTGCTTACGCCACCACCAACCGTCAGTGGCATGAAACAAGCCTCCGCCGTGCGCTTCACCACGTCAAACATTGTGCCGCGATTTTCATGGGTGGCCGTGATGTCGAGAAAGCAAAGCTCATCAGCGCCCGCCGCATCATAGGCCCGGGCGGCCTCAACCGGGTCACCGGCGTCGCGTAAGTCAACAAAGTTGACACCTTTGACCACGCGCCCATCTTTCACATCAAGACAAGGAATGACACGCATTTTCAGCATCACGCCGCCTTCAACATGTGCAGCGCCTCAGCCGCATCAATGCGGCCATCATAAAGCGCGCGGCCTGTGATGGCACCGGCGAGCTTCTTCGCATCAGGCTTCAACAAGCGGCGCACATCTTCAATCGAAGCAAGTCCGCCAGACGCAATCACCGGAATCAAAACCGCATCAGCCAAAGTCAAAGTGCTCTCCCAATTGATCCCGGCCAAAATCCCATCGCGGTCAATGTCAGTATAAATAATCGCGGCCACGCCTGCGCCTTCAAATTTCTTCGCAAGCTCAATCACACCAAGTGAGGAAGTCTCGGCCCAGCCCTCGACAGCAACCTTGCCGCCCTTGGCATCAATGCCCACCGCCACTTGGCCGGGGAATCTCTTGCAGGCTTCAATCACCAGTGCCGGATCGCGCACCGCAACTGTTCCCAAAATTACCCGTGCAAGCCCACGCGACAACCAACTCTCAATATCGGCCAGCGAGCGAATGCCGCCGCCCAATTGCACCGGATTTTTCGTCGCTTTCAAAATTGCTTCAACCGCAGCGCCATTCACTGACTGGCCTTCAAACGCGCCGTTGAGATCAACAACATGCAGCCACTGAAAGCCTTGGTGCTCAAAGGCCAAAGCCTGCGCCGCAGGGTCTTCATTGTAAACAGTCGCCCGGGCCATATCGCCCAGCTTGAGGCGAACACACTGCCCGTCCTTGAGATCAATAGCGGGGAACAGGATCATGGTGAAATCTTATCCTCCCCTTTGGGGGAGGTGTCATGCGCAGCATGACGGAGGGGTTGGTAGCCCCCGGCACAGAACCCCTCCGGCGCTGCGCGCCACCTCCCCCTGAGGGGAGGATAAGAAACGAGCGTCACCCTCACGGCTTCCACCTGAGGAAATTCCCGATAAACGCCAAGCCCAGTGCCTGGCTCTTCTCCGGGTGAAACTGCGTTCCCACCAGATTGTCATAGCCGATCATCGCGGTAATCGGCCCGCCGTAATCTGCCGTGGCCACCAGATCTTCGGGCAGCGTCGTTTCAAAATGATAGCTATGCACGAAATAGGCATGCAGCCCATCATCGCCCGTGGCAATGCCGTCAAGCAGCGCGTGCTGCGCCAGCGGCGTGATTGTATTCCAACCCATATGTGGAATTTTCAAAGAGGCATCAGAGGGCGCAATCGCCTTCACATCGCCCGCCACCCAGCCCAAGCCCGTGGTCACTTCATGCTCAAGCCCGCGCGTGGCCATGAGTTGCATGCCAACGCAAATCCCCAGGAAGGGCCGCCCCTTGGAAATCACCTGGTGCTGCATCGCCTCGCGCAAACCATCCACCGCAAGAAGACCATCGCGGCAATCTTTAAACGCCCCAACACCGGGCAGTACAATGCGGTCCGCCGCGGCCACTTGCTCAGGCTTGGCCGAAACAATGATCTTGCCTTTGATTTTATGATCCACCGCCGCCCGTTCAAACGCCTTCAGCGCCGAGTGCAAATTGCCCGAACCATAATCGATGATGACAGTGGTGCTCACTTAACCGAGTGTTCCCTTGGTGGACGGGATGCGATCAGCTTGCCGCGGATCAATTTCCAAAGCATCACGCATCGCGCGCGCCAAGGCCTTGAAACAGCTTTCCGCAATGTGATGCGAATTGGCACCGTAGGCGCTTTCAATATGCAGCGTGATGCCGGCATTCATCGCAAAGGCCTGAAACCACTCGCGCACCAGCTCAGTGTCAAATATGCCGATCTTGGCGGTGGGGAAATTCACTTTGAACACCAAAAAGGCACGGCCGGAAACATCAATCGCGCAGCGCGACAGCGCCTCGTCCATGGCAAGGTCGCAAGACCCATAGCGCCTGATGCCCTTGCGCTCGCCCAAAGCCTTGGCGATCGCCTGGCCGAGCGCGATGCCACAATCTTCCACCGTGTGGTGGTCATCAATGTGCAAATCGCCCTTGGTTTCGAGCGCAATGTCGATCAGCGAATGGCGCGCCAATTGCTCCATCATATGGTCAAAAAACCCAACGCCAGTTTTCACGGCGTAAGTGCCCGTGCCGTCGAGATTGACGGAAACCTTCACCGAGGTTTCAGTTGTGGAACGAGAAATGTCAGCTTTTCGCATGGCAACCATCCTGTAAGGCGGCACCCCTTAGCAGATGCAACAAAGCTTGGCCAGAAGGGGTGATTGCCACTTCGCTCTGCGGGGCACCTCCCCGAAAAGGCCTTAAAGCCCGCAGGTACAAATCTTACTTCCGCCGCCGCACCTGCAACGATAGCAGATGCGGTAGAATTCAACTTATAGGGTGGCAACCACGGCGTGACCGAGGGGCTTGTTCAATATTGACCAGACCCCCAGAATGTATGAGTCTAACCCAATGACTGGCCATACGTCTTCGCTGCAAGCAACTCCTCCGCCTCTGCGGGGCACCTCCCCGGCAAGCGCGGAGGATGAATTTAAGCTCCCAACACATTTCACAAACTGGTTCATTGGCAAAGGTTGGGCACCCCGCCCGCATCAGTTGGAAATGTTGCAACTTGGCCTCGCGGGTGAAAGCGCCTTGCTCATCTCACCCACAGGCGGCGGCAAAACGCTGGCGGGGTTCCTGCCCACTTTGGTAGCGCTGTGTGAAAAACATAAAACCGACGGTATTCACACGCTCTATATCTCACCCCTCAAAGCGCTGGCCGTTGACATCGCCCGCAACCTGGATGCGCCGATTGCGGAAATGAACCTGCCGATCAGCGTTGAAACCCGCACGGGCGACACATCCCATGCCAAGCGCGTTCGCCAACGCCAGAAGCCGCCGGATATTTTGATCACCACGCCGGAGCAGGTGACTTTACTGATTGCCGACCCAGCTGCGGCGCATTTGTTGCGAAATTTGAAATGCGTGATCATCGATGAGCTGCATTCCATCGTGTCACAAAAGCGCGGCGTGCTCTTGTCGCTGGCCCTCACGCGGCTTCGCGCCCATGCCCCACAAGCCCGCTTCACGGGGCTGTCTGCGACGGTGGCAGATCCTGATGCGCTCTGCGCCTGGCTAGCCCCAGCCAGTGCACCGCCCGTGACGCTCGTCTTGGGCAAGGCCGGTGCGCCGCCTATCATTCGCATTTTGGAGTCCGCCGAACGCGTACCGTGGTCAGGCCATAGTGCTCGCTATTCAATTCCAGAAGTTTACGGCGAAATTCAAAAATCACGCATGACGCTGCTCTTCGTCAACACGCGTTCCCAAGCGGAACTTCTGTTTCAGGAACTCTGGAACGCCAATGAAGATCATCTGCCCATAGCACTCCATCATGGCTCGCTCGACGTCATGCAACGCCGCAAGGTGGAGGCCGCCATGGCAGCGAATAAATTGAAGGCCGTCGTTTGCACCTCCACGCTCGATCTCGGCATCGACTGGGGCGATGTAGATTTGGTCGTGCAGGTGGGTGCGCCCAAAGGTTCTTCACGCCTGTTGCAACGCATCGGCCGCGCCAATCACCGGCTGGATGAATCCAGCAATGCCTTGCTCGTGCCTTCCAATCGCTTTGAAGTTTTGGAATGCGTAGCCGCCCGCCATGCTGCAACCGAAGGCGCGCAGGATTCCGAATATCCGATGATACGCAAGCTGGATGTGCTCGCCCAACATATTTTGGCCTGTGCCTGCGCCGGACCATTTCACGCCGATGCGCTTTTTGCCGAAGTGAAATCCGCCTTCACCTACCGTAATTTGAAGCGCGAACGCTTCGATCAGGTTTTGGATTATGTGGCCACGGGCGGCTATGCGCTCAAATCCTATGAGCGCTACGCCAAACTCAAACGTGACGCAGATGGCGCATATCGCTTGGCCTATCCGCAACTGGTGCTGCGTTACAAGCTCAACATGGGCACTATTGTGTCGAATGAAATGATGAAAGTCCGCCTCGCCAGCATCAAAGCACGCACCGGGCGGCGCATTGTGACGGGCGGTCGCGTGATCGGGGAGCTGGAAGAATATTTTCTCTCGCAGCTTGCAGTGGGCGATACATTCCTGTTCGGCGGTGAAGTGTTGCGTTTCGAAGGCATGGATGAATTCGGTGCATTGGCCACCAAAAGCCGCAATGCCGAGCCGAAAATT
>Ga0209069_10001321_pt1 | contig 12477 bp, 12 predicted proteins | sample Str013_2_FD_187202 | JGI IMG/M metagenome (GOLD analysis project Ga0209069, IMG submission 187202) | Freshwater sediment microbial communities in response to fracking from Pennsylvania, USA - Straight Creek_MetaG_SC_2013 (SPAdes) (version 2) | ecosystem: Environmental > Aquatic > Freshwater >...
GCGGTCGGTCCGCCAGTCCTTGGCGAGTTCGACGGCGGCCCGCATGAGCTGCCCCGGATACTGCTCCAACTTCCCCTCCAGGCGCTCGAACAGCGTAAAGGCATCGGCGGTCGCGCCCGCAAAGCCGCCGATCACGTCGCCCTTGGCAAGCCGGCGCACCTTTTTTGCATTGGCCTTGACGATGGTCTGGCCGATGGACACTTGGCCGTCGCCGCCGATCGCCACGATGCCGGCCTTTCGGACCGTAAGAATCGTGGTGCCGTGCCAGACGTCCGTATTTTGGGATTGCATGGGCATAACTCGTTCGCGGGAGCCCTGATTTATGCACTCGTACCCGACAACGCAAATCGCCCAAAGGTAATCTTGCCGGCATTCGTTAACTTCAAGCGTGCAATCTGGCGTTGATCATACCGTCCGGCGGATTGTCACGGTGTCCCCGCCGGCGGCAGTAGCGGGGTTCGTGAACCCCTGTTACAACGCCCACGGATTTGGCCCGGAGACACCGCGAATGCGAAAGTCGGCGGTAAAACGCACCACCAAGGAAACCGACGTAACCGTCGCGATCAATCTGGACGGCAGTGGAATTGCATCGATCTCGACCGGAATCGGCTTCCTCGACCATATGCTTGATCTGCTCGCCCGGCATTCGCGGGTCGATATCACCGTCAAGGCCTCCGGCGATCTGCATATCGATCAACACCATACCACCGAGGATATCGGCATTGCGCTCGGACAGGCGGTCAAACAGGCGCTCGGCGATATGACAGGCATCACCCGTTACGCGGATGTACATATGCCGATGGACGAGGCGCTGACGCGGGTTGCGATCGACATATCCGGGCGGCCCTTCCTGGTGTTCCGGGCCGCGTTCAGCCGCGACAAAATCGGCGCCTTCGATACCGAATTGGTCAATGAATGGTTCCAGGCCTTTGCCATGAACGCCGGTATCACGCTGCACATCGAGACCCTTTACGGGAGCAACGATCATCATATATCGGAGTCGTGCTTCAAAGGGCTTGCGCGGGCCCTGCGTGCCGCGGTTGCGATCGACCCGCGGGCCAACAACGAGGTACCTTCCACCAAGGGGTCGCTTGGCGGTTAGCGGCGCACCGACCGGTCCGAATTCCAGACCTGCAAAAATAGGCGGGGCGAGGGGATTGCGATCGGCACAGCGCCTCGGCTGTTTTTTGCTACGCGTAGTAACGGGACATTTTCATGCCAGCTTTTGCGGTATTGGAACCACCAGCGCGCAATCGGAGCGCGAGCGAGCACGTGGACCGATTCGTCTTTGTGCGTGAACGGTTCAGTCTCGGCGCGTTTCTGTTCGGCCCGCTCTGGATGATCTCGCGGCACCTGTGGGTCGTGCTTGTTATCTATGTGGTCGCCGTCGGCTTTCTTGAGTTTGGACTACGGGTCATGGGAGTCGGTTGGGCGGCGCTGGCCGGCGTTTATTTGATCATCCAGGTGCTGGTCGGTCTTGAAGCCGCCGGCCTGCGTCGCTGGACCCGCCTGGGGCATGGATGGCGCGACTGTGGCGTGGTGATCGCTGATGATCTCGAAATGGCCGAGCGGCGCTTTTTCGATACGCGCGCGCTTCTCCACTATACTTCCGCTCCGGCCGCAACGTCGATGCCTTCGCGGCAGGTGCTTTCGCAGGTCGAGTCTGCTCGTCCGGATGTCATCGGCCTGTTTCCGGAGCCCGGAGGCGGGCGGTGACGGTTGCGATCATCGATTACGGATCCGGCAACCTGCACTCCGCCGCCAAGGCCTTTGAGCGTGCCGCGCGTGAGAGCGGCGCGTCGCAACCCATAACGGTCACCAGCGATCCGGGCGTGGTGCGAAACGCCGATCGGGTCGTGCTGCCGGGCGTCGGAGCTTTCGCGGATTGCCGGCGCGGACTCGATCAGGTGCCCGGCATGGTGGCAGCCCTGAGCGAGGCTGTCCGTCGGCGCGGACGGCCCTTTCTGGGAATATGCGTCGGCATGCAGCTGATGGCGGAGCGGGGGCGCGAATATGCCGTGACCGATGGATTGGGGTGGATTGCCGGGGAGGTCTGCCGCATCGCGCCTGAGGATCCGGGGTTGAAGATTCCGCACATGGGCTGGAATACGCTCGATGTGCATCGCCCGCATCCGCTGCTGGACGGCATTCCCTTGGGTCCGCAGGGACTGCATGCCTATTTCGTGCACAGCTATCACCTGCGTGCCGAAGATCCGGCCGACCTGCTGGCGGTTTCCGACTATGGGGGGCCGATTACGGCGCTGGTCGGGCGCGACAATTATGCCGGTACACAGTTCCACCCGGAAAAGAGTCAGAAGCTGGGACTTGCGTTGATCGCGAATTTCCTGAAATGGAAGCCATGATGTGTCGAACCGGGCCCGAATGAGTGCTGAAGGGCAAGAACCTTGATTCTGTTCCCTGCGATTGATCTCAAGGACGGTGTTTGCGTGCGCCTGGAACAGGGCGACATGAAGCGTGCAACCGTGTTCAACCGCGATGCGGCCGCCCAGGCATTGGGTTTCGAGGCCGAGGGATTCGAATATTTGCATCTGGTCGATCTCGACGGGGCGTTCGCAGGTCGTCCGGTCAATGCCCATGCGATAGAGCGGATTCTTGAAAGCGTCCCCCTGCCGGTGCAGTTGGGAGGCGGGATTCGCGATATGGCGACAATCGCCGCCTGGCTCGAAAAGGGCGTCGATCGCGTCATCATCGGAACAGCGGCCGTGCGGGACCCTGAGTTGGTGAAGCAAGCCGCGCATGACTGGCCGGATCGAATTGCAGTCGGGCTGGATGCGCGCGACGGCCGGGTCGCTGTCCAGGGCTGGGCCGAAACGTCCGATCTCTCCGTGCTGGAGATTGCGCGACGATTTGAGGATGCCGGCGTCGCCGCCATCATCCATACCGACATTTCCCGCGACGGCCTCCTCAAGGGCCTCAATCTCGATGCCACCATCGCCCTGGCCGATGCGGTGACAATACCGGTCATCGCATCGGGCGGTCTTGCCTCCCTGGATGATATTCGCCGGTTGCTGGAGCCGCGGGCAAAAAAGCTCGCCGGCGCGATCGCGGGGCGCGCGCTCTACGACGGACAGCTCAATGCTGGCGAGGCATTGCGGTTGATCCGCGCCGCCAGAGCGCAATGAGGGCCTGAGGTGCTCAAGGTTCGTGTCATTCCCTGTCTCGACGTCAAGGATGGCCGCGTGGTCAAAGGCATCAACTTTGTCAATTTGCGCGATGCCGGGGATCCGGTGGAGGCCGCCATCGCGTATGATGCGGCCGGCGCTGATGAGTTGTGCTTTCTCGACATTACGGCGAGCCACGAAGACCGCGGCATAATCCTCGATGTGGTGCGGCGGACCGCGGAGGCGTGCTTCATGCCGCTCACGGTGGGCGGCGGCGTCCGTACGGTGGCGGACATTCGCGCATTGCTGCAATCGGGCGCCGACAAGGTCTCCATCAATACCGCCGCCGTGACCCGGCGTGAATTCGTCAGGGAGGCCGCGGAAAAATTCGGCGACCAATGTATCGTGGTGGCCATCGACGCTAAGCAGGTTTCGCAGCCAGGCGAGCCGGAGCGCTGGGAGATTTTCACCCATGGCGGCCGCAAGACCACCGGACTCGATGCGGTGGAGTATGCCCGCGAAGTCGTTGCGCTTGGTGCCGGAGAAATCCTGCTGACGTCGATGGACCGCGATGGCACCCGCCAGGGCTTCGATATCGGCCTTACCCGCGCTGTCGCGGATGCCGTGGTGGTGCCGGTCATCGCCTCCGGCGGCGTTGGCAATCTCGATCACTTGATCGATGGGGTGCGCGACGGCCATGCGGCTGCGGTTTTGGCGGCATCCATTTTTCACTTCGGCGAATTTACCATCGCGGATGCCAAGCAGCGCATGGCGGCGGCCGGACTTCCGATGCGCCTGCGGATATGACGTCTCTATCGGGGGGCGGTCGGAAATGGTATTAGGGCAGGTATGGATCAATTCACTGTCTACGACCTGGAGCGGCGTATCGATGAGCGCGCCACTGAGAGTCCGGAAGTATCCTACACGCGCAAGCTGCTGGACCGGGGTGTGGCGCAATGCGCGAAGAAGCTTGGCGAGGAGGCTTTCGAACTCGCCCTCGCATCGGTCGGCGAAAGCCGCGAACGGTTGATCGATGAAACCGCCGACCTGATCTACCATCTGTTGATCGTACTCAAGGCGCGGGACGTCAAGCTGGCCGAAGTCGAGGCGGCGCTCGGCGCCCGCGCCGGCCGATCCGGCCTCGCGGAAAAGGCCTCGCGCAAGGGTGGCTGAAACGGTGCGAAATCCTGCGCCCACCTGGCTCCCATACGGATTGTAACAATGGAGCAGAGTACCGCCGACCGGTTTTCGCCGTATCATGTGTTTTCGCGGGTCGAATGGGCGGCGCTCCGCAAAGACACGCCGATGACCCTTACGCCGGATGAAGTGACGCAACTGCGCTCGCTGCATGACCGTCTCGACATCGCCGAGATCGAGGACATCTATCTGCCGTTGTCGCGACTGTTGTCTCTTTATGTGGCCGCGACTCAAAGACTGTTCCTGGCCCAACAGCGCTTCCTCTCCACCGAGGACGCCAAGATGCCATATGTCATAGGTGTCGCGGGCTCGGTTGCGGTTGGGAAATCAACCACTGCACGCGTGTTGCAGGCGCTTCTGGCGCGCTGGCCTAATGTTCCCAAGGTCGACCTGATCACGACCGATGGCTTCCTTTATCCCAACGCGGTGCTGGAACGCGAACGGCTGATGGAGCGGAAGGGCTTTCCGGAGAGCTACGACCTTCCGGCGTTGTTGCGTTTTCTGTCCGACATCAAGGCCGGTCGCCGTCCGGTCCGGGCTCCGGTTTATTCCCATCTGGTCTACGATGTGATGCCCAACTACTGGGTCGAGATTGATCGGCCGGATATTCTCATTGTCGAAGGGCTGAACGTGCTGCAGACGGGGCGTCTTCCCCGCGACGGCAAGGCCATTCCCTTCGTGTCGGATTTCTTCGATTTTTCAGTTTATCTCGATGCCGACGAAGACGTCTTGATGCAATGGTACGTCCAACGTTTCCTGGCCTTGCGGGAAACGTCGTTCCGGGACCCGAAGTCGTATTTTCACCGCTACTCAAAGCTCAGCGACGCCGAGGCTATCGCGACCGCAACTTCGATTTGGACGCGGATAAACCTCGTCAACCTGCACGAAAATATCCTGCCGACGCGCCAGCGGGCTGATCTGATTCTCAAGAAGCAGAAAACCCACTCGGTTCAGGATGTGGCGCTGCGCAAATTGTGAGTGGCCCGCGTGTCACGCAGCGTGACGTTCGGCGCCAGCACCGAAATGCGCGACATAGCGCGATTTTATCGCCGATACCGGAAGAATGATCAGTACGTCGGTGGTGCCGAATTGGCGGTCGACGACCGCGCCGTCGCCGACGAAAGCGCCGAGCCGTAAATAACCCTTGATCAGCGGCGGTAGCAGTTCCAGGGCTCTCTTAGGCGCGACCGCAGACTTCGGCATCCGATTGAGTTCCAGGTAACGGCGCGGAAGGGCGGCAGTCCGCCATGGTTCAGGCGCGCGCGCATAGTGATGCAGGAATGACAACGGCAGCGCCAGGCGATCCGGGTCGGTGCCTTCGAGGCTTGCACATCCGATCATCACGTCGACGCGATGTTCCAACACGTAAGTCCAGATACCGTGCCACAACAATTCAACCGTGCGCTTATTGCGATAGGGCGGCTGAACGCAGGAGCGGCCGAGTTCAAGAAATTTCAAGTCGCGATGGCGTGACACCAGGGATTCGACGTCGAACTCTCCGGCGCTGTAAAATCCGCCGGCCCGTTCGGCGACGTCCTGCCGCAACATGCGGTAGGTGCCTACGACCGCCGACGCCCTTCGGAGTTTCGGGGCTGCGTGGTCGATGACCAGAAGGTGGTCGCAGACGGCGTCGAAAAGATCGATGTCGCGCCGGGCGAAATAAGCCGTGGTATCCGCAACTGCGGACATTTCCTTGTAGAACACGTCGAACCGCAATTTCTGGGCGCGGCGGATTTCCGCCGACGTGCGCGCAAGCCGCACTTCGAGCGCGCCTAATCGTCCCAAGGTCCTTGGAAGCCTTATCCGGGGATCGGCGACCCGGAATCCGCTGTAGGCCTTGAAGACCGGTACCAGCTTTCCGGCAAAGCGCAGGGATGCATTAAGCCGGCCGATTGGTTGGCTGGGACCTTTGGTGCGGGAAAGCATGGTGAGCTGTTGTCCCCCGTTTCGCTCGACTGGCGAAGACGCGCCATTTCGCGGCGGAGCCGTCTGCGACTTAAGCGATCCATGCGGTTATCTATATTCAGAAGGGCTGCACAGAATTATGACAAGTCCGGCAACGGGCCAAGCCCGGGTACACTCTAAGGGATACGACTAGGCGGCTTGAGAGGCCGCGCCGTCGTGGCTTGCCAGCGCGGCCACGAGTTGCTCGCGATCGAGCGGCTTTGCCAGAAAACCATCCATGCCGGCGGCGAGGCAGTTGTCGCGGCTTTCCGGGACCGCGTCCGCCGTCAACGCAAATATCGGGGTACGTTTGGCGTTGCCCCCATTTTCCGCGGCGCGGATTCGTGCGGCCGCCTCGATCCCGCTCATGCCTGGCATATGCAGATCCATGAGGACAAAATCGAACGGCTGGCCGGTATTGCTTGCCGCCATATAGGCGGCGATGGTGTCGCCCCCGTTCATGACAACGACCGGCCTATGACCGAGCTTCAGCAGCAGATTGCGGGCCAATAGGGCATTGATGTCATTGTCTTCAGCGACCAGGATCGACAGCTCGCTTTGGGGCGCACGCGGGGTTGCAACGGCTGCCGGCCCTGACCCCTGCGGGCCGCGCCGATCCGCTCCAAAACGTTCGGCCAGCGAGGCGGTTCGCACCGGCTTCACCAGATATCCGTTAAAGCCGGCGGTTTTCAGGACTGTCAGATCGCTTCGATCCGCCGGAGTCACCAGAACCAGTTTTCGTTTCACCAGGGGGCCAATCATTCGGCAAATCCGCTCGGTCGCATCGCGTCCGAACGTGCTGTCCACGATCACGGCGTCCCACGGCAGGGTTGCAAGTAGTTCCTGCGCCTGCGTCTCCGTCGTGCTAATCCGGGTATGGGCTCCCCACGCCGTCAGTTGGCGCGCCGTGAGCGGCGCTTCGATCGCGGATGGCGACACAATCAATACGCTTTGACCTGCAAGTTGTGGTGTCCCGGCCGGCGCGCCGTCATGCGGTTCGGGATCCGCGATGGACGGCAGCGGCAGTATGCAATCGAAGGTCGATCCCCGGCCTGGCGCGCTTTGGACACGGATGTTGCCGCCCATTGCCTCGACTAGCCGCTTTGAAATCGCGAGGCCAAGTCCGGTGCCGCCAAAACGACGATTCAATCCGCCGTCGGCCTGTTCAAATTCCTGAAAGATGCGAGCCTGGGCTTGCGGAGAGACGCCTAGTCCGGTGTCGCGAATGCGGAACAGGATGTCGGCTCCGACGCCTTTGGGCGGGCGTTGCGGGGCGAATTCGACGACAACAGCGACCCCGCCCGTTTCGGTGAATTTGATTGCATTGCCGATCAGGTTGAACAGGATTTGGCGCAGGCGGGCCGCGTCACCGAGGCAGCAGCGCGGCAGGCCGTCGTCCACAAACGAAGCAATCTCGATTCCCTTCGCCTGGGCGCGCGGGGCGAGAAGCTCGACCGCATTCTCGACCAGAGGACGCAACGCGAAGGGCTTAGGATCGATTTCCGGTCGCCCGGCCTCGATCTTGGAATAATCGAGAATTTCCTCGATCAGCGATAGCAATATGCCACCCGACGATTTGACCGCCTTGGCGTAGGTCGTTTGTTCGGGGGCGAGTGGCGTATCCAGCAACAGATCCGCCATGCCGAGAATGCCATTGAGAGGGGTCCTGATCTCATGGGACACCATGGCGAGGAATCGGCTCTTGGTGCGGTTTGCGGCATCCGTCGCCTGTCGTGGCCATTCTCCGTTCGACAGGGCCTCGATGCGCTGGCGGAGCGCATGGTTGCGTTTGCGCAGATTTCGGTTTGCCCGATAGAGCGCCGCGACAGCGCCGCCCGCCGCAATTAGGAACGCGCCAAGACCAACCGGAATGGCGTGGAGCTCGACGGTTCGGCCAACGTTGGCGGTCAGGATTGCGTACATGGCCAAGCCTGCGAACAGGATGAAGGCGCTTGCCAGCCCGATTTGAACTGCTTGGCGCAGTCGCGCCCATCGCGGCGGCGGTGATCCTCGGTGGATTCCGCCGGCCTCCTGAATGACCTCATTCGACATCGTTGCCATGGCCCGACCCTTGGGGCCGATTGCTTGCAATTTTGTCCACGATCGGACCGTCAGAGCGGCTTGTGATCGGCAAGGTTGATGGGAGGTTAACGCGGCGTCGGTTCGGCTGTCATGCCGCCCGGCGCAACTCGTCGGTCAGCGCACGGTACGCCAGGGCTTCGGCAAAATGGACGCGGCGCACCATCTCTTCGCCGTCAAGGTCTGCGAGCGTGCGGGCGACGCGCAACACGCGATGATAACCCCGCGCGGAAAGGCGCATCGCTTCGGAGGCTTCGCGCAGCAGCGCAAGCCCTCCGGCATCCGGCTTGGCGATCGTCTCCAGCACCGAACCTGCGGCCTGCGCATTGGTGCGGACGGTGAGCCCAAGCACGCCATAGCGCTCGCCCTGGATGGTGCGGGCGCGGGCGACACGGGCCCGCACTTCGGCGCTGCCCTCGGCCGGCGGCGGCAGGATCAGGTCGGCGGCAGTGACGGCCGGAACCTCGATGTGCAGGTCGATGCGGTCCAGCAGCGGGCCTGACAATCGCGACTGGTAATCGGCGGCGCAACGTTGATTGGCGCCGCGTTTGCACGAAAAGTCCGGTTCGCTGGCGCGCCCGCAGCGGCACGGGTTCATGGCGGCGACGAGCATGAAACGGGCCGGATAGGTGACCCGGTGATTGGCCCGGGAAATCGAAACCTCGCCGGTCTCCAGCGGTTGACGCAGCGAATCCAGCACGCGGGCGTCGAACTCCGGCAGCTCGTCGAGAAAGAGCACGCCGTTATGGGAAAGCGAGATTTCCCCAGGCTTTGCCCGCAGCCCGCCGCCGACCAGCGCCGGCATGCTGGCGGAATGATGCGGGGCGCGAAACGGCCGGCGATTGGTGAGTGCGCCGCCGACGATCTCGCCTGCCACCGAGGCGATCATCGAGACTTCCAGCAGTTCCGCCGGCGACAGCGGCGGCAGGATGGATGGCAACCGCGCCGCCAACATGGATTTGCCGGCGCCCGGCGGGCCAACCATCAAGAGATTGTGTCCGCCGGCTGCGGCAATCTCCAACGCCCGCTTTGCGCTTTCCTGGCCCTTGATCTCGACCAGATCGAGCATCACCCCGTCTGCCTCGCGAATCCTGGGCTGAGGACGGGAGATCACCTGGGTGCCCTTGAAATGATTGGCAAGCTGGATCAGGGAACCGGCCGCGATGATCTCCATCTCGGGACTGGCCCACGCCGCCTCGGGTCCGCATGCCGCCGGGCAGATCAACCCTTCGCCGCGCCCGTTCGCCCCGATTGCGGCCGGCAGCACGCCCGCCACAGGCGCCAGCGACCCATCGAGGCCAAGCTCGCCGAGCACCGTGTATCCGTTCAACGCGTCATGCGGAATGGCGCCGATCGCGGCCATCAATCCCAGCGCGATCGGCAGGTCGTAATGACTGCCTTCTTTCGGGAGGTCGGCGGGGGCGAGATTGACCGTGATCCGTCGTGCCGGCAACGCGAGGCCCGACGCAATCATGGCCGAACGGACCCGCTCGCGGGCTTCCGAGACCGCCTTGTCGGGCAGGCCCACCACGTTGAATGCCGGCAATCCCGGCGCCACCTGTACCTGGACATCGACCGCGCGGGCCTCAATACCCTCGAAGGCAACCGTGGATACGCGTTGGACCATGGGCTCCCCCAGCTGTTGAAAACCATATCCCATTTGCGTGATCGTAACAAGAACAATTGCAGAACAAAACGATTCGTGTTAAATTCTATTTAATGGTTGAAGCGGGTTGCCAGAGCCCAGAAAGGTGACGACATGGTTGACCTCCAGGCTGTCGAGATTGAGCTTCACAATGCCCGCCGGGCTCGTATCAAAGCGGAATTGGCTTGCAGCGATATTGAGGAATTGACTGAAGAGATCCGGCAATCCCACCACGCCTTCAGGCGGCTCGTGTTGGAGCAGTGCGGCATCATGCGGCACTGACCGCAGGATAGCGCTTACCTGGCAATTTTTTCCTCGATACGATCCCAGATCGTCGCGGCGATGTCGGGGCCGCCGAGGCGCCTGATGGCGCGGATTCCTGTAGGCGACGTGACGTTGATTTCGGTGAGATAACCGTCGATCACGTCAATTCCGGTGAACATGAGCCCGCGCACGCGGAGCGACGGTCCCAGCCGTTCGCAGATCAGGCGTTCGCGGTCGGTGAGGTCGGTGGCTTCTGCGGCCCCGCCCCGGACCATGTTTGAGCGCAGGTCGTCGGCCTGAGGCACGCGGTTGACGGCGCCGGCGAATACGCCATCCACCAGGATGATGCGTTTGTCACCCTGCTTTACGGCCGGCAAATATTTCTGCACCACCCAGGGCTCGCGGAACGTGGCGGCGAAGAGATCGTACAGCGATCCAAAATTCATGTCGCCGGCCATCAGGGCGAACACTGCCGCTCCGCCATTGCCATAGAGCGGCTTCATCACGATATCGCGATGTTTGGCGCGAAACGCCTTGATCTCCTCGATATCGCGAGTAATGAGCGTCGGCGGCATCAAATCGGGAAATTCGGTGACGAACACCTTCTCGGGCGCGTTGCGCACATGGGCCGGGTCGTTGACCACCAGCGTCTTCGGGTGCACCCGCTCAAGCAGATGGGTTGCCGAGATATACGCCAGGTCAAATGGCGGATCCTGCCGCATCAGGATGACGTCCAGGGCCGAAAGCGCCGTGCGCCGTGCTTCGCCAAGCGAGAAATGGTCGTGTTCGTTGTCGCGGACCGTCAGCGGACGTGCGGTTGCATACACCTCACCGTCGAGAAGCGCCATTTGGTCAGGCGTGTAATAGAAAATCGTATATCCGCGGCTTTGAGCCTCCAGAAGTAGAGCAAATGTCGAGTCTCCCCGAATATTGATCCGTTCGATAGGGTCCATCTGCACGGCGACGTTCAGGTGTTTGTGATCTTTCATTTGCATTCCGTCCGGACGCGGGTTGAACGACCAAAGCCAATTCCTGCCTCAGCGCCATCTGGCCTTGCAAGCCGGATGGTAACCAGTTGGTAAATCTAAATGTAGTATTTGTCGTCCGCTTCGTGCTCCCAGGTCAAATCATGCCCAAGTTGTCGATCGCAACCAAACTTTATCTCACGTTTTCCATCATGGCTGTCCTGGTGACTTCCGGGAGCCTGCTGGCGATCGAAAAGTCCCGCGCCTACGCCGAACTGAATGACGAGTTTGAATCGGCATTTCGCGCGTCGCGCTACCTCGAGCACGTCAATGGGCTCATTTACGGCGTGGTTATGGAATCGCGCGGAGTCTACATGTCACCCGACATCTCCACCGCGAAACGCTACGGAGACGGGCTCCTCAAGCTCAACGCCGAAATCGGCGAGGCGGTCGCGCAATGGAGCCGCTTTGTCCGCGCCGGCGATGCCGTGAAATTCGAAGCGTTTCGAAAGCGGATCGAACAATTCCAGGAATTTCGTCGCGAACTGGTACGACGGGGTGTCGAGATCAACCCCGCCGCCGGCCGCGAATATGGTGACAACGAGGCCAACCGGTCGGTTCGCGCCGCATTGAACAAAGATATCGAAAGTCTGGCCCAAATCTATACGCAACGATCCAACGAGATCTATGGGGCGATGAAGCTGATCGCGGCCCAGACTGACTGGATTCTCCTCGGCCTGGTGGGGCTGACGATCCTTGTAGCACTGGCCGGCGTGATCATTATTTGGCGCGCTGTGGCGCGGCCGCTGGCGAACATCACCCGTGTCACGGAGGCGGTCGCGGCCGGGCAGTCGACGATCGTAATTCCCTACCTGCCGCGGCGGGACGAAATCGGGGCACTGGCGCGATCAATCGAAGTTTTCAAGGAAGCGTTGCGCCGCAATGACGAACTCAGCCAGCAAGCCCTTGCGTACACGGAGGCACGTGCGCGAGCCGAGCGGGACGACGCCGAACAAAGGCGCGCCGCCGAGGCCGATCGGACCCGGGAGGTCCGGCGGCAGGCGGCATATACCGAACGGCTGATCGAAGGATTCAGCTCGGCCATCGAGCAAATTCTCGGGAGTTTCAGCACCGAAACCATGGCCTTGAGCCATACCGCCGAAACCCTGCAGGGCATCGCCCGCCAGGTACGCGCCGAGGCGCAGGCCGCAACGTCAAACTCCGATGAGACCTCCGGCAACGTCAAATCGGTGTCGGGAGC
>Ga0209069_10001323_pt1 | contig 12463 bp, 13 predicted proteins | sample Str013_2_FD_187202 | JGI IMG/M metagenome (GOLD analysis project Ga0209069, IMG submission 187202) | Freshwater sediment microbial communities in response to fracking from Pennsylvania, USA - Straight Creek_MetaG_SC_2013 (SPAdes) (version 2) | ecosystem: Environmental > Aquatic > Freshwater >...
GGGCAACGCCCCGGGCTAGTTACCTTCGCGCCGTTGGCGCGAGGCATCGGCCACATTTGCAACGAAGAAAATCGTGACCAAGCGATTTATGAGATAGCTTATAGTTAAACGCTCGCGCAACGCCGGATAATGCATTCGCAATAATGTAGGGGCATGGTCCGCCTCGGCGGACCATGCCCTTGCGCGCGCAAAATTGTCCGCTTCGCTACTTCTTGGCTTTTACCGCAGCCAGCGCAGCCTTCGCCTTTTCGGCAAGTTGCGCGAACCCGGCGGCATCCTTCACGGCGATGTCGGACAGCATCTTGCGATCAATCTCGATGCCCGCGCCCTTCAGCCCGTGCATCAACTGGCTGTAGGACATTCCCGCGAGGCGCGCAGCCGCACCGATGCGTTGGATCCACAACCTGCGGAAATGGCGCTTTTTAACGCGGCGGTCGCGGTAGGAAAATCGCTCTGCGCGATTCACCGCTTCTTGAGCGGATTGATAGAGCTTGGACTTTGTTAGAAAAAATCCTTTTGTGCGCCGTAAAATCTTTTTGCGGCGCGCGCGGCGTTTAGTTCCGCGTTTTACTCGAGCCATGGTGTTTTTCTCCTGTGCGGAGACGCAGCACATTCCGGAACATCGCGGCCGTCCCCGCGCAGGGGAACCGGCACACGATCGGAATGCAAGAACGTCTCCACGGCGTGTTTAGAAGCTCAGTGCGAAGTCCCCATTTTGGGTGAACTTTGCGCGAGCATTGGTCCGGTCATTTTCGGCGCGGGCTCCACGCTTCACTTGAAGCGTGAAAGTAAAGCCCACACCCGTCCAGCATTTACGACCGAACCGCTGGCCGGCAGGCCCACCGTGGCGGGTTGCGCTCTGCCTGGCACAGCAAAAAAATTAAGCTTTGTGGGTCGGACTTTTTAGGTCCGACAATAAGGCTCCTCTACCAAAGGCCTTTAGGCCCTGAAGCCCCAGGGGCTAAAGCCCCCGTCTTTCCTAACTTTCATGTCAGGGCTGAAGCCCTGGCCCACAACCCAAAAACAAATTCTCCATCTCGTACAGGAATGCCGACTGCTTACGCTTTCAGATGCGACTACCCGTACGGCAACATCTTGTGAACATTTCTTGCGTCCGCGGCATGAACCTGGCCCATCTTTTTCAGCCGCCGCATGCGGTTGGCTTTCTTGGTGCCCAGCAAATGCCGCTTGCCGGAGTGCATGCGCATGATTTTTCCGGTGGACGTAATCTTGAAGCGCTTGGCGGCGCCGCGATGCGTTTTCAACTTGAGCTTCTTTACCTTTTTTGCCACTGATGGTTCCTCTCTCGAAAATTTTTGCTTGCGGCCTTAATGGTGCGTCAGGCCTGTCCGCCGGATGGTACTCCAGCAGGCTTCACTGGCGGCGCGCCGCCGCCGCGCTTGGGCGCCAGCAGCGCCATCATGATGTTGGCTTCCATGCGCGGACCGATTTCGACCAGCGCATGATCGGCAATTTCCTGCAGCAGGCGGTTCATCTTGGCGCGGCCCACCTCTTGATGAGCCATTTCGCGCCCGCGATGGAAAATCATCGCCTTCACTTTGTGTCCTTCGCCCAGGAAACGAATGATCTGGTTCTTGCGAACCTGATAGTCGTGCTCCGCGGTAGCCGGGCGAAACTTTACTTCCTTGAGCTGCGAGCCCTTCTGATGTTTTCGCTGCTCGTGTGCTTTCTTGTTGGTCTGGTAGAGGTATTTGCCGTAATCGGTGATCTTGCAAACCGGCGGGTCCGCCGTCGGCGAGATTTCCACCAGGTCAAGACCCTTCTCGCGGGCAAGCTTGATCGCCTCAAATGGCACCATCACGCCCAACTGCCCGCCATCTTCATCCACCACACGAATTTCACGCGCCCGAATTCGATCGTTTACTCGAATCCGGTCAGCCTGCCGAAAGCTCCGCTCAGCGATAAACCCACCTCCAAAAATCGCACCCAGCCCGAAATCCCATCCATGCCCCCACCCGCAAAAGACACTCCCACGCAAGTTGGGGATGGACCCGAGAGTATAGCACGGTCATGCGGCCTGACAATAGTGTACCCGGGGCCGCCTGAGTCTTTTGGATCCCTCAAGCACTGTTAACCTGAATTTCGTCTTCCAACAGGATACTCATGCCTTGCGCAGCAAGGTTTTTGGTTCTTGAAGGTCTAGCGACATAAAGACGCTGTTCGGATCAAGTATATAGTCAGCAAACGGCAGGCACTCAACGAAACCATGACGCTTGTAGAACGCCCGCGCAGGCAGAAAATAATCCCAGGAGCCCGTCTCAAGACTGAGGCGCAGCATGCCTCCTGCTCGTGCATTTGCAATGATGTGCCTTAGCATCGCACTTCCCGCTCCCTTTCGGCGCAGGGATTGTACCGTGTACATTGACTTGACCTCACCATGATCGGCCGAGAGGCGCTTCAGTGCGCCGGTTCCCAGGAGCGTTTCTCCGTCCCAGATTGTCCAAAGGCTGACGTCAGGCGATTGCAACCCTGAATAGTCCAGAGCGTGCGCGCTCCCCGGCGCAGTTTGCGCACGGGCATTGGTCAAATGGGTTTGTAGGAGATTGATCACGCGCGGGTCGTTAATGTCGCCTCGAATGATTTTCATCATTCCAACCTAACTCGCTAGCGTGCCTGTGATTACGATTGGCCCATCCACTGTAAGGTGCAGCAGCGATTCCAGAGGTTAAGCCAAATTTAAATTGCGCGGGTTTCGACCTGCTTCCGCAAATCGGAAATAAACTCCGCCAGCGGGCGCGGTCCCAGATCTCCCTTGCTCTGATGCCGCACGGAAACAGTCCCCGCTTCGGCTTCCTTGCCGCCCACAATCAGCATGTAGGGAATTTTCTGCATCTGCGCGTCGCGGATTTTCGCCTGCAATTTTTCGTTGCGGTCGTCGAGATGCGCGCGGAAGCCGGCTTCTTTTAGAGCGGCAGTAACAGTTTTCGCATATTCCGAAAATTTCTCGCTCAGCGGCAACACTTCCGCCTGTACCGGCGCGAGCCACGCGGGAAACGCTCCGGCGTAATGCTCGATCAAAATTCCGAAGAACCGCTCGACCGAGCCCCATAGCGCGCGATGCACCATGAGCGGCTGGTGGCGGTTGCCGTCTTCGCCAACGTATTCCAGGCCAAAGCGCCCCGGCAAATTGAAATCGAATTGCACGGTGGTGAGCTGCCAGGGGCGGCCAATGGCGTCAATCAGCTTCACGTCAATCTTTGGACCATAAAACGCTGCTTCGCCTTCAATGCGTTTGAAGGGCACGGATAGCTTGGTCAAAGTATTTTGCAGCGCGGAAGTTGCGCGGTTCCAATCGTTGGCGGAGCCGGCGTAATTTTCCGGATGCTTGGCGTCCCAATCGGAAAGCTCGACCACGTATTTCTCGAATCCAAACGTCTTCATCACGGCGTAGGCGAAATCAATGCATGCTTCGACCTCGGATTCAATTTGCTCCGGCATGCAGAAAATGTGCGCGTCGTCCTGCGTGAAGCCGCGCACGCGCAGCAATCCGTGCAGCACACCCGAGCGCTCGTAGCGATATACCGTGCCCAGTTCGGCAAGCCGCACAGGCAGCTCGCGATAACTGCGCAGTCGCGATTTGTAAATCAGAATATGGCCCGGGCAATTCATCGGCTTTAGTTGATAGTCGGTTTTTTCGACCTCCACCGGGCCGAACATATTTTCCTTATAAAATCCGGCGTGCCCGCTGGTCTTCCATAAATCCAGGCGCATGATGTGTGGTGTGACCACCAGATCGTAGCCGCGCCGCAACAATTCTTCGCGCAGCCAGTCTTCCATCTGCTTGCGGATCAGCGCGCCCTTGGGATGCCAGAAAATCAGTCCCGGCCCGGCCTCTTCCTGAACGGAAAAAAGATCGAGTTCCGTGCCGAGGCGGCGATGATCGCGCCGCTTGGCCTCTTCCAGCTTGTGCAAATAATCGTCGAGTTCCTGCTGCGTATAAAAACACGCGCCGTAGATGCGCTGCATCTGCGGATTGCCTTCCTGCCCTTTCCAATATGCGCCCGCAACGCTCATCAACTTAAATGCCTTGATGCGGCTGGTCGAGGGGACGTGCGGCCCGCGGCAGAAATCGATGAATTTTCCAGTGGTGTAAAACGAAACCATCGGCTCGATGGCGCGTTCCTCGACAAGTTCGCACTTAAAACCCTGATCCCACTTGCGATACATCTCGAGCGCTTCCGCCTTCGGCAGCATCTTGCGCTCGTTCGGAATATCCTGCGAGGCCATGTCCCGCATTTTTTTCTCGATGCGCGCCAGGTCTTCCGGAGTAAAGGGCTCTTCGCGCACAAAATCGTAAAAAAATCCGGTGTCAATCGGCGGCCCAATGCCCAGTTTCACGTTGGGAAAAAGATCGAGTACCGCCGCAGCAAGTAAGTGCGCGGCCGAGTGGCGCAGCACATAAATTGCTTCCGGATCCTTCGGCGTAAGGATCGCAAGCTTAACGTCCTGATCAATCGGCGCGCGCAGATCAACCAGGAAACCTTCGCCGCTGCCTGCGGCGTCCAATCGAGCCTCGGGCGTGGCATCCGGCGCAGCGTTTATGGGCTCGCTGATAGGCCCGTTCATCGGCGTAATGCGCGCGACCAGGGCTTCCTTCGCCAGGCGCGGCGAAATTTGCTGCGCAATCTCGGCAGCGGTAGTGCCCAGAGCCACTTCGCGAACCGCGCCGTCCGGCATTGTGATGTGAATGGTTTCCATAGTTTGGCTGGCCCCAAGTAGAGCCCGCACCCGAGGAGCGTTCTACGCTAACAGATGGTTTGGAAAATGGTCAAGGCAACCCGTGGCGAGGCAGGAGAAGATTCTCCTGCCCGGCACTAAAATATTTCGAGAGATTTGGCTACTGGCCAGTCGACGCAGCCGCCGGAGCGCAGAACCGGTCAAACGCCTGTGTAAGGTCCGCCGCGATGGCCTGCGATTCGCGGCCCTCGATGTCCGATCGTTGCAGCATGAAAACAATTTTCCCGTCGCGCAGCAACGCGATTGAGGGGGAAGACGGCGGATAGCCGGTGAAATAGCTTCGCGCGCGGTCCGTTGCGGCGGCATCCTGCCCGGCGAATACCGTCGTTAGAACTTCGGGTCGCGCGGGATTCGTTAGGGCCTTAGCCACTGCGGGGCGAGCCTTTCCAGCGGCGCATCCGCAGATCGAATTCACCACCACGAGCACCGTTTGCTTTTGCTGCGTCAGAGCGGCGTCCACTTCCACCGGGGTCCGCAATTCTTGAAATCCAATGCTGGTCAGTTCCGCGCGCATGGGTTGAACAAAAACTTCTGGGTACATTTACGCTCCTCGATGAAACTGTTTTTCGAACGCTATTTTATAGGCTCCCAATCGTTCGCCCTAACTATAGCACGCAGGATTTTGTAACTTGAACGACGCGAAAAGATCATTCCGTTTCGTTTCGCGAATTTGAAGTCTACGGGGCTGTCCAAAGCACCTTTCTGTCCTTGCCGTACAGGGTAACCGATGCCGCCGTGGTTTTCTTCGGCTGCTTGCCCTTCGAGGCCAGGATTCCGTCGCCAATACTGGTGGTGAATCCATCGGAGTCAGAAATTTCGAAGGAAGTGCCATCCGGCGCTACCGCCATGCGCGCCTGAATATCGGGGCGCGCGCCAATCAAAGATAGCTGCGAACCCATGCCCTGCAACACGCTGATCGAGACTGACGCCTGGTGCTGTGGATCCGAAAGCATCACCAATGGCCCTTGAGGATTGCCGTCATTTAGCGAAAGCGTGACCAGCGGAACTCCGCTCTCATCGCGCAGTTTGAAAGCAGGGCCGGTCCCAGACATGGACAACTCCGCGCGGATCTTTCCGTTCATGTCTTTCAATATAAAACTGCCCGCTTCAATTTTTTCCGGCATGGCCGCGGGCTCGGGCGGAGTTGCCGGCGCCGCTTTGCGCGGACGCTTGGTCTGCCCCATCAAGGCTACGGAAGTTAATACGATTAACCCCGTAAGCAGCCCCCGCCGGAATAGCCGGTTTTGCCTTTCCAGTTTTTCGATCCGTATTTCCAGGGGATGTTTATCTTGATGGTTATTCATGGATTCTCCTATGCACATCTTAGCCATACGCCGACGCAAGCAAGGCAATAGACTGTTTGATAGGAAGCTAAGTGTGAACTAGAGGAGTCCCTGGGAACGCCAATTTCCCGGTTGGCGCTTCCAGGGACTCCCGGGCGGAACGCACATTAGAAGCTTGTTTGAACGGCTTAACCTCGCGTTATCACCGTCACGCCTGGCAAACCCTGAAAATGAGTGTCCGAAGTCACCAGGCTGGCCCCCGTCACCGTCGCCGTGCCATAAATCATCGCATCAGCCATCGCCAGGCGGCGCTCCAGACTGATTTGCGCCGAAAGCAATGCGATGTGTTCGTCCAGCTGAATTATCCGGGAGCGCAATGCAGCGGAAAGAAACCGGTCAGCGGTTGTGGACCCTCCGACGGAAAGCAACTTCTTGTACACCTCATAAAGGACGATCACAGGGACCACGAGGGATTCTTCGCGCTCAAAATACGGCGCAAACTTTCCGGCCAGCGGCCCCTCTCCCAGGAACTCTACCCATCCGGAGGAATCAACCAGGACGAGGTCAGATTCGTTCGTCATGGTCACGGTCGCTTTCGGTCCACCGAAGCCCCTCGGCCAGGCCGCGAAGACTACTCAAGGGGGTCCGTATCTCCATTCGAATCTGTCCATTAAGCTCATACATCAGCAAGTCTTGCCCCGGGCGCAGCTTCAAACGCTCACGCAATTCCTTGGGTATTACGACTTGAAATTTAGGCGATACCTTTACTGTCTTCATGGGCGTGACCTACCAAAATAATAACGATAAACACTTCGTATGTCAATTATATCATCGATCTAATTATTGTAATACGCTAGTGCGTCATGGCGTACACCACATAATTTACGCCAATCCGCATCCCCAAATCGGAAAATTTTTGCGGGTAGCGCGGATCGTTGGACCACTCCCAGGAATCGCCGATGTCGGAATTGAAGGAGATCGCCACCATCACGCGGCCTTTGTCGTCATAAATCCCGCGCCAGTGCGCGTCCACACCGTCGGCTTTGTAACCCGTGCGCAAGTGTTCGGCGCCGGTGATGCGGTAGCGGTCGTCGAGATCGAACATGGTGTGAAAAATCGGATCGTTGTTCGGAATTTCCACGATTGGGCGATCGGGAAAAACTTTTTCGATATTTTCCAAAAACACTTTCCATTCGAGGGTGCCATGAAAATCGTCGGCCATGAAAAATCCACCGCGCAGCAGATAGTCGCGAAGTTTTTTTCCCTGCGCGTCGGTGATGCCCCACTCGCCCACTTGCACGGCGTAAAGAAAGGGCCAGTTGTACACCTCGTCCCCGTCATCGAGATTCACGCACTGCTCGACCGAACGCGTATGGATACGAGTCAATCGCCGAATCGCCTGCGAAATTGCCCTGTCGGCCGGGGGATAATCCTGTGTCCATAGGGAGAGGCCCTGCCGCCAGTCACCGTCAAAACGTCCGCGATAGCCGTCATTCCAGCCCGGCGGATACATTAGCCGCGCGAAGGCGAACTCGGTCTTCTCCTGCCAATCCGCGGGCAGGCGCGCCACGCCATATTCGACGGAAGGATATTCCTTGAAAGGAGCCTGGTAGGCGTACGCCATTCCGACCAAAAAAAATGCGCAGCCGATTAGCCACCAAGCTTTCACAATTCGCATCGCCGCAGCCTTGCGTTCAGGATATCACGGAGGTCCATGTAGGGCAGGCTTCAGCCTGTCTGGTTTTCGTCTGGACGAATCGCAACTCTAAACCAGTCAGGTTTGAAACCTGTCCTACCGGAAACCGCAGTCCCCACGGCTTCAAAACTCCAGATGCAGGCGAACGCCGGGAACTACGATTGGGCCGCGATCGCGGTTATAACCAGGATGGGCGATGTACTGCGCGTTCAGAGCGGCAAAAATTCCCCGCCAGATGTGCACCGTGTAATACGCTTCTAAAATATCCTCGCGCGCGTAATTCAGTTTTCCATCTCCCAGCAGGAAGCCAATCCCGCCCAGGGCCAAGTATTGTTGATGGTTGCGTGAAATTCCGTTGGAAACAAACGCGAGACCTGCGTGATCGAATTTTCTGCTCCAGGCCTTTCCGCTCGTTGCGCCCACGCCGAATTCCAGAGTCTCGTCCACTTCCGTATACGCGTACGATTCGTGCTGCCCTTCGTTCCATCCCCATCGCGCAAAGACGCCCGCCCAATCATTCAGCGGTTGTTCGATATTCACGCCAAATCCGTATTTCGTGGCCGTCTGGAGCGGATGGACGGTGATCTCCGGCACAGGCGTGAGTCCCGCCAGAAAATTGGCGATTGCCACGCAGTAACTTCCCATGTTGGCTTCGTTGGAATAGCCAAGCAGGCGCAGTACGCCCTCGCGGTGCGGCAGCAAAGTCCCATGGTACTCGAGCTCCGCATTTTCCGAGTGAGCGCGCCCGAGGTCCGCATCCAAATTTATTCCGTTGGCCACTTTGGGCATCAACGCTTCCGCGAAACGCAGCGCCCAATGTCGATCGTCATACTCAATCATGGCGGCATACGTGTAGCCGCGCGTATCGGCGGCGTAGTCGTACGCGCCGTTATCGTCCACGGTCCAATTCATGAATTGAAAATTACTGTCAGTCCCGTATGTATTTGCGTCAAAAAAATCCACCAGACCAAATTTGCCAAAACGAATTTCCAGACGGCGTTCGGGAAGTTCCTTGAAAAGCGAAAATGGAGTCCGCACAGCGGGCGACTTCTTGCGGCTGAGCGGAATCACTTGATGCCACATGAGGCGGGCCACATAAGGCGCCTTGCTGATCTGCGGGTTGCGGACAACATCAAGGTTCGTAAACCCCGCCAGGCCCAGCGCTTCACCTATTCCGTGGCCGCCGGTTTCCTGAACATCGCAGAGAATCTCCGCCGTGGAACCAAGCTCAACTCCCGTAAACAGCGTGAGCACCCGCGAACTGGCGTCCTGCGCCTGGTGTGAAAGACTGTTTGGTCCCTGGTAGGGAGAATGGAAAGCGGGGTGCCACTCGGAAATAAAATTCGCCTGCCCGGAAATCCAAAAACGGCTGGATTCGGAATGCGGAAAAAAAGTGACTGGCCCATCACCAACTTGATTGGACGTGTCGTCCACGGTGTCTGACGGCACGCCTTGCAATTGCGGAATTTGCGCGGACAGATTCGCGCACAGCAACAGCGCCATTGGAATACCAACTGCCGCGCGGACGATCCAATTCGTGACGTTGTCCAGAAATTTCACAGCAAATCTCAAACTCCAGTGGATTGCCCGAGTCGTTTCTTGCGCCGGGCCGCTGTAAACCACTAACTCGCGGGCTTCCGTGAAGACCAGCCAAAGGAGTTTAACATTGGCCGCAATAAGATTATGTAAAGAATGCCCATGCGCCAATACAGAAATCATGCAAGAACGAGGTGGCAAACTAGCGGCGGCCGGAGGAGGGACCCACCGTCCCTTTCAATTTCGCAAGCTCCCGGGCAAATTTTGCGTTGGCCGGGAATTCAGCGGTAAGTTGCTCGAATTGCACCCGCGCCAAATCCCACTGTTTTTCGCGCATCGCGGCAAGGCCGAGCGTCAGCTTCGCGTACGGCCGCAAATAGTGACCGCCTGCCGCCGTCAACCCCAATTGCTGCATGCCCAGGGCGCGGTCTCCGCGAAATCCGCCAAAGCGTATTAGAAAGCGTTTGTAGGCGGGCAGGCAGCTCATAATATAGTTCGCTTTTCCCAGGGCAACGTATGCGTCTGCCGCGCCCGGCGACACCGCCAGCAGATTTTTCGCCACGCCATCGGCCTCGCGAATCAGGCGCAGCGTTTCAATCTGCCTTTTCTCGACCAGGCTTGCGTAGTCCGCAAACAGACCTGTCGAGATCGTCAGCGCAAAAAGCGCGTCGGCATCATTGGGATCGGATTTCAAGCGCGCGCGCGAAAGATCCTGAGCTTTTTTGTCGGCGGCTAGGAATCCGTCGCGCATTGGAGGGTCGGGCGCGCCCTCGATCCCGCCGAGCAGCCGGTTATCATCCATAAAAAATTCCGATGTCAACACGCCCTGGCGGTCAAATTCCTGAAATAAGTAGCTGGCCGCTTCGGCAGCGGGGCCGAGGCCTTCCTCGGGATGGCGTTTTTCCCAATTCTTGAAAACTTCGCGTGCTTCCGGAAATTTTAATTCGTACAACAATCGAAATCCGGCGTCAATTTCCGGCTGGCTGGAAAGCTGGATGGGGCCAATGGTTGCGGCGACGGGCGAAGACTGCGCCCACGCGCCGCTCGTGCCTATGCCAACCGAAAATGCAAGATAGGCCATGGCGCACACCAGGCAAGGTCGGCGGAAGTTTCTCATGTGTGTAGTTTAGATGCAGATTGCGATTCGTGGACAGAAAACAGGAGGAAGGGTTGAGGCTCGCTCACGTACCCGATTTCTCGGGGCCGTCGTCCCCGCAGCGTAGCACCCAACCCAGGTCGGATGATGACAGCGGGAGCCGGAAGCCTCAATGGGCCAACCGAACCATATTTTCGGGTACCCGGGTTTTAGTACCAGGTCATTCGGATTTATCTTTATGGTAATAAGCTACTTAAAGGAAGGCAGGACAGCAACTGCCCGCTAGAGACGGCATCATTCCAAGCGCCAATCGTAACGGAATCGCCTATTCGATCACCGCGATTTTATTGAGGACGGGAAGCGGCATCCACAGGCGGCCACGCGCGTCACGCGCGATGTTAAGTGCCGAAGAATTAGCCGATGGCATCGGATACGTAGTGAACACTTCGACAGTCGGGTTGAAGCGCACCAATTTATTCGCGCTCGCCGCGCTTTCCAAGTACCAAATCTTTCCGGTGGAATCCGTCGCGATGCCGTCGGGAGCGGAATCTTTTCCAGACGGGCTATCCCACATCTTGAATTTTTTGTCGGCCGGCGTGAAGCGTCCCAGGCGTCCGCCGCCGGAATCGGTGAAGTAAATCGCTGAACCTGCGGCAACCAGCCGTCGCGGGTGCACTCCAGAATCGGGCGGAATAAATTCCGTGATCGCCTCAGTCACCGGATCCACGCGGGCGATCTTTTGTCCCGTCAATTCGCAAAACCACAGCGCCCCATCGCTCCCGGAAATCATTCCGGATGGATGCGCGCCCTGTGTCGGCACGCTAAATTCAAGAATGTTTTTCGTCTCCAAATCCAGGCGCCCGATTAAATTCGCAATGTGCGAAGTAAACCAAAGTCCGCCGTCGGGACCAAAAACCAAATCGTCCGGGTCTTTCGCGCTAAAAGGCGCGTATTCCGCGATCGCGCCGGACTTGGCGTCCCACCTTCCGATTTTCCCGGCTGAGTTTTCCGTGAACCAAATGTTGCCGCTCGCGTCAGCTGCCAGGCCGTGCGGGCCGGAATCAGGAGTCGGTATCTTAAAAAGTTTCCATTCGTGCGTGTCCGGATTGAATCGCGCGATGTGCCCAGTCGCCTGAAACGTGAACCAGATATTTCCTTTCGGATCAATCGCCGGATCGTATGGCGCGGCTCCCGGCACCGGAACATCCCAGGTGTGTATCGTGCCCTTTAGCTCTACAGCAGCTGCAACCGGAGGGGCCTTGAACGCAAGCCGCAGCTTCACGCCGGCTTCCGTGCCAGGCCGTACGATCACGTTGTGTTCCCACTCCGACCACGCACCGCCCGTCGAAGCGCGCAATTCGTAAAGCCCCGCGCGCAGCGAGTCAACACGGAAATGCCCATGAGCATCGCTATGAAGGATGTGCGGCGTTCCGCCGTCGGCCGCCTGCCACATAATCAGCGCCCCGGGAACCGGCGCGCCTTTGGCGCTCACCACTTCGCCGCTCAAACTGCCCGGTTTCTTCGGCGCCACCTTCGGGGATTGCGCGCGCAGGCCGGCGGACACAAGTGCCGCGGCGCACAATACGAACGCCATTTTCAAACGCATTTGCAACATCTGATTTGCCTCAGGGAAGTTGAAAAACATATTTTACCCTTTTCGGTTTGCAATCGGTGACGCCGCGTGCGGTTCAAGAGGCGCGAATGATACGGGGTGCCAAGTTGGCGGGAAAGGTTCGCGCTTACCCGGGGGCATGCTCAATTCAAGGATTCTTAGCTTCCAGACTCCTCAACTCGCCACGAATAATCTCAATCGACTCCGACGGCGGCCCGACCCGCCGGTAGCGCGTGATTTCCGTGCGCTCATGCATGCCGAATCCGAACAGAAATTTTCTGCCGTCCACGTCATGGGTGTATAGCGTCGGCAGCCAAACTCCCGGGGTTACTTCGGATTGCTCCAGCACGAAGTGGCCGCCGCGATAAATCTTTCCGGCAATTCCGCCGACAAACGTAATATCGCTGGTGATGTCGCCTTCCAGGCGCGCGAATTGCGACTGCGACTCGTCCACCCAGAGCGTTGCGTGAACGTGTCCGAAC
>Ga0209069_10001324_pt1 | contig 12455 bp, 11 predicted proteins | sample Str013_2_FD_187202 | JGI IMG/M metagenome (GOLD analysis project Ga0209069, IMG submission 187202) | Freshwater sediment microbial communities in response to fracking from Pennsylvania, USA - Straight Creek_MetaG_SC_2013 (SPAdes) (version 2) | ecosystem: Environmental > Aquatic > Freshwater >...
TGCGTACTCCAATACGGCCACGGTAAGCACCCCGGCGGCGGACGTGACGCCTCCGACAGCGCCGTCAGCGCTGACTGCGACGCCCGTGTCGAGCAGTCAAATCAATCTCGCCTGGACGGCGGCGACTGACAATGTCGGCGTAACCGCGTATTTGATTGAGCGCTGTACGCCAGGCGGTTGCAGCACATTTACCGCCCTCACGACGCTAACCGGGACGCCTCCGGTAACGATTTATAGTGATTTGGGACTCACGGCTGCAACCAGCTATAGCTATCGGGTGCGCGCGCAGGATGGCGCGGGGAATCTCGGTGCGTATTCCAGTATCGCGACAGTCAGTACTCAGACGGCCGGTGACACGACGCCGCCATCGCCGCCGACGGGTCTGACGGCGGTGGTAGTGTCTGGTACGCAAGTCAATTTAAGCTGGACCGCCGCGACCGACAACGTGGGCGTGACAGGATATCGGGTCGAGCGGTGTTCGGGAGAGAGTTGCTCGGTATTCTCGCAAATCGGAACACCGACTACCACAACGTATAGCGATACCGGGCTGACGGCTTCGACGAGTTACAGCTATCGGGTGCGGGCTACGGATGCCGCGGGGAACCTTGGTGCATATTCAAGTACCGCGAACGCCAACACAGCTTATGTTCCTACGACAAGTACATATACATACGACGCGAATGGTCACCTGAAGACAATCACTACGTTGTCGGGCATCACTATTCAGTACACGTATGACGCGGCCGGGAACTTAACGGGAATTCAAAAGACTCCGTAACAACGAGGGCGTGCTCCGAATCATACCGTCGTGAATCGCATGCCAGAGCGGAGTCAGCGGACCTAGCAAGGAAAACTGCGACCGGGAAAGTGATCGGTGAATCCAAGTATTGCAAGGTCGTATTTTGCAGCCAAAAAGGGAATTTGGGTACATGAACATGAGACTATTCAATTCGCACGATGGCACAGGACCAGCCAATTCAATTCTGGTGCTATTCCTTCTCGTACCGGCATGTTCGTTTTTGCCGCGCATTTCAGACGCGCAAACGCAAACAGTTCCACCTAGTGCCAGCCCGTGGATGCGGAGTATCGGTTTATCCGGCACTGGCTTTAATTATTCCGCGTGCCATGAAGCGCCGACGGATTCGGCTTCGATGCAAGCGACAATAACAGACTTCAATGCACATCGACTACAATGGTTCGGATCGACAATTTCGACGCAGGATGCAACTTTCATTGACTGCAATACGACTAGTCAAGGATTCCCTTACGTAACAAACAATAAAGCCGTCATAGGCACAGCTCCCGAAATTTGCCCGGACCTATACATTTCCAATACGTTTTTAGTGAACACCTGCAATACGAGGGGCGACAGGTCTAGTACAGGTAGTGCGGGGAATAACTGGCAAGCCATTATGGCCGGCCAGCATTTCGTTGGCGGACCCGCGCCAGGTTGGTTCGACCAGGTTCAACTCGCGCGCGTACTCTTCTGCCCTCGTGGATTCACTGAGCATTATACCGGCACAACGTTTGATTGCATCATCGGAGATACTGACGTTTGTCCCATCGGGGACCCAGTATGCCCGTTTAGCGGCGACAATCTTCAGAAGGAAGACGACTATCGTGCGTCCGAATTAGGTGCTATAGAGTTCTCGCGGTATTACCGCAGCTCGGGTTTCTATGCTCCCAATGGCATTTCGTTTACATCTCAATCTATGGGTGCTTACTGGCAGCACACGTATGAACGTCGACTGCTGCTCCTTAATTATGGAGGAGGTGTTTTTGCGACGTACGAGACCCCCGATGGCAGAATGCGCCATTTTTCCGCATCGGGGGCGGAGATATTGAATCGCGACGGCGCTGCGGCGAGACTAAATTCACAGTCAGACGGTACCTGGATCGTTGTGTTACCCAATTCGGATCAAGAGCATTTCGACGCGACTGGGCGTCTAACGTCGATAACTCGGCGAAGCGGCGCCATTACGACAATTGCATATGGAAGTAACGGATTAGCATCGACCGTCACGGATCAATTCGGAAGACAATTGCAACTAGGCTATGACGGTCAAAATAGACTCTCCAGCTTGACCAACCCGGGTGGTGGAATTATCGGCTATTCGTATGATGCGAATGGTACCCTCTCAATTGTCACTTATCCGGATGCGCAGACGAGAACCTACGTCTACGGCAGTAATAGTGCGGGCCAGCAAATGCAAGGTTTGCTGACTGGCATCATAGACGAGTCGAACAACTCTGTCGCAGCGTTTGGTTATTCCACGTCGCGTCTTACTACCAGCGCTCAGCATGCCGGCGGTGTTGACAGCTATACATTCTCATATAGTGGGTCGTCGGCATCGACAACCGTCACGGATCCGCTAGGAACAAATCGCGTCTATGCAATGAACTCAATTGGTGGCGTTTTCCACGCGAGCTCTGTTTCTGGAGGAAGATGCGCCAATTGCGATTCGACGGCCTCGTCCACGTTTGATGCTAATGGAAACGTTGCTTCGCGTGTGGATTTCAATGGAAACACCACTTGTTATCAATATGATTTGGTACGAAATCTTGAGACAACTCGAGTAGAGGGCTTTGCGCCAGGAATTAGCTGTCCGTCAAGCCTGAGTACGTATTCACCGACGATAGGAACGAGACAGCGAAAGATCGCGACGACGTGGGCCGCGAACTATCGGTCGCCCTCTCTCATTGTGGAGCTGAATCGTTCAACGGCCTACACGTACGACGCTGCTGGCAATGTTTTGACGAAGACGGTTACAGATACAAGCGTAACGCCGAATGTGTCGCGCACGTGGACGTACACATACAACAGTTTTGGGCAGGTATTAACTGCCGACGGGCCGCGAACTGATGTCGTTGATAAAACCACTTATACATATTTTAGCTGCACAACCGGATTTCAATGTGGTCAGTTGAATACTGTGACCAACGCAGCCAACCAAGTGACGACGTTTAACAGCTACAATGCGCACGGTCTGCCGCTGACTATCACGGATCCCAATGGCGTATTGACGACGCTCGCTTACGACGCTCGACAACGCTTGATATCAAGCCAGGTGGGCTCCGAAACGACTACATATAGCTATTGGCCAACGGGACTCATAAAGAAAATCACGTTGCCAAACTTGAGCTTTATTCAGTACAGCTATGACGCGGCCCATCGATTAACCGATATCACCGATGGCGCGAACAATCATATTCACTACACGCTCGATACGTTGGGTAATCGGACGGCGAAAAACGTCTACGATCCGAGCAATGTGCTCTCGCGGGCGCAGAGCCAAGTATTCAATAGTTTGGGTCAGTTAACTCAACAGATTGGCTCCGCTGGCACTGCGGCGGTGACCACTACATTTGGATACAACAGTAACGGAAAGTGGGCGACGGCGAATGCGCCACTAGGGCGAAACACGGCAAATACATTCGATGAATTGAGCCGATTAAATCAGATCACGGATCCGGCCGGCGGTATTACACAGTTTGGGTATGACGCGAATAATAATCTGACCAGTGTCAAGGACCCCGGGAATCTGATTACCACCTATGCATACAGCGGATTCCGAGGTCTGAAGCTGTTGGTCAGTCCCGCGACTGGGACTAGCAACTATACTTACGACTCGGGTGGAAATTTGAAGACTAGAGTGGATGCGCGCGGGTTGGGAGGGACATACAGCTACGACGCGGTGAACCGTGTAACTCAGGTCGCGTATGGAGATCAAACGATCAACTATGGTTATGATTCTGGTGCTTATGGGAAGGGGCGGATGACAAGCGCCAGCGATACCGCACACTCGATGAGTTGGGTCTACGATGCACTCGGGCGTGTGACGAGCAAAAGCCAAACCGTGGCGGGAGCTGTACGAACGTTGGGATATACCTATACGAACGGACAGCTGACGAATATTACAACCCCGTCTGGGCAGAATATCGGGTATACCTACACCAATGGCCAGGTTACCGGCATTGCGGTGAACGGAACGACAGTGCTGTCGAATGTGGCTTACGAACCGTTTGGACCACCGCGCTCGTGGACGTGGAGCAACGGAACCACTGAGTCGCGACTTCACGATACTGATGGCAATCCCAGTCTTCTCACGGGAGCGGAATCGACCAGTTATTCCCTGGATAATGCGTTCCGGATTCAGGGGATCACTAATTCTTCTACATCGTCGTCGTCATGGGGATACGGATACGATTCATTGGATCGTTTGACGGTCGCGACAAATTCGGGAAACACGATCAATTTGACCATTGATGCGAATGGCAACCGCCAGACGCAAGCGAGTGCTGCGAACCCGGTGTATGCGGCATCGAATCTGACGTTCAGTTACAACAATAGGGGAAGGATGGCGAGCGTTACGGCGTCTGGTACGACGAACTATGTGTACAACGCTCTGGGACAGAGGATAGAGAAATCAGGCCCTGGTGGCGTGGCTATCTTCGCCTATGATGAAGCCGGGCGCTTGCTTGGAGAATACACCGGCGCCGGTGCACTTGTGCAAGAAACTGTTTGGCTCGGGGACTTGCCGATCGCGACGATCCGACCGAACGGTGCGGCCGTAACTGTATATTTTGTACATGCAGATCATCTCGGGGCACCGAGGACCGTTACGCGCTCGTCGGATAATGCGATCGTGTGGCGTTGGGATACTGATCCCTTTGGCGTAGCGACGCCCAATCAGAATCCGGGAGGATTAGGTACGTTCTTATACAACCTTCGCTTTCCAGGACAGTATTACGACGCGGAGACGGGCCTCAGCCAGAACTACCATAGGGACTATGATTCTTCAATTGGTCGTTACGCTGAGTCCGACCCTGTTGGATTGCTTGGCGGCTTAAATTCTTACGCATACGGACTCGTAAGTCCTCTGATGTACTTTGATCCGTTCGGTCTGAGTTCCTGTACTGATTTTGTGAAGTCACTTCTCAATCTTTGGACCCTTTCAAAATCGTCAGAAGATCTCGGCCAAAAAATGCTTGCACTAAGGGAAACAAATCCTCCCCACTATGATGGCTTCAAGAGTGAGCTTGTTTCTGGAGGGCAAGGTACCGATGTATATCACCACGTTTATGGGCACGGTGGCGCAGTCCTTGGCTATAATCTGGCCGGCAGAGTTGTATCATATGCAAACCAAGTGCAGGATTATTACCAGAGATTTCTTGTTAATCGAACGACGGCGGAGTCCCTCGCGGAAATCGCCGATGATCGCGCTTCACGCGACGTGGCAGATGCGCTATTTGACGCTACCCAAGCGCGATTGAGGGAAGAAGCGACAAGTCAGAAATGCGTCGATACTTCTGGAACCACAGAGGATCTGAAGAATCACCTTGACAACATTCTATGCGATTAACGGTAAAATACCGATTGGTGGGTGTTGTTTTTCTCGCGATGATCGCTGTCCTAATTCATTTGATGGTAACCCAAGAAACCGTATTAATCAGCGAAAAAAGTCCGGACAAGCAAGTCATCGCGCAGCTGATGGCGAAGAACGACTTTCCGTACGTAGGTACGAATGTTTATCTCGTGTTTCGAAGCGGCAAAAATGGGGAAGTTATTCAAAAGACGCTATTGATGAACAGAGATTTGTTCAGCTCTGCCGTCGCCGAGGTCAATTCTCTCAGTTGGGGAAATCACATAGTTACCCTGGATATTGATAGCGGTCACTATCATGGTCCTAATAGTTTTTCTGTGCCTTCGCCGTGACTCGCGTCGCTGGCAGCCAGAAGCGATAGATCCTCTGTAGATGATGTCTACTGAACATTCCCATAAAGGACCCATCATGGGCGAGGCCATTGCCGACGTCGCCCAGTAGAAGTCAATCGGCCTGGGCGTGCAATGAATGTCAAAAGTGATGGGATGGACTGTCAACGGACGTGCAACATTGACCACCTTCCGACATCCAAAATTGACCAGGGTAGATCGGTTGTTTCGGGCGGGTTTTCGGGTCTGAGTTTTCATTTGATGGCCCGAAGTAGCGCGGTCTGCCGCGTTAGCGGCAGACGTTCCGGTTTCCGGCAAGATCCGACCGCATAGGAACGCATAGGCGCGGCGATCGAGGGGTGACCCTTGACTTGAGGACCCGCGGATTTTTGGTTTTTCGACTCATTGGCGCTTCTTGAAGCGGTAACTGTCGTTGCCGGTTTCGATGATCTCGCAGCGATGTGTGAGCCGATCCAGCAACGCCGTGGTCATCTTGGCATCGCCGAACACAGTGCTCCATTCACCGAAGGTCAAGTTGCTGGTGACGATCAGAGAGACGCGCTCGTAGAGTTTGCTGATCAGATGGAACAACAGCGCTCCACCATCCTGAGAGAACGGGAGGTAGCCCAGCTCATCGAGGACGATCACATCTTGGTTGAGCAAGCGGTTGGCGAGTTGTCCTGCGCGCCCGGCGCGCTTTTCGGCGTCAAGCTGGTTGACGAGATCCACAACGCTGTAAAATCGCGCTCGATGCCCCTGCAGGATGACGTTGCGGGCCAGTGCTGTGGCCAGATGCGATTTCCCCGACCCAGTTCCACCGACGAAGACGATGTTGCGGGCGTTGGTGAGATAGTCGCCGGCATACAGCTGGCGTATCTGTGTTTCGTTCACCACGGATTCCTTGAAGTCGAAGCTGTCCAGGTCCCGCGGCACGGGGAAGCGCGCCAGGCGCAGCTGGTATTCGTATGAACGAGCCTGCCGGTCCGCAACTTCAGCTTGCAGCAGTTGCGCAAGCCACATCGTTGGGGCGAGCTTCTTTTGGCTCAACGCCGTCAGGCTCTCCTCCAGCGCGCTCGCCATGCCACGCAGGCGCAAGGATTTCAGTTGCTCGGTCAGTTGTTGGGTTTGCATAACTCTCCTCGGATGGGTGATTGACAGGAAGGACCGTGATACGCGAGCGCAGCAGCTGATCGTAGCGATCACAGTTGGCCGCCGGCTCGATCGATAATTTCAAGGAGTCCGGCACCTGCAGCGGTATCGCCGCCGGCGGCGCCGCGGCTCGGTGCAACAGGTTCACTACGTGCGCGCTGCTGACGACTTGTTCGTCAAGCGCATCCGCGCACGCCGCGGCGACGGCCTCCAGTCCGTACAGCGCAACCATCGAGAGGATTTCCACGAACTGCCGATCTCCGCCCAGATGCTTGGTCAGGCGTTCGCGTACTCGCGTCATCGCGGCAGGTAAATTCCAGTCTTTGAAGGGTGCGCCGTTGCGCAGCGCGCCCGGTTTTCGCTCCAAGGCCGGCACGTAATGCCACGGGTTATATTCCACATGACCGCGGCAGAAGAAGCGCGGATGATCCCCGATCATCTGATCCCCGCACATCAGCACGACGCGCTCGGCGTAGGCGCGCACCGTGGCAACCTGACCAGCGTAGCGGCACTCCACGCTGTAGCGGTTGCGCTCGAAGTTCACCAGACACGTCTGGGAGATGCGGCCCGTATCTTCGGCGTAGCCGTCAAAGGGCGCCGGCATTGCCCGCAGCGTCGCGCGTTCTTCGTCCCACACCTCGATGATCTTGCGATGGGTTTGCTCCGGATGATTTCGCTCCCGCGCCAGTTGCAGGCAGCGTTCTGCGAGGTGTGCGTTGAGTTCAGCCAGATCCTTGCAGCGCAGCTTCGGCGTGAACAGCCACTCGCGCACATTGCCGACCTGGTTCTCCACCTGACCCTTCTCCCACCCCGAGGCCGGCGTGCAGGCGGTCGGCTCGATCAGATAATGATTGCACATCACCAAAAAGCGGCGGTTATAGCGGCGCTCCTTGCCCGTGAAGATCGCATCGACCGCAGGTTTTAAATTGTCGTAGATGCCGCGACGGGGTATGCCGCCGAAGAACCTGAACGCTCGGGCATGCGCGTCGAACACCATCTCCTGGCTCTCGCGCGGATAGGCGACCAAGAAAAATGCGCGGCTATGACACAGCCGCAGGTGCGCAAGCTTCACAACCTGATTCAGACCCTCCAGCTCCACGTGCTCGTGGCTGAAGTCAAATTGATACGCCTCGCCGGGCGCAAAATACTGCGGGATAAACGCATTCGACACCGGATGCCGGCGCCGCTCGAAAGCGCGTATCTCCCGGCGCACCGTATCCACCGTGCCCGTGTAACCTTCGATGCACAGCGCCTCATAAATCCGCTGCGCCGTGCGTCGCTCGCGACCCGGTAATTTATCTTCGGTCTCTAACCACGCCTCCAGGGTCTCCAGATATGGCCCCAGCTTCGGCCGTGGCTGAACCGCGCGCCGATACTCAAATTGCTCACCCTCCAATCGCAGCGCTTTCTTAACCGTGTTGCGCGACAAGCCCATGTCGCGCGCGATCGCGCTAATCGACTCCCCCTGCACCAGCCGCCGTCGGCGAATCTTGCCAATCGTTTCCACGCACAGCACCCCAGTTCACCCCACACGGCCGGTAAGGCCGCACAGGGTACGGGGTGGTCAATTTTGGACGCCGGTTTAACCCCGAATCTGGTCAGAATTGCACGTCGGTTCACACGCTGACCATGACGCAATAGCCATCTGGATCCCGGAGAGCAAATTCTCTAGTTCCTGTGGCGGGGTTGACGTGAGGCTCCTCGTCCAATCGGGACACAAGAGCACGAGCCCTCTGTAGTGCCGTGTCGAAGTCATCCACACGGAAAAAGAAGAGTAGCCCGTTCCCGGGTTGCGCCCTGTCCGAGTTCATCAAGGACGGATGCTGGTGCGAGCCCCATTGGTGGAGGCACAGCAACACGGTTCCATCTGAATCGCAGATCTGACCCCAGTAGTCATGACCCGGAGTCGTTTCGGGCTGCCCGAAGAGCGATTGATACCATTTGCAGCTCGACGGAACGTCTCTGACGCCGATGATTGTCCATGTGCGCTTCATAGTGCCTCACTTGCTGGTCATCAAGACGCGAACGTGCCGAATCCCTTTTCTGAACTGTCCGCTAAGCAAGCCCATTTTGCTGAACCGCATAGATCTGTTCGATGTGGCCGCCTCGGGGCCTCAAAATTAATCGTGTTGCCCATTCCGTTCGCCGGCTGCCCGAAATCCCATTTGCCATTGGCGCTGATTCCGGTCGGGCCGGCGAGCGGATCAAGGTGACCGAGGCACAATGGAATGGACCCACAGTGGACATGCGCGAGCGGTAGCTTTTAAGCGGTGAAATTAATCACGTAGTTGTACGAATTCATCTATCGATACGGCATTGGTATGGCGATACCGACAATCAGGGCGACGTAACCCAGCGCGTACCAGAAGTTATCGTCCAAGAAATAATCGAAACTAGGCCGCATTCTTGGCGACAGCCATCTCTTGAGCTGCGATGCCCAAATGAAGCAAACGATTGCGATCAAGGGCAACGCAAACAAGACACTGTAACCGAACGCCGGGAGGTCACTGTGTACGCCGCCGAAAAGTGCTGGGCGCTGCCTCACCAGCAACTTCGGCAGGATCTGTGCATGGTGGGTGACGACGTATACGTAGTCGCCCCTGATAAAGCCTGTATTTGATTCTATTGGATCAAACGGCAGCGCCGGCAAACGTGTTGGTTCGTAGATTCCATGGTAGTGCGTAGGCCAGATAGAGCCAAAAAAGCCTGAGCTTTCTCAGGATGATCCGCAGATTGTGACCAGCGGCGGCGAGGATGGCATTCATCGCATCCCCAGCGCTACCTTTGAGATAATTTCTGCCCATCAAGCCATCGTGTTTGGTGTGCCCGATGATCGGTTCGATCGCGTTTCGACGTTTCAGTGCGCGGCGCAGAGTTGGCGTGATGCCGCGCTTTTGTCCCGCGATGTACACGCGGGTGTTCTTGACGCCATGACCGCGGTAGCCGCGATCCACAAAGCATTTGTCGGGCAAAGTGCCGGTGAGCCGTCGAACTTGATGCAAGGCTTTGCCCAGCGTATGCCCATCATAGGGATTGCCAGGCAAGGCCAGTGCACCGACGATGAAGTTGCCCTTCTGCGTGGCCGTGAGGCTTACCTTGATGCCGAACTCGTATTTCTTGTGGGCCTTGCCCTTGGCGATACATTCGACTTCCGGCGCATGCAAGCTGTAGAGCTTGTGTTTATCCTCACGCTGTTGCACCAGCAGACGCGCCACCAGCGCCATCGGCTCTGCAAATAGTGATTGTACCTGCGCTGATTGAGCCGGTAACTGGCGCAGGATATCCCGGTAAACACGCCCCAAGTAGATCTTCACACGCTTCTGCTCCCGGCGTGCGCGGCGCATCTGTGAGGCTGCGGCATACCGCTGCTGCATGAACAGGGCTTGCTTACCCTTGCGCAGATAGCTCTGCCGCAGCGTAGCCCTTGAGCGCTTGGCCAAACGCACCAGCAACACTCGGGCCTTATGATACAAACGAGAGTCAGTCGGAAAGGCGATGGCTTTTTCCTGCACCGTCGTATCCACCGTCACCTGCTTGAAAGCCGCCGGCTTCACCACCTTGGCCACCACCCCCGCTGCGATCGTAAGCTTTAACAATTGCTCGCAACCGCTCGGGCCTAAGCGATCTCGAAAGCGCGTCATCTGCGATGGATTGATCGGCAATCGATGCTGGAAGAATTCCTCACCGCAGAAGTACTGCCAGTAGGGATTTTCCACCCAACTTTTGACCACGACTTCATCCGACAGCCCGAAGGTATGCTTCAAATAGTGCAAGCCCGCCATCAAGCGGATCGGCACGCCAGGCCGGCCGTTCTCCGAATACAAAGGCCCGAACTGATCGGTCAGGCCCTGCCAGTGGATTTGATCGGCCAACCGACACAGCTCATGCCGCAGGTCGATGAGGTTGGTGAGCTTCAAGCGGAACAAATCGTTCTGCGGTGTTGTTGCCGGCTCTCTCGGGCGCATCCCAAACCTCCAGATATCGCAGGCTCAACGCCATTATCCCGCAAAATCAGACACCGACAATCAACAATAATTCCCTATATTTATAGGGTCTTGAGAGATTTTCAGGGGCGACTACGTAGGGCCCAAGCAGCAACAGCCCGAGCACGCGATGAATTTTCACTCTGGCCATGCGCCCATGCCTATCAAATGGGCACCATGTGCCCAGAATGGACCCACGGGGAAATGGTGGCCAGGGAGGGAATTGAACCCCCGACACGCGGATTTTCAGTCCGCTGCTCTACCAACTGAGCTACCTGGCCTTGAAGGGCGGGTATTAAACACGCGTCAGGCGGTAAGCGTCAAGGAATCTACCAAAATCAGTGACTTAACCCGGCGAGCACGGCCATTCTGACGCCCCCGACCGCAACTTTAAAGCGTCAGTGCAGCCGCGACGAACCCGGTGTCGCTGCCTCGAGCAACCGACTTTTGAGCCAATACTCGTGGATGCCGCGCACCGCCGGCGCGATCCGCACCGACCATTCGGCATGCATGGCTGCCTCACCGGCGCGCTTCAATTCCTCCCAGCCACCCCGAGTACCAAACAGCTGAATCGGCTTGAGCAGTTCTGGCCGCTCGCGCTGCAGCGGCTTCCAGGCGCGCGCGTCCAAGCGCATGCCGCGGATGAATCCATCGCACCACTCATCCACGATCATGATGGTTCGACCTTCGACTCGATGCTCGTAGAACGTCGGTTCGAAACCCGCCGGGTCCTCGTCGAACCAGGCAACGAGATTGTTGTAGAACCCCATCACGAGCCCAGTGAATTGATTGAGTTCGTCGACGTCGCGAAATTTAGGAGTTCGGCCGCCCCAGATCCTGGGCAGCCACAACATGGGCGACAGCGTGTTCGGCCCAATCACGATCGGAGTCAAAAAGCCTTCCAGCGTCACGATATCGAAGATTGCCTTGCCGCGTCGTTGCAACCACTGATCCAGTGCGTCAAAGTCGTCTTCGGAAAACTCGCTGGGAAAGGGGGTCTCGCTCACCGCGGCACTCTAGCAATCGGCGATGAATGAAAACAGCGGACGGACGGATGATGCTGCATCGCAACGATTGAGGACATCGCCGGGTGATCGTTATCCTTGATCCCGCTCCGCCTGTTTACGCTTTGCGATTTCTTCCCGATCCACGACCACATCCTTCGGCGCCGCAATGCCGATGCGAACTTGCGTCCCGTGTACATCCAGGATGGTGACGGCGATTTCCTTGCCAATGCGGATCGTCTCGCCGATCATACGTGTCAAAATGAGCATAAACGTACGTCCCCGGCGTCCGCCGCAAGGTTCTACAGTAAGTTACGACAAAGGACCGCCCAATCTCCGTGGTTGTTGCATCAGCGGACCGACAGTTGGAGGGCGAGAATCGGGCGTCAGTGAGCAAAGCCGCTGCAAAAACGCTGTCGCGGTTGCTAGCTGCTAGACTTCAAAGCAAGACCGGACCGAAATAATATCCGATGTTTGACGCTGTGCGCCTCGAGATCATCAACACCGGCCTGCAAGCGATCGCCGGAGAGCTGGCCTGGGCATTCACGGAACTCAGATCTCTGCCAGCCAGTGCGCCCGCTGCGTTGATCGCCGAGATTCACGGAC
>Ga0209069_10001325_pt1 | contig 12448 bp, 11 predicted proteins | sample Str013_2_FD_187202 | JGI IMG/M metagenome (GOLD analysis project Ga0209069, IMG submission 187202) | Freshwater sediment microbial communities in response to fracking from Pennsylvania, USA - Straight Creek_MetaG_SC_2013 (SPAdes) (version 2) | ecosystem: Environmental > Aquatic > Freshwater >...
GGCGCACCGAGCAGGTACCGACCGTGGCCCCGGCCGGCAACTGGGCCAGGGTCAGCCCGTCCCGGGCCACCAGCGCGTCCCGGGGGTCCTCGCGCAGCGGTACTGCGGCGATCAGCAGCCCGTCCGGGGCGGCCGTGGGCAGGTCCTTGTACGAGTGCACGGCCAGGTCGACGTGCCCGGCCAGCAGCGCGTCGCGCAGCGCGGAAACGAAGACGCCGACCCCGAGGTCGGCGATCGGGGCACTGGAGGTGTCCCCGGGCGTGACGATCTCGACCAGCTCCACCTCGTACCCGGTGGCCGCCCGCAGCGCGTCGGCGACCAGAGTGGACTGGGCCAGCGCGAGCCGGCTGCCCCGGGTACCCAGCCGTACCTTCACCGGCCCCCCTTGTCGTTCGCCGCTGCGGGGCTCGCTGCGCTCACTCCTCGGGCTCACCGGCCCCCCTTGTCGTTCGCCGCTGCGGCGACGATCTCCGGCGCCGCCGCGCCCATGTGCCGCGGGTCCAGCCCGGCGACCGTGTCACCGGCGGGGTACTCAGGTCGAACAGGTCGCGCAGCAGCGCGGCGTACTGGTCCCCGCCCGGCTCGGCGGCCAGCTGGCGCACCCGTACCGTCGGCGAGTGCAGCAGCCGCTGCACCACCCGGTGCACGGTACGGCCGATCTCGGCCTGCTGCTCCGCGGTCAGGTCCGGGCAGCGCGCGGCGAGCCGGGCCAGCTCGGTACCGACCAGCTCGTCGGCCCGGGCCCGCAGCGCCGCCACGGTCGGCGCGACGTCGGTACTGCGCAGCCAGCCCAGGAACGCGTCCACCTCGGCCGCCACGATGGTGGCCACGGCGTCCCGGTCGGCGGTCAGTTCCGGGTGGCGGTGCAGCTCCGTACCGACCCGCTCGATGTCGATCAGGTCCACCCCGTCCACGGTACCCAGGGCCGGGTCCACGTCGCGGGGCAGCGCCAGGTCCACCATCGTCAGCGGCCGGCCCGGGCCGGCCGGCGGCAGGTGCGCCCCGGTGATCACGTACCCGAGCGAGGCGGTGGCGGACACCACCACGTCCACCCCGGCCAGCTCGGCGGCCAGCTCCGCGAACGGTACCGGGGTGGCCGCGTGCAGCTGGGCCAGCCGCCGCGCCCGCGCCTCGCCCCGGTTGGTGACCAGCAGTTCGCCGACGCCGGCCCGGCGCAGCGTGGCCAGCGCCAGGGACCCCATCGCGCCAGCGCCGATGACCAGCGCCCGGCGCCCGGCCAGATCGCCGGCCAGGGCCAGCGCGGCGGAGACCATCGTCTGCCCGGCCCGGTCGATGCCGGTCTCGGTGTGCGCGCGCTTGCCCACCCGCAGCGCCTGCTGGATCAGCTCGTGCAGCAGCCGCCCGGTGCTGTCCCGCGCGGCCGCCTCGGCGTACGCGGCCCGGAGCTGGCCGAGGATCTGCGCCTCGCCCACCACCATCGAGTCCAGCCCGGTGGCGACCTCGTACGCGTGCCGTACCGCGTCGCCGTCGTAGTGCACCGACAGGTACCCGGCCAGCTCGTCGGCGGTGTACCCGGCATGCTCGGCCAGGGTCGCCACCACGTCGCGCAGGCCGCCGTGGAAGGCGCTGACCCCGGTGTACAGCTCCACCCGGTTGCAGGTGGACAGCACCAGCGCCTCGCCCACGTACGGCGAGCGCAGCAGCCGGTCCAGCAGCGGCGGTACCTGCCCGGGCGTCACCGCCAGCCGCTCCAGTGCGGCGACCGGAGCGGTGCGGTGGGACACGCCGACGACCATGAGGTTCACGAGCCGACCGCCTCCACCCCGAGGCCGTGGCCGGCCACCGGCCGCGCCGGCGGCCCGAGCGGCCGGGGCAGCGCGGTCAGGGACGCCTTGCGGTGCTCGTGGAAGGAGAGGATCTGCAGCTCGACGGCGAGGTCCACCTTGCGGACGTCCACGTTCTCGGGTACGGACAGCAGGCACGGGGCGAAGTTGAGGATGCTGGTGACGCCGCAGGCGACCAGCTCGTCGGCGACCGCCTGGGCGGCGTGCGCCGGGGTGGCGATCACCGCGATGACGATCCGCTCGGCGGCGATCACCGGGGCCAGGTCGGCCACGTGCCGTACCGGCATGCCGTTGATGCGCTCGCCGACGCGGCGCTGGTCGGCGTCGAACAGGGCGGAGAACCGGAACCCGCGCGAGCCGAACCCGCCGTACCCGGCCAGCGCGTGACCCAGGTTGCCCACGCCGACCAGGGCCACCGGCCGGTGCTGGTTGAGCCCGAGCACGTGCTCGATCTTGTCGATCAGGCCGAGCACCTCGTACCCGACTCCGCGGGTCCCGTTGGAGCGCAGGTACGAGAGGTCCTTGCGCAGCTTGGCCGAGGTGACCCCGGCCGCGGTGGCCAGCGCCTCGCTGGAGGCCACGTCGTGGCCCGCCTCGGCCAGCGCGTGCAGTGCCCGGAGGTACTCCGGGAGGCGGGCGACGGTCGCTTCCGGAAGGTCTGGAAAGTCCGGACCCGCGGCGTTACCGTGCGCGCTGCGCTGCTGGCTCATGAGTCTCCGGGGCGACGGCTGACGGGAGGGCCGGACCGGCCGCACCCAGCGGGGTGCCTGGCGTGTTACCACCGACCTGGCGCTTCACAGCGTATGCGCTTGTGAACGGGCGCACAAATCGTGATCTTGACAGCGGCGCGTCGCCGTGCTGCGCCGCCCGGACCGCCACGGTACCGGTAGGGCCAGCCCCACCAGCGGAGCTACCGCGTACGGGATGGCCGCGCCGGTACCGGCGCGCCTAGCGTCTATGCCATGACGTCCGCCCCCACGGTACCGGTCCCGACGGTCCTGCCGCCCGGTCCGGGTACCCCGGTCCAGCGCCTGGTCCGCCAGACGATGCTCGACAGCGCGTACCTGGTGGTCGGGTTCCCGCTCACGCTGGCCGCCTTCATCATCACCTTCACCGTCTTCACCACCGGGGTCGGGCTGGCCGTCGCGGTCATCGGCATCCCGGTCATGGTCGGGGCGCTGTACCTGGCGCGGGTGTTCGCGGTCCTGGAGCGGCTGCGGCTGCCCGCCGTGCTGGGGCGCCCGGTCCCCCGGCCGGCGTACCGGCGTCCCCGCCCCGGGGCCGGCTTCTGGCGCCGGATGGCCGTACCGATGATCGACGGGCAGGTCTGGCTCGACCTGCTGCACGCCACCGTGGCCTGGCTGCTGTCCACGGTCGGCTTCTGCTTCGTGGTCACCTGGTGGTCCGGCGCGCTGGGCGGCCTCACCTCGGTGCTGTGGGACTGGGCCATCCCGTACGGCCCGGACAGCCACGGCCTGGCGTACCTGCTCGGGCTGCCCGACACGGCCGCCGTCCGGATCGGGCTGAACACGCTGGCCGGGGTGGTCTTCCTGATCACGCTGCCGCTGGTGGTACGGGTCTTCGCGCTGGCCCAGGCGTACCTCGGGTACGGGCTGCTGTGCGGCCTGGCCCAGGTACAGCACCAGATCACCGGACTGGAGCAGCGCCGCGACTCGGCCGTGTCGGCCGAGGCCACCGCGCTGCGCCGGCTGGAGCGCGACATCCACGACGGGCCGCAGCAGCGGCTGGTACGCCTGGCGATGGACATCAGCCGGGCCCGGGAACAGCTCGACGCCAACCCGGACGCGGCCCGCTCCACCCTCGGCGAGGCGCTGGACCAGACCCGGGCCACCCTGGACGAGCTGCGCGCGCTGTCGCGGGGCATCGCCCCGCCGATCCTCACCGACCGGGGCCTGCCCAGCGCGCTGGCGGCGCTGGCCAGCCGGTGCACGGTACCGGTGACCCTGGTCGTGGACGAGCACCTGGGCCGGCTCCCGGCGCTGGTGGAGAGCACCACGTACTTCCTGGTCGCCGAGTCGCTGACCAACGTGGCCAAGCACAGCGGCGCGACACAGTGCGGGGTCGGGGTGCGCCAGGATGGACCGGTGCTGCAGATCGAGATCAGCGACGACGGCCGGGGCGGTGCGCACCCGGTGACCGGGCACGGCATCGCCGGGCTGCACGACCGGGTACGGGCGGCCGGCGGGGTGCTGCGCATCACCAGCCCGACCGGCGGCCCGACCTGGGTGGAGGCGGAGCTGCCGTGCGGATAGTCATCGCGGAGGACTCGCTGCTGCTGCGCGAGGGCCTGATCCGGCTGCTGGAGGAGCACGGGCACCAGGTGGTCGCCGCCGTCGGGGACGGGCCGGGCCTGGTCGCCGCCGTGGTCGAGCACCGGCCCGATGTGTCCATTGTGGACGTCCGGATGCCGCCGTCGCACACCGACGAGGGGCTGCGGGCGGCGGTACAGGCGCGCCGGCTGGTGCCGCGCACGCCGGTACTGGTGCTGTCCCAGTACGTGGAGGTCTCGTACGCCGACGACCTGCTGGCCGACCGGGCCGGCGCGGTCGGGTACCTGCTCAAGGACCGGGTGGCCGAGATCGCCGAGTTCCTCGACGCGCTGGCCCGGGTCGCCGCCGGGCGTACCGTGCTGGACCCGGATGTGGTCGCGCAGCTCGTGATCCGGCGCGGCCCGGACCCGCTGGCCGGGCTGACCCCGCGCGAGCGGGAGGTGCTGGGGCTGATGGCGCAGGGGCGCTCCAACACCGCGATCGCCCGGGACATCGTGGTCACCGAGGGCGCGGTGGAGAAGCACATCCGCAGCATCTTCCTCAAGCTGGACCTGCCGCCGGACACCGAGGCGCACCGGCGGGTCATGGCGGTGCTGGCCTACCTGCGCGGCTGATCCACCGGCCGGCCGTACCGGTCCGGCTGCACCGGCACGGCCGGGCCGAACCGGGTCGCCAGGTGTACCGCGTCCAGCAGGCTGGCCGCGACCGGGAACCCGGTGGCGGCCAGCACATCCGGGTCGGTGAACCCGCCGGTGTACAGCACCACCCGGGCACCGACCGCGCGGGCGGCGTCCGCGTCGTCCACCGAGTCCCCGATGAGCACCGTGTCCGGGCCGCCCAGCCCCATCGCGGTCAGGTGCTCGGCCAGGTGCGGCGCCTTGTGCTGGTGTACCTCGTCGCGGTCCACCCGCAGCCCGTCGACCCGCAGGAACCGTTCGGCGAGCCCGTACCGGGACACCGTCGGTACCAGCGCGTCGTGGATCCACATCGACAGCAGCGACTGGGTACCGGGCCAGGCGGCCAGCGCCGCCGGGGCGTCCCCGGCCAGCCGGGCCCCGGGCAGCAGACCCAGGTACGCGTCGTGGAACACGTCGTTGATCCGGGTGAACTCGGCGTCGTCCAGGCGCCGCCCGAGTACCCAGGCGTAGTAGTCGGCCACCGGGCGGCGGAAGTCCCGCCGGTGGTCCTCGGCCGTGATCGGCCCGGCGCCGAAGGCCGCCAGCGAGGCGTTGGTCGCCGCCACGACGAGGTGCAGGTCGTCGAGCAGCGTGCCGTTCCAGTCCCAGACCAGGTGCACCCGACGACTCTACCGGGAACCCTCCCGAGGCGTCCGCCGTCGCTGGCGCTGACCCGCTGGCCGGGGCACGTACGGGCCGACGGATGCCGGCCAGGTCGACGGCTCGCCGACGTGCCGGACGTCGTGGGCGCGCATAGCCTGCCAGTGCTCGCGGTCCCGGCACGGGTGGGTCCGCCCGCAGCGGCACAGCCCCACCCTGTCCGGCGCATGCCTGATCAGCACGGAATCCGCGTAGTTCACCTGGGCACGGGCGTACTCCCGGAAGGCGTACGAACTGTAGGTCGTGATGACCGACCGCCGCCCGACGGGCCGGTAGTGCCGCGGCCCGGCAGCCGGATCCGGCGGAGGGTCCAACCGGACGAGCGCACGTACCGCCCGGGCCAACCTGTCATCGATCGCCATCACTCCGCCAAGCCTCGACAGGAACCGAATGGGCCTTGGCAGCCAGCATCGCCGTGGACACCGCACGCGTCACGGTTGCGCGGGTTGCCGCAACGCTCGTTGCCGCAACCCGACCGGTACGGGAACGGGCCGCCGCGGCTACCGTCGTGACATGAGCCGTATCGTGCAGGTGTCGACCACCACCGACAGCCAGGACAGCGCCGCAGCGCTGGCACGGTCGGCGGTACAGGGCCGGTTGGCGGCCGGGCGCAGATCATCGGTCCCATCACCACGATGTTCTGGCACGCGAACGAGTTCGGGACCGGCGAGGAGTGGCAGGTGGTACTCAAGACCTCAGCCGAGCGCTACCCCGATCTGGAGGCTCACCTGCTGGCACAGCACCCGTGGCGCAACCCGGACATCAGCATGGTCCGGATCGAAGCCGGCACGCGGGCGTACATCGACTGGGTGGACCGTACGGTCGGCACGGCCGGCTCGCCGTAGTCACTGGCCGGCCAGGTCGATCAGATCTGCCACCTCAGCAACGTGGCGGTGCGGCTGAAATCTGGGCACCAGTTCATCGATCCGCTCCCTGGGCCGCACCGAGCCGATCCCGCGCGCCAGTACCAGCACGCGCCGAGCCACCACGGCCGCCTGCTCGATCTCGTTCGCGTCGAGGTACGCCTCGGCCAACCAGGTGCTGTACAGCGCCTTGTCGCGGGCATGGCACCCGTCGTATGCCGCCAGCGCCCGTTCCAGCACCGGCACGGCCCGCAGCGGACGGCGCAGTTCGGTCCAGCACCGGCCGGTCATGATCTGAACTTCGGTCGGGTCCACCCAGCCTGCCCAATCCGGATCTGGACGGATCGGGGGCTCCGCAAGCGCGGCCTCGGCATTTGCGAGTGCACGTTCGGCCGGTACGGGTTGACCGGCGCGGGCATGTGCCCAGGCACAGCGCTCGTACATCAACGCCCGCACCGCCCGCGGCGAGTCCCCGCCGACCGCCGTACAGGAGCGGACAGCCGCATCGATTCCCGGCCGCCCGGCACTGACCAACTGGTACGCCAGGTACGCGTATGCGTTGCCGGCCAACGCCTGTTCGCTGGCCTGCTCAGCCGCCGCGAGACTCAGTCGGCGCGCCACCGGTTTACCGGCTTCCCCGCTGCCGTGCCGTACCGTCGGAGCCTGGTTCGTGGGTGCTGGCCCGAAACCTGGTGCCGGCAGGGCCGTCACCCCGACGGGACAGTCGGTCCCCTCGATGGTCACCCCCAGGACCGCCTCGTAGTCGCGGATCAGTGCAGGGCTCACCGCGCGGTTGTCGATGCCACGCTCAACTCGGCTCAGATGTCCCTTGTCGCGGCCGATCCGCCGGGCAAGAGCGCCGATGCCGACACGCTGAGCCAGCCGGGCGGTACGGAGGTCCCAACCCGTGACCATGCGGTCCCCTGACGTCAGGCGGCGTGCTCACGCGAACAACACCGGCGGACATCGTGACGATACCCGGCAGCCGTCGCCGCAGACCGCCCCGTGTCGTGCCGACAGATCACGGCCCAGGCTGGCGGGCCAGGTCGCGGCGCAGCCGCTCCGGCTCCACCCGCCAGTACCCGTGCTCGCGGCCGTCGAGCAGGATCACCGGGACCCGGTCGCCGTACTCGCGTTCCAGCTCGATGTCGGTACCGATGTCCACCTCGGCCCACGGCTCGCCGAGGCCGGCCAGCGCCGCCTTGGCCACGTCGCACAGGTGGCAGTTGGACCGGGTCATCAGGGTGATCCGCGGTTGGTGGTCAGTCACGGGTACCGCCCGACTCCGTACCGCCGGCGCGCAGTGCGGCCTTGCGGACCTTCCCGATGGCCGAGTGCGGCAGCGCCGCGACGAACTCCACCGCGCCGGGGCACTTGAACCGGGCCAGGTTCCGCTCGCAGTACGCCAGCAGCTCCCCCTCGCCGATCGGCTCCCGGGTCACCACGAACGCCTTGACCGCCTGCCCGGTGTACGGGTGCGGTACCCCGAGCACGGCCGCCTCGACCACCACCGGGTGCGCGGTGAGCACCTGCTCGACCTCGTACGGGTACACGTTGAAGCCGCTGACCAGGATCAGTTCGCGCAGCCGGTCGACCAGGAACAGGTCGCCGTCGGCGTCGGCGTACGCGACGTCGCCGGTGGCCCACCAGCCGTCCGGGTCGGGCCCCTCCCGGCCGTCCGGCCAGTACCCGCTGAACAGGTTGTCGCCGCGGGCGACGATCTCGCCCGGGTCGGTACCGGGGGAGCCGCCCGCGTGGTCGTCGTCCTCGTCCTCGTCTACGTCGATCTCCTCGCCACCGGCGCCGACGAGTTTGAGCGACACCCCGGGTACCGGCCGGCCGATCGAGCCGGACTTCGGTACCGGCGAGGCGAGCCCGGAGGTGAGCACCGGCGCGGTCTCGGTCAGCCCGTACCCCTCCACCACCGGGTGCCGGGTGACCTCCAGGAACCGGCGCGAGGCGGCCTGGTCCAGCGGGGCGGCGCCGCACACGGCCAGCCGTACCGAGGCGAACTCCTCGGCCAGTTCGGGCAGCAGGGACCAGGCCACGTACATCGGCGGTACCCCGACCACGGTGCTGACCTCGTGTACCGCGATCAGGCGCAGGGTCTCGGCCGGTTCGAACCGCTCGACCAGCACGCCGGTGGCGCCGTGGTAGGCCACCGCGCCGAGCGCCGAGTTGAGCCCGAACACGTGGAACAGCGGCAACGCCAGCAGTACCACGTCGTCGGAGCGGACCGGCGGCGGCTGGATCCGGGCGAGCTGCTCGTGGTTGGCCAGCAGGGCCCGGTGCGACAGCATGGCACCCTTGGGGTGGCCCTCGGTACCGCTGGTGTACACCAGCACCGCGACGTCCTCGCCGCCGGTGGCCGGTACCACCGGGTCGCCGGCCGCCCCGGTACGGGCCAGCTCGGCCAGCGGTACGGCGCCGGCCGGTACCGTCGCGCCCACCGCGTACCGGTGTGCCGGCGCGGCGCCGGAGCGCTGTGCCGCGGCCAGCCCGTCCGGGCCGGCGATCAGCACCGCCGCCTGCGCGTCGCCGAGCACGTGGCCGAGTTCGCGGGCGGTGTACCCCGGGTTGACCGGTACCGCGATCAGCCCGGCCCGCAGTACCGCGAAGTACGCCTGGGCGAACTCCGGCACGTTCGGCAGCACGATGGCGACCCGGGCCGGGTGCCCCTGGGACGGGGCCAGGTCCAGCGCGGCCAGCCCGCGCGCCAGCGCGTCGACCCGCTGGTCCAGTTCGGCCCAGCTGAGCCGCTGGTCCTGCCAGATCAGCGCGGTGTGCCCGGGCCGCCCGGTGGCGGCACGGGCGACGAGGTCGGCCAAGTTCCGTACGTCCTGCACGGAGGCTGAGTGTGGCACACCGCGGCGCCGGGTGGTACGTCGTGCGTCGTGCGCGGGTCGCGCCGGCACCTCGCGGGGGGTACCCGCCCGGGTGGGTGACAACGGGTCGGACGAGCCAATACGGGTCGAACGTGTCGGGGTGCATGGCCGGGCGTACAGGCCACACACACTGTGCGATACCGCCCACGGGATGTCGGAAATACTTCGCCTCTGTGTAACCGGAACCACACCTTGTGGCAGTCCGGACGCTGGCGCTCCGCTCGGGTCTCGATCGGTGTGCATCGACATCTGTCACTGTGAGGAGGCCGCAGTGCCCGCTGATGTACCGCTGTACCCGTGTGGCGGCCGAGGGCACCCGGATGGCCGTACCGCCGCCGTACCGCTGGATGGCGGCCGGCCGCGGCGCATCACGGAGCGTGACCGGTGACCGCGTTCGAACTGACCGGGGCCGGACAGTGGGTCTGCCCCCGGGTCTCCCCCGAGGTACTCGCCGCCGGTGAGGCTCTGGCCAGGCGGGTCACCGGACTGCGTCGCGCGCTCGCGCCTACAGAACTCAACGAGGGTGTCGAGGTACCGATGCGCCGCGAGGGTGGGACGGTGGCCCGTACCCGCCGCCCGCACAGCAACGAGGGGCCGGCCCGCAGCCTGCCGGCCATCCCCAAGCCGTCACCCGGCCGGGTCGGCGCGCCGACCCGGCCGGGCATCCCGACCCAGCACCCCGACGGCGGCGTCCGGGCCGCCGAGGGCGGCGGGCCGGACGCGGCGACCACGGTCATCCTGCCGCCGCCGCCCGCGGCGGACGTGACCCAGATCCTGCCGCCGCCGCACATCCCGGAGCGCCGCCGCGGTGAGCCCGACGGCGGGTACCCGAACCGGCCCGACCCGACCGACGCCGCGGCCGAGGTCTTCGCGCTGGTCGAGCGCGCCCAGGCGGGCGAGTCCGCGGCGTTCGGGCTGATCTACGACCGGTACGTCGACATGGTCTTCCGGTTCATCTACTTCCGGGTCGGCAACCGGCAACTGGCCGAGGACCTCACCTCGGACACGTTCCTGCGCGCGCTCAAGCGCATCGGCAGCTTCACCTGGCAGGGCCGCGACCTGGGCGCCTGGCTGGTGACGATCGCGCGCAACCTGGTCGCGGACCACTTCAAGTCCGGCCGGTACCGGCTGGAGGTCACCACCGGCGACGTGCTCGACGCCGACCGCGAGGACCGGGGGCCGGAGGGCAGCCCCGAGGCGGCCGTGGTGGACCACATCACCAACGTGGCCCTGCTGCGCGCGGTCAAGCAGCTCAACCCGGAGCAGCAGGAGTGCATCGTGCTGCGGTTCCTGCAGGGCTTCTCGGTGGCCGAGACGGCCCGCGCGATGGGCAAGAACGAGGGTGCGATCAAGGCCCTGCAGTACCGGGCGGTACGCGCCCTCGCCCGGCTGCTGCCGGAGGGCTTCGCGCCCTGATCCCGCCCCCCTCGTACCCGCGCCGGACGGCCGGCCAGCCCCGCTGGCCGGCCGTCCGCGTGAGCGCAGCGGGGCGCGGTGTCGCCTGGACCGAGAGGCGCCAGCGACGAGGGAAGGCGGCACCTGGAGCGCCCCGCGCAGCGAACCAGGAGTTGCGTGAGCGCGAGGAGCGCAGCGCAGCGGAGCCCCGCAGCGCGAACATGAAGCCAGCATCGTGAGCGCGAGGAGCGCAGCGCAGCGGAGCCCCGCAGCGCGAACAGAAGCCGGCATCGTGAGCGCGAGGAGCGCAGCGCAGCGGAGCCCCGCAGCGCGAACAGTAAGGCCAGCATCGTGAGCGCACCGCGCCACGCCGCGCCGACCGGTCGGTACCACCCGGCGTACAGGTGAGGTCGCCAGACGTGAACAACCGGTCAGATGGCCATAACCCCGACTGGTGATCGTCCGTTAGGTGGAGTACGGCCAACCTGACCGGCGGCAACGGGCTCCGGCAGGATGGCGGCACGGGGGACTCGACCGACTGGGGAGGTGCGCAGGTGGATCTGTCGTTTGTGCGCCGTCGCCGGGACGAGCGCTTCGCGCAACTCCTCGACGGTGTGGCCGGTACCGGCGGCCGACCTGGTACCGACCCGGACGAGGACCTGACCGGGTACGCCGGCCTGGTGACCGAACTGCGCCGGGTGGGTGACTTCGCCCCCGCCCCGCAGCCGGAGTTCCGGGCCGGGCTGCGGGCCGCGCTGGTGGCCACCGCCACCCGCGAGGGCATCGGCGCCACCGCCGACCCGCGGTCGGTACCCGGGCCGGGCGGTACCGGCCGGCGCGGGCGGCGTACCCGCGGCGCGATCATCGCCGGCCTCGCCGCCGGTACCCTCGCCCTGTCCGGCATCTCCGCGGCCAGCGGCGGCGCGATGCCCGGCGACGCGCTGTACGGGGTGAAGCGCTCCAACGAGGACGTCCGGCTGCACCTGGCCGGCTCGGACACCTCCCGCGGCCAGTTGAAGCTCGAGTTCGCCAAGAACCGGATGGCCGAGGCGGTGGCACAGGCCCGCGGGCCACAGCCCGGCGACGGGCTGGCCCCGCTGCTGGACGCGATGGACACCGACGTGACCGAGGGGGTACGGCTGCTGACCTCGGCCGCCGCCGACCAGCGCGACCCGGCCCCGCTGGACCTGGTGGACGCCTTCCTGGCCACCCAGCGCCCGGGCCTGCTGGCCATGCGGGACACCGCGACCGGACCGGTACGCGGCCGGGCGGACGTGTCGGTGGCGCTGCTGGACGAGATCCGCGCCCGTACCGCCGGCCTGCGCGCCACGCTGACCTGCGGCGCGGCCGCGGCACCGGCGGACGCGCTGGGCCCCCGCCCGGGTACCTGCGCCGCCGGCGGCTGACCCGGCGGCGCGCCGACCGCTACCCTCGGCATTACCGGCCCGCGCGTCGCGCGGCCCGGGCCGGCCGGTGCAGGACGAGGAGGTGCGGGTCTCGTGGCGTGGAAGTTCGAGGAGCACGCCGGGTACGCCGCAGCCGAACTCGAGGCCGCGCTGGCCATCCCGGCCGACCCGGCCGCCGCGGCGTTCTTCGACGTCGACAACACCATGATCCACGGGGCGTCGATCTACTGGTTCGCCCGGGGACTGGTGTCCCGCCGGTACATGACCAGCCGTGACATGATCCGGTTCGCCTGGAGCCAGCTCAAGTTCCGGGTGCTGGCGACCGAGCAGTCCGGGGACGTCGCCGACGCGAAGGCCGCCGCGCTGGCGTTCGTCAAGGGCTGGCGGGTCGAGGAGCTGACCCGGCTGGCCGAGGAGATCTTCGACGAGCTGCTGGCCGAGCGGATCTGGTCCGGTACCCACGCGC
>Ga0209069_10001326_pt1 | contig 12444 bp, 16 predicted proteins | sample Str013_2_FD_187202 | JGI IMG/M metagenome (GOLD analysis project Ga0209069, IMG submission 187202) | Freshwater sediment microbial communities in response to fracking from Pennsylvania, USA - Straight Creek_MetaG_SC_2013 (SPAdes) (version 2) | ecosystem: Environmental > Aquatic > Freshwater >...
CCTTTCTCGTCAGCGAAGCCGCGATGGAGCAGCGCATCACCCGGGCGAAAGCCCGCGTCGCGGATGCCGACGTGCCGTTCGAGACCCCCGGCGCGGTCGAGCGCGCCGAACGGCTCTCGGCGGTTGCCGCGATGATCTACCTGATTTTCAACGAGGGCTATTCGGCCGGTGGCGACACCGCTGAAATCCGCGGGCCCCTGTGCGAGGAAGCCATTCGCCTGGCGCGGCTGTTGCTGCGGCTGTTCCAGAGCGAGCCCGAGATCATGGGGTTGACCGCGCTGCTGTTGTTGCAGCATGCGCGCGCGCCGGCGCGCTTTGACGCCGAAGGCGCACTGGTGCTGCTCGACGACCAGGATCGCTGCCTGTGGAATCGGTCGCTGATCGCGGAAGGGTTGGCGCTGATCGACAAGGCGATGCGGCATCGCCGCAGCGGCCCCTATCAGATCCAGGCGGCGATCGCGGCGTTGCATGCGCGTGCGGCCAGGCCGGAAGAAACCGACTGGACCCAGATCGATCTGCTCTACGGCGCGCTCGAGATCGTGCAGCCGTCGCCGGTGGTGACGCTCAACCGCGCGGTTGCGGTGTCCAAGGTACGCGGTCCGGAAGCAGCACTGGAAATGATCGAGCCGCTTGCGTCACGGCTATCGAATTATTTCCATTACTTCGGCGTCCGCGGCGCCTTCCTGATGCAGCTCGGCCGCAATGATGACGCCCGCGTCGCGTTCGATCACGCGATCGCGCTCGCCAACACGTCGGCCGAAGCCGCCCACATCCGCATGCATCTCGATCGCCTGCTGCGCGACAGTGTGCCGCGCAACGCGAAAGCAGGGAAGTAGCGGCGCACGACTACTCTGTCGCGCAGCATGACTGCGCGAAAGCATTTGCCATTGCGTCGACCGTCAACGCCGTGACGTCACCTCTGATCGGCGACACTTTTGAGTACGAGATCGGTCAACCTGACCACAAGCGCGCGCAACCGGGCATTTTCTTCCAGCAGCGACGTCACACCTTCGGAATGATCATCGTCGCCATCATCATCGCCACGAAGCGGCGATTCGTCGAAATATTGCTGCTCATCAGGAAATTCTTGTTTGCTATCCGGCGGATATGCGGGTCTCATAATTACTCCCCTTTACTAGTTCGCCGAACGTACCCCTCGTTCTGTCAGCGAGAGTGGATTGAGTCGGGGGCAAATTTGCGACCGAAATTAGAACACGACGGCCACAACTTTTTCATGCGCGGCCGAGCCCGCGGACTTCCCAACGCGAATCGCAGAGAGAACCTGATCTGCTGTCGAATGACGCACTGCTCCCATTCGTCTTGAAATCATGCCTCACCATTCCAGCCAGGGAGACGTGCGATGAACACGCAGGGTTGCAAGACGATCGGTGCGCCTATGCCGGCGGTTGTGGAGAAGGCACCGGTTTCAACATCGGCGCACTGGCTCGGCCGGATTCTCGGCGGTCTGGTCATTTTGTTTCTGCTGCTCGACGGCGCCATCAGGCTGGTGCCCTGGCCGATTGTCACGGAAACGCTGGACCGGATCGGCCATGGATCGAGCGAAACGCTGGCGCGCACCCTGGGTGTCGTCACTGTCGCCTGCACCGCTCTCTACGCGATTCCGCCCACCTCGATCCTTGGGGCGATCCTCTTGACCGGCTATCTCGGCGGCGCGGTGGCCTCGCATCTGCGGATCGGCAGTCCGCTGTTCACCCATACGCTGTTCGGGTTCTGTCTCAGCCCGGTGGTGCGGGGCGGAGTCTGGTTGCGCGACCGCAAGTTAGAGGCGTTGATGCCGTGGCGGCGCTGATTGAAATATTTCGAGCCGCTGTCGGATCGGGCCTGCGCCGTTCGTCCTCGGATAAAATCGCTGAATTGCCATAGCGGAGCCAGTCATGTTTCAGATCATTGCCATCGTCGCCGTCGTGCTCGCCATCGCGATTGCGGTCGTGTTGGTCCTTGCCGCGACCAAGCCGGACAGGTTCAGCGTGCAGCGCGCCACCATGGTGAAGGCGCCGCCGGAAACGATTTTCCCGCTGATCAACGATTTCCATCTGTGGGGAAGCTGGTCACCTTACGAACGCAAGGACCCCGCGATGAAGCGCATCTATAGCGGGGCCGCAAGCGGCAGGGGCGCAGTCTATGCATGGGACGGCAACAAGAATGTCGGCTCCGGACGCATGGAAATTCTCGACGCGTCGACGCCGTCGAAAATCGTGATCAAGCTCGATTTCTTCACGCCGTTCGAAGGCCACAACACCGCTGAGTTCACAATGCTGCCGCAGGGCGGTGCCACCAGTCTGACATGGTTGATGCATGGACCGGCGCCGTTCATGTCCAGGCTGATGCAGGTGTTCATGAACATCGACAACATGGTCGGCAAGGATTTTGAAGTCGGTCTCGCCAATTTGAAAAAGCTCACCGAGAAATAGCAAAACCTTCGACGAAGACAACCAAGGAGCATGCCATGCACGTCAATCCCTATCTGTTCTACAACGGAAATTGCGAAGCGGCGTTCAGATATTACGAAAAGGTACTCGGCGCCAAGATCGAGATGATGTTGAGAAATGAAGAGGCCCCCGAGTCGATGCCGTCGCCGCCGGATCGAAAGAAAAAGATCATGCACGGCAGGATTTCGATCGATGGAGAAGTGCTGATGGCCTCCGATGCACCTCCTGACCATTTCCACAAGCCGCAGGGATTTGCCGTTTCGCTGACGGTCGCCGATCCGGCCGATGCCGAGCGCAAGTTCAAGGCGCTGTCGGAAGGCGGCAATGTCAACATGCCCTTCGGCAAGACCTTCTTCTCCAGGGGCTTCGGCATGTGCGTCGATCAGTTCGGCATTCCCTGGATGGTGAACTGCCCGCCGGAGGAATGACTACCGGCAGCTCGGATAGATCGCGGCGAGTTCGCGCCCGCGCAGCAACAGCAGGCGCGAACTCAATCCACCGCGGCGGAGGATCCAGCCGCGTACCGCTTCCGGATAGGCCTGCAACACGAGGTTGGACGCCTCCGGCTCGGCATGCGTCCGGCCCCGGCGGTCGACCGAACGGGCGGCGTGAAAGCCGAGGATAGCGCGGCGGGTCACACAGATGCGGTCGCTCGGAACCACGTCCAGCACCAGCGTGCAGGCCGACAGGCACGGCCCGTCGATCACCACACGTTCGCCCGATTCGCGCACCCGATCGAACAGCGTGAGGAACGGGCCGACTTCACCGCCCGGGCTGGCAAGGATGCGGACTTCGGCGCGCACCGGCGGCAAAGCCAGGGCGCACAACGCCGCGGCAACAATCATTGCCTTCAAGACCGACGTTTTCATGAGCGGCTCCTCAGCGCGTGTGCCGCAAAAGTGGGAACCGGTTTTGCGATAGGATCCGCGCAGGTTAATTGGCTCAAGCAGCAGTTGAAGTAGTGCCCGGCAGGTCGCCCGGCAAGGTTTTGTGATCAGTCTGCGCCCGAGACGCCGGCTTCGGCGAAAGTGGCCATGCCGGCATGACAGACGAGCGCCGCGCGCAGCAACAGGATGGCGACGCCGGCGCCGGAGGCTTCGCCGAGCCGCATGTTGAGGTCGAGCAGCGGGTCGAGGCCGAGTTCCGCGAGCAAGGCGCGATGACCGGATTCCGCGGAAACATGCCCCGCGCGGCAGTGATCGAGGATGCCGGCATTGAGGCGCGCCAGCGGAACAATCGCCGCGGTCGCCACAAACCCGTCGAGCAGCACGGGAACTCGATAACGCCGCGCCGCCAGGATCGCGCCGGCGATGGCGGCGAGTTCGCGCCCGCCCAGTGCTGCCGCCACGGCAAGCGGATCGCCCAATATCGCCCGATGAAAATCGAGCGCCGTCTCGATCGCCGCGCGCTTGCGCGCCAGTCCCGCGTCATCGACGCCGGTGCCGCGGCCGGCCCAGCGCGCAGCGCCGCCGCCGAGCAGCGCAGTGCATAGCGTCGCCGCCGTCGTGGTGTTGGCGATGCCCATCTCGCCGACCGCAAGCAGGTCGCTATCCGTCGGCACGGCCCGATAGCCGACATCGACAGCGTTGAGGAACTCATCGGCGTCCATTGCGGGTGCGACCGTGAAATCACGCGTCGGGCGGTTGAGTTCGATCGGCACCACCATCAGCCCGGCGCCGGCGAGCTTTGCGATCTGGTTGATGGCCGCGCCGCCGCCGGCGAAATTCGCGACCATCTGTTCGGTGACCGCTTGCGGGTAAGCCGAGACGCCGCGCGCGGCCACGCCGTGGTTGCCGGCAAAGACCGCGATCGTGACGCGATCGAGGCGCGGAATGTCGCGGCGCCGCCAGCGCGCCAGCCAGATCGCCAGTTCTTCGAGACGGCCGAGACTTCCCGACGGCTTTGTCAGCGCCTGCTGCCGCTGCGTGGCGGCCTCGGCCGCGCTGGCGTCGCCATCGGGCAGGTCGCGACAGAAGCTGCGGATATCGTCTAGACTGTCGAACTGCATGCGATTCCCTTCCAGCGCGTGGCGAGCCCACTGATTCTCTTCGGATTCCCTACCATGAATGACTGGCTCGACGATCTCAGAACCGCGATCGCCTTTCTCACGCGCCTGCCGATGCCGCATCTGGCGGGACTGATGCCGCAAAATTTCGCCCGTGCACAACGGTTGTTTCCTGTGGTAGGGGCGGCGATCGGCGGCGCGGTCGGCCTCGTCTGTCTCGCCCTGCGCGCAATCGGCCTGCCCGATCTCGCCGCGGCGGCGCTGGCGCTCGGCGCGAGCGCGCTGCTGACCGGTGCCCTGCACGAGGATGGCCTTGCCGATGTCGCCGACGGTTTTGGCGGCGGCCGCGACACCGTTGCGAAGCTCGAGATCATGCGCGACAGCCGGCTCGGCACCTATGGCGCGCTGATACTGCTGGTGAGTTTCGTCACGAAGGTTTCGGCGCTGGCCACGCTTCCGGATGGGTTCGTGGTGCAGGGCCTGATCGCCGCGCACGCGTTGGCACGCGGGGTGTTGCCGTTCATGGCGATGAACCTGCCTTACGCGCGCAAGGATGGGCTGGCCGCCAACGCGGGTCGGCCGGATTTCGCCGCGGCGGCAACCGCGGGCGGGCTAGCGCTCGTCATTGCTCTCGTCGTGCTGCCCTGGCGCGCGGCGTCCGGCGCGGCGCTGGTGGCGGCCGGCTGCGCGGCCGGCATGGGGTGGCTGGCCCGGCGCCAGATCGGAGGCCAGACCGGCGACGTGCTCGGCGGCGCCGAACAGCTCGGCGAGACCGCGATCCTGCTGCTGCTCGCAGCCATGCTGGCTTGATTCCGGATGAGCGCCGAGACACACCTCTGGCTGATCCGTCACGCCCCGGTCGACCGTCCGCGCGGCGTCATCCACGGTCCGGACGCGCCCGCCGATGTCAGCGATGCCGCTGCCTTTGCCGCGCTCAGAGCAAAATTGCCGGCGACCGCGTTTGCGGTTTGCAGCCCGGCGCGGCGGACCTTTGAAACCGCGCTCACGCTCGGGCTCGATCCGGTCAAGCAGGTGTTATTTCGCGAACAGGATTTCGGCGACTGGACCGGACGGCGGCACGACGACCTGGTCGCCGAGCCCGGCGATGCCTATCGGGAGTTCTGGAAGTCGCCGGCGAGCAATGCGCCGCCGGGTGGGGAAAGCTTTGTCGATCAGGTCGGCCGCACGATCGATGGCTTCGCATCGCTGCCGGCGGGCGATGTCGTCCTGGTCGTGCATTCCGGCACGATCCGCGCGGCGCTGGCCATAGTACTTGATCTGGCACCCGACGCCGCGCTGCGTTTTGTCATCGATCCGTTGTCGCTGACGCGGATCGACAGGCTGGAAGACGGCTGGCGCGTGGTCGCGGTCAACCGGCGGTGATAGGCACGCGGGCCTCGCGGCGCGGTCACGATCGTCAGCGTGCATCAACGGCGCGCTCGATCGCCCTGCCCGCATACGGCCGTAGAGCGGTCAAGCCGTCTTGTTCTTGATGGCGCCGACGATCGCTGTGAGAACCGCACCCGCAACACCGCCGCCCGCCACCTGACCGATGATGCTGCCAATATCCGGCGTCGAGGCGGTATTGGCGAGCAGGGGCACCAGCATGCCGAGGATCTGTCCGCCGACGCCGCCGCCGACTGCACCCGCGATTGTATTTCCGATGGTACCGAGATCGATGTTCTTGGCGGCCCCCGCGGCAACGTTTCCGCCGACAGCGCCGCTGATGATCTGGATAATCAAGTTAATGAGTAATCCCGACATAGTCCTACACTCCCGTGATCCGGTGTTCAGTCCAGGCGTCATGCACGGCGCCGGACGATCGCCGCGCAACGCAACCTAAGCGTTTGGATCGAAAAGGTCACGCTGCGAAAGCGAAGGGTTCGGACGAAAATGTAGAGATCGCTCGTGAGGGAAAAGAAGCGCTAGCCGTTGCGCCGCTGGCCGCGCAGCGTCGGCAGGCCGATGCCGGCGGCATCGAAGCCGCCGTCGACGGCGAGGATCTGGCCGGTGATGTAGCTCGAGCGGTCGCTGCACAGGAAGTATACGGCTTCCGCCAGTTCCTCTTCGAGGCCGTAACGGTTCAGCGGAATGGCGTCGTGATAGTCGGCGCGGATTTCGGGCGTATGGACGGCCTTCGCCATCGCGGTCTCGACCGGGCCGGGCGCGACGCCGTTGACGCGGATGCCGAGCGAGGCCAACTCGACCGCGAGCTGTTTTGTCAAATGCGCGAGCCCGGCCTTGCTGGTGCCGTAGGCCGAGCGCAGGGTCGAGGCGCGCACCGCGGAGATGGAAGTGATATTGACGATGGCGCCGCCGCCCTGTTCGCGCATCAGCGGCACGGCCGCCTTGGTGCAGAGGAACGGCCCGGTGAGATTGACTTCCAGCACCCGGCGCCAGTCCTCGTTGGAAGTTTCGAGCAGCGGCGCGAATACCGCGATCCCGGCGTTGTTGACGAGCGCGTCGAGCCGGCCAAAACGCCGCTCGATTTCGGCGAACGCGCTCTTAACCGCGCTCGTCTCGGAGACGTCGCAATGCAGCCCCAGCGTATGACCGGCCGCGTTCAGCGCCTCCACGCTCTTCCACAGCAGTTCGCCCTCGATATCGAGCAGCGCCACGCGCCAGCCCTCGGCAAGAAACTTCTTCGCTACCGCGAGTCCGATGCCGCGCGCGGCGCCGGTCACCAGCGCGACTTTTTGCGGGGCAGGGGTCACGGGGCGGTCCGTTCGCGATCGATAAACGCGTTGTTCTCATGGGACATCACTTCTCTCCCTTCCCACCAACCCCTCATACGCCGTCTGCAGCCGCTCGCCTACTGACGGTTCGGATTTTCGCCGCCGCTTGCGCCCTGGCGCAATGCCTTCGAAATTATTCCGCTGTCCCTGTCGGTGCCACAAGATCCTGTTCGTCTTGTTGATGAGCGCCGGTTCACAACCGGCCCAGCAGGTTGAAATCAAACGGAGCGTGACGATGCGATTCATGATGCTGATGATTCCGAAGGGCTACGAGACGGCGGCGCCGGGTACCATGCCGCCCGTCGACGCGGTGGCCGCGATGATGAAATACAACGAGGCGCTGAAGGATGCCGGCGTGCTGATCACGCTCGACGGGCTGCACCCGCCGTCCATGGGCGTGCGGGTTTCCTTCGCCGGCGGCAAGCCCGTGGTCACCGACGGCCCCTTCGCCGAATCCAAGGAAGTGCTCGGCGGCTACTGGATGATCGACGTGACCTCGCGCGAGGAGGCCATTGCCTGGGCCAGGCGTTGCCCGGCCTCCGACAACGAGGTCATCGAAATCCGTCAAGTTCAGGAAATGGCGGATTTTCCCGCTGACGTGCAGCAGGCGGCGGCCGGATTTGCCGAATTGCAGGCCGGGGCCAAGGGTTAACCGGCGTTAAGGGCCCAAGCCGTCTCCCGCCGCTAGTGACCTTTGCGGCCGGCTCATGTAAACGTCTTTCACATGAGCTGGCGCAAGGAACAACGCCGCGCCGAGCGCGGCTATCACCACGGGAACCTGAAAGAGGCGCTGCTGCAGGCGGCGCTCGGGCTGATCGCAGAGAAGGGCGCGGCCGGCTTCACCTTTGCCGATGCGGCGCGCATGGCCGGCGTCAGCCCGGCGGCGCCGTACCGGCATTTCCGCGACCGCGACGAACTCTTGTCCAGTATCGCGCAGCGCGGTTTCGAACAGTTCGAGTCGGCACTGACGCAGGCCTGGGACGACGGGCGCCCCGACACCGTCACGGCGTTCGAAAGGGTCGGCAAGGCCTATCTGGCGTTCGCCCGCAGCGAGCCGGCGTTCTATTCGGCGATGTTCGAATCAGGGCTTCCCGTCGATCTTAACCCTGCATTGCAGGCTGCAAGCGAGCGCGCCTTTGGCATTATCCGTGCGGCGGCGGAGCGGCTCGCAGCACTTGCGCCGGCCGGTACGCCGCGCCCGCCGGCGTTGATGATGGCGCTGCATATCTGGTCGATGTCGCACGGCGTAGCCTCGCTGTTTGCGCGCGGTGACGCGGCGCGGCGCAAGCTGCCGATGTCGGCGGAGGATCTCCTGGAAGCGGAAGTGTTGATTTATTTGCGCGGTCTCGGCTTCCCGACGGACCGCCGGCCCGCGCCCCAAGATCCCGCCGATCAAAAACCGGCGGGACCGCCGCCAGTGCCGCCGTCAGGTCCCTGGGGCACCCCAAAATAAATCACCGGGCGCCGCTGGGGGCCGGCTTGACAAAAAGCCGGGATGGTTTAGGTATGTAAATGTTATTTACATTCACAACGGCTTGAAGCCGTCATGGAGAGGGAAATGGCCTACACCGCAGATGTCAATCGCTGGCGCGGTCCCGCTGAAGAGCCCTACGACCGTCGCCCGCATATGCTGGATTCTCCCTGGCACCCCGGCTGGATCGCCGTGACCGTGCTCGGTTTCATCATCTGGTGGCCGATCGGCCTCGCCCTTCTCTTTTTCACACTCGGGAGCAGAAAAATGGGTTGCTGGAGTCAAGACCGCTGGTCGAACAAGATGGAGCGGATGCAGTACAAGATGGAGCGGATGAAGAACCGGATGGAGGGCCGCGGCTTTCCCTTCGGTCCGCCCTCGAGCGGCAATCGCGCCTTCGATGAATACCGCATGGAAACCCTGCGGCGCCTGGAAGAAGAGCAGACCGAATTCAAGGAATTCCTGGATCGCCTGCGCCACGCCAAGGACAAGGGCGAGTTCGACCAGTTCATGGCGCAGCACAGGCCTCGCCCGACGCCGCCCCAGGACGGTCAGCCCCAGGCTTGAGGTTCGAGAGCTAAAGCCGCAGGCTGCGTGCCCCCATAACGCCTGACGGCAACACGACCGCCCGTTTGCGATTGCCGCAGACGGGCGGGTTGTTTTGCGCGACCTGTTTTGCGCGATGATCGGGAAACGACTGGCGCTGTTGCGGGTACCGTTGTATTTTTGCGGGAACCCGAGGCGCTGCCAGGCGAACGGACATGACCCCAAACCGAACTTCATCCGAGGGCGGCGTTTGGTCCTCGATTCGGTGCGAGGCCGAAAAAGCCGCGGCAATAGATCCGATCTTTGGTCGTTCCTTATCGGCCTCGATTTTTGCCCATGACGGTCTCGGAGCCGCAGTGTCCCATCAGATCGGACTGCGCCTCGGCAAAAACACCGGCGATCGACATCGGTTTGAGCGCGTCGCCAATGAAGCCTTTGCCGCTTCGCCCGATCTGGTCGACGCCGCTGGCCGGGATCTCGAATGGATTGTCCTGCGTGATCCGGCATCCACGGGGCTGCTGCCGGCGTTCCTTAATTTCAAGGGATACGTGGCGCTGCAGGCCTGGCGGGTGTCGAACTGGCTTTGGCGTCAGAACCGGCGCGATCTCGCCCTGCTGCTGCAAAGCGAGTCGTCCGATTCGCTTCAGGTCAGCATCCATCCCTCCGCGTCGATCGGCACGCCGGTGTTGCTGGATCACGGTACCGGCGTTGTGATCGGCTCGTTCGTGACCATCGGCGACGAGGCGACCATCCAGCAGAACGTCACCGTCGGAGGGAAGGCCGAAAGCCCGAACCGCGCTCCGCGGATCGCCAGGGGCGTCCTGCTCAGTGCGGGGGCAACCATTCTTGGCGACATCAGCATCGGTGACTTTGCCAAGATCGGCGCGGGCTCGGTCGTCACCGGCGACGTCCCGAGCGGATGTACGGCGGTCGGCGTTCCCGCGCGCCTGACCAATTGTCCGCAACCTGTTCCAGCCTGAGCTGGAGCGGATGCCCCGACAGGTGAGGCAAGGGAACTCTCGCCCCTCGCATGCCCCGAATTTGCCGTAGCCGAAATCCCCTTTGGTAACCGGGTATTAACCATGATTAGCGTCTGGTTAGAGGCGAAAGGACGCGCGGATAGCCCTCGTTTTGACATCTTGGCAGCGGAAGCAGGCCCCGGCTTTGGACGGGCCTCCCATGTGACAGAGAACAGGGCTCTCGCGCTGGCGTTTACCGCCGCGCCCGCTGCGCTTCCGTGGAACCGGCAGCCATTTGCTCCGGAGGATTTGGGACACTAGCGTTGAGAGGATACCGCTCATGAATCCGGCCGACGTGGCTCAATCCGCCTTGCCGATCGCCTCCGCCGACGTCTCGCTGATCGCCCTGTTTCTGCAGGCTCACTGGATCGTGAAAGGCGTCATGCTCGGGCTGCTCGCCTGTTCGGTATGGGTCTGGGCGATCGCGATCGACAAGATGTTCCTGTATTCGCGCACCAAGCGCGCCATGGACCGCTTCGAACAGGCGTTCTGGTCCGGCGAGTCGATCGAGGAACTTTACCGCGCGCTCTCGGCCAAGCCGAACCAATCGATGGCCGCCTGCTTCGTCGCGGCGATGCGCGAATGGAAACGCTCGTTCGAAAGCCACGCCCGATCCTTTGCCGGATTGCAGATGCGGATAGAGAAGGTCATGAACGTCTCGATCTCGCGCGAAGTCGAGCGGCTGGAACGCCGGCTCCTGGTGCTCGCAACCGTCGGCTCGGCCGGCCCCTTCGTCGGCCTGTTCGGCACCGTCTGGGGCATCATGTCGAGCTTCCAGTCGATCGCGGCCTCCAAGAATACCTCGCTGGCGGTGGTGGCTCCCGGCATCGCGGAGGCGCTATTTGCCACAGCCATCGGCCTTATCGCCGCCATTCCGGCGACTATCTTCTACAACAAGTTCACCTCCGAGGTGAATCGGCAGGCCCAGCGGCTGGAAGGCTTCGCCGACGAATTTTCAGCGATCCTGTCGCGTCAGATCGACGAGCGGGCCTAAGCGGCGGTATGATGTGAAGCCCAACGTGAGCACCCGATCATGGCGATGAACATGGCAGGCTCGTCTGGCGGCAGCGGACGCCGCAGCCGGCGCCGCCCCGTGATGGCGGAGATCAACGTCACCCCGATGGTGGACGTCATGCTGGTGCTGCTGATCATCTTCATGGTGTCGGCGCCGCTTCTGACGGTCGGCGTGCCGCTCGACCTGCCGCAGACCCAGGCCAAGAGCCTCGACCAGGACAAGAACCCGCTGACGCTGTCGGTCAATCTGAAAGGCCAGGTCTTCCTCAACGACACCGAGATCGGGATCGAGGAGCTGGTGCCGAAACTGAAGGCGATCACGGACGCCCGCGGCGGGCTGGACGAACGCATTTTTGTCCGTGGTGACAAGAAAGTCGACTACGGTACGGTGATGAAGGTGATGGGCCGGTTGTCGCAGGCCGGCTTCCGGCGCGTGGCGCTGGTGACGGAAGTGGATCAGGGATAGTCGGAAGGTGAAGGTCGACAAGACACTCATTGCGTCGGTCGCACTCCACGTCCTCGTTCTCGGATGGGGGCTGGTTTCGTTTTCGGCGCGTTCGCTCGAAGCGCCGCCGCCGGAGTCGATGCCGGTCGATATCATTTCGGCCGATCAGCTCTCCAAGATCACCGCCGGCACCAAGACCGGCGAAAAAGACAAACCAAAGCCGATGGTCGAGAAGGTCGCCGACGCCGCGCCGGTCGAGGATGCCGTCGGCAAGATCACCGAAAAGAAGGAAATCGTGACGGCGTCCGCGCCGGAGCCGCCGCCGAAGCCGGTGGAAAAGCCGGTCGAGAAGAAGCCCGAGCCGCCGAAGCCGGTCGCCGAGAACAAGCCCAAGGACGAGCCGAAACCGATCGAGAAAAAACCCGAGCCGCCCAAGGTCGATCCGATCGCGGAAGCGCTGAAATCGGAACAAGCCAAGAAGCCGGTGCCGAAGCCGGAGGCCAAGGCCGCGCCGCCGCAGCCGCCCAAACCTAAGCAGGAGCGTACCTTCGATCAGACCAAGATCGCCGCCCTGCTCGACAAGCGCGACCCGACCCGGCAGGCGATCACGGGTGCGGTACTGAATTCGTCGGCATCGCTCGGTACGACGCACGGCACCGCGGCCACCTTGTCGCAGTCCGAACTTGACGCGATGCGGGCGCGGCTGGCGAGCCTGTGGAACGTCCAGCCGGGCGTCGATCATCCCGAAGAACTCTATGT
>Ga0209069_10001327_pt1 | contig 12443 bp, 10 predicted proteins | sample Str013_2_FD_187202 | JGI IMG/M metagenome (GOLD analysis project Ga0209069, IMG submission 187202) | Freshwater sediment microbial communities in response to fracking from Pennsylvania, USA - Straight Creek_MetaG_SC_2013 (SPAdes) (version 2) | ecosystem: Environmental > Aquatic > Freshwater >...
CCACTGGTGGCCGGTGAGCAGATATTCGCCGCCCGGCCCGCCATTGGCCGCAGGCAGCGCGCTCGAAGTGTTGGCGCGCACGTCGGTGCCGCCCTGCTTCTCGGTCATGCCCATGCCGATGGTGACTGACATTTTGTCCGCCATCGGACGGAATGAAGGGTCATAGGCACGGTTGAAGATCTTGGGCAACCAAGGCTTGGCCACGTCCGGCTGCGTCATCAGCGTCGCCACAGCCGCGTTAGTCATGGTCATCGGGCAGCAGTGCCCCGCCTCCATCTGCGCCGCCATGTAGCTGCCCGCCGCGCGGATCAGGTTGGCGCCGGGCCGCGCCGCATCGGACGACCCGCAATGCAGCCCCTGCTCCATGCTGAGCGCCATGCACTCGTGATAGGCGGGGTGGAACTCGACCACATCCAGCCGCCGCCCCCTCTCGTCGAACGCGCGCAAGGCGGGCGGGTTGTCATTGGCCAGCCGCCCGCGCTCAGCCGCCTCCGCGCTGCCGGTGCGCGCGCCGAATGTCATCAGCTGCGGAATGGCCGCGCCGCCGCCCTCGCGCTCGACCGCCTCGCGCAGCACGCGGTCGGAGGTGAAGAGGTTGACATCGCGGAACGGCGTGGACTGATTGGTGACGACGTGAGTGGGCGGCATGGCGGCCTCCGGCGGCTGGCAAAACCTTAGATCTGCAACGCCCGCACCAGATTGGCCGTAGACCAGGACGCAATGCCCGTCCCACCGAAATCGCGGTCCGTGGTCCAAACATCGGCGTCCAGCGACCAGGCCAGCGCGACAAGATGCGCGTCCTTGATGGACCCGTTGTGGCTGGGTACGGAGTCTTTGAGGGTCCGTTCGGCGTCCTGCAACAGTGGCTCCAGTTTGTCGTGTTGCACAACCTGCATCCCGTCAATCAAGATATCAAGGGCTGGTAACAGGTCGGGGCGTTTGAGGCCCAGCTCAACTCTGCGTCTTACTTCGTCTACAGCACGGGACGAAGTCACGAGGGTCACCACACGACCAGCATCCCGAATTGCTAACGCGCTTCTGCCTCGCAGGGCTGCGATCAAAATTGCGGCGTCGACGACCAGATAATTTGCCGGTGGCTTCACAGCTTCCGCCGCGCCGCCCGAATGTTGGCTTCATCCGACCAATCGGTCGGATCAACCTCGCCGAACGGCGCGAGCGCCGCGTCATCGGCCACGGGATCGCGACCGATTGCCAGCTTTGCGGCCATCGCCAGGGCTTTTTCAATTTTGACCATATCGGTCTTCTTCACCGGGATGAGCATCCCGACGGTCCGGTTGCCGGACTTAACGACCGTGGGCCCCGGCAGCGCCTCGATGGCCGCGCCGGACATTTTCTGCAAGTTGCGGATACTGATGTGACTCATGCAGTTTACATACACCGGTATGTAGATTTTCGCAAGGGTGGGGACAGGACGTTCACCTTCGGCGAGTACCGGCAAAGGCGTTGGTCTGCGCCGGGTTGGCCGAAGGTGGACTTCGTGTCCCCGTTTCGGGCGGGGTGAAAAAGCAGGGCGACCGCCGGCCGCCCCTACACCGCAAATCCCTCTACGCACTTTCCGGCAGCATTTTTCTCCCCCTGGTTGCAATCATATTTGACCGCAACCGAAACACCCTCCGTTATCACCAGAATTTGGTGTGCTGGCCCAATATTTTGGCCCCGCCTAATCAATTTGAATGACGCCGGGCGATGCCGAATCGGTGTCTAGGCGGAACACGGAAGTTAATGCGGGGTTAACGTTGCGTTGCGTGGGCCGCGCTCGATTGAGCGGGTGCGGAGGTTTGCGAAGGCAACGAGGTGGGGACGGACATGGCTGTACGGAAACAGAGATGGGCGGGGTTGGGCGCAAGCGCCGCAATCGCGGCGGGGCTGCTGACGGGGATAGGCGGGCAGGAGGCGCGGGCGCAGTTTGTGTGCCAGGATGTTGCGTCGGGCAGCGGGCAAGGCGCAACGGCGACGGGTGCCAGTTCGGTCGCTTGCGGCACGAGCGCAACGGCCAATGGAGCTTTCACTACTGCAATTGGCGCATCCGCAACTGCCAGCGGAACCAGAACGGTTGCGCTTGGTACTAGCGCAGGTTATTCCGCAACAGGTTCATCGAATACTTTCACAGGAACTGTTGCTGGCTATGGCACTATCGGTGGCGGAAACACCGCTAACGGAGACTCAGCCGGCTTTAATGTTATGGGCAACTATAACTCTGCAATGTAATTGCTCACCCCCATTTGGCGTCCCGTGCGACGGACTGACTCGGGCGCACGGTCTTGATCTGGCTTGAGCGGGCTGATTCAAGCTTGGGATGGACCGCGAATCGCTTGGCAAACTCGACAAGTCGGAGCTGATCACGCTGATCTTGGCGCTCGTCGAGCAGAATGCCGCGCTGACCGCGCGCGTCGCCGCGCTTGAGGCCCGGCTGAACATTCCAGCCAAGACTCCGGACAATTCCTCAGCGCCGCCCTCGACCGGCCAGAAGGCCAATCGGCCCGATAGCCCGAAGTCGCCGCGCAAAGGCCGGCCAGGCATTACGCGTGCGCTGGACCCCAACCCTGACGTCGTGCGCGATATCTACGCCAAGACCTGCACCGGTTGCGGCGCCAGTCTCGCAAAGGCCGTCCAGTCGGACGTCACCGCCTACGATCATATCGACCTGCCGCCGATCAAGCCCATCACGACAAGGATCAATCTGCATCGTTGCGCCTGCCCCGGCTGCGGCAAGCGCGTCACCGCCACGCCGCCTGCCGACATGCCGCCGGGCAGTCCGTTCGGTCCCGGCATCGTTGCACTTGTCGTTTACCTGCACGCCTGTCAGATGGTCAGTTTCAACCGGCTGGTCGAGATGCTGGAGGGGCTGTTCGGCCTGACGCTGTCGGAAGGCGCTATCGCCAACATGCTGGCGCGCGCCGCCAAGCCGTTCGCTGCTGCCGGCCAGATCATCGAGGCCGATGTGCGCGCCGCCCCCGTCATCGCCAGCGACGAGACCTCGGCGCGGGTCAAGGGAAAAACCAACTGGCAATGGGTGTTCGGCTGTTCGACAGCCATTCGGCACATTATTGCGCCGAGCCGCGGCAAGGCCGTGATCACTGGCTTCCTGGCAGGTGCAAGGCCCAAGGTGTGGATCTCGGACCGCCTTGCCGCACAGGCCGGCCATGCCGAGCAGCACCAGGTCTGCCTCGCCCACCTCATTCGCGATGCTCAATACGCCATCGACGGCGGCGACACGACCTTTGCCCCCGGCTTCAAAGGCCTACTGAAGCGCGCCTGCGCCATCGGCCGGCGTCGCGACGACCTCGCCGACGCAACGCTCCAGGCATATCGGCGCGATCTCGACCGCCGCCTCGATGCGCTCTTGGCAACCTCCCCAAACGGTGCGGCCGGCCTGAAGCTCAAATGGGCCGTCGCCGACTGCCGGGACAAGCTGTTCGTGTTCGTCACGCAGCGCGACGTTCCGGCCACCAACAACGTCTCGGAGCGCATGTTGCGACCGTCCGTGATTTTTCGAAAAGTCACCAACGGCTTCCGTTCGGAATGGGGAGCGGAGGCCTACGCGGACATCCGCTCGATTGTCGCAACCGGCCAACTCCATGGCCGGAGCGCCCTCGCCGCAATCCGCCAATCCCTCGACGCCGACGGCGCCGCCACAGCGTGATCAGGCAGGATGGGGTGAGCAGTTACTCTGCAATGGGATATTTAGCAGGTCAGGCCGTAACAGGGAACAACAACGTAGCCATCGGCCATTCGGCAGGCTCGCATATCACCGCGTCAGACACAGTAGCGATCGGTAACAGTGCCACCGCCAGCACCGACACTTCCGTCGCCATCGGCAAATCCGCAATCGCCAGCGGCATCGTCTCGACCGCAACGGGTGAAACTTCGGTCGCCAGCGGTGCTTTTTCAACTGCAACGGGTGCCGGCGCGACAGCAAGCAATGCCAGTGCTACTGCAACCGGCGTGACCTCGACGGCTAGTGGCTCGGGCTCGACCGCAACCGGCGCGGGCTCGACGGCGAGCAACACGGGCTCGACGGCAACCGGCGTGAGTTCGCGCGCAACAGGATTCAGTTCGACCGCGACTGGCGAAGCGTCGAACGCCAGTGCTCTGAATTCGTCGGCCTACGGCGAAGGCGCGCAGGCCACCGGCAACCAATCGACGGCAATCGGACAGGGCGCCATCGCCAGCGGCGTCAACTCCGCCGCCTTCGGCTCCGGCGTGGTCGTAAGCAAGGCCAACCAGCAGTCCTTCGGCACGGCCACCAACACCTACACGCTGGCTGGCCTCGGCACCGGCGGCGCGGCGAACGGCACGGCGGCGCAAACCGGCGCAACGCAGCTCGTCACTACCGACTCTGCTGGTAACCTCGGCACAACGACGCCAGCCACGCTCGGACTTGCCACCAACGCCCAGGTCGCGGCGCTGACCACGGGGCAGGCCAACCTGCAATCCCAGATCGACGGCCTCGGCCAGCAGGACAAGAAGCTCGCCTCGGGCATCGCCATCTCGCTGGCTCTCGCCCAGCCGGTCCTGCAATCCGGCCAGGTGTTCGCGCTCCGCGCGGGCTACGGCACGTTTGAGGGCTCCAACGCGGGCGGCATCTCGGCTTCGGGGCTGCTGGCGCGCAATTTCGCCGGGCGCGGATCGAGCGCGGTGCTCGACGGCGGCATCGGCTTCGGCACCAACAATGGCGAAGTGGCGGGCCGCGCGGGCGTGACGATAGGGTTCTGACGCCCAACAAGGACTGTCATCCCCGGGCTTGTCCTGGGGATCCATTTGGCGACATGCGCGAGGGTGAATGGATCCTCGGGACGAGCCCGAGGATGACAAATGTGGAGTGGTGGTACGACAAGGTTTCCGGTCTCCCTGTCTCAACTGGCGGCGGCGGTCCTCCTGGCCGCCGCCCTTTTCGCGCCGGTCGTAAGCGCGGCCCAGGATGCAGCGCCAGCGCCCAAGAAGGTCAAACCCGCCGCTAAGGCCGCCGCGACAGCGCGAGTGCAGATGCCTGATGGCAGCCAATTGCTGCTGCTCATCCGCACCACGCTGCTTGCCCTCTCCGACGCCACCCAAACAGGCAACTTCACCGTGCTGCGCGACCTTGGCGCGCCCGGCTTTCGCGACGTCAATCCCGCCAGCCGGCTCAGCCAGACCTTTGCCGGCATCGGCGCGCAGGGCGTGGACCTGTCGGCGGTGGCCGTCATCGCCCCCAAGCTGACAGGGACGCCCACCATCGACCCCAAGACCCAGATGCTCCGCATCAAGGGCTTTTTTCCAGGCGAGCCAGTGCAGATCAATTTCGAACTGCTGTACCAGCCGGTTGGCGGGCGCTGGCGGGTGTTCGGCATGGCGGTCAATCCCGGCCCGTCATCAGCGGCGGCGGCCGCTGCGGCCAAGGTGCCGGACGTGGCGCCAGTTGCCGAGGCCGCGCCCGCTCAGTGAGCCGCCGCGTGCGCGTCAGCCCGCGCCGAGTCCACATCGCTCACATAGTGGATCGCCGGCTCGCGCAGGCCGGCGTTGAGCAGGGCGCGGCGAACGGCCAGGTTGGCACCGCAGAAATAGACCCGCGTGCCGGATTTGCGCAGGCGCCCGGCAAATGACCCGAGCATCTTGGCTGCCGAGGTGTCGGCGACCGGGACATCGGAAAAATCGAGCACGAAGGCGCGGGGATGCTGGCCGATGCGGTCGAGCGCCGCGCCAACCTCGGCCGTCGCGCCAAAGAAGAACGCGCCGCTGATCCGCACCACTATGACGTCACCGTCGCGGGTGGCTGGGTCATAGCGCCCGCGATCCGGCCCCGCTGCGTCGGCCTGATCCTCGCCCGACAGGCCGCTCACAGAAACGGTTTCAGCCATGTTGTGGAGGAACAGGAAGGCCGCCAGCACCACGCCAACGGAAATCGCGGTGGTCAGGTCAACGAAGATGGTGAGCAGGAAGGTCGCCAGCAGCACCGCCGCGTCACCGCGCGAGGTGGTGAGCAGGCCCGCGAACTCGTGCCGCTCGGCCATGTTCCAGGCCACCACCGCCAGCACCGCGCCCAGCGCCGCCAGCGGAACGTAGCTGGCCAGCGGCGCGGCGATGAGCATGAAGGCGAGCATGACGGCGGCGTTGAACAGGCCAGCCACGGGGCTGCGCGCGCCCGCCCGGATGTTGGTGGCGGTGCGGGCGATGAGGCCGGTCGATGGCAGGCCGCCGAACAGCACCGAGGCGATGTTGCCCGCGCCTTGCGCCACCAGTTCGCAGTTGGAGCGGTGGCGGCGGCCCGTCATGCTGTCGGCCACCACTGCGGACAGCAGCGATTCGATGGACCCGAGCAGCAGGATGGACACCGCGTCGGGCAGCGCGGCTTGCAGGCCCGAGAGACTGATGGCGGGAAGCGATGGCGCTGGAAGTGTGTTCGGCAAGCCGCCGAAGCGGGTGCCGATGGTCTCGACCGGCAGCTTCAGCAGCCAGCTCAGAACTCCGGCCACCGTGACCGCGATGAGCAGGCCGGGCCAAAGCGGGCGGTAATGGCGCAGGGCGACAATGATGGCGACGGAGAGGGCCGACAGCAGCACAGTCGCGGGCTTGATGGTGGCGAGCACGCCGCTGATCGCCACCAGCTTGGGCCACAACGCCGCTGGTTCCTTGGCGAGATCGAGCCCCAGCAGATCGTGGATCTGGCTGGTGAAGATGATGACGGCGATGCCCGCCGTGAAGCCGACGGTGACAGGAAACGGAATATACTTAATGTAAGTGCCCAGCCGCAAAAAGCCCGCCGCGATCATCGCCGCGCCCGCCATAAGCGTCGCCAGCACCAGCCCCTGGTAGCCGTGCCGCTCGACGATGCCCGCGACGATGACGATGAACGCTCCCGCCGGTCCGCCAATCTGAAACCGGCTGCCGCCCAGCAGCGACACCACCAACCCCGCCGCCACGCCGGTGAACAGGCCGCGCTCGGGGCCAAGCCCGGAGGCAATGGCAATGGCCATCGACAACGGCAGCGCTACCACCGCCACGGTCAGGCCTGCCATCAGGTCGGCGCGCAGGCTCTCTGCGCCATAACCTTCGCGCCAGACCGTCACCAGCTTGGGCGTGTACAGTTCGCTGAAAGTTGGAGTGCGCGCCAGACTCACCGCTCGCCGCCCCCCGGCCCCCAGAACACGACCCAGGCAATGAAATCGCTGCTCATGGCCTCAAAGTGGTGCTTTTCGCCGGCGGGCACGAACAGCGCGTCGCCGAGCTGCACGGCGGAGCGGCGGCCCTCGCGCACGAAGTCGGCCTGGCCGGACATGATGAAATAAATCTCGTCCTGGCTGTGCGGCTCCTGATTGTCCGCCCGGCGCGGCGCAAACACCTCGACTGACATGGTGCCGTGGCCGAACGCTGTCACAAACGGCTCGCCCTCCGGCCATTTCTCGGTTCGCGCGCCTGGCAGCCGCGCCAGCAGGTCACCCAGGGACGCCTTCATACCCACTCTCCCGTTGATTCGCCGGTCTACTCTGGACGCGGGCGGCGGCCCGGGCAAGGCGGCATGGCGGCCCTGGTGGCGGCTACCTCAAAGCCGCGGCGGTCAGTCGGCCATCGGCAGGGCGCGAGGCGGTGGCGGGCTCAAGGCTGGTGACGAAGCCGAGAATGTCATCGGCGATGCGGCTCCAGGCGAAATGGCGTTTGGCATAGGCGCGGGCCGAGAGCCGGGCCGCATCCCAATGTCCCTCGTCGCCCTTGCGCGATTCCAGCCACAGGCCGAGCGCCGAGGCGAAGTCGGACGCATCGTCGGGCGCGTGCATGATCATCCAGGGCTCGGCGGCCAGTTCGATATTGCCCGGCACCCGGCCGGTCAGCACGACGCGCCCCGCCGCCGCATAGTCGCGCAGCTTGATGGCCGAGAAGCCGAAGCCGATGTCGTGCGTCATCGACAGCGGCAGGATGGCGAGATCAAAGCAGTTGATGGCGGCGTTGGCACTGGCGTGGGGCACGCGGCCGGGCGTGCGCAGGCGATCCAAGAGGCCCAGGCGGCGGGCCTGCTCCAGCAGCGGCGCCATGCCGGGCCCGTCGCCGGCCACCAAGAGGTCGGTTTCGGGGAACCGGTGCGCCACCTTGGCAAAGCCGTCGAGCGCCGTGCCGAGCCCATGCCAGGGCATGATGTTGCCGATGAAGCCAATGTAGGAGCGATCCTCTGGCAGTCCGAATTGCGCCAGCGCCTTGGCGCGGTCCATCGGGAAGAAGTGCTCGCAGTCGGTGCCATTGCCGATGGCGTTCAGCCGCGCCGCCTCGACTCCGCTCTGGCGCAGCCGGTCGGCCAGTCCTTGCGTCACGCAGCGCGAGGCGTCGGCGAGGCGCGTCGCGCCGATCTGCAACAGCCGCTCGAAGCCTGCCAGCCGCTTTGAGCCGCCCGCCGCCAGCCGCTGGCTCTCCAACCAAGAATTGTGCTCCAGCACGACCCGCGTGCCCGTCGCCTTGCAAAGCGCCACGACCGCCAGGGTCAGCGCGTTGACGCGGCTGTAAACCATATCAGGGCGGAACATCACGATCTCGCTGAGCAGCGCGGGCAGTTGCGCCAGCGTGTCGAGGTTGGCGGGCAGCCGCAGCGCCCGCAGCGATGTGACGATGGTGGCCGCCTCGCGCACGCCATAGGGCATGGCCGGGCAGTCGCCTTGGCCCGAGGTCAGCATCCGCACCTTGTGCCCCGCCGCCTGGAACGCTTCGAACAGCCCGAGCTGGTGCTGCGCGCCGCCGGACATGCCGTCCCAGCCGGTGAGATTAACCATCAGAATGCGCATGTTTCAGTTCCCCACTGCAAAGACGTGACGAGGCCGCGGGCCAGTTGCCGCCAGCGCGCGCCGGGCCATCGCCGCTGGCAGCCCGCGCGGGCCCCTGGCGACGGCGTGATAAAGTGCGATCAGATGTTCGGCCTGCCGCTGCCAGCCGAAGCGGGCGCGCAGGGCTTCGAGCTTTGAGCCCGTGGGGGCAAGGCTTGCGCGGGCGGCGTAAACCGCGCGCAACCCTTGCGCGATGGCCGCCGGATCGAGCGCATCGACGGCGATGCCCGTTCCGGTCTCGGCCACGAAGCGCAGGAGTTCGGTGGTTCTGGACACCAGCACCGGCAGTCCGGCGAAGGTCATCTCGAACAGTTTGTTCGGCAGGCAATATTCGTAGTTAAGGCAGGAGCCGGGGATGGTGGCGACGCCGAAGTCGGCTGACGCGATGTGGGCCACGACCTCATCATGGGGAACCGGGGTCAGCAGGTGCAGCCGCCCGCCAAGCCGCGCCGCTTCGCGCTCCAGCAGCGGGCGCAAAGCGGGCCGGATGGGGCCGAGCATGGCCAGGTGCAGCTCCGGCGTCAGCGCCAGCGCGGCCACCAGTTGCTCGATGCCGCGCCCCGGGCTGGCAATGCCAACATAGACGGCGAGCGGCACGCTAGCGGCAAGCCCGCAGCGCTCGCGCAATCCCGGCTGGGTGGCAGCGGCGGTGGACAGACGCGGTGCGTTGAGAATGACGGTGGGCAGCGGGATGCCCTGCTTGCGCGCGGTATGCGCGGCGATCGAGTGGCTGACTGTGATGGTCGCGGCAACGCGCCGCAGTGCCGACCGCTCAATGTGCGCCTTCCAGCGGGCAGCCAAGGGACCGGCGGCGGGCAGGCGGCCCTCCTCCAACTCGTGCATATCGTAGATGACGCGCGCGCCGCAGCGCCTGGCGGCGCTGACCGCAGCGGGCAGGCACTCGAAGTCGTGGGCGTGGACGACGTCGGGCGCGAAGGCCGCAACCGGCCGGGTGAAGGTGGCGGTGTGCAGCGCGTGTTGTATGAACGGCGCAGCCGCGGTTTTGAGCCTGCGGATGAGGTTGGGGGGCGGGGCCGCGCCGCCGCCGGAGACCGCCGCAGCGGCTCCGCGATGCCACTCGCCGAGCCGCACATAGCGCACGCCCGCCTGGGTGTCCTCCGGCGCGAGCCCATTTCCGGCGAGGCAGAAGACGGTGACCGAATGGCCGGCGGCAACGAGGCTTTCTGCCTGCTTCATCACCCGCGCATCGCCAACGCCGGTGTTGGCAACGAGCATGGCAATGCGCAGGGCGGGCGCGCAAGCGCTCGGGGAGGCGTATCGTGTCATGGAAGCACAGCCGCAGCAGGAGGAGACGCGAAACACCTGCGGCAACGGTCGCCCGAATCTGCTTTACAGGAGGTTAACGGCCTGCGGGGCCATCTGACCCATCGCGCCCCGGCTGGGCCTCGGGCACAACACAGTTTCCATCGTTTAACCCTGTCTGGACCCTGCTTGCCCCCACGTCAGCTCAGTGCTTTTCGCTACGCCACCACATATCTGGTGCTTCTGCGCCAGTTCGCGGTGGACCGTGGCTGGCGGTTCTGGGGATTGCTGGCGGCGGTGCTGGCCAACGCCTTCATCCATCCGATTCCGTACCTGCTGATCGCCGAAATCCTGCGTTCCACCCAGGCGGGATCGCACACGGTGCTGCTGGGCTGGAAAAGCCTGTCGGCCGCCGTGCAGCCCGACCTTGGCGTGCTGCTGATATTCCTGGCGGGCGCTGGCTCGTTTCTGCTCAGTTACCTCGTCGGGCGGCTGATGGGCCGCGAGATCGTGGCCTGGCAAGGCGCCATGTTCTGGCAGCTGATGAGCCGCGCCGGGCGGATGGCGCGTTGGGACAAGACGATGGCGCTTGGCGGCCTGCTTCAGCCGCAGGTGGTGGCCTCGCGCATCGACATGGCGCTGCGGGCGGCCTTTCCGATCGGCCGGCTGATCGAGACGGGCCTGCGCGATTTCGTCATGATCCTGGCGCTCGGCGGCCTGTTGATCTGGCAGGATGCGCGCGACACGGCGGTGCTGGCCATGCTCAGCCTGCTGTTCCTGCCGGCCTATGCGGTGGCGCTGTCGCAGCTCGTGCGCAAGCAGTCGAAATCCAACGCCCAGATCGAGCGGTGGCGCCAGCCGGTGACTGAGCTGCTCAAGAGCGACGTGACGCGCAGGTCCGGCCAGGCCGCCGACGCCGAAGCCGTGCCGCAATCGGTCACCGACGCGATTTCGCAAGGCTATGGCAGCCAGAGCCACCTGCTCAATGAGCAGAACGCGGTGTCGGTGGTGGCGGGCATCCACGTCTTTGCCGCCTTCTACGGCGTCTACCTCTCCGAGGGACAGAGCCTGTCGTCCTTGCCCGCCTCAAAGCTGTCGTCGCTGTTTTTCCTCATCCTGCTGCTGCGCTCGCTCACCGGCCTGATCGGCCTCGTCTCGCGGCTGTCGCGCGGCTACGAGCGGCTGGGGTTGCTCAGGCTGCTGATGTATCCACCGTCAAAGCCGCTGCCCGCTGGCAAGGATGGCGAGCCCGGACGATTCACCTTCTCACTGCCAGCGGCTGGCCGCCAGCAGCAAGCTGACAGAGTGCTTGGGCCGGGCGACTGCATCGTCTTCCTCGCGCCGGATGTGCACTATTCCTTCCAACTCCTGCCGCTGAGCAACGCGCTCTTCCCGCGCTTTGCGCCCGATGCCGGCACGGTCACGCATATTCCCCTGCTCGTACCGGAAGACCTGCCGCAATTGCTGGCCAACGGCGTCATTGCCGGCGAGCCGGCAAGCCTGAAGTTGCCGCTCAAGGATCCCGTGCCGTTGCGGCCCGACCCGGTGGACCTGGCAGCCGCCCCGGTGGTCGCGCTTGCCCCGCTGGCCTGGCGGCAACTGGTGGCGGAGGGCAAGCTCGACGCCGCCAATCAGGGCCGGTTGCTCATCCTGGCGGTCCCGGGCCAGTTGGTTCCCAGCGTCGTGCCCAAGACCGCCTGGGTGGTCTCGAGCGACGGCAAGCGGCTCGCCGGCGCGGGAGAGATGGTCCAGATGCGCGAGAAACTGATGGCGATGGCGGATCAGAAGTCCGCGCCGGAGTCCGCTGCGCAAGACGAGGAAGAGCCCAGCCTGGGCGAAGTTTAGCGTGGCTCCGCATTGTGCGCCACAAGGCCGTCTGTGCAATAGGCCGTCTTCAGGCCGTATTGCACCTCCGCGATTCGCCGCGCCAGTTCCGGTGCAATACGGACGAAGACGGCCTAATGCACCCTACAGTACACGCACCGCCGAACGCAAAACACCCTAACCCCCGCCGCCCGTCCGCTCGAACCGGGCCAGCGTTTCGTCCTTGAACTGCTGGAACGCCCCGCGCGCGATGGCGTCGCGGATGCCCGCCATCAGCGCCTGGTAGAAGGCGACATTGTTCCAGGTGAGCAGCATTGCGGCCAGCAACTCACCCGAGCGAACCAGATGATGCAGATAGGCCCGCGAATAGTCGCGGGCGGGCGGCGCGTTGGATGAGGCATCGAGAGGGCGCGGATCGCCGGCATGGCTCGCATTCTTCATGTTGAGCTTGCCGTCCCAGGTATAGGCAAGGCCGTGCCGCCCGGCGCGGGTTGGCATGACGCAATCGAACATGTCGATGCCGCGCTCCACCGACAGCAGAATATCCTGGGG
>Ga0209069_10001328_pt1 | contig 12442 bp, 9 predicted proteins | sample Str013_2_FD_187202 | JGI IMG/M metagenome (GOLD analysis project Ga0209069, IMG submission 187202) | Freshwater sediment microbial communities in response to fracking from Pennsylvania, USA - Straight Creek_MetaG_SC_2013 (SPAdes) (version 2) | ecosystem: Environmental > Aquatic > Freshwater >...
GCGTACGACAGCCACAGCCACTGCCGGGCCCGGGTCACCCCGACGTACAGCAGCCGGCGCTCCTCCTCGACCGCCTCCGGGGTCCGCGCGTACCCGGTCGGCAGCGTGCCCTCGGCCAGCCCGACCAGGAACACCGCGTCCCACTCCAGCCCCTTGGCCGCGTGCAGGCAGGCCACGGTCACCCCGTCCACGGTCGGCGCGTGCTGCGCCGCGGCCCGCCGGGCCAGCTCCCCGGCGAAGTCGTCCAGCCTCGCCGCGGGTACCCCGGCGGCGTACTCCTGGGCCAGCGTGACCAGCGCGGCCAGCGCCTCCCACCGTTCCCGTACCGCCCCGCCGGCCGGTGGCTGGCCCGGGCGCCAGCCGACCGCCTCCAGCGCGGCCACGACCTGCTCCACCAGCGCGGCAGGCCGGTCCCCGCCGGCCGGGTCGGGCTCCGGCGCGGCCCGGGTCGCCGACCGTACCGCGATCATCGCCTGGCGTACCTCGGGCCGCTCGAAGAACCGCTCCGCGCCCTGCACCACGTACGGCACGCCGGCCTGCGCCAGGGCCTCCTCGTACGCCTGGGACTGCGCGTTGGTACGGAACAGCACCGCGATCTCCCGGGCCGGGGTACCCGCGGCGATCAGCTCGCCCGCGCGCCGGGCCACCGCCTGCGCCTCGGCCGGCTCGTCCGGGCAGATCCGGATGTCCGGCTCCGGCCCCGGCGGCCGCTGCCCCACCAGGTCCAGCCGCAGCCGCGACTCGGCCCCGCGTGCGGCCCGGATCACCGTGTTGGCCAGGCCCACCACCTGCGGGGTGGAGCGGTAGTCGCGGACCAGCCGGACCACCACCGCGCCCGGGTACCGGCGCGGGAACTCGACCAGGTACGCGCTGGTGGCCCCGGTGAACGAGTAGATCGTCTGGCTGGCGTCGCCGACCACGGTCAGGTCGCTGCGCCGGCCCAGCCACGCCTGCAGCAGCCGCTGCTGCAACGGGTTGACGTCCTGGTACTCGTCGACCACGAGGTGCCGGTACTGGGCGTGCACCTGCTCGGCGACGTCCGGGTGCTCCTCGATCGCCCAGACCGCCGCGCGCAGCACGTCCTCGAAGTCGATCACCCCGTGGCCACGCTTGACCGTCTCGTACGCGCTGAACACCTCGGCCACCTTCGCCGGCTCGTACGGGGTGTCCCGGGCCGCCTTGGCCGCCGCCACCGCGTACTCCCCCGGCTCCACCAGGCTGGACTTGGCCCACTCGATCTCCCCGGCCAGGTCCCGGGCGGCGGTTCGGTCGGCGCGCAGCCCGCACCGCGCGGCGGCCAGCGTGACCAGGCGGACCTTGCTGTCCAGCAGTTCCGGCATGCCCCGGCCGCGCAGGACCCGGGGGGCGAAGTACCGCACCTGGCGCAGCGCCGCGGCGTGGAAGGTCCGGGCGGACACCCCCGGTACCCCCATCCCGGCCAGCCGGCTGCGCATCTCCGCGGCGGCCCGGGCGGTGAAGGTCACCGCGAGTACGTGCCGCGGCTCGATCTGCCCGGTCACCACGCGGTACCCGATCCGGTGGATGATCGCCCGGGTCTTGCCGGTACCGGCGCCGGCCAGGATGCACACCGGCCCGGCGGGGGCCGTCGCCGCGGCCCGCTGCTCGTCGTCCAGCCCGGCCAGCAGCAGCGCGGCGGCGGTACCGCCGCCCTGGTCGCCTGAGTCGTCCGCCACACCGGGCATCATGGCAGCACCGGCCGACGTTGGCACCGCATGGTGTGGACAGCCCGATCCCGATGGAGGTACCTCGCGTGGTGACCATGTACTCCACCACCTGGTGCGGCTACTGCCGGCGGCTCAAGAGCCAGCTCGACCGCGACGGCATCGCCTACGTGGAGGTCAACATCGAGCACGACCCGGCCGCGGCCGAGTTCGTGATGGGCGTCAACGGCGGCAACCAGACGGTACCGACGCTGCGCTTCGCCGACGGCACAGCGCTGACCAACCCGACCCTGGTACAGGTCCGGCAGCACCTGGCCAGTCGGGTCTGACCCGGGCCGGTTCAGGCGTCGCCCTCCAGCCACCGCTCGATCAGGTACAGCGCGATCGAGGCCGGCATCGGCAGGCCGAAGTCGTCCCGCTCGCCCCGCATCGCGGCGGCCACCTCGGCGCGGCTGAACCAGCGCGCCGAGGCGATCTCGTCGAGGTCCGGGCGTACCGGTGCGTCCGGGTCGGCCAGCGCGGTGAAGCCCAGCATCAGCGAACCCGGGTACGGCCACGCCTGGCTGCCGTGGTACCGCAGCTGCGACACCCGTACCCCGACCTCCTCCCCCACCTCGCGTACCGCGGCCGACTCCGCCGACTCGCCGGCCTCGACGAACCCGGCCAGGCAGGAGTACCGCCGGACCCAGCCCGGCCGAGCCCAGGCCGCATTGTGGCCGAGCAGGCAGTGCCCGTCCGGTCCGGGCAGGCCGTCGTGGACCAGCACGATCACGGCCGGGTCGGTCCGCGGCCACAGCATCCGGCCGTTCGCGCCGACCCTGGCCCAGCCGGCGTCGGCGATCGTGGTCGGGCTGCCGTCCTCCGGCGAGAAGGTGTGCCGGCCGTGCCAGTTGGCCAGCGCGATCGCGGTGATGAACAGGCCCGCGTCCAGGTCGCTGAGCAGGTGCCCGACGTCACGGATGGTGACCCGACGGGTACCGTCGACCTCCGGCAGCGCGGCGAGCACCGCGAAGTAGGGCGTACCGGCCTCGTCCTCGCCGAGGAAGATCCGCTCCCCGATCGGCGCCTGCGCCGGCGGTACCAGCAGCAGCCGGTCCCCGTGCAGCAGCGCGCCGGCCGCGCGGGAGCCGAGGGTACCGCCGGCCTCGGCGTCCCCGCCGTCGACGACCAGTACCTGTGCCCGGGTCCACGCCTGCTCCAGCCACTCCCGGTCGGCCCGCCGGTGGGCCATCCGGTGCAGCGCCGAGCGCGCCATCGGCGGGGTCCGGGTACCCGCGGTCACGACCCGTCGCTCCGCCGGACCTCGACCAGCGCGGCCAGCGGCCCGCTCACCGCCTCGGCGTCACCGAGGACCACGGTGACCGCCCGGGCCGGGGCCAGGTACGCCGCCGCGGCCTGCGCCACCTCGTCCACGGTCAGCGCGGCCAGCCGGGTCGCGTGCTCGGCCAGGTAGTCCAGCCGCAGCCCGTACCCGGCGTACGCGCTGGCCAGCCCGGCCAGGCCGCTCTGCGTGGACATGCCGAGCTGGAGCGTGCCGAGGGCGTACTGGCGGGCCTGCTCCACCTCGGCCACCGACGGTGCCACGGTGGCCAGCCGGCCCAGCTCGTACCAGGTCTCGACCAGTGCCGGGGCGGTGACCCCGGTGGCCACCTCGGCGGAGATCACCAGCGTGGAGCCGGCCACCGAGTGCTCGACCATCGAGTGCGGCCCGTAGGTGTACCCCTTGTCCTCGCGGATGTTCTCCACCCAGCGCGAGGAGAAGTAGCCACCGAAGACCAGGTTGGCCAGTTGCAGCGCGGCGTGGTCCGGGTGCGTGCGCCCCACCGCGGGCAGCGCCAGCCGGATCGAGGACTGTACCGAACCGGCCCGGTGTACCAGCTCCAGCGGCCCGGTACGCAGCGGCGGTACCGGCGGCAACCCGGTGTCGCGGCCCGGGCCGTCCCAGCCGCCGAGCGCCTTCTCGGCGGTGTCGATGGCCCGCTCCGGCGTGATGTCCCCGACCAGCACCAGCGTCGCGCCGGCCGGGTGGATCCGCTGGGCGTGCAGGTCCCGCAGCCCGGCCGGGCGTACCGCGCGGACCGCCGCCGGTTCGGGCGTCTGCACCGCGTACGGGTGGCCGGGGTAGATCCGGCGCAGCAGCGCCGCCCGGGCCAGGTGCGACGGCTGGCTGCGGGCAACCTGGATCCGGTCGGCCAGCCGCTCGCGTTCGGTGGCCACCTCGCCGGCCGGGTAGCTGGCGTGCGCCAGCACCTCGGCCAGGATCTCCAGCGCCCGGCCCAGGCCGCCGGCCAGCGCGTTGCCGGAGACCAGCAGCCGGTCCGGGTCCGCCCCGGCGCCCAGGCCGCCGCCCACCTTCTGCAACTCGGCCGCGATGTCCACAGTGGACATATCGGGGGTACCGGAGAACAGGGTCTGGGTCAGCATCGACACCCGGGCCAGCGGCGCCCGGGCGAACGGCAGCCGCAGCCGCAACTCCACCAGCGGTACCGACGGGCGCCGGATGGCGATCACGGTCAGCCCGTTGGGCAGGGTGCGCTCCGCGGCGCGGGGCAGGCTCAGCCGCCGGGTCGGGCCGAGCGCGGGTACCGGCCTCACCGGACAGCCTTTCGTTCGCGGCTGCGGGGCTCGCTGCGCTCGCTCCTCGCGCTCACCGTGCTGGCCTTTCGTTCGCGGCTGCGGGGCTCGCTTCGCTCGCTCCTCCCGCTCACCGTGCTGGCCTTCCGTTCGCGGCTGCGGGGCTCGCTTCGCTCGCTCCTCCCGCTCACTTGGCACCCGCCTGTACCTCGACGCAGGCGCGGCGCTGCGGTCGCAGCGTGGCCGCGGCGGCCACCACCTGCTCGGCGCTGACCTCCCCGATCAGCCGGGGCAGGTCGTTGACCAGTTCCGGGGTACCGCGCTGCAACTCCAGTACCGCCATCCGCAGCGCCCGGCCCAGTACCGCGTCGGTGTCGCGCAGCAGGTGGGTGGCGATGCGGGCCTGGGTCCGGGCCAGCTCGCCGGCGTCCAGGCCGTCCGCGGCGATCCGCTCGCACTCCTCGTCCACCGTGGCCAGCACCTTCCCGGCGTCCCCGTCCGGCGGCAGGTGCACCTGCAGGATCAGCGCGGTAGGGTCGCGGACCTCGAACGGCTCCCCCATGAACCCGATGTACCCGCCGATGCTGGTAGCGCTGCGGTCGCGCTGCACCAGGCGCCGTACCAGCCGGGACGCCTCGCCGTCGGTCAGCACCTCGGCCAGCACCACGTACGGCAGGTAGCCGGCGAAGTCGGCCACCGGGTCGGGTACCCGCCAGGCGGCGGCCACCGCGGGCAGCGGCGCGAGCCGGTCGGTGTACACCGAGCGCCGCTCGCTGGTCAGGTCCGGCTCGGCGAAGTCGGGGCGGACCGGGGCCGGCCGGGCCGGTACGTCCCCGAAGTGCGCCCGTACCAGGTCGGTCGCGGTGGCCAGGTCGATGTCCCCGGCCACCACCACGGTCGCGTTGCCGCAGGCGTAGTACCGGGCGAAGAACTCCTCCGCGTCGGGTACCGTGGCCGATTCCAGGTCCACGAACGAGCCGTACCCGTCGTGCGCGTTGGGGAACGTGTCGAACATGACCGGCGGCAGGGTCAGCCACGGGAACCCGCCGTACGGCCGGTTCAGCACGTTGACCCGGATCTCCTCCTTGACCACGTCCACCTGGTTGGCCAGGTTCTCCTGCGTCAGCCGGGGTCCGCGCATCCGGTCGGCCTCCAGGAACAGCGCCCGCTCCAGCGCGTTGGCCGGCAGGGTCTCGAAGTAGTCGGTGTAGTCCAGGTGGGTGGAGCCGTTGAAGGTACCGCCGGAGCCCTGCACGTACCTGAAGTGGGCCAGCTTCTCCAGGTTCGCCGAGCCCTGGAACATCAGGTGCTCGAAGAGGTGGGCGAAGCCGGTACGGCCCTGCGGCTCGGACCGGATGCCCACGTCGTACAGCACCGCGACGCCGACCACCGGCGCGGACCGGTCCGGGGTGAGCACCACCCGCAGCCCGTTGGGCAGGGTGAAGCGCTCGACCGGGTACGAGGTGGGGCGGATCTTGACCGGCTGCCGGCTCTTGACCGGAGGGCGCGCCGGAGACGCGCTGCGGGCGGAAGGCACGATGCGACCCTACCGCGCCAAGGTCAGCCGGTGGCCCGTACGCGTTCGGGCAGGGGGCGCCGTCGGGTACCGCCGGGTGGCACGACCCGGCGTACCGTCCGCCGCCGGGTACCACCGGCTTGATCGACGTTTTGCATACGGATCATTCAGTTCAATTTCAGTATCTGCAATCAAGCGCCGATAACTGCGCCGTCAATTGCCATTCCCGGGTACCATCGGTCGGCCACCCTGGCATGTCCGGCGACGTGGAGGCGGCCCATGAGCACCGAGGACGTGATCAGCGGGCTTTCCGCGGCGAATGAGAAAGCGGCCCACGTCAATGCGAAACTGCTCGCCGCGATCAAGGACACCGACGAGATGGCCGCCCTCGTGGCCGCCGCGCTGCGCGGCAGCCAGGCCGGGCCGCTGCTGCAGCTCGTCCGGCAGGCGAAGCAGGCGATCACCCAGGCCGGCGCACAGCTCCCGGCGCTGCAGGCACGGATCGACGACACCATCCGGCGTACCCAGGCACTGGGAAACTAGTCGGGGGCGGTGAGGCGACCGGTGCACCGCCCGTACCGACCACAACCCGGTCCACCCTGCCGCGCGGCTGGGACACGCCACCGGTCGCGCTCGTCCGGGGCGACATGCCGCTGCTCGGCCAGATCCGCCCCGGCCGCGCGGTACACATCCTGGACGGGGACGGCGACGGCCGCGGCGGCGGCCACCGCTGGGACAGCCCGGTGCCCGGGAAGACCTTGTTCCCCCGGGACTGGAGCGACGACACCGTGCTGGAGCGGGTCCGCGAGGTCGCCCGCCGGCCCGACTTCGCACCGCGGCGCCAGGACAACGACCGGTGGGTGTGCGAAGGGGTACGCGAGGGCGTGTGCATCCAGGTGGTCGTTGATCCCGACGGGGCGGTGCGTACCGCACTGCCGCTGTACGGCCCCGGCGTGACCAGGAACCCGAGGTAGACATGATGGAACTGGTGGAGTTCATACACCTGGTCGACGACCTGGTCGACCGGCTCGGTCCCCGGCTGGATCCGGAACAGGCGGAGCTGGTCCGCAGCCACGCGGCCGGCGGGGACTGGGACGAGGCGGTGGACCTGCTGGTGGCCACGCTCGTCGTGCGCCACAATCCGGTCACCGCGGCCGAGCGGGCGGAACTCGCGCGGCTGCTGCACCATCTGGGCGAGCCGGCGGCCCGGCTCGACGGGCTCACCATCGCCGGCGGGTGACCCAGGTCGCCGGCCGTCCGGGTCAGGCCGGGCGTACGGGTCAGGTCGGCCGGACCGAGTCGAGCACCTGGTCCACCACCGGGTCGTACTGGGTGACCGTACCCGGGATCGAGATGTACAGGATCGCCGCGTTGGGCCGGCCGACGTCGATCAGCGCCAACCCGACCAGTTCGTTGGTGGCCTTGAGGTTCTGCTGGTGGAAGTGCAGCCGGAACTTGGCCACCCAGGCCGGCCGGCCGCCGAGCGTGGTCACCTCGTCCCGGAACATCTCGATCGTCGTGGGCTGCGGATAGTACGACAGCCGGACGTCGGCCAGCACCTGGTGCCCGGTGCACTTGAGGTCGAGGGTCAGCGCGTCGTTGGCCGCCGCCGGTACCGACCCGGACAGGATCGACGCGTGGTAGTCCTGGGTCAGCCCGTAGCCGTCGGAGTACGTCTCGGTGACGAAGTGCTGGCCGACGCCGTACCGGACCTTGAGGTCACCGGCGCTCCACACCTCGTTCCACGCCACCCACGGCGTGCCCTGGGCGGCGTACGAGATGCCGGACTGGGTGTCGACGGTACGGGGGCCGGGCGGCGCGGGCGGCGCCGGCGGCAGGTCGGCGGCGTTCACGCTCGGCGGCGGGCACGCCTTGGCCAACGGCGGCAACGCCTCGGCCGGCCCGGGCGCCTGGTGGTGCAGCGGGCTGTGCCCGGTCATCACCAGCGCCAGCAGGACCACCACGCCGATCACCACGATCGCCCCGGCCGCCCCGACGAACCACCGGAACATCAACGCCCGCTGCGCCCGCGGTTCGCGCCGGGGGCCGAAGTCCAGCACGTCCGGCCCGGGCGCGGACCTGCCCAGCAGGGTGACCGTACCGGTGCGGCCCCAGCCCGGCCCCAGCTCGATCTGCTCGGTACCCGGGGCCGCCGCGCCGGCGCCGCGCAGCGGCGCCGTCCCCGCCCCGCCGCGCAGCGGCGCGCCGACCGGGCCGCCCGGGGCCGGGGCGGCCGACGGCGGGGTCACCGGTACGGCGCCGGACTCCGGCCGGGACCAAGGCGACAGCGGATCGGACATCGCCCCCCAGTGTCCATCACCGGCGCCACCACGGCGACACCGGCTCGGTACCGTCCGGCCCGGCGCTCACCCGTCCGCCGGCCCAGCGGCCGGTACCCCGGCCACCAGCGCGACCAGGCCCCCGGCGTCGAGCAGGTCCGCCGGCCGTACCGTGACGCCCTCGGCCACGTAGTGGAACGCCGCCTGGACCTGACCGATCGGGCAGCCGGCCAGTTCGGCCCAGGCCAACCGGTACACGGCGAGCTGGACCGCCGCCGCGCGGGCGGCCGGCCCCGGCGGCGGGCGCCGTCCGGTCTTCCAGTCGACCACCTCGTACCCGCCGTCGGCGTCCGCGTACACCGCGTCCATCCGCCCCCGGACGACCACCCCGGCGACCGTGGTGGCGAACCCGACCTCCACCGCGACCGGGGTACGGGCGGCCCACGGCGAGGCCAGGAACCGCTGCTGCAACTCGGCCAGTACCGAGTCCGGCGCCGCGTCGTCGTCGGCCGCCCCGGGTAGCTCGTCGATGTCGAGCAGCTCCTGCGCCGACAGGTGCCGCTCCAGCCAGGTGTGGAACGCGGTACCGCGGCGGGCGTGCGGGTCGGGCCGGGCCGGCAGCGGCCGGCGCAGCGACCGGGCCAGCGCCGGCGCGTCCCGGCGCAGCAGCACGAGCTGCGACACGGTCAGCCGACCGGGCAGCGCCACGTCCACCGGGGCGTCCGGGTCCGGTGCGAACAGAGCCCGCTCGGCCAGCAGCAGTTCCACGTCGTCGGCCCAGCGCTGGGCCACCGGGTCCGGCGGGTCGCCGGTACCGTCGGGTCCGGTACCGGCGGCGGCGACCAGCGCCGCGGCCTCGCGCAGCGCGGCCCGGCGCAGCCCCAGCGGATCGGCCGGCCACTGCTCCTGGGTCACCACGTCGTTGACCGGGTTCGTGGCCCCGGGCGGGGGATCCGGCGCCCACTCGTCGACCACGCCGGCCCCGGCCGCGCACGCCGCCCGTACCTCGGTGAGGAACGCGGACGGGCCGCGCGGGCGGGTCGTACCCTCGGCTCCCCACCAGTGCCCGGAGCACAGCAGCAGCCGGCGCGGGCGGGTCACCGACACGTACCCGAGCCGGCGCTCCTCCCGCTCGTCGTGCGCGCGCCAGTCCTGGGTGAACCGCTCCACCGCGTCCCGGGCCGACCGCTGATCGTCCACATCGGACAGTACGAGCTGGGGCAGGCCGGCCCGGTCGCCGCGCAGCGGGAACGGCAGCACCCCCAGGCCGGACAGGTAGTGGTCGGCCGAGGACGCCCGGCCCGGGAACACCCCGGCGCACAGCCCGGCCACGGCCACCACGTCCCACTCCAGCCCCTTGGCCGCGTGCGCGGTGAGGATCTGCACCGCGCCCTGGACCACCTCGATGTCGCCCGGCGCCAGCCCCCGCTCCTCGTTCTCCGCCGCCTCCAGGTAGGACAGGAAGGCGCCCAGCGTGGCGCCCTGCGCCTCGGTGTGGAACCGGGCCGCCACCTCGCCGAACGCGTCCAGGTGGGCCCGCGCCAGGCCGGCGTCCCCGGGCCGTACCGCGACCTCCACGTCCAGCCCGATGGTGCGTTCGATGTCCGCGACCAGGTCCGGCAGCGGCTGGTCCAGCCGGGTCCGCAGCCGGGCCAGCTCCTCGGCCAGCACCCCGAACCGCTGGTACCCGGCCGCGGAGTAGCGCGGCTGCGCACCGGGCTCGACCCGCTCCCCCGGCGAGTCCAGTGCCTCGGCCAGCGCCGCGTCGTCCAGCCGGTCCGGTACCGGCCCGCGGCCCCGGCGCCGGCCCGCGGCCAGTTCCCGGGCCCGGGCGTACAGGGCGACCAGGTCCCGCGGGCCGATCCGCCAGCGCGGCCCGGTCAGCAGCCGCAGCAGCGCGGCGCCGTCGGTCGGGTCGGCCAGGATCCGCAGGGTGCTCACCACGTCCCGGACCTCCGGCGTGTCCAGCAGGCCGCCGAGGCCGACCACGTCCACCGGCAGCCCCCGGGCCCGCAGCGCCGCCTCGATCAGCGGGATCTGCGCCCGGGTACGCACCAGCACCGCCGTGGTCGGCGGCGGCTCGGCGGCCGGGACCGGTACCCCGTCACCGTCCACTGTGGACGGTACGGGCGCCGGGGGCCCGCCGGTACGGCGCGCGTCGTACCACCACGCGGCCTCGACCCGGGCCGCGATCCAGGCCGCCTCGTCCAGCACGGTACGGGTCAGCGCCGCCCGTACCGTGTGCCGGCCGGCCGCCGCGGCGGTGTGCCGGGCCGCCTCCAGCCGGGTCACCTGGTGCCCGGCCGCGCGCAGCGGCGCGGACAGCGTGTTGGCCACCTGGAGGATCTCGGCCCGGTTGCGCCAGCTCGTGGACAGCGTCAGGGCCAGCGCCGGCCGCCCGTCCCGGGACCGGAAGTCCGCCGGGAACCGGTCCAGGGTACCGGCGGACGCGCCGCGCCAGCCGTAGATCGACTGGCACGGGTCGCCGACCGCGGTGACCGGGTGCCCGCCGCCGTACAGCGAGCGCAGCAGCACCACCTGGGCGTGGCTGGTGTCCTGGTACTCGTCCAGCAGTACCACCCGGTACCGCTCCCGCTCGATCGCGGCCGCCTCGGCGTGGTCCCGGGCGACCACCGCGGCCCGGGCGAGCTGGTCGCCGAAGTCCATCGCCTCCAGCCCGCGCTTGGCCGACGCGTACGCCCGGACCAGCGGCAGCAGTGCCAGCCGCGCCCGGGAGCGGGCCAGCACCTTCGCCACCGGTTCGAGCATCCGGCCCGGGTACCCGGCCAGCTCCGCGTGGAAGCGGCCGGTCCACACGGCCAGTTCCCCGCCGTCGACCAGGTGCTCGGACAGGTCCGCGGCGAGCTGGAGCACAGCCGCGGTGACCGTGGTGGGGGCGAAGTCCACCTCGGACATGTCCCCCTCGTACTGGCGTACCACCGCGTCGGCGAGCTGCCAGCAGCTCGCCTCGGTCAGCAGCCGGGTGGTCGGCTCGTACCCGGCGCGCAGCCCGTGCTCGGTGACGATGCGCCCGGCGTACGAGTGGTACGTGGCGATGGTCGGCTCGCCGGCCAGCAGCTCGTCCCGGCCGAGTTCCCGGACCAGCTGGGCCAGCCGCTTGCGGACCCGCAGCGCCAGCTCGCCGGCCGCCTTGCGGGTGAAGGTGAGGCCGAGGATCTGCTCGGGCAGCACGTGCCCGTTGGCCACCAGCCACACCACCCGGGCCGCCATCGTCTCCGTCTTGCCCGCCCCGGCGCCGGCCACCACCAGCAGCGGGGCCACCGGCGCGGCGATGATCTCCTCCTGCTCCGGCGTCGGCCGGTGCGGCAGGTGCAGCAGCGCGGCCAGCTCCGCCGGGGTGTACCGGGGGCCCGCGCTGGCCCGGGTCACGGCCCCTGCTCCGGCCCGGCGGTACCCGGATCGGCCGGCGGGCCGCCGGGCGTGGCGGGGCCCGGGTGCGGCGGCGGGTCGGTGACCTGCCGGCCCTTGCCGGACACCGGGCACGAGGTGCGTACCGGGCAGGAGCGGCACTTGCTGTTGACCACGGCACCGAACGTCGCGGCGGCCATCGTGGCCGCGGTACGGCGGACCATCGCGGCGGCCCAGTCCGGATCCGGGGCGGCCGCCAGCGGCGGCTGCTCCTGTGTCTTGGCGTCGCGGTGCTCGGTACCGAGCTGGACCAGCTCCGCCCCGCCCGGCTCGGTACCCAGTTCGGCGAAGGCGCCCGCCGCCACCGCCGCCTGGTACGCGCCGAGCTGCGGGTGTTCGGCCAGCTCCCGTTCCGGCGGGGCGGCCTTGCCAGTCTTGAGGTCGATCACCACCAGGCGCCCCTCGTCGTCCACCTCCAGCCGGTCGACCCGGCCTTTGACCTGTACCGCCTCGTCGATGTGTACCGCGAAGTCGTGCTCGATCGCGGCCAGCCGACGCGGGTTGGCCGCGAGCCAGCGCACCAGCTTGTCCACCATGTCCTCGGCCCGGCGCCGCTCCCGGCCGGCCAGCCAGCGCGCGGACAGCTCGATCTTGCCGAACTCGGCGTCCAGGTACGCCAGCAGCTCCTCCCGCGCGGCCGGCCCGTCGGCGCGCAGGGCCAGCTCGTGCACCAGGTCCCCGACGCTCTGCTCCGGGCTGCGGGTGGCCGCGCCACCGTGCCGCTCCAGCAGCCAGCGCAGGCTGCACCGCTGTACGGCCTCCACAGTCGACGGTGACACGGTGACGGTACCGCCCGGGTCCACCAGCGGCCGGGAGTCGGACAGCTCGCGCAGCCCCCACCACTGCTCCGGGTCGGCCCCGGTCACCCCGGCCCGGGCCAGCCGGGCCAGCGCGGCCGCGGCCGCGGTACGCCGCGCCGGCGTGGCGGCGGTGCCGGTCACGGCCAGCCGCAGCTCGGCCAC
>Ga0209069_10001330_pt1 | contig 12433 bp, 9 predicted proteins | sample Str013_2_FD_187202 | JGI IMG/M metagenome (GOLD analysis project Ga0209069, IMG submission 187202) | Freshwater sediment microbial communities in response to fracking from Pennsylvania, USA - Straight Creek_MetaG_SC_2013 (SPAdes) (version 2) | ecosystem: Environmental > Aquatic > Freshwater >...
GGTTAAAGCCGGCAAATCCAGCCTCATCAACGCCTTGCTGAATGAGGTCCGCGCGCCATCCGACGTACTGCCTCTGACGGATGAATTCACCGCCTATGAAATCAAGCGCGAAGGCGTTCCGCAGGCGCTCATTCTCGACAGCCCCGGCTTGGCGGACATGAATGCGCCGCTCGAAAAGCTTGTTAAGGAGGCCGCAGCCAGCGATCTCATTATATGGGTTGCGAGCGCCGCCCGCGCCGACCGCGAGATCGACGCACACGGGTTGGAAGCCATACGCCGCTATTTCAGCGAGCGTCCCAATCGCCGGCGTCCCCCAATATTTCTGGTGCTGAGCCATGTAGACCGTCTCCGGCCGGTGCAAGATTGGAAGCCGCCTTACGATCTCGGCGCAAGCGGCGACGCAAAAGCGGCCTCGATAAAAGCTGCAATACAAGCTGTGGGCGCCGATCTTGGATTTCCAGCGGACGCAATCGTTCCCGCCTGCCTCGACGCCAGCCGCGGGCTTTACAACGTCGATGCGATCTGGTCGGAGATCATGGACCAGATTCCCGACGCGCAGCGCGCGCAATTAGTGCGGGCCGTCCGCGATCTTGGAACGAATTTCGATTGGCGGCGGCTTCGCAAACAAGCCCTCAACGCCGGACGCATTCTCGGAAGCGCAATCCTTTCGCGCTGAATCCATCTCGTCGCGCCGCTCATTTTTGCGGAAGCCGAGCCTGTTCCAGGGCCGTGGCAAATGCCGGGGCGGATATTCTGAAGCCGTCCGCGCGGTTCACAACCGGCCCCGCCAGATGGACGTGGTAATCCAAACGCCTCATTTGCGAGATGAGCCAGTAATCCGAGGTTGCATTCTTGACACGGCCGCGCGCGCCGGTAGGGTCGGGGAAGAATTCCACGACTTTTGTCCCAGGCTTGCACCAAACCAGGTGGGCGAGCCCCGCGCCATGAGGCGCGATCACGGCGTCAGCCTCGCGAAAAAGCTGCGCCTGATCGGCCAGCGGCAATCCTTTCAAGGTGACGCGCTCAATTCCGAACCTCTCCAAAACCGGCTTTAGCGCTTCTTCGTCAAGCACGCGTCTCAGGCGTGCGTCGTTCCTGCTAATGTAAATTCGGCGCGAGGCTGTATTCGGCTTTGCCCGCGCGGAAAAAAATTGCCCCAAATCGTCAAGCCGGTCGAGCCCCGCCTGCGCCTGAAGCGCGCGCGTGCTGTAAGGAACCGGAACTGAAGCCAGAAGATGCGGCACATGAACCGCGTCCCATTGACCGATCGCCTCGACAGTCCGGATACCGAACCGGTCCGCGATATAAGCGAGCGTCAGATCTTGAATTTCGCTTCTTCGAGCGTTGATGAGAACGCCTGTAACTTTTCCTGGAGCTGCGTCCAAAAGTGACAGAAGCGGAAGAAGAGAGTCGAAGAGCCAATGGAAAATGTGCCCTCTCGCTGGGATGGGCGCCATTAGGTTGAAATAGACATTGTCCTCTGGCAGCACGCGCTTGCGATGAGGGTGAGCCCGAAGTCCGCTCACCCAATTATGGTTCGGCCGCACGGTGAGAAGAAGTCCGTCCTTCATCATGGCGCCGGCCCAGCCCGTTACGTCCACATGTTCCAGACTGTAGACATGATGCACAATCTGGCGGGGGCTTGGATAACGGATGCCGAGTTTGGAAAGCCGATCTGGAAGCGGCGCCTCGACTGAAACGGACGGGATAGCTAAATCGCCCGTAGCGGCGTCCGCGATAGGCTTGGCCTCGACGGGAAAGGACCAGCGCTTTTGCAAAGCTGGGAATAACCGCGCCGCTTGATCCGTGAATATATAACGAAGCGTGCGGGCGGAGAATTTCGCCCTATGAATGCGCCCCTTATATTGGAGAGAAACCATATTCAGCCTCGCAGGCGCCATTTTGGCAATTTAAGGATACGCATATTCGCATCTTGTAAGCGCTTGCCCAGCGCAATTCACGCTTCTATAACGCAGCCAGCGAAGGCTCAAGGCCGCAACAACGGACGGAAATGATATCTGGATGGTTTAGCAGACGACCCTGCGTCTCCTTTGTGTTGACAGCCGCGTTATCGCTTGCATCTGCCGGTCTGGTTTGTGCCGAGGGCATCGATCTGCCCGGCATTTTGCCTGGAATTCTAAGTCCGAGCACGCCCTCGGCGCCCTCATCCAGCGACAACGAGCCGCCGCAGGAAACTTCCGCGCGCGCAGTCAAGGCAGAGCCCCGGCATGAGCGTAAGGCGAAGCATCCCGGAGTCGATAACCGAGTCAAACCTAACAAGCGCGAGGGGCGGGAAGGTTCCGAGGAAGCAAAACTCGATGCCGAGCAAGCACGCGAGTTATATATCCGGCGGAAGCGCAGACTGGAGCAGATTAAGGCCCAGCAGCAGGAACTTTCTCGCGATCAAAGGCAACTCGCCACTAATCGCGCGAGAATGCAGGCGCGGCTTATTGAAACGGCGCGCGCGCTGAGGCATTCGGAAAAGCGCTTGAGCGAGATCGAAGAAACGCTGTCGAAAACGCGCGCCAAAGTGCAAGAACAGCGAGTCAAATTCGACGATAAAAGCGCTCAGATGTCGGCCCTTTTCGCCTTGATGCAAGGCATGGGCAGGCAGCCTCCTCCGATGCTGATTACGCATAGCCGCGACGCTCTCAATATGATCCGGAGCGGCATGGTTCTTGCTACTTTCTATACTGACGTTGAGAAGCTCGCGTCACAGATATCGGTAGAATTAAATGCGCTGGAAGCCACGCAAAAAGAGGCTGAGATACAAGAACAGCGCCTCAAGAGCGAGCAAATGCAGAATAGCCGCCTTAAGGCTCAGGTCGATCTGCTTTTGATTGAAAACCACGATCAACTCGAATCGGCGCAGCAAAGTCTAGAAGGTCTTCAGAGCGTTGCCAAAATTCACGCGGCGAGTTTGAAAACTTTGGAAGAATTTGTTCCAAAGCTCGATGAAGAAGTGTCCAAACAGTCGGATCTCGGCAATTACGAGGCCGAGTTGAAAAACGGCACGATCGAGAATACGCCCGACATGAAGAAGGTTGCGCTGCTGCAGCCTGGGCGGATGAAGCCGGCCATCCCCTTCTCGAAAGCTCAGGGTCTCTTACCTATGCCGGTGCAGGGCAAGCTGTTAACGAAATTCGGAGATAACGATCAGGATGGGTTTCCATCGAAGGGCATGCAGATCGAAGCACGCCCGGGCGCCCAGGTGACCGCGCCATGCGATGGATGGATCATTTATGCAGGGCCTTTCCGGTCCTACGGTCAACTCTTGATTATCAATCCAGGTGGAGGCTATCATGTAGTTGTTGCGGGAATGGATCGTATAGAGGCCTCGGTCGGCCAATTTGTTCTTGCGGGCGAACCGATTGCAGTCATGGGATCGGCCGAAACTCGCGGAAACGAAACGACGCCGGTCCGTCCTGCACTCTACGTGGAATTTCGTAGGGATAAGCAAATCATCGACCCCAGCCCATGGTGGTCATCGGGTGTCGGAAAAGGTTAGAGAACAGATGCGCAAATCGGAACTCGCGCTTGGTGCCTTCCTCGTCATGCTGGTCTGCGCCACCAGCTATTTTATTATCCAGTCAACGGGGCGCGATCAGGCTGTAGCCGCGAACTCCGAGATTTATAAGCAGCTCGATCTTTTCGGTGAGGTGCTCGAACGCGTCCGCCTCGAATATGTCGAGAAGCCCGACGATAGCAAACTCATAGAGAACGCTATCAACGGAATGCTGCAGGGCCTCGATCCCCATTCGAGTTACCTGACGCCAAAAGAATTCCAAGATATGCAGGTGCAGACCCGCGGCGAATTCGGCGGTCTTGGCATCGAAGTTACGATGGAGGACGGGATCGTAAAGGTCATCTCCCCAATCGATAACACACCCGCGGACCGCGCGGGCGTACTCTCCGGCGATTACATTACCCATCTCGACGGTGAATCGATTCAGGGGCTAAGCCTCAATGAGGCCGTCGAGAAAATGCGCGGGCCGGTAGACTCGCCGATCACGCTCACTCTCGTCCGGAAGGGCGTCGGGGCGCCGATTCAAGCCAAGATCGTTCGCGATGTCGTTCGCATCAATCCCGTCAAATATAGCGCCGAAGGCGATGTGGGCTGGATCAAGATCAAGACGTTCCAGAGCGAACACACCTACGAATATATGAAACAGGCGGTGGACGATCTTAAGAAGACGATTGGACCTAACCTCAAAGGTTACGTTATCGACCTTCGCAACAATCCGGGCGGTCTTCTCGACCAAGCTATCGCCGTTTCCGATGCTTTCTTGGATCGCGGCGCAATCGTGCTTACCAAGGGCCGGAACGCGAGCGAAACGCAACGCGCCAACGCAAAACCCGGCGACGTGACGGACGGTAAACCTATTGTCGTGCTCATTAATGGCGGTTCTGCTTCGGCCTCAGAAATTGTTGCAGGCGCTTTGAAAGATCACAAACGCGCGGAGGTTGTTGGAACGCGTTCATTCGGCAAAGGCTCGGTTCAGACCATGATACCGCTTGGCGCGAATGGCGGACTTCGCTTAACCACGGCCCGCTATTACACGCCGTCGGGCAAATCGATCCAGGCCACCGGCATCGAGCCGAGCTATGTCGTCGAGCCGGAACTTCCTGATGAAATGAAGCAGCAAATGGCCGCCTTCGCGCCGAAAGGTGAAGCGAGCCTCCGTGGCCATCTCAAGAACGATGGCTCCCCGGAAGCCACTGGAAGCATCTCTTACGTGCCTAAAGAAAAAGAGAAGGACGTACAGCTCAAGGCGGCGATCGACCTTCTTCACGGTCTAAAGATCGAAACGGCGAAGAAAGTGGAAAACGCGGCCGTTCCGGCCAAACCGGCTGCGGTTCCCAACTAAGAACGCTTGGATTGGCAAAATTCGATGATAGAGATAGGGTCCGCAATGAGTGCGGACCCTATCTATTTGGAAGGCGCGACATGCCACCTGCGGGAAAGGATGTCCTTGTGAGGTCTCTTTTTATCGTCGCCGGTTTATTTTTCGCGATCTTCGGCGGCTTAATCGCCTATTTCGCGACGTCGGATCCCGGAAACGAATACGATCTAACTTTCGTTTTGCCGGTCGACGCCCGGCAGATGCCGGCGACGGTATTGCCGCCGCCTGTGGCTCCCGCCGTTCAGAGCGAGGGGAACCCTCCGGCCGAGAATTCGGCGACCCGCGCGGATGCGGGACAGCCCATCTCAACGGACAACAGAACTCCGTTCCGTTTCGAAGACCGGCAGCCTGCGGCGACCGAGATGCGCGCCCACGAGTAATTGCGGGGTTGCGGCCGCCTTATCGAATCGATCGCGCGCTCGAAGCCCTGCTTGCCGCTAAAACATCGGAGAGTTGAGATGGCTGTCATCGATCATGCCTCGTTGCCTTATCGTCCATGCGCCGGAATACTCCTGCTGAACGCGCAAGGGATGATCTGGCAGGGCCGCCGTTTCGATGACCTCGTTACCGATGAGATCGTTCATCGCTGGCAAATGCCCCAGGGCGGAATCGATGACGACGAGGACTCAAGAGCCGCGGCATTCCGCGAACTCTATGAAGAAACCGGCATCAGAAGCGCGGAAATCGTTCGCGAAGCGAGGGACTGGATCTATTACGACCTTCCCGTTGAAGCGCTCGGCATCGCCCTGAAAGGAAAATATCGCGGGCAGCGTCAAAAGTGGTTCGCGATGCGATTTCTAGGAGACGAAGGCGAAATCGACCTGAACGCCCATGCCGGCAATGCGGAATTCGACGCCTGGCGTTGGGCGACACCCGCCGAAGTTATGGACGAGATCGTGGAATTCAAGCGCGACGCCTATCTCGCGGTCCTTTCCGAATTCCGCGATCTTATTGCCGCAGCATAATAATCTCATCCTTAAGCGTCCTATTTAACGCAGATGTGCAAACTGCCGCAGTATGTTGCATTGTGCTTACGGCCTATGCTAGAAGCTCGATGGGCGTTGACTGGGCTAAAATCCGGACAGTTTAACCTTGTTTATTGGGCTTGCTGGAACGCTAAAAGGCGTCCCGGCGGCGCTTATATAGTTGGAGAGGGATAATGGCTGCGCGCGGCGGTGAAATTTCGACGGTAGCGGAACGCTATGCGTCCGCGCTCTTCGATCTAACTCGGGCGCAGAACACGGTTGCGGATGCGGAACAGGCCCTCGATCGGTTTCATGGTTGGCTGCGTGAAACGCCAGATCTGCGCCGCGCCGTTCTGAGCCCTGTATTTTCAAGCTCCGAGCAGCAAGCCGCGCTTACCGCCTTGTTCGCGAAAGCGGGAATTACGGGTCTCGTCCACGATTTCTTGCTTTTGCTCGCAAAAAATCGCCGGCTCTTCGCCGTTGAGAAAGTGATCGAATCCTATAAATCGCTTGTGTCCAAAGAGCGTGGAGAAATCGACGCCTCCGTCGTTTCCGCGATTCCGCTGACCACGGCGCAACGCGACGGATTGTGCGATACTCTCCGGCAAAAACTTGGAAAAACTCCACGACTAACCGCGTCGGTCGATCCGGCGCTTCTTGGCGGCCTTGTCGTTAAAATCGGTAGCCAAATGATCGATACATCTCTTCGTACAAAATTAAAGACTCTCGAACTTGCCATGAAAGAGGCTGGCTAATGGAGCTCATGGAAATCCGTCCGTCGGAAATTTCTTCGATCCTTAAGGAGCAGATCAGAAATTTCGGACAGGAAGCAGAAGTTTCCGAAATCGGACAGGTGCTTTCCGTCGGTGACGGCATCGCGCGCGTCTACGGGCTGGACAACGTCCAAGCTGGCGAAATGGTGGAATTCCCCGGCGGCGTCCGTGGAATGGCGCTGAATCTCGAATCCGACAATGTCGGCATCGTGATCTTCGGCGAAGACCGGGGCATCAAGGAAGGCGATACCGTCAAGCGGACGGGCGCCATCGTTGAAGTGCCGGTCGGACGCGGTCTGCTCGGCCGCGTTGTCGACGGTCTCGGCAACCCCATCGACGGCAAAGGCCCGATTCAGTTCGAGGAGAAGCGCCGCGTCGACGTGAAAGCCCCCGGTATCCTGCCCCGCGAAAGCGTGAAAGAGCCGATGCAGACGGGCATCAAGGCCATCGATGCACTTATTCCGATCGGCCGGGGCCAGCGCGAGCTTATCATTGGCGACCGCCAGACCGGAAAAACGGCGGTTGCCCTCGATACAATCCTCAACCAGAAATCCATCAACGCGAGCGGCGACGAGAGTCAAAAGCTCTATTGTATATACGTTGCCGTCGGACAAAAGCGCTCGACTGTGGCTCAATTCGTCAAAGTGCTGGAAGAAAACGGCGCGCTCGAATATTCGATCATCGTCGCCGCCACGGCTTCCGACCCGGCGCCGATGCAGTTTCTCGCTCCTTATACCGGCTGTACGATGGGCGAATATTTCCGCGACAGCGGCACCCATGCTCTTATCGTTTACGACGACCTTTCGAAGCAGGCCGTGGCCTATCGGCAGATGTCGCTGCTTCTTCGCCGCCCGCCGGGACGCGAGGCTTATCCTGGCGACGTGTTCTATCTCCATTCCCGCCTTCTCGAACGCGCTGCCAAACTGAACAGCGATCACGGTTCAGGTTCGCTGACGGCGCTACCTATCGTGGAAACACAGGCGAACGACGTTTCCGCCTATATTCCGACGAACGTTATCTCCATCACGGACGGCCAGATCTTCCTTGAGACGGATCTATTCTACCAGGGCATCCGCCCAGCCGTGAATGTCGGTATTTCGGTGTCTCGCGTCGGCTCCGCCGCGCAAATCAAGGCCATGAAGCAAGTTGCCGGCGCTATCAAAGGCGAACTCGCTCAATATCGCGAGATGGCGGCTTTCGCGCAATTCGGCTCAGACCTCGATGCGGCGACGCAAAAGCTTCTCGCACGCGGCTCCCGCCTAACGGAACTTCTGAAGCAGCCGCAATTCTCGCCTCTTAAGATCGAAGAGCAGGTTGTGGTTATCTATTCAGGCACGCGCGGATATCTCGATGGTATTCCGGTCGCCAATATTAACCGGTACGAGCAGGAATTGCTCACACTGATGCGTAACGAGAAAAAGGATATTCTCGACAGCATCAGAACGGCAAAGCAGATCGCGCCCGATGTCGAGCAAAAGCTGAAGGATGCGCTGAGCGATTTCACGAAGCGCTTCGTAGCTTAAGGCGATCGGCGGAGAACCTTATGGCGAGCTTAAAAGATCTCAGAGCGCGGATTGCGTCCGTGAAGGCGACGAAAAAGATCACCAAGGCCATGCAGATGGTCGCGGCGGCAAAACTTCGACGCGCCCAGGATCAGGCGGAGGCGGCTCGCCCATATGCGCAAAGGCTCGACGCCATGTTGAGCCGTCTCGGAGCGCGCGTTACGCCTTCCGCGGCGACATCGCAACTGCTCACGGGAACCGGCAAGGAAGACACGCATCTTATCGTGGTGGCCACCGGCGAACGCGGGCTTGCCGGCGCTTTCAACTCGAGCATCGCCAGAGCGGCACGCGAGCATATCCGCCGCCTTCAGGGTCAAGGCAAAACCGTCAAGATCCTGACCGTTGGGCGGAAAGGCGCCGATCAGCTCCGCCGCGATTTCGCGAAGATCATGGTCGATCACGTCGATCTTAGAAGCGTGAAGCAGCTTGGCTATGTGCATGCGCTCGATATCGGCCAGCGGATTTTGAAGCGCTTCGACAATGGCGAATTCGATGTCGCGACGTTGTTCTTCTCCGAGTTTCAGAACATCATCACACAGCGGCCGCGCTCCGTGCAGTTGATCCCGGTAAAGCTCCCTGAGACGCAGGAGGAGACTTCTTCGACCGCCGCTCACGCAATCTACGAGTTCGAACCGGATGAGGAGGAAATTCTGCGTGAGTTGCTGCCGAGAAATCTCGCAACGCAGCTTTATCGCGCGCTTCTCGAAAATAATGCGGGTTTCTACGCCGCTCAGATGACGGCCATGGACAACGCGACACGCAACGCCGGCGACATGATCGATCGCCTCACGTTGAATTATAACCGGACTCGGCAGGCCCAGATCACGAAAGAACTGATCGAAATCATTTCCGGCGCGGAGGCCGTTTAGGCGGAAGTGCAATGGTTCTTGAGTACGCGATAAGGCATCGGAGACCGGCCCGGGAATTTTATAAAGTCTATTTCAGTACGATCTTCAGCGTACTCCAGCATCGACGAGGCCGGAGATGAAACGAAACGATCCCCCCGTTTGGCCGGATCCCATGGTGGCATGGGCATTCTGGTTCGACACCATGACTGTTTGGCACAACGCCTGGACATGGTGGCTACCTAGACCCGCGCAACCGCACGATGCCGCGCCACGGCGCGAGCATTCCGCATCTGCGGCTTCCGAAAATATCCCGGCCAATGTAGTTCCGTTCGCAACGCCCTCGGCGACCAAGGCGGAATATGCCGAATCCATTGAGGGCGCCGATTTCACTCACGCAAAAAACCAAGCCTTCTTCTCAGACAGCGAAGCCGCTAGGCGTGAGCACAATATTGCCGCGCCGAGCATAGCGATGGGCGAGCCTGCAGCGGAGCATGTGCCTCACTTGGTCTCGCATAAGCAAGAAATCGATGCGGAGTTGGCGAGCGGCGAAGCTTCAACTAAGACTACGGTCGAGAAATTCCCGGAAGCAGAGGCGGCGCCCGATTTTTCATCAGCCATCGCCTATTGCGACCAGACCTCGAACTTGAATGCACGGCAGGATGAAGTGCGCGCAAACGAGAACGCATCCACAACGGGCCTAACGCAAGAAAATGTCGAGCCGGAAGCTCACGCCGATCATCACGGCGAAGACGGCCAGTCCCATGAAATCGCAACGGCGCCGTTAACGCTGCAAGAGCACGCAGCCGAATCGCATATTGCTGAAACTGCTTCTTCCGAAGGTCGACAGGACGTCGATATTAGCGATGCACATGGCGTACTAGTTCGTCAGGCCGTCGATGAGACTTCCATTGAACCAACACTCGCGAAATCGATAGAAACGCCGGATGTCAGCTTGGTAGCGCCGGATATTATGGAGGGTCCGCAAGGCATCCGAGCAGAAGCTAGCCAGCCATTAGGCGGCCAGGAAACCGTTCACCAAGACGATCGCGCCGCTGAGGATGTTTCTGAGATCGTCTCGGGAGGAGTGCACTTAGAGCAGGAAGCCAGTCCGGATCGCGAGACATTCAAGTCTGACCCAAGCGATGAAGCCGTTGCGCCAAAGCATGACGAAACGCCTGAAGTGACTTTGGATCATGATGAGCTCGCCGATTTAAGGGCGATACCGGCAAACGACGATTGGCGCTTTGTCAATAATAGCGAGCCGCTTTTCGTTGCGAACGAAAATGCCGTACAACAAGCGGCGCATGCCGCCGATCCTGACGATTTGGCGGAAGAACACGAAGACCATCTCATCGATGACATTGGAACTGACGACGGCGACGCGCATGACGGCGCGAAGACGAAATATCGCAGCATCGCCTCCTCGGACGGCCTTGTTTCGCCGGTCGTTTTCGGCGATATCGCTTCGCCGCAAAGCGGTGGCGACACGTATTCCAGCGCAACAGAATCGGTAGAATCGCCCTCGGCGGCAGAAGATAATCCAGCCGGACAGACGCACCGCGCGCATGGCTATTTGAACGGGAGCGGGAGTGAAATCCCGGCTGCAGCCAGCGTGGATCGTGAGACGAGTAAGGAAGACTTTGACGGCGTGAACGACTTGGGTATTAGTCAGGCAGCGCTCGACGGCGCAGGCGGCGTCGCATCGCAGGCCGGCTCATCGGAACAAAAATCGGTATTAAGGAAATCGGATATGAGCGATAGACGGGTTGGCCGCATTCGGCAAGTTACGGGCGCTGTTGTCGACGTGCAGTTCGACGGCTTTTTGCCCGCAATTTTGAACGCCCTCGAGACGCAAAATCATGGCAATCGCCTGGTTCTCGAAGTCTCCCAGCATCTCGGCGAAAACACGGTGCGGACCATTGCGATGGATACCACCGAGGGTCTCGTCCGCGGCCAGGAAGTTCACGACACCGGCGAGGCCATTGCCGTGCCTGTAGGCGAAGAGACGCTCGGCCGCATCATGAATGTGATCGGCGAGCCGATCGACGAAGCGGGCCCGATCAAGTCCAATCAGCGCCGCGCCATTCATCAGCCCGCGCCGGATTTCGCGGACCAGTCGACGGAAATCGAAGTGCTCGTCACCGGCATAAAGGTCATCGATCTTCTCGCGCCCTATTCCAAGGGCGGAAAAGTGGGCCTGTTCGGCGGCGCCGGCGTGGGAAAAACCGTTCTTATTCAGGAACTGATTAACAATATCGCGAAACACCACGGCGGCTATTCGGTTTTTGCCGGCGTCGGCGAGCGGACGCGTGAGGGCAACGACCTCTATCACGAGATGATCGAGTCCAACGTGAACGTCGATCCCCATAAGAACGGCTCTGCCAAAGGCTCGAAATGCGCTCTCATTTTCGGCCAGATGAACGAGCCGCCAGGAGCCCGCGCGCGCGTTGGCCTGGCCGGTCTGACTGTCGCCGAATATTTCCGCGATCAGGGACAGGACGTGCTCTTCTTCGTGGATAACATCTTCCGCTTCACGCAAGCGGGTTCGGAAGTGTCCGCTCTGCTTGGCCGTATCCCCTCCGCCGTGGGCTATCAGCCGACGCTCGCGACAGACATGGGCGCTCTTCAAGAGCGCATTACCTCGACGACCAAGGGCTCGATCACCTCGGTGCAGGCGATCTACGTGCCCGCCGACGACTTGACCGACCCCGCTCCGGCCGCATCTTTCGCTCACTTGGACGCGACGACCGTGCTATCGCGCGCGATCGCTGAAAAGGGCATCTATCCCGCGGTCGATCCGCTGGATTCGACCAGCCGCGCCCTTGAACCGCGCGTTGTCGGCGAGGAGCATTATCAGGTTGCCCGTCAGGTCCAGTCGATCTTGCAGCGTTATAAGTCGTTGCAGGACATCATCGCGATCCTTGGCATGGACGAGCTGTCCGAAGAGGATCGCCGCACGGTGGCGCGCGCCCGCAAGATCGAACGTTTCTTGTCGCAGCCTTTCCATGTGGCCGAAGTCTTCACCGGAAAGCCGGGCGTTCTCGTCGATGTGAAGGACACGGTGAAGGCGTTCAAGGGCCTTTGCAACGGCGATTACGATCATCTTCCAGAGCAGGCTTTTTATCTCGTCGGCACCATCGAAGAAGCGATGAAGAAGGCCGAAGAGATGGCGGACGCGGCGTAGTTCAACCCGAACTCGCCGACGCCCGTACTGTAATTCCGGTTCGCGATGTCAGAGTCCCCGCAATCGCGGGGACTGTTTTGCGGCAATCGGCTCGATTAAATTCTAGAGCAACCTGCGTCCACTTGGACGCAGATAAGTTGCTCTAACACTTTAGAACCGATCGACTTTTCCGCCTTTAATCGAATACGATTAAAGGC
>Ga0209069_10001331_pt1 | contig 12424 bp, 5 predicted proteins | sample Str013_2_FD_187202 | JGI IMG/M metagenome (GOLD analysis project Ga0209069, IMG submission 187202) | Freshwater sediment microbial communities in response to fracking from Pennsylvania, USA - Straight Creek_MetaG_SC_2013 (SPAdes) (version 2) | ecosystem: Environmental > Aquatic > Freshwater >...
ATCGGCGCTGAGTTAAGACATCGGACGTCGTTTTTTTCTCCTCTCCGCCGCTTTCCGGGGGAGAGGAGACCGCGTCTCGCAGGCGCCCTCTTTGGCGCCAAGAGCCACGCGGTCGGTGAGGGGCAGGATCTGGTTTCAAAACTGTTCGCGCGGCTGCGCAGCCAGATCCTGACCCTCACCTGTCGCTATTTCCGTCGCGCTGTCGCGCTCCGGGCGACATCCTCTCCCCTCGCCAAAAGGCGAGGGGAGGAGAAAAAGCGTTCTTCGATACCTTAACTTAGCGCCGATGGGCCTTCGCCGGGATGACGAAATGGGGATGCATCCGTTAGGGTTTATCAGCCATGGCTGACGGCAGGCTCGCCATCTTGGCCGGCGGTGGCGCGCTGCCGCGGATCATCGCGGCCGAGGCGGTGGCAGCGGGACGGACTGTGCACATCCTGGCCATCGATGGCTCGTTCGGGGAGTGGCCCGGCGCGCCCTGTGCGGTGACGCCGGTCGGCATGGGCCAGGTCGGCCGCATTCTCGACACGCTGCGCCGCAACGACTGCCGTGAGATGGCGATCGCCGGCAGCGTGGTGCGCCCCGAAATTGCGCGGCTGAAGCTGGATTTCGGTGCGCTGATCAATCTGCCGCGTCTCACTGGCATCATGCTCGGCGGCGATAATCATCTGCTCACGACGGTGGTACGCTTTTTCGAGGCCCGCGGCATCCGCGTGGTCGGTGTGGATGAGGTGGCGGCGTCCTTGCTGGCGGGCGAGGGCGCGTTGGGACGTGTGCGCCCCGAGGCGCGCGGATTGAACGATATCGCGCGCGGTATGGCGGTAGCGCGGGCACTCGGCGCGCTGGATATCGGCCAGGCAGCGGTAGTGGATCGCGGCTATGTGCTGGCGGTGGAAGCCGCCGAGGGGACGGATGCGCTGCTGGAGCGCGTGGCGGACTTGCGGCGCAAGCGGAACAGATTGGGCGGCCGTCGCCGCGGCGTGCTGGTCAAGCGCGTAAAGCCCGGCCAGGATCGCCGCGTCGATCTGCCGACCATCGGCCCACGGACGGTCGAACTGGCCGCCGCCGCCAATCTCGCCGGCATCGGCGTGCATGCTGGCGGCGTGATCCTGCTGGAACGAGAGATAGTGCTGGCGACGGCTGACGCAGCTGGAGTGTTTGTTGTGGGAGTTGCCGATGGCGATGCCTGAAACCCGTTGGCGGCCGGGCCAGCCCCTGCGCGTGTTTGCGGTCGCGGGCGAGCATTCCGGCGACCGGCTTGGCGGCAAATTGCTGGCGGTGCTGCGCGCACGGTTGGGTGACCAGCTGATCGTCGCCGGCGTCGGGGCCGAGGACATGCTGGCGGCCGGCCTGAAGCCGATCTTTCCGATGTCGGACATCGCGGTCATGGGCCTCGGCGACGTGCTGAAACGCCTGCCGCTGCTCGTGCGCCGCGTTTACCAGACGGTGGCTGCCGCCCGCGTATTCGATCCGCATGTGCTGCTGATCGTCGACAGCCCGGATTTTACCCATCAGGTGGCGAGCCGCTTCCGAAGCCAGCGCCCCGATGTGCCGATCATCGACTATGTATCCCCCACGGTCTGGGCCTGGCGTCCGGGACGGGCGCGCAAGATGGCGGCCTATACCGATCATCTGCTGGCGCTGCTGCCGTTCGAGCCGGCGGCCCATGCCAGGCTCGGCGGCCCGCCCTGCAGCTACGTCGGCCATCCGTTGGCGGAGCGGATCGCCTGGATGCGCGGGCTGGATCCGGCGGCTTTGGCGGCCCGGCTGGGCCTTGCGCGCGGGCGTCCCGTGCTGGTGGTGCTCCCCGGCAGCCGGCACGGAGTCATCAAGCGCATGCTGCCCGATTTTCGCGAAACCGTCCGCTTGCTGAGCACCCGTCCCGTGCCGCCCGAGGTGATCCTGCCAACCATCGAGGAGCGGCGCGGCGACGTTGCAGCGCTGACCGCCGATTGGCCGCTGCAGCCGCATATCGTGACCGGCGAGGACGACAAGTTCGCTGCTTTCCGATTGGCCCGGGCCGCGCTGGCCGCTTCCGGAACCGTGACCCTGGAACTGGCCGCCGCCGGTACGCCCGCAGTGGTCGCCTATCGCATCGGCAAGGTGGCGTACCAGTTGAAATGGCTTACGAACGCTCCCTCGATCGTGCTCGCCAATCTGGTTCTGGGACACAATATGTATCCTGAATATCTCGATCCGGACATTAATTCCAGGGTGCTAGCGGAGCGGGTCGGCGAGTTGCTGGACGACACCCCGGCGCGCGCAGTGCAATTGGCCGGATTGGCGGAGATCCCCGGCAAGCTCGCCCCGCCTGCGATCAGCCCGAGCGAGGCCGGTGCGGAAATTATTCTGAGGTTTGCGGAGCACGGACGGGGCGCGTAGGGCGCAATAGGCGCTCTTTTTTCGCGCCGTATTGCGCCGCAGGGGGGCAACCCATCCGCCGGCGGTCGCAAAGCCCCCCTGCGGCGCAATACGGCGCAAAGAGGCGCCTATTGCGCCCTACGCGATGCCATCACGTCCGCGTGCTCAATGGCTTGTAATCGCGCCGCGCCGATCCCGTGTACAACTGCCGCGGCCGGCCGATGCGCTGCTCCGGATCCTCGATCATCTCCGTCCACTGAGCGATCCAGCCGACGGTGCGCGCGAGCGCAAACAGCGCCGTGAACATCGAGGTCGGGAAGCCCATCGCCTTCAGCGTGATGCCCGAATAGAAATCCACATTCGGATAAAGTTTTCGCGTCAGGAAATAGTCGTCGCTGAGTGCAATCCGCTCCAGCTCCAGGGCCACCTGCAGCAAGGGATCGTCGTGCTTGCCGAGCGTGGCCAGCACCTCGTGGCAGGTCTTCTGCATCACTTTGGCACGAGGATCGTAGTTCTTATAGACCCGATGGCCGAAGCCCATCAGCCGCGTGTGCTCGTTCTTGTCCTTCACGCGGGCCAGGAAGGCCGGGATCTTGTCGACCGTGCCAATCTCCTGCAGCATGTTCAGTGCTGCCTCGTTGGCACCGCCATGGGCCGGTCCCCACAGACAGGCAATGCCAGCGGCAATGCAGGCGAACGGATTGGCGCCCGACGAGCCGGCCAGCCGCACCGTGGACGTGGACGCGTTCTGCTCATGATCGGCATGCAGAATGAAGATGCGATCGAGCGCGCGCGCCAGCACCGGGTTGACCACAAAGGGCTCGCACGGAATGGCAAAGCACATCTGCAGGAAATTTGCCGCATACGCCAGATCATTGCGCGGATAGTTGAACGGCTGGCCGACATGGTATTTATACGCCATGGCCGCGATGGTCGGCATCTTGGCGATCATGCGGTGGCTGGCGATCATGCGCTGGTGTGGATCGCGGATGTCGGTGCTATCGTGATAGAAGGCCGACAGCGCGCCGACCACGCCAACCATAATGGCCATCGGATGGGCGTCGCGGCGGAACCCAGAATAAAAGCGGTTCATCTGCTCATGCAGCATGGTGTGACGCGTGATCGCCCGGTCAAACGCGGCATGCTGGGTCTTGTCCGGCAGTTCGCGATGCAGCAACAGATAGCAGGTTTCCAGGAACGTCGAGTTCTCGGCCAGCTGCTCGATCGGGTAGCCACAATAGAGCAGTTCGCCCTTGTCGCCGTCGATATAGGTGATGGCGCTGTCGCAGGCCGCCGTGGAGGTGAATCCAGGGTCGTAGGTGAAGCGCCCGGTCTGGCTATAAAGCTTGGAGATGTCCACCACATCCGGCCCGATGGTTCCCTTGCGGACGGGGAACTCATAGGCATCGGCGCCAATGGTGAGCCTGGCGGTCATGGTGGCGGTGGTCTTGGGATCGGCCATGGGGGCGCTCCGTGAGGGCTGATAGCGTGCGCGCACTATGGCCGTGGGCTAAGTTTATTGCAATGCAGCATTCTGCTTTGCGAGCGCTGGGTGTCGGGCAATGGGGTCAGACCCCTTCGGCCAATACCGGCCGTCGTCGAAGCCTCGCTGGCCGGTCGCGGAAGGGGTCTGACCGCATTTTTCGCACACGCAGCGGCGCGACTAGGACGCCGGGTGAAGGCAGCGACCGCTGCCGACTGCGCTGCTGCCAACGGGCGCCGGCCACAACGATCTGTTAGCCTTGTGCTCCTTGCGCCACTTCCCAGACCTGCCAAATCATGCCATCCTCCTGTCAGGTTTCAACAACGGGAAGGAGGTGATCCGATGTCGAGTGGGATCCTTGCGCTGTCACAGGTCAAGCTGTCAGGCATGTGTGCGTCGGAGCACCCTTCGTCGCAGACCTGACGGACAGACGATCGCCGCTCCTGGAGCGCTTCCCGATGTGTGGACGTCCGGTTGTCGGATGAGATGCGCGACCAAGTCTGGAGCCGCAGTCAGTCCTTGGCTGATCGATAGCCAGTCTCACGAAAAGGCCGTCCCGCAAGGGGCGGCCTTTTTGCTAGAGCGCCGGGTGTGGTGCGCCCTGCGCATCAGTTGCCGAACAGGCCTTGCAGCAGTGATGCGGCCCAATCGACTTTCTTTTTGCGCGCTCGCTGCGCCTGAGCATGTTTCCCCGTGGCGTCAGCTGCTGGTTGTGCGCCATCCGGGGGCGGCGCGATTGCCGCTGTGGCGCTCGCATCACCAATCGCTGGACCGACCAATGCCGGCGCCGCAACCGCTGAGGCGGTTGGCGCGGTTTCGGATTTGACCGGCAAGGCGGCGGGCGCGCCCTTGAGGTCTACTGACGCCGTAGGCACCGGCGGTGTTACTGGCGCGGGCACCGGGGGCGTATTGTCGGCCTCGGGGGCCGTCGCAGCTCCCCCTTCGACCGGCCAGATGCCTTGCGACTGTTCCGGTTCGCCGAGCAACCTGCGGGCGTCCAGATCGGTCTTGAGGTCAGCGACGTCGATGGCCGGCTGACTTTGCGCTAGATCGGCGATCAATCCGAGATAGACAAACGGAACTGCGGGAAGCGGCGCCTTGCCAACTTGGACCGGCTTGGGTTGCAGCCGCCAGGTGCTGGCCAACTGCAACTTCGCCAGATCGATGCGGTTGGCGATCTCCAGCTGCGACTGGGCGCTGTCCACCAGCATCCGGTCGAACTTGATGGCGCCGTCGGCAATGGTGAGATTGCCCTTGGCGCCACGGAAGGCGAAGGCGCCGGCCTTGCTCGACTCTGCCAGGCGGCGTCCGAGTGCGTCTGCAGTCGGAGCCGTCGAGTCCGCGAGGCTTACCCGCGCGACCGCATCAATGCTATTGGGCGAAAAACCGGCCAGAGCCCCCTCGCTGAGCGCAAATGTGCCTTTGCCGCTCGCCGAGCCAGCAATGTCGCGTGGCGTCAGTCCGCGGCTTTCCAGCGCTACTCTGAGCGCAAGTTCGCCCTCGGGTCGCGGAATGGCGCCCTGGGGGCCGCCAAGCTGATCGAGCCGCGCCCTGTCCAGCGCGCCGTCCAAGTGCAGGACCGCGCCGGCGGCAGCCTTTTCAAGCACCATGTGGCCGGTCCAGTCGCCCTGCAGGCCGCGCCCGGCTGCCAGGGTCGCGTCCATCCGGCCTGGGGCGCTCTCGGTCGTAAGCCGCGCATCCTCAAGGATGTAGCCATTGGCCAGCACCAGCTGCTTGGCGCCGACCGTGATCTTGGCGTCGACTGCCTGAGTCACATCGAAATCGAAAGCCTGGTCAGGCCAGGCGCTGCCGTCTGCTAGGTCGCGCGGCGTACCGGCCTTCGCTGTGGTCAAAAGTTGCAGCCAGCGGTCCAGCCGCAACATGTCGCTTTGCACATGCGCTTCCAGCCGCGGCCGCGACGGTTGAGCGATCAGCTTGGCTTCGCCGGTGCTTTCCAGGCCGGCGACCGAGATTGTTGCCTGCGAGAACGCCAGCGCGTCCGCATCGCGCTGCAGCCGCCCTGACAATTTGAGACCGCCGGCTTGATCCGGGACCAAGCCGCTCAGCCCGGCCAGCCGCACCACCCGGTTGGCATCCAGGGCCGCTATCGCCAACGTCCCATCGGCGGCGAACGTCTGGTTGTCGCCGTAACTGGACCGACCATCGAAGCTGGCGTCGATGGCGCCCGTGGCAAGGCCGATGCGGGTGGCCAAGCCATCCTCGGGTATGCCGCTCAAGCGCAGCGTCAGCACTCCTGGCGGGGCCGCCGCGGACGGCAGGATTGAGATGCTCGCAGTCGTCGCCGGCACCGGTGCCTGCGGGCTCGGCAATCTGTCGAGGGCGCGAGCGATCTGCAGCAGGAGCTGCTCGGCGTTCGGATTGCTGAGTTCGGCGGCTGCGTCCAATTGGCTCGACAACCACTCGCCTTCACCGGCATCGCGCCGCAAGCGGAGCCGAAGTCGGCTGCCGGCGGCAGAGCCATCGAGCGCCAAGGCTGCGCCGGCTGATGACTTGCCTCCCAGCTCCGCAGTACCCGCCAGGACCAGTGGCGTCAGGGCGGCAAGCGGCTTTTTGAGCGCCGCTGGGCTGTCGGCCAAACCGGCAATCTTCAGTGCGCCAAACACCGCTTCGGACGTCGGCGCCGCGATCAGCAGGCGCAATTGCCCCTGCCCCTGGCCGTCCTTGACCAGCATGGCGCCCTCGACATGCAGCGTGACGCCGTCCCCCGTGGCCAGATCGATGCCGGGGATGTTCAGCCGGCCGTGGCTGCGATCGAACTTGGCGGACACATCGTGCAACTCGCCCTGCGCCGTCAGGAGCCGCCCGATGCGCAGATCGAGGTAGGTGTCACCCGTGAGCAGCGATCGCAGATCGAGCGCGGCGGCGTCTCCTGGGGCCGCTGCCGGTCCGTCCGATGGCCCAGCAAGTCCTGCCAGAGCCGCAAGATTGATCGGACTGTCGAAATCGCGCGCCAGATCGAGCCGGTTGCTGTCCAGCGTTATGCTCAAAGACTGCGGCGAGGCTACATATCGGATGGCGCCGGTCACCGTGGTGCCCGCTACTTCGGCGCGCAATTGCTCGGCGGAAAAACGCGCCGCGTCGATGGCCACTTTGGTATCGATCAGGAACGGACTGGCCCCCTGGCTTTCCTTCAGCGCCAGGGCCGGTGCGGCCCAGTTCGCCATGCTGGCCAGATTGGCGCCCCAGAGCCGAACCTGGCCATCGAAGTGTGGCGCGCCAAGAGTGTTCACGTCACCGCTGGCCGAGATCAAACTTTGTCCTGGCAGCTTGGCTGTGAGACTTTCAAGCGCAAGGCCGTTCAGGTTGCGGCTGACCGATACGGTCACCGCATTGACAGGGCCGCCACCGAATACAGTCTCGTCTAAGGCCATTTGCAAATGCGCGTTGCCGCCAAGTCCTGGCAGACCATTGACGAGCGCGAGCAGGCCCTGCACGCTGTCCTTGGGAGAGGGTCTTGGTGAGGCTGCGGCCGCGTCGGCGCTCGGCGTTCCCGCAGCGCCCTTGGCGATCTGATCCAGGTCCAGCCAGGTTGACTTGAGACTAGCCTGGCTCTCGACGTCGGCAGTCAGTCCGATCACGGCCGAACCCGTGACGCGCTGCGGCCGGCCCGGGGCATCGAAAGCGATCTCGATATCGTCAAGCTTGGCGTAGTCGCCGGTCGCAGACACTTTCGCTTTCAAATCCAGCCCGCCACCGGCGCCGGTCAGCAATGGCAGTTTGCCGTCTAGGTCGCCGATCAGCGTCGTCTGACCGTTGTGAGCGTCGATGGCGCCATCGAACGTGTAACTGGCCGCAGTCGCATTGGCCCCATGGACCGTGGCCTTCAGGCGCAGCGCTCCGGCGGCATCATCGCGGCCGATGGACAGGCGCAACTCAGCCGGTTTGCCATCCTGGCTGAAAGCGCCCTTGAAGCGGAACGGGCCTTGCGGTCCAGCGGCGTCAACATTGCCGGTCACGTCCTCCAGGCGCCACTGCTGGCCTTCGGAGGGCCCCACCAGGTCCACGACGCCGTGGGTGATGTGCACTGCGCTGACGGCCAATCCCTGCGACTCGCCGGATTGTCCGGCCGGCGTACCAGAGTGAACGGCAGGCAGCAGTCCGTCCCAGCTGCCTTTGCCATCCTTGCCGATGGCGAGTCGCAGCGTGGGCGCTGTCAGCTCCACCGTCTGGGCGACCAAGCTGCCGCTGAGCAAGGCGCTGGTCGACAGCTGCATGCGGAACGAATCCATGCGCAGCAGCGGGGTATCGAACCGGCCGCTGGCGTCGGCCACGCGCACATTGTCGAAGCTGATATAGGGTGTCGGCAGCAACCGCAGCTGCACCTGGTCGCCAACCCGAACGCGGCGGCCCAACATGTGGCTGGCTTCGCTTTCGAAGGTGCCGCGGTAGCGGCTCCAGTCGATCATGGCAGGCGCAGCAAAAAGCGCGGCCAGGACCGTGACCAGCAGCACTCCGATGGTGACCAGAAGCTTGTTCAATGGCAGTCCTCAGCGCCCCGTCGTCACCCCTAGCACGGTCCCGAGCCGCGCAGCTATGGTGGCTGCAGCGTACCGGGAGCGAGAGAGTGAATCGCATGGCCTGAGTCACCATTTTACGCTTTCACGGTCAAGCCGGGCTGGGCACAAGTTTTGGAGCGTCCCCGCAATCGTCGTTGGAGCAAGCTGGCTGGCCCCATTGCCGCTGCGGCCCACGTGCTATACTGGGGTGGCATGACAACGAGTCGAAAACATTCCGCGAACGTCGACACCGAAATTTCGGCCGGCGAAAGCCCCTCTGGAGGCCAACTGCCGCTCTCGCAGCGCGCCATGGCGCGGACCGGCGCGCCGTATCTGCAGGGCCTCAACAGCGAGCAGCGCCTTGCCGTCGAAACGCTGGAGGGACCCGTCCTGGTGCTGGCAGGCGCGGGTACCGGCAAGACCCGCGTGCTCACCACCCGCATCGGTCACATTCTCGCGACCGGTTTGGCGCGCGGCTCCGAAATCCTGGCGGTGACGTTCACCAACAAGGCCGCGCATGAGATGAAGGAACGCGTGGGCTCGCTGATCGGCATGGCAGTGGAGGGCATGCCGTGGCTGGGCACCTTCCACGCCATCGGCGTGCGGCTATTGCGACGGCATAGCGAGTTGGTCGGCCTGAAAAGCGGATTCACCATTCTCGATACCGACGATCAGATCCGGCTCTTGAAGCAACTGCTGGAAGCCGAGAAGCTGGACGCCAAGCGGTGGCCGGCGCGGCAGCTGGCCAACATGATCGACGGCTGGAAGAATCGCGGCCTGATCCCATCGAAGGTGCCGGCGGGCGAGGGCCACTCGTTCGCCGAGGGGCGAGGCGTAAAACTCTACGCTGCCTATCAGGCGCGCATGAAGGAGCTGAACTGCGTCGATTTCGGCGATCTGTTGCTGGAATGTTTGCGGCTGTTCCAGGAACATTCCGATGTGTTGGCCATGTATCACCAGAAATTCAAGTATATTCTAGTGGATGAGTATCAGGACACCAACGTCGCGCAGTATCTCTGGTTGCGCTTGCTGGCTCAAGGCACCAAGAACATCTGCTGTGTCGGCGACGACGATCAATCCATCTACGGCTGGCGCGGCGCCGAGGTGGAGAACATCCTGCGCTTCGAAAAGGAGTTCCCCGGCGGCAAAGTGATCCGCCTGGAGCAGAACTACCGCTCGACCGGACACATCCTGGCCGCCGCGTCAGCCATCATCGCGGAGAACAAAGGCCGGCTCGGCAAGACGCTGCGCACCGACGACGCTATGGGCCACAAGGTCCTGGTGCAGGGATTCTGGGACGATGCAGAAGAGGCCCGCATGATCGGCCAGCGCCTGGAGGAGATGCGCAAGACCGGTGACAATCTCAACCAATGCGCGATCCTGGTGCGAGCCTCGTTCCAGATGCGTGCCTTCGAAGACCGTTTCGTTACCATGGGATTGCCTTACCGCGTCATCGGTGGCCCACGCTTTTATGAACGCCTGGAGATCAAGGATGCGACCGCCTATCTGGAGCTGACGGTCAATCCCACCAACGACCTGAAGTTCGAGCGCATTCTCAACACGCCCAAGCGCGGCCTGGCCGATGCAACCCTGCAGGTGTTGCACAACCATGCGCGGGCCCGCAGTCTGCATCTCATGCAGGCAGCGCGCGAGATCGTCGAGACCGAGGAGTTGAAACCCAAGGCCCGCAAGAGCCTGCGCGATCTATTGGCCCAGTTCGATGGCTGGCGTTCGCACGTCGCCCATATGCCGCATACCGAGTTGGCCCAGATGATCCTGGATGAGAGCGGCTACACCACCATGTGGCAGCAGGATCCCAATCCGACCGCCCGTACCCGACTGGAGAACCTGAAGGAACTGATCCGGTTCCTCGGCGAATTCGAGACGCTGCAGGGGTTCCTGGAGCATGTCTCGCTGGTGATGGACGTGGACGCCGGCGACGACGGCGAGCGCGTCAGCATCATGACGCTGCATGGCGCCAAGGGGTTGGAGTTCGACACCGTGTTCCTGCCCGGCTGGGAGGAGGGCCTGTTTCCGCACCAGCGATCGCTGGACGAAAGCGGTGTGTCAGGACTGGAAGAAGAGCGCAGACTCGCCCATGTCGGCATCACGCGGGCGCGCAAATTTGCCGCCATCAGCTTCACGCAGAACCGGCGTGTGCATGCCCTGTTCCAATCGCAGATGCCATCGCGGTTTGTCGATGAGTTGCCCGAGGCCCATGTGGAAGTGGCCGCGGCGCGGACAGGCTATTCGAACGGTGGCGCCTACGCGCAGAGCCGCTTCGATGAGCCGGCAGCCGGTTTCACGCACCAGTACGAGACGCCCGGATGGAAACGCGCCCAGGCGCAGTTCGCGCAGCAGGCGAACACGTTCCAGCGCGGCGCGCCACCGCTGCGGCAGCAAAAGCGTCCGGTGACCATCGATGGCGATCTGGTGGCGTCGAGCGCACGGGCCAGTTCGACCTACAAGGTCGGTGATCAGGTGCGTCACGACAAGTTCGGCGCGGGCACGGTGGCCGAGATCGACGGCAATAAACTTACCGTCGATTTTGCCGACAGCGGTCGCAAGAAGGTGGTTGAGACCTTCGTGAGCTTGCTGTGAGCTCAAGGCGAGTACCCATAGGCGCTGGTCTAGAAGCGAATAGAGCGGCTGCACGCGGGTTTGCGGACATGATGCTCGCCTTGGGCAGTGCTCTCGTGATTATTCCGTGCAGCACGGCAGGCCGAAGCTGACCATCATGTCCTGGCCGCCTCCCCCCGCGACACATCGCCTACTGAAATGCGGCCATTCGCGGCCCGGTTGACATTGCCTCACTCTGGCAAGTTTGGCATGGTCCGGCACCGATTTTCCTTGGATTGGTGGGCCTTGGCCGGATCGCATCTGGTGTTGCGCGACCGTCTGTCAGGCCCCGCCGCGTCATCCATCGATCCGTAAACCATCGCTTGCGCCCTAAGCCAACCGGGCGCTCCATCACGGGGACTTTTCGCCATGCATACACTGTGGGCCATCATCGCGTGCGGAGTCTGCGCGCTTCTCTATAGCGCCTGGGCCGTCCAGAGCCTGCTTGCCGCCCCGCAGGGCAGCGCCAAGATGCAGGAGATCGCCGGCGCCATCCAGGAAGGCGCGCAGGCCTATCTGTCGCGCCAGTACACCACCATCAGCGTGGCCGGCTTGGCCATTTTTGCCCTGGTCGCGGTGTTCCTGGGCTGGCCCGAGGCGATCGGCTTTGCGCTCGGCGCGATCCTTTCGGGCATCGCCGGCTTTGTCGGCATGTGGGTGTCGGTGCGCGCCAATGTGCGCACGGCGCAGGCTTCCAGCGTCAGCCTGGCTGATGGCCTTGCGATGGCCTTCAAGTCCGGCGCCATCACCGGCATGCTGGTGGCCGGCCTGGCGCTGCTTGGCGTGGCGGTCTACTTCTATATCCTGACCCAGATGATGGGCCTGGAACCGACCTCGCGCACCGTTGTTGACGCGCTGGTCTCGCTCGGCTTCGGCGCCTCGCTGATCTCGATCTTCGCCCGCCTTGGCGGCGGCATCTTCACCAAGGGCGCCGATGTCGGCGGCGATCTGGTCGGCAAGGTGGAAGCCGGCATTCCCGAGGACGATCCGCGCAACCCCGCCACCATCGCCGACAACGTGGGCGATAACGTCGGCGACTGCGCCGGCATGGCGGCCGACCTGTTTGAGACCTATGCGGTGACGCTGGTCGCCACCATGGTGCTGGCCTCGATCTATTTCGCCGGCCAGCTCAATGTCGGCCTCATGATGATGTTTCCGATGGCGATCGGCGCGGTCTGCGTGCTGACCTCGATCATCGGCACCTTTGCCGTCAAGCTTCGGAACAACGGAACCATCATGGGGGCGCTGTACCAAGGCTTCATTGTCACCGGCATCCTGTCGCTGATCGCGCTCTACTTCCTGACCGACCGGCTGATCGGCCTGCAAACCGTGCTGCACCCCGGCGGCACGACCTTGTCGTTCACGGGCATGGACCTGTTCCTGTGCGGCCTGGCTGGCTTGTGCGTCACCACCTTGATCATCGTCGTCACCGAATACTATACCG
>Ga0209069_10001332_pt1 | contig 12420 bp, 7 predicted proteins | sample Str013_2_FD_187202 | JGI IMG/M metagenome (GOLD analysis project Ga0209069, IMG submission 187202) | Freshwater sediment microbial communities in response to fracking from Pennsylvania, USA - Straight Creek_MetaG_SC_2013 (SPAdes) (version 2) | ecosystem: Environmental > Aquatic > Freshwater >...
CGGGTCCATATTCAATTTGGCGGCAAGATCTTCGAGCGCCGCCATGGTGATCAGGCAGCCCTGCGGATGGTTCGGTGCTCGCCACGCGCGAGCCGGACCCGTATTGGTCAGCACGGCTACGTGGTTTTTGCGCTGGTGGGGAATCCTTACGACATACGGCATGGGTGGAGCGCCACCGCCACCCGGTCCGCCGGTTCCCCAGGAACTCGACTCCCAGGCCACGATGGTGCCGTCTTTTTTCGCGCCGACTTTCACTTGAGCAAAAGCCGAGGGCCGCGCTCCGGCCAGGGCAAGTTCCGCGTCGCGTTCCAGCATCACGCGTACCGGCTTGCCTCCGGCTTTTTGCGAGACCTGAGCGGTGTAAACGCCCCAGCGGTCAATGCCGAACTTGCTGCCAAAGCCTCCGCCAACGTGGTCCTGGTGAACGTGGACGTTGGATGCCGGAATCTTCAGCGCGCCGGCGTATTGCCCCGACAAACCTGAAACGTTCTGGGTTGAGTGGTACGCGAGCAGATGGTCTTTGTCTGTCCATTCGGCGATGGATCCATGGCTTTCCATGCAGCAGTGCGTCACCACGGCGCAACCATACACGCCTTCAGAAATGACTTCGGCTTCCTTGAAAGCAGCGTCAGGATCGCCTTGCGTGCGCTCGTCTTCTTTCTTATAGGGTGACTTGCCTTTTTCGGCGGGCGGCTTAACCGGAGAAGCCTGCAGGGTCTTGATCACGTCTTCGCCGACCTTGTTTTGCCGCATCTGGGCAACCATGTTGTCCGTGACGGCGAAGCTGATACCGCGCTTCTTAATGCGCTCGATGATCTGCGGTTCAGGCATCTGGTTGATGAACAGGCCAATCAGGTCGTCCTGGGCCATGGGTCCATCATCGGCAGTCACGTTTCTGGGTGGCGAGAAATCGTCAACCCAGTGCGGCAGGCGTTCATACTCAACTTTAATAAGCCGGGCAGCGTCGGATGCCACACGCTCATCGACGGCGGCGACCACAACGACATCGTCTCCAGCCCAGTGGATTTCGCTGCCAACTCCCTGAATAACGTGCACGGCGGCAACGCCGGGGAGTTTCTCAGCGGCAGAAGTATCAACGCTCACGACCTTGGCGTGCGCATAAGGAGAACGCACCACCTTGCCGTACAACATGCCGGGACGATGAACGTCATACGTGTACTTGGCGCGGCCAGAGACTTTTTCTGGACCGTCCACGCGGGAGAGGCGCTTACCGATCAGCGTGCGTTTTTCCGCGGCAGGCCATGTGTATTTGGTTTCGTCGGCCATGGTTAAGCTCCCTTCCCGGATTTAGCGGCCTGCATCACGGCCAAGCGCATGCCGGCGTAAGTGCCGCAACGGCAGAAGTTTCCGCCCAGCCCGGTCTTGATCTGTTCCGGCGTGGGATTGGGATGTTGCTCAAGAAATGCCTTGGTGGCCATGACAAAGCCCGGTGTGCAGAACCCGCACTGCTGCGCGTCATGGTCAACGAATGCCTGCTGAATAGGATGCAGGTGGCCCGGTTCGCCCAAGCTTTCGATCGTCGTGATTTCGCGGCCCTGAACGTCAATCGCCAGGAGGGAGCAGGCGTATACCGTCTTGTTGTCGATAAGCACGGTGCAGGCGCCGCAGGTGCCGCGATCGCACACACGCTTGGAGCCGGTAAGCTCAAACTCGTCGCGCAGGGCGTCCAGCAACGTGACCCGGGGTTCCAGTTGTGCATTCATCTTCTTGCCGTTCACCAGCAGTGTGACTGGAACCTTCCCGGGACCGTGGACTGCGACTTTATCTTCTGCCGCGGCCAGCGCGGAGGCCTGGGCCACGAGCGGGACGGCCGCGGTGACGCCGGTAATCTTCAGGAAGTCACGGCGCGAAACTCCCTTTGTGGCCGGGGATGAAGACTCTTCAGGTTGATGAGGTTTTTTCTTATCAGGCAGGTCGTCCACTGGTGTGCCTCCATGGCTTTCGGCTTTTCGACTCGCGCTTGCAACTTGGCGGTCAGCTCGGAAAACAGCGCGATGCGAAAACTGAAGAATTGTAACTCGGAGCCGCGTGGTGTGTCTTCATCACTTCGCGCCACAAAGCGCCCGCCAGACGCGAACTATACAAGTTTTAACCTGTTGTTTCGGCCTAAGGCGAGGAAAAACTGCTACCATCCTACTGGCTTCAGGAGCATCTTCTTCAGGGGCATTCTTTAAGATGGCTAGGATGGCAAGCAGCAACGGTCTTCTTTCGGCCTTAACGGTTTTGTGTCTCCTTTTGCTGCCGGGAACCAACGCTCGGATGAGCGAAGAACGCGCTGGGGACCGGTCGCAATTAGCGCCAGTACAAGTTGCGTCGCAAGACGCATCGCAAAACCAGCCACGGACTGCCAACCCACAGCAGCCTGCGACGCCTTCCGCCAGTCCTGAAGCGCCGTCCGAGAGACCGGCAGCGCCAAGTTACGAATCCGCGGCCGTGCTGAAAGCCGTAACCCGTCTAGTGGTGGTGGACGTGGTTGCCGCGGACAAAAAAGGCGACGCCATCACTGACTTGAAGCAATCCGACTTCACCATTTCGGAAGACGGCAAAGAACAAAAGATCAACGTGTTCAGTTTCCAGCAGCCAACCTCAGTTGCGGAAACGGGGGCGCGTCCGGCGGAGAAATTGCCGGAACACGTCTACACCAATGTTCCGACTTACAATGTGAACAATGCGCTGAACATAGTTTTGCTGGACGCACTCAATACCACCACAATGAACCAGGCTTACGTGCGCGACCAGATGATCCACTATCTGGAGAAGATGCCGGAAGGACGTCCGGTGGCGGTGTATACGCTGGGGACCAAGCTTCGCTTGTTGCAGGATTTCACTTCCGACCAGGCACAGCTGAAAGAAGTGGTGCGCAAGCTCAAGACCAGCAGTTCTGTTTTGCTGGACAATCCTAGCGGGGGCCCCGAAGCAGAAATGCTACCTGCGGGCGCGGCCGACTCCGGCGCCATTCCCGCTTCCATGCTGGATGCCATGATGCGTTTTGAGGCGGAAGCTACATCCGTGCGCCAAGACATCCGCGTGACCTATACCATCAACGCGTTGACGGCGCTTTCGCGACAGCTGGCCGGCTATCCGGGCCGAAAGAATCTGATATGGGTTTCAGAAGCTTTCCCCTTGAGCGTTGATCCCAACATGGAATTAAATGGCGACGTGTTCGCCGGCACGCGTAACTATGGTCCGCAAGTGGCTACGGCGGCGGACGCATTGATCAACTCGCAGGTGGCCATCTATCCGGTGGACGCGCGCGGACTCGCGGTGTCTTCTGTTTTTAGCGCTGCCAGTACCGGTCGCGATAAATTCGGGCGGTCTAGCTCCAGACCAGGCCGATTGGCTACAACACTCAGCCAGGAATCCGCCGTGCTGCAATCCTCGCACGGCACCATGAACGACCTGGCGGAAAGAACCGGCGGCAAAGCTTTCTACAACCGCAATGACATTGATACCGCCATTCGCAAAAGCATGGATGACGGCTCCACGTACTACATTCTTGCTTACTATCCTGAGAACAAGAACTGGAACGGAAAATTTCGCAAGATCCACGTGACCGTGAATCGCGCGGGAGTGAAAGTGCGCCACCGCCTGGGCTACTACGCCGTGGATCCAAAATCTTTTGCCGAACGCAACCAGCGGCAACAGGCCGACATTTTCAGTGACGCCATGTCCTTGGACACGCCGGTAGCCACCGAGCTGGGATTCAAGGCCGGAGTCGTGGCGCCTTCCGCGGCCACACATGAAAAAGTGCTGGTCAATTTTGGTCTCGATCCTCACGCGGTAAGCTTTGCCACGGACGCCGAAGGGCTGCATCACGCAAAAGTCGAATGCGCCGTGACGGCGTTTACGCCCAAGGGAAAGTACGTGAAAAGCATTTCCGGCAACGTGGACGCCGCCCTGAAACCAGAAACCTTCAACAAAGTGATGCACAGCATCTTCCCCTGCCAGCAATATATTGAGCTGCCCGCTGGCGACTACCTCTTGCGGATCGGCGTACGCGACGGCAACACCGGCCTGATCGGCACCACGAACGCCAAGGTGGTGGTGGCCCAGGCGGCTAAACCTGCCGAAAACAGGCCGTAAGAACGGCTAATTACAGGAATGACTGCGAGTTTTTACTCCCTTTTGACATCACCTCTTCTGCGCAACGAGTACGCTGATGTCCGAGGCAATTTGCCATGAAAAAGACCTTTTTATTCGCAATGCTATTGGCTTTCGCCACAGGAGTTTCCGGGGCGCAAAACGGGCCGCAGAACGGTGGAGGCCCAAGGAATTTCCCGCCTGGGGACATGACGGCAGGCAAAATCGTATCTATAAGCAAAGACTCACTGGTCATCACCCCGCTGGCCGGAGGCGAATCGATCACCGTCATGCTCAGTCCGGATACGCGGTTCACGAAGCAACGCCAACCGATCAAACTGGAAGAGATAAAGAAGGATGACGTTGTGTTCGTCCGTGGTGACAAGAAAGACTTGACCGTGCAGGCCACCATGGTTGGGGTCCTATCGCCGGAAATGGCCGAAAGACTGCGGCAAGGCGGCGGTGGAATGTTTGTCGGCGCCGGCGGACCCGGTGGCCAGCAGGTCAATCGCGAAGATCTGGGCAAAAAGTTTATTGCCGGTGAAGTGAAAGCCATTGACGGCGTCAAGTTGACGATCGCGCGTCCGGACGGCCAGAGCAAGGACATTGAGGTGGACGAAAACACTTCCTTTAAGAAGGGCGAAGAGAGCATCACGCTGCCGGACATCAAGGTTGGCGATTTTGTTTTTGGCCCGGGCGAGCTGAAAAACTCGGTGTTTGTCGCCAAAACCCTCAACGCAGGCCGGGGCCGCATGATGAACCGTAATCGTCGTGGTGAAGGCCCTCCACCAGATCAAGGGAAACCGTCAGCGCAATCACCAACAGAAGATAAGCCCGCGGGCGACGGTCCGCCGAAAAACTAGAAACCAAAACTGAAAATGAATATTCGCTGCAAATTGATTTGCGGTTTAGCCATTCTTTTGACGCTGGCTTTCTGGTGGACTCCACCGGTCTCAGGACAGACCGGGCCCTCCGCCTTCGGCGAAATCACGGGCACAGTTAAGTCTGGCAACATGCCGCTTCCGGGTGTAACCGTGAGCGCCGCTAATTCACTGACCGAAAAGAAATACGTCACGTCAACCGATGTTGACGGCAGCTTCAAAATTCTGGTCGGAGGAAAAGGCCGCTACGTTGTCCGCGCAGAGTTTTCTGCGTTTGCGCCAGCAACCCAGGAACTGGTGATCAACGAGCAGAGCCGCAACGGCAAAGCCGACCTGGTGATGGTCCTGCTCTCTCGCGTTCCCAAAAACCCGGAACAAGATCAAGTCCAACAACTGGCCCAGCAGCTTGGCGGAGTGGCCCGCCAGGGCATGCAGCAACTGGCGCTCTCCGGTTCGGGTGATCTTGGCGGCAGTGGAGCATCAAATAATGACACCGCGTCTCTGGCGGGTGCAGGATTGCCGAACGCCGGTCTCGCTGCCGACGGCGGTTCGGAGTCCGTGGCGGTCTCCGGCGCCATGGGCCACGCGGAACAAAACATGTTTGATCCAGGAGAAATGCAGGACCGCATCGCCGACCTGCGCGACCAACTACAAACACAAGGTGGCACCGGGACGATCAATTTCAACGGCGGCTCCGGCAATCTCCAGATGCTTGGCGGAGGTTTTGGCGGCGGTGGCTTTGGTGGTGGCGGGCCCATGGTCTTTATGATCGGCGGCGCGGGAGGCGGAGGCGGGGGACGAGGTGGCCGGGGACGCGGCTTCAACGTGAACAAGCCACATGGCTCCATCTTCTTTAACTATGGTGGATCAATCCTTGACGCCAAACCCTACTCGCTCAACGGCCAACCCGAGAACAAGGCCGACTACAACCAGAACCGCTTTGGCGCCACCGTGGGCGGACCGCTCAACATTCCTCACATCTATCACGGCGGCACCAAGACATTTCTCTTCGGTAGTTACACGGGAAGCCGTAGCAAGAATCCTTACGACGTGTTTTCAACCGTCCCCACGCTGGCGGAACGCGCCGGTAACTTCGGGAGTTTTCAAGTCCCAAGCATAAATCCGGCGGCCGCACAGATTCTGAATTTCATCCCGAAACCCAACTTGCCCGGGACCACCAGGAATTTTAATCTTGTTTCGGCCAGCCCGACGCATTCTGACACAGCGTTTGTCCGCTTCAATCACAGCTTTGGCGCCGACCAGGGGTTGCTGGGCGCCTTTGGACCGCGCGTGCAACAACGCCAGCAGCAACGGCAAGCGCAGCAACAAAATGACAACAAACAAGCCGACAAGAAAAAAGAAAAGACCAAATGGTCCCAGAGCATCAACGGCGGATTCAACTACAACAATGTTCGCAGCACGGTCTTGAATCCTTTCCCGGGACTTGGCGGCAACCAATCTAGCCACAACTACAACTTCAGCTTCGGACATTCCGCGGTGAAAGGCTTGTTCCTGAACTCGTTGCGCGTGAACTACAACCGCACCAATTCTCAAACCACCAACCAGTTCACGAACATCAACAACATTGAAGGCGCGCTGGGTATCACCAGGGTATCGCAGCGTCCGGCGGACTTTGGTCTGCCCACGCTGAACTTTGCTCCGGAGTTCAGCAGCCTGCAGGACCTGACACCACAATTCCGCACCAACCAGACGTTTTCCATCGGCGATTCCATGAGCCTCACGCACGGAAAACATTCCTGGACATGGGGTGGCGATTTCCGCCGCCAGTTCCTTGACACGCGCAACGCCGCCAACGCACGCGGAACATTTATCTTTACCGGCGCGGCTACCGGGCAGCCGTTTGCGGATTTCCTGGAAGGCTTTGCTCAGGAAACCACCATCCAGTTTGGCGCCGAAGACTATCACTTCCGCTCAAACTCTTTCGACGTTTACGCGCAGGACAACTGGCGCGCCGGCAAGAACCTCACGCTGAATCTGGGACTGCGTTACGAATTCGTCACGCCGTTTGCTGAGGTCAACGGACAACTGGCGAACCTGGACGTTGCGCCGGACTTCAGCACAGTGGCTCCGGTGCTTCCCGGACAAATCGGGCCGATCACCGGCAAACGGTTCCCTGACGGATTGGTGCATCCTGACCACAATAACTTTGCGCCGCGCGTGGGGATCGCGTGGAAACCGCGGTCCAAGACGGTGGTGCGCGCCGGATACGGCGTAAACTACAACATTGGCCAATACGGACAGCTGGCCACGCAGCTTGGATTCCAACCTCCGTTTGCCGTTGCCCAGACCAACCCGGCGCCGACGCCTACATCTCTCACGCTGCAAAACGGCTTCCCTGCGCCGGTGGTCAGCGCGAATCACATCACCAACAGTTACGCCGTGGACCCGGACTACCGGCTGGCCTATGTGCAATCGTGGAATTTGAATATCCAACAGGAAGCTACCAGCAGTCTGGTGATCAACCTCGGTTACACGGGATCGAAAGGCACTCATCTGGACATGCTGCGCGCGCCGGATGAACTTGCCACAGGCGGACCGCGGTTTGCGCCGTGTACGCCGATCACTCCCGTGGCCACGTCTTGCGTGTCGCCGTTTCTGTTTGAATCTTCACAAGGCTCTTCGATCTTGCATTCGGCGTCATTGCGCGTGCGGAAGCGGTTGCGTCACGGATTTTCCGTCGGCGGGAACTACACGTATTCCAAGTCCATCGACAACGCGTCTTCCATCGGTGGAGGCGCGCAGGTGGTCGCGCAAAACGATTTGGACATTGCCGCCGAGCGCGGACTTTCCAGCTTTGACCAGCGACACCGCTTCACCGCCGACTACATCTATCAATTACCGTTTGGCAAAGAAAAGAAATGGCTGCACAAAGATGGATGGGCGGAAAAAACTTTCAGCGCGATTACTTTCAGCGGCAATGTGATGGTCGCATCGGGCTTCCCGTTTTCTCCGCGCGTGTTTGGCAACGCCACCGACCTGGGACGCGGCACCACCGGCTCGGCGCGTCCTGATCTGGCGCCGGGCCAGTCGATTCAACTCAGCAATCCAACCATCGGCGAATGGTTCAATACCGCGGCATTCGTGGCTCCGGCGGGAGTCTTCGGCACGGCCGGACGCAACATCATTATTGGCCCAGGAACGGTGAGCGCCGATATGTCCATTTCAAAAACTATCCAGCTTAAGGAAACGCAGGGCCTGGAGCTCCGGCTTTCGGCCACCAACGTTTTCAACATTGTGCGCTACACGTCCATTGATTCGACGTTTGGTTCGCCGACGTTTGGACAAGTGGTGGGCACAGGATCCATGCGCAAAGCTCAGCTCACTGCGCGGTATAGGTTCTAGGGATGACATCTGGTCGAAAAATTTGGAACTGGCGGCAAGCGGTTTCTGCAACGATGATCGCCGCGCTGGCGCTTTCCTCCGGCCAGCCAGCTTTCGCTCAAGAATCGCCAGCGCCCTCGCAACGAACAACAGGCAAGTCGCAACAAGGCCTTTACAAGTTCCGCGTGGAAAGCGAACTGGTGCTGGTCAACGTTGTAGTGCGCGACAAACAAGGCCAGCCCGTAACAAGACTCAAGAAAGAAGATTTCACGTTGCTGGAAGACGGCAAGCCACAACACGTGAACAGCTTTGACTTTGAAAACCTGGATACCACGCCACTCACCGCTGGCGCTGGTCCTGGACAAACCACCGTGAACGAAACGCCGGCTCCGGCCAAGCCCATCCTGAGCCGTAAAGATGCTGAAGACGCGCTGAGCAACAAGCGGGTCATCGTGTTGTTCTTTGATCTCAGTTCCATGGGACCTGATGAAACGCAGCGATCCGTGGAAGCCGCAAGGAAATACGTCCAGACCAAAATGACGGCCGCGGACATGATCGCCGTTGTGTCGCTGGCTTCGTCGCTGCGATTGGACCAGGACTTTACCGGCGATCGCGCGCGACTGTTGCGCGTCCTGAACCGCTTCACCCATTCAGAAGGTCAGGGCATGGACATCGGCTCCACCGGCGACGCCGATGGGATTGAAGAAAGCGGTAACGCCTACACGCCGGACGAAACTGAATACAACCAGTTCAATACGGAACGTAAGCTGCAAGCGTTGCAGTCCATCTGCCAGGTGCTGGCCAAATTCAATCAGAAAAAATCTGTCATCTACTTTTCCAGCGGAATGACGCAGACTGGAATCGAAAACGAATCCGCCCTGCGCGCCGCTGTGAATACCGCCGTAAAAGCGGATGTGGCAATTTACACCATGGATTCTCGCGGACTGGAAGCCATGCCGCCCGGCGGCTCTGCCGCAACGGCGAGCCTGCGCGGGACGGCAATGTATTCCGGCGCAGCCGTACAGAACCAACTGGACGCCAACTTTGCCAGCCAGGAAACGCTCACCACGCTAGCGGCAGACACCGGCGGCAAAGCGTTTCTCGACACGAATGATCTGGGCCAGGTGTTCGATCGCGTGCAGCGCGATACGTCTGTCTACTACGTGCTCGGATTCAAGAGCACCAATCCGCTCAAAGATGGCAAGTATCGCCGCATACAGGTCAAGCTCAACCGTCCTGGATTGAATATAGAATTCCGCAAAGGCTACTACGCGCCCAAAGACTTTCAACATTTCAACGCGCAAGATAAAGACGAGCAGATGGAAGAAGAGCTGTCAGCCGAACTCTCCAGCACGGACGTAGCGTTGTACATGGCGGCTTCCTACTTCCGGCTTGACGACCGCCGCTTCTATGTTCCAGTCGCATTGGTAGTGCCGGGCTCGCAGATTCCGTTCACGCAGGGCGGAGACATAGACAAAGCGTCACTCGACGTGATCGGCGCTGTACTGGACGAAGCAAAACGCCCGGTGGGGAGCGTCCGCGAAACCGTGAAACTGGCACTCGATGCGTCGCAGGAAGTGCGGCGCAAGAACGTACAGTACAGCACTGGGTTCATTCTGGTGCCGGGCAAATATCATTTCAAATTTGTGGTCCGGGAAAACCAGTCGGGCAGGATTGGCTCGTTTGAAACGGACTTCACCGTCCCAGACATCAGGAAATCACCGCTGAAGATGAGTTCGGTGGTGCTGGCCAGCCAGCGCGTGCCGTACAGCAAGAAAACCCAGAACCCATTGGTGCGGGACGGCAACGAACTTGTCCCCAACATTGCGCACGTCTTCACCCCGGACCAGCACGTGTACTTCTTCTATGAAGTGTACGAGCCGGCAAAAGACAAATCACCGGAACCGGCAGACCCCAAGACGAAGACTCCAATCGTCAAGAACCCCATCCACCTGCTTACCAGCATTGAATTCTTCAACGGCAAGGTCAAGACTTATGAAACTCCTCTGCTGGAAACCCGGGAACTTACAACACCTGAGCGGAAAGCAGCGGTCTTCCAATTTGACGTTCCGCCGGGCCAGTTGAAACCCGGCCTGTACACGTGCCAGATCAACGTGATTGACGATGCGGGTGGAACGTTCTCCTTCCCGCGCTTGCCGATATTGGTCCGAGAAAAACCAGAGATCCGCGAGAAACCATCGACTCCATCGAACCCAGCGAGCGGGGCCAAGTAGCAACACGCGGGACTCCAGAAGCCACTAACCAATTGGGGTAAAAAGCAAAAAGGCCAGCGCGACCTGGCCTTGTTTGCTTTGCTTTCTCAATGGAGAGAGAAAGGAACCTCTTGCGGCTAGCTGGGTGGAGCTACTGCCTTCTGGAACGCTCCGGAATCGGCGTGGGGCTTGACGGCATCTACCTGAACGGTGAAAGTACATTCCGGGTCGCCGCGCTGCATGCAACTGGTCTCGACCACGGTGACTTCTTCTTTAAAAAATTTAGCGGAGCCCTTGACCATGCCGCGGAGCAAGGCGCAAAGGCGGCGCGCTGAGCCGTAAGAAATGATCACCTTGCTGTCTGACAGACGGTGCACCGCCAACCGGGGAGGCGTAACTCCCTGGTGAAAGCGCATGATCTTGTGAATGGTCTCTTCAGTATTTTCCAGAAATTCCAGCAGGCCCCAATTGGGCTTGATCAGAAATCTGTATTGCTCAATCAGGTCGGGAACCATGAAGTTCCCAAAGTCTTCCAGCACCGCGGACGCTGTCAGTCCGGTCATCTGGCAAGCCAGGGTCACCAGGTTCAGGGCGTCGCCGTCAGGATAAACGGACGATGCCAGGTACATCTGATGCTTCAGTCCGGCCTTTTCGAGAAGCAGTTCCCAGGTTTCCTGGTTGTATCTTGCTTCCACGTATTTCTTCAGTTCGACGAATATCAACCCGTGCATTCTTCCCCCTTGCTCGTCCCGGAAAAGAGCGTTGCCCGTCTCACGAGTTGGACTATACACAGCGTGGTTGGGAAAACAACGTTACCTGCCTTGTGCTTCCGATTTCCAGAACAGAACCTGGTTATTAATTAAGCCGGTTCTGTACGGGGCTCTTGCCGTCCGCGGGTGTTACCCGCGAAAAACAAATAGATCGTTTTCAACGGCATAGCTGGAGTTGTTAGGGCTTGCTCATCCGCTGCTGGGGTCCGGGGGTACGCATGACGGTTACTCCGGGCGCTGCACTTCGGTTAGAGCCACATGTGACGCAAAACACAGCCGCAGAAAGATTTTTTGGCTCTCAAACTACCAGTAACAGACCACGGTAACTTGTCACTGCATTTGGCAGGCGGATAGAGTTGAGCCTGACAGCAGATCGTCAATTCAGAAACAACATTAGTCAGGAAAATAAGGGAGTCCAGATGGCGGCGATGGAGATAGTGTTTATTGAGTGTCCGTGGGGAGATACGTTTCCAGTCCGCAAGACGGCTGGCCGTTCTTGTGGAATTCAGAAGATCGTCTGCCCGGAATGCGACCATACGTTTGAAGTAATGCTGCCAGAATCCGTGGAACGTCTGTCTAAGGAACTGGTGAGCAGCTAGATTTCACGCCTCCGTGGTAATCTTTCTTGTTCCTTTTTATCCCCATGAACAATCCAACCGTCTCCCACGTAGACCTGCAAGCTGCCGCGCGGCAGGTAATGCAAGAAAACGGCTTTGAACCTGACTTCCCGCCTCCAGCCCTGCAACAGCTGGCCCAGATCAAGGCAGCGCCTCCAAATGTAACCGCAGGACCAGGCGTGCCCGATCTGCGCGGACTACTGTGGTCGTCGATTGACAACGATACGTCGCGTGACCTGGACCAGATTGAAGTAGCCGAGAAGCAGGCGGACGGCAAGGTGAAAGTGATGGTGGGCATTGCGGACGTTGACGCATTCGTGTCGCGCAGCACCCCTCTGGACTTGCACGCGGCAAAAGAAACCACCACGGTCTATACCGGCGTGCGCAATTTTCCCATGCTGCCGGAAGACCTCTCCACCGGGGCCACGTCATTGCTGGAAGACGCGGACAAGCTGGGCATGGTGACTGAGTTTCTTGTGGACACGCAGGGCACAAC
>Ga0209069_10001333_pt1 | contig 12414 bp, 5 predicted proteins | sample Str013_2_FD_187202 | JGI IMG/M metagenome (GOLD analysis project Ga0209069, IMG submission 187202) | Freshwater sediment microbial communities in response to fracking from Pennsylvania, USA - Straight Creek_MetaG_SC_2013 (SPAdes) (version 2) | ecosystem: Environmental > Aquatic > Freshwater >...
ATCCAGAACATAACCACTGCCCACTTCATGTGCGTAGAAAGGATCGAGCTCTTGCTTAGCAATACCCCAACGGGATATGTCGAAGAAACGATGACCTTCCATTGCCAATTCGAGCTTACGTTCGAAATAAAGAGCCGTCAACGCAGCATCTTTGCTTGCAAACGGAGTAGTATATAATCCGATTTTATAATTGGCGGCAGGTGTATTCGTAAAGCCTTGCTGAGGATGAGCAGGATCAACATAAGTATGAACCCATCCTGAAGGATCTGTATTTCTGTCGCGAACCTGGTTGATCAATGCCTGACCACTTGCAATATCTCCTGTTTGGATTGCAGCTTCAGCAGCCAAAAGAAGCACATCTGCCCACCGAATGATGTTCACATTATTTGCTGTAAAACCTGCTGTCCATCCCGATGCATCGGTAAGCACGTTTATCTGTGAGGCATAAAACATGTTCTTAACCGGCTCGTAAGGACCTGCGGAAGCCTGGTTACGCACCCATGAAGCACCAGCCATCGGACCCCAGTCGAGGAAAGGTATTCCACGACGTCCTGCTGTCCAGTCAAGACGAGGGTCAATAGCTGTTGTAGCATCAGGCGTATATGGATCATTCGAGTTAACACCCTGGTCATTTTTCAAGTTAGCGTTACTGTAACTACCGTCCAGGAAAGGCAGGCCGTTTGCATCCACTTTGAATGAGTTAACCAAGCTATAGGAAGGCTGGAAAAATCCGCAGCAGCCAGTTTGACCACCATAAGGGAAGTTCAATCCATCTCCTTGATTTGCGTTAGCGCCACTGGCCCCGTCGTTCACTGTCATCTGCGCAGCAAAAACAGACTCATCACTATTTCTGTGAGCAGGGTTAAAATTATCCGCAAAATGCGCATTCAATTTATATGGCTTTCCGGCAGTAGTTTTGCCGTTAGGTAATATCTGCGTGTTGAACAGGTCCAACGCTGCTTGATATTTCCCCCCATAGATATATGTCTTCATCAAGTAGCAGGCAGCGGCCCATTTGTTGGCACGGCCAAGCTCAGACTGTGTTTCCGGTAAATTATTATATGCGTACAGCAAATCTGTTTCAATATCGGTCAATATATCATGATCATTCGGGATCAGGAAGTTCGCTGCAGAATAAGTGACATTTTCATCTATATAGGGAACTTTGCCGAACAATTTACGAAGTTCAAAATGATAGTGCGCACGAAGGAACCTGGCCTCAGAAGTTACCTGGATTGTATCTGCGGGAAGCACATCCTTTGCTAAGCGCATGATGCGGATTGCTTCATTCGCACGCTGTACACCATCGTATCTTGCCTGCCAAACCTGGTCGAGGTAACTGTTGGAAGCATTTACACCCCAGGTTTCAATTGGTGTGATCAGGTTCTGGTCACCGGGATCGGAACCTTTGTGCGCATCTCCTCCACCAACACTGCCATATACCCAATTGCTGGCAGCAGTGGCCCATGGACCATTGGCTGTGCCGGCGCCGCCAATACCATCAAGCAGTGAATACGCTCCAATTAAAAGACCTTCAACACCTGCTTTAGTGGCCACCGTTTCCGGTTGGAGAAAACCTGTGGGCTTTATATCCAGAAATGACTTCGAGCAGGCCACGGCTACCGCTATGACCGTAACACCGAGTAAAATATTTCTATAACGTTTTATCCTTTTCATGATTATGAAAATTTAGCTATTACTTAATTAAAATGTGAGATTTACCCCGATATTAATCGTCTTCGCAGGAGGATAGTTACCATAATCCACTCCAAAGCTCGATTGATAAGCTTGCCTGCTTCCATCCTGATTCAGATTACCTTTTGTCAGGTTTGCATTCGTTGCAATTTCCGGATCCAATCCTGTATATTTTGTAATGGTGAACAGGTTAGCTGCCTGCACATATAAGCGGGCCTTGTCTATTCCCACCTTTTTTAACATAACCGGAGCAAAATTATACCCGATCTGCATTTGTTTACAACGGAAGAACGAGCCATTTTCCATATAAAAATCATTGATTACAGCATTTGTGCTGAAATAGGATGCGTTTTCAACAATCGGGTATTTTGCATTTTGCCTGCTGGGAAGCCAGGAGTCAGTCAGCAACGCAGCGCTCTTAGCGTTCTGGAATTGCGGATAGAAATCCTGGAAATAGCGGGTGTAGTTCAATATCTTGTTTCCACTTGAACCGTAGAATGTGGAGGTGAAATCGAACTGCTTATAGTTCAAGCTCAAATTGATGCCATAAGTAAATTTCGGATTTGGATTGCCGAAAAACTCTTGGTCATTCTGATCAATCTTTCCATCGTGATTGGCATCTTCATATTTAAACCTGCCGGGAGCTTTGTCGGTTTCATCTGGCGATTTAGCAACATCAGCAGCATCTTTGTAAATGCCGATGATATGATAGCCGTAGAAAGAACCCACCGGGTGGCCTGCCTGATTTCTTACCTGCGGGCCGGTATTGTGCGTAAATGCCTCACTGAAGAATCCTGCCGTACCTGGTATGCTTAACACAACATTTTTGTAGGATGTGATATTAAAACCGACATTAAATGATATGTCATTGTTGATTTTACCATGGTAGGCAATATTTGCATCAATACCTGAATTTTTGATATTCCCAATATTAACATTTGGTGGAGTTGCACCGCCAACAACTGCCGGGGGTTGATCGACGAAAAGTAGGCCATTGATCTTTTTTTCGTAGTACTCGACAGTCAAATCCAACTTATTCTGAATAATTGTCGCGTCAAAGCCGAAATTCGAGATAATATCCCCTTCCCATTTGCTATTCGGATTGGCATAAGTTGCATATGAGAATCCCTGTGAAACACTGCTTGCAGAACCGCCAATTCCATAATACGTGGATCCGATATTGGCACTATAAGTAGTATATGAGTTCAAACCTGACGTATTGCTAATTGAGCCAAGCACACCATAACTACCGCGAATTTTCAGGCTGTTCAACCATGTAATGTTCTTCATAAATGGTTCCTGGGATATCTGCCATCCCGCAGATACTGATCCAAAATTAGCTTTCCTATTTGCAATCGCAACAACAGATGCCTGGTCCTGCCGGCCATTTAAACCGAGAAAGAACTTATCATTGAATGAGTAGTCGATCCTTGCGAGTAATGAGTACAAAGTGGACTTGTTAAAGAAACTGTAGTTGGACTGGCCGGTAGCGCTACCTGCACTAAGTGTATAAAGGCTCGGATCATCGGTGAAATAACCAAGTTTTGCGCCACCGATCTCTCTTTGGTTAAAGCTGGCTGATTCTATACCAACCAATACTTTCACATTGTGTTTTTCCGCGAATGTATTATTATAGCTTGCTGTATTGGTCCAGGTCCAGTTGCTTACATGGCCTGAATATTCGTTGAGCGAATTATTGGTATTGTTTTCAGCATTTTCGTAAGTATGAAATCCGTGAAAGAAGCCGGCGTAATTATCAATATTGCCTCCGAAACTTGTACGGGCTGTAATATGCTTTAACAAATCTATTTCTGCCCAAACATTACCCTGGATATCCCAGTTATAACCTTTGTCGTTTGCTGCCCTGGTTCTACCGGCTAAAGGGCTGCTCGAGTTACCCAACTCTTTACCGCGATTACCACCAAAGCCGCCTTTGATATCATACAAAGGAATAAGTGGCTGCATCCATGCAGTTGTATTTACCTCGTTACCCTCAACATTATTTGTGATTCTCGGGTTTTCCTTGTAGAATACATATATGTTTTCGCCAACACGCACATGATCTTTTATGTTAAAACTAGTATTGGCTCTTGCAGCATATCTCTTCAAACTGGTATTCAGCAATATTCCCTGCTGATTAAAATAGTTAAATGAAAAGAGATAGTTTGATTTATCCGAACCGCCGCTTGCTGTGAGCGTATGACTTTGAATAGGAGCCGGCTTGAATACAGCATGAAACCAGTCGGTTCCTGCTTTATTTGCAGCAGCGATCTGGTAGATAGAGCCCTTTGAATAGTCAATATTGTATTTGGAAGGGTCTACTGCAGGATCACTCGCTAATACGCCGGAAGCAGTTCCTGCAACAATATAATCAGGCAGCCTGGGAGTTAACCCTGTTCCATATTGAGCAGAAGCAATACAACCGGGGCAGGGCTGACCATTCGGTAAAGTATCTTTTATTACCTGGCCAGAATTGTTAGCAGCGAGCCAGTAAAGATTCATCATCTGCGCGCTGTTTGCTTTATGCCAGACATTGCCTTGCGTAACAAGCTGGGTTCCGTAATAACCATCATAAGTAATTACAGCTTTACCACTTTTGCCTCTTTTGGTTGTAATGAGTATAACACCAGCAGCACCACGCGCACCATAAATAGCTGCCTGCCCATCTTTGATCACCTGCACTGATTCGAGATCATTTGAACTTAAGTCATGTAAGATGGTTAAATCCCCTGGAGCTGAAGGAACCCCGTCAACAACAATCAGTGGATTACTTCCATTAAAAGAAGTTACACCACGAATGAATACGTTGCTGTTATCCCCAGGATTTCCGGATGAAATAATTGTTACGCCAGAAGCTTGGCCTTGCAGCATTTGCTCTGGTGTTCCCGCAGGGATACTTTTCATATCCTTGATGCTAACGACGGAAACCGAACCCGTAATTTCTTTCTTTCTCTGCGCTGTGTAACCTGTAACAACCACATCATTTAAGGATGTAGCAGACAGAGAAAGAACAACATCACCAATGGTTGCACGTCCCGAAACAGGGATTTGCAGTGATTCAAATCCGATCACGGTGACGACTAAAGTTCCGATTTCTTTTGTAGAAGAGATGGAGAAGGATCCATCTGTACCGGTTTGAGTGGCAACCTTGGTCCCTTTTACCTGGACGGTTGCACCAACAATCGGTTGTTTGTCAGCGTTACTGATTACTCTACCAGTAACAGATTTTTGAGCAAGCAGACTGCTGCTCAAAAGCAAAAAAAGTACCAGGCAGCACCAGCTGGCAAGTACGTTAGTTTTGAATGGCATAAGCAGGATAGTTGTTTGAAATGATGAAACAGTTAATTAAATCAACGTGAATTTACAATTAAACTGAAATATAAATAATATTTTTTTAACAATTTCTTTGCACTAACAGCACAATAATAAATGTGTACAATATACACATTTAATTTTTTCATTAGCAAGAGCAGATATTCCCTCTGGAAGCAAGAATGCCTGCTTTGTTTTAAAAATAAAAAACTCCCTGAACCTACATGGAGTTAAATAATATTCTTACCGCTTTTTTTAGCAATTATGCATTGACTAAGTGGCCCAGGCTTTATCGCCTTTTTTGTAAGGAACACATCCTTCGTATCTTCCCGGCACGGCAACATAACGGAGAGCCTTAGTCGCTCCTACTTCGGAAGTGAAATAGCCCCATAATGTCAGTTCTTTCATCATGCGGAAATAATGAGCGGGTTCATCCGTTTTTTTCTTAGTCATATACTCTTTCTGCTCTTTGTCTAATTCAACCAACAGATCATGCCTTTCTTTCGGGCTGCTGTCAAGAAATGATTTGCCGTTTTTCTTTTTAGAAGCATCGTCTAATTTTTTCATGCCCTCAGTAAATATCTGCTGATCTTTCGCCTCATAACAATCTGAAACGATCGTTTTCATGAACTGCCCGATCTTTGCTTCCTTTGCGCCTGGTGTGGTGGTGGCTGGAATGATTGTTTCTCCTACCTCATCTAAAAAAGCGATATCATCATTTGAAAAATTAAGACCTGCTGCACCGATTTTTTTGTCGTTTGTGGTACAACCTGACAAAAAAACTTCGGCCCCGATGATGGTACCGCCTAATAACAGCGCTACGCTGGATAATGCATCTCTCCTGTTCATACAAATTAATGTTTTATGATCCCCTTTCCATCAGCTACCGGAATTTCGGGGAGTGGTTATAAAATTAAAGTTGCTGTTTTTTTCAGAATTATTCAAAACGATTTTTTTGTTGGATAAAATCCCTCCTAATGCTTACCCTCTGCCGCCGTATTGCTTCTCGACTTCGCTCGAAGCTTGGTCGATGGTTCGACTACGCTCACCACTTGCTACCATTTAATTCACTATTTGCATATTTCCATATTTCCACATTATCATAGGTTTCCCTTCTTCAATTCTTCCACCGCATAGTTGGCCGCTCTTGCTGTAAATGCCATGTACAAAATTGAAGGGCTCCCATATCCCGTGCTGCTCATACAAGCGCCATCTGTTACAAAAACATTTTTACAGTTATGAAACTGGTTCCATTTGTTCAGCAGCGATGTTTTGGGATCCTTGCCCATGCGGCAACCGCCCATTTCATGAATATCTCTTCCTGGGGCCCAATGATTGTCATTTTGCTTAATATTCCTGATCCCTGCATTGTCAAATAATTCCGCACTTTGCGTTAAAAAATCTTTTAATAATCTTTCATCATTATCATCATAACCCACATTGGTAACAAGCAATGGCATTCCCCACTGATCTTTTTTATCCTTACTCAATGCAACATGATTCGTTTCTTTAGGAACCGTTTCGCCCTGGATATACATATACATATTCCATCCGCCTGCTTCCGACATAGCCTCTTTATAATCAGCGCCGATTTGCTCTGTCAGTTGGTTCCCCGCACCCTTGTCGCGCCATGCGCCCATGAACGCCATATATCCACCCACAAAATCCGTATCCTGCTTATGCAGGTTCCTGAAATTTGTCATCATGCATTCGGCAGTTCTTCTGCCATAATAATATTTGTCTTCAAATCCATCCACCGTTCCATTGGTTGATCCGCGATAATTCTGAAAACAAACATATTTGCCGAGCAATCCATTATCATTGCCAAAACCATTGGGGAAGCGACCCGATGTTGAATTCAATAAAATCAAATTGCTGTTTAGCGCCGATGCATTTACAAAAATTACTTTCGCTAAATAATCTATGAATTGTTTTGTGTTGGCATCTATGATACGCACGCCTGTTGCTCTTCCCTTTTTCTCATCATAAATAATAGAATGAACAACGGAAAACGGTCTAATAGCTAAATTTCCTGTTTTTTGCGCCCAAGGCAATGTAGATGACACAGAACTGAAATAGGAGCCGAAAGGACAACCGCGCATGCACAGGTCCCTTGCCTGGCATTTTGCTCTTCCCTGCTGCAGGTGGATGTCTTTTGGTTGTGTCAGCTGCGCCCACCTGCCCTGTATCATAAACCGATCTTTATATTTTGATTTTATTCTTTGCTGCATTTCTTTTTCCACACAATTAAAATCAAAGGGAGGAAGATATTCCCCATCTGGCATTGCTTCCAATCCATCGCGGTTACCGCATATGCCGGCAAATATTTCCGCGTGTGCATACCAGGGTGCAATTTCATCATACGTGATCGGCCATTCAATGCCATATCCATAACGAGCTGGTGCAGTAAATTCAAAATGACTCCAACGCGGGCACGCGCGGCCCCATATCAATGATTTACCGCCGACCTGGTAACCTCGTATCCATTCAAAAGGTTTTTCCTGCACATAAGGATGATCGTTATCTTTTATAAAAAAATGCGCCGTGCTTTCATCAAAACCGGCAGCCTCGGTAATCAAAGGGTTGGCATCCACAAAACTTCTTGGCATTTCTCCACGATGGGGGAAATCCCATGGATTCATATTTGCAGTAGGATAGTCTTTCAGATGTTCCACATTTCTTCCTCTTTCCAATACAAGCGTTTTCAATCCATGCTCACACAATTCTTTTGCTGCCCAGCCACCACTGATACCGGAGCCGATTACGATTGCATCGAATGTGTTTTGCGCCATTGCTTTGTTGTTAATAATGAACTTCTGATTGATGTTAAATCAACTTAAAATCATAATATTTTTTCGTGAGACGTGAAACGACAAACGTGAGACGTGAAAAACCAACTTCTTACGTTTGCCGTTTCACGTCTTACGCTACACCTAACACCAATATCAAACGGTACTCTCCCCCACTCGCTTTCACAAATTATTTTTTTTCAATTCTTCCACTGCATGATTCGCTGCCCTGGCAGTGATTGCCATAAACGTCAGTGAAGGATTCTGGTTCCCGACAGAAGTCATACAGGCCCCGTCCGTCACAAATACGTTTTTGCAGGCATGCATTTGATTCCATTTATTGAGCAAAGAAGTTTTTGGATCTTTACCCATTCTCACTCCTCCCATTTCATGAATATCCAGTCCGGGCGCTTGTTTGCTGTCCCGCTGGCTGATATTTTTGCACCCTGCTTTCTCCAGCATGGCAGCGCCCTGCTCTAAAAAATCTTTTATTATTTTTTCATCATTGTCATCATATCCTACCGAAGTAATCAATTGTGGAATACCCCACTCATCTTTAAGGTCCTTGCTTAGACGAACATGATTATCATATTTCGGGATTGTTTCTCCCTGCATGCCCATGCTTATTCCCCAGTCACCTGCTTCCGTGATCGTTGCTTTGAATGTATCTCCTATTCCATCTTTCCACATGCCGGCGCCCCAGCCGGAACGCGCCGCGCCAAAATAAGAGAGATAGCCGCGCAAAAAATCAGTCTCTTGTTTGAATACATTCCTGAATGAAGGGATGAATGCTTCAGTGGGTCTGCGCCCATAATAATATCCGTCTTCGAATCCTTCATAAGTTGCGTTTATGCTTCCGCGGTAGTTATGAAAAGCAACAAATCTTCCCAGCAAACCACTGTCATTTCCCAAACCATTGGGGAAACGGCTGGAAACAGAATTCAATAAAACCAGATTGGTATTCAGGCAGGCAGCATTTACAAAAATGATGCGCGCAAAATATTCCGTTGTTGTTTTGCTATGTGCATCTATGACACGGACACCCGAAGCTCTTCCTTTTTTTTCATCGTAGATGATCGAATGCACTACAGAGTCAGGGCGCAATGTAAGGTTCCCTGTTTTTTCTGCCCAGGGGATGGTAGATGAATTGGAACTGAAATAACCGCCGAAGGGGCAACCGCGTTCACACAAATTTCTTGCCTGGCATTGTCCGCGTCCCTGTTGCAAGTGTATGTCATTAGGTTTTGTCAGATGTGCGCAGCGCCCGATGATTACCTGCCTATCCGTATAATGTTCTTTTAATTTTTGCCCGATATGTTTTTCCACGCAATTTAATTCCCATGGCGGCAGAAATTCGCCATCGGGCAGATTGGGAACACCATCTTTATTTCCGCTGATGCCTGCAAATTTTTCCACATGACTGTACCAGGGTGCGATATCTTCATAACGAATGGGCCAATCGACAGCAAAACCATCCCGGGCAGGTGCTTCAAATTCATATTGACTCCAGCGCTGTGTCTGTCTTGCCCATAATAAAGATTTGCCACCAACCTGGTATCCGCGGATCCAGTCGAATGGCTTTTCCTGCACATAAGGATGCTCGTTATCTTTTACAAAAAAATGAACTGTTGATTCTCCATAAGCATAACACCTGCTTACAACCGGATTGTTTTTTGTGATATCAACAGGCAGTTCGCCGCGATGAGGGAAATCCCAGGGGTTTTTGGTTGCTGTGGGATAGTCTTTGAGATGAACCACATTTCTCCCTCGCTCCAGCACCAGTGTTTTCAATCCATGCTCACACAATTCTTTTGCGGCCCAGCCACCGCTGATACCAGAGCCGATTACAATTGCATCGTAAGTATTTTCTGCTCTTGCTTTGTTGTTGATATGAGTGAACTTCTTATTGATATGATTAAACTGATTTGTTATGATTAGCTTCTGATAGTAGATGGCTGATAAAAATGATTCGCATATAATTTTTTATTTCATCCCGCCAGCGGCTGTATGGTAATTATTATATGCGCATTCTCGGCAGTGTCTCAATTTGCTGAATTATTACAGAAAGCTATGAGGTTCTATGTTTCTATGTGGTTAATGCTTAATTAGAAAACTACTAAACACATAGAAGCATAGAAACATAGATGCACAATTTTTACAGATTTCTTTTTTTCAATTCTTCCACTGCATGATTTGCTGCGCGGGCCGTGAATGCCATATACGTTAATGATGGATTCTGGCATGCTGCCGATGCCATGAATGCGCCATCACTTACAAATACATTGGGTGCATCCCATACCTGGTTCCATTTGTTGAGCACAGATGTTTTAGGATCCTTCCCCATGCGGGCAGTACCCATTTCATGAATGCCGCGGCCAAGATATGGCTCCCTATCAGAGCTCTGAATATTTTTAACACCTGCTGCTTCCAGCATTTCCACTGCATCCTGCAGCATGTCTTTTCGCATCTTCAATTCATTTTCTTTCAATTCGCAATCGAATGCCAGCACATTCAATCCCCATTTATCTTTTGTATTCTTGTCAAGTGTTATTTTATTTTCATGATATGGAAGTGTTTCTCCAAAGCCGCCCATGCCCACGGACCAGGCTCCAGGTTCTGTCAACGCCTCTTTGAATTCAGTGCCAACGCTGTATTCTGCAATATCACGGCTCCATCCATCGCGGCCAGCGCCGCCCTGGTAACCAAAGCCACGCAGATAATCTCTTTTGTCTCCAAAGAAATTTCGATAACGCGGAATATAAATACCATTGGCCCTTCGACCGAAATAATATTTATCGAGATATCCATCTATGGTTCCACCGGCATTCACACCTAAATGATGATCCATTACATTATGCCCCAATTCACCGCTACTGCTACCCAATCCATCGGGCCATATATCCGTGGCTGAATTCATCAGTATCCATGCACTGTTCAGGGCCGATGCGTTCAGGAAAATAATTTTTGCACTGTACGTATAAGTTTTATTCGTTTCCGCATCCAATACTTCCACGCCGGTTGCTCTTTTTTTATCCTTATCATACAAAATTTTTGTAACAATCGCCCAGGGACGGAGTGTAAGATTGCCGGTTTTCATCGCGGCCGGCAATGTAACAGACTGAGTACTGAAATAACCGCCGAAAGGGCAACCAAACCAGCATTTATCACGGTACTGGCACTGCCTTCCGTTCAATGGTATGGTAGCATGCGCACAACGGCCGATGATCATCTTGCGCACTCCCTTATAATGTTCTTTAATTCTTGCAGCAACATCTTTCTCAACGCAATTCATTTCCATCGGCGGAAGAAAATGACTGTCTGGTAATTCGGGCAAACCTTCTTTTGATCCGCTCACACCTGCAACTTTTTCAACATATTCATACCATGGTTCAATGTCTTTATAACGAACGGGCCAGTCAACGCCAATACCTTGTTTTGCGTTTTCTTCAAAATACAAATCACTCCAACGGTAGCTTTGGCGGCCCCATAGCAGCGAACGTCCGCCTACATGATATCCCCTGAACCAATCAAAACGCTTGATTTCCGTATACGGAGATTCTTTATCATTTGCCCACCAGTCGAGATTTCTTTCATTGAGCGGATAATCTCTTTTCAATGCAGGAAAATCCTTTATCATTTGTGTGGTCCGCTCACCGCGATGTGGATGATCCCAGGCTTCTTTAGTGGCCTCTTTGTAATCTTTGATATGCTCGATATTTTTGCCGCGCTCGAGCATGATGGTTTTCAGACCTTTTTCTGTCAATTCTTTTGCGGCCCAGCCACCACTGATTCCTGAGCCGATTACGATTGCATCGAATACATTGTCTGCCATGAATTTTTATTTTATACTGATGAACTTCTGATTAAAATGATTTACCGTAATTCTTGCTACAATAAGGTTGTTGGCTACTACATAAAATTTTTTTCTCTCGATCAGCCTTCGCCAAATTTGCGGCGGGTAAGCGTCATCAGAGATTTCTTTTCTTCAACTCACTTACTGCATGATCCGCGGCGCGCGCAGTAAATGCCATATAAGTAAGTGAAGGGTTTACACATGCCGCTGATGTCATGAAAGAGCCGTCTGTTACGAATACATTTGGCGCATCCCATACCTGATTCCATTTGTTCAGCACGGATGTCTTTGGATCCTTGCCCATGCGTGCCGAACCCATTTCATGAATGCCTCTTCCCAGTGTACCATCTCCATCGCGGGCCTTCACATTTTTTACACCGGCTTTTTCCAGCATTTCAATCGCATCGTCTTTCATGTCCCGGCGCATCTTTTTTTCATTGTCTTTGTATTCCACATCAATGGCCAGCACATTCAATCCCCATTTATCTTTGACATTCTTATCGAGTGATATTTTATTTTCATGATAAGGCAATGTTTCACCAAAACCACCGATACCCATCGTCCATTGACCAGGTTCAGTCAATGCTTCCTTCAGATCAGCGCCGATGGATAATTCTTCGGCAGAACGGTTATATCCTTGTCTGCCACCACCGCCCTGGTAACCAAAACCGCGCAGGTAATCTCTTTTGTCACCGAACAAATTCCTGTATCGGGGAATATATATGCCATTGGCCCTGCGACCGAAATAATATTTGTCTTCATAAC
>Ga0209069_10001334_pt1 | contig 12413 bp, 10 predicted proteins | sample Str013_2_FD_187202 | JGI IMG/M metagenome (GOLD analysis project Ga0209069, IMG submission 187202) | Freshwater sediment microbial communities in response to fracking from Pennsylvania, USA - Straight Creek_MetaG_SC_2013 (SPAdes) (version 2) | ecosystem: Environmental > Aquatic > Freshwater >...
ACCCCATACCCCTCCCACCCGTGTGCCCGTCGCTCGGCCGACACGGTTCCAAGGATCCCGTTCGAAGTGATTGAAGGGAAGCAAACAAATGTTCTAGAACTGTCCGCAGTGATGGCGGACCCCCTAGACGAGCTGACCCGCACCCGACAGCGCTGCGAACGTGGCGTGCTCCCACCAGGGCAGTGCCCCGCCGCTGATCGCCGACGGTGTGTGGACCCACGCCGGCCGACGACCGTGGCGCAACGCGAACCGATCAGCGGCAACGGCCTGCCAACGACGCGCCGCGACGGAGGCGCCAGCATCGCTCAACGACGTCGCCGCCAACAGCGCGTCGAGCGGGCGAACCCAGGTTGGTTCGCTGGCGGGCACGCCACACCAGCTCCGCTCGGCATCGGCGACGAAGGCCGCGAGCTGCGCGTCGTCGAGCCGGCCAGTCACTGCCAACGCGGCGCGCCCCCCGGCATGGTCGGCGCGCAACGGATCGCCGCGCCCGCGCCAGCGGGCAACGCGTCCGACGCGCCGCGCCCGTCGAACGATGTCGACGGCCAGGGTCTCGTTGCCTGGAGCCTCGACGGCGATCTCGATGCCGAAGCGCTGCGCGATGGCGATGACTGCCGCGGCACGGCTGCGGTCGACGACGCTGTAGCGCGCCGACGGTGCGTCGTGACCATCGCGCCTGCGCTCGAGTCCGAGCAGCTTGCGCGTCGACGGACGGCCAATCGTCCAACCTCGCACCCAGCGCAGCGCGGCGATCAACGCCATGACCGCGCCGAACTCGTGCGAGCCGCGCATGACGTGCACGCCACGCGCGCCGATCGTCGATGCGTGATGTGACGGCGGTACGACGCGCCAGCCGACGACGGCCGCCGTCACCCACACGGCCGCCACCAGCCAGTCGGCGCCCCAGGCGAACCATGCCGTCAGCGCAGCGGTTGCGATCACCGCGGCGAGGAGTGCGGCCCAACGGTTCCACTCGACGAACCCGAGGCCAGGGAAGACGAGGTTGCGGCTCGCGCCAAGGACGTTGTCGCCGAGGTGCCCGACACCGAGCGCCACCAGTTCGAGTCCGACGAGCACCGACCACGTGGTCAACGCCGCGACGCGCCAGACCCGCGTCCGGGGCGGAAGCGCTACGACGAGCGCGCCGGTCACGGCAGTGGCGACCGGTCGAGCCGGCCGCCAGCGGCGGTCGACCGCGATGGGGGCACGTCAGGGACGTTACCCCGATCGCGTTGGCGTCAAAGAGTGGCGACGAGCTTGAACAACGCGCCGGTCGGGTCGGCCGCCTGCACGAGCCGCCCGAACGGCGTGTTTACTTCGGGTTGACACCGTGCGTGTGGCCGTCAGACGTCCCAGGCGGCGGGCAGCGTCTTGCGCCCCCACAACAGGAACGGCGTGATCCGCTCGGGCGTAGCGGTCAGGCGCAGCCGAGGCAGGCGGGCAGCGAGTTGACCGATGGCGATGCGCGCCTCCAAGCGCGACAGCGCGGCACCGAGGCAGACGTGGATCCCGTAGCCGAACGAGAGATGATGACGGCGCAGCTCGTCGATGTCGCGGTCGAGCGAGAACGTGTTCGGATCGTCGAACACGGCCGGGTCGCGATTGGCGGCGGCGTAGAGCAGCATCACCTTCGCCTGCGTCGGCATCTCGACACCGTGCAGCGTCACCGGACACGTCGTCGTACGGAACAAGCCGAGCACGGGCGGGTCGAAGCGGAGGCTCTCCTCGATCGCGACATCGACCAAGCTCGGGTCGTCGCGCAGGCGCTGCCAACGCTCAGGCACCTCGGTCAGACGGACGAGCGCGTTCGTGATCAACGATGTCGTCGTCTCGTTGCCTCCGACGAGGAGCTGGTTGGCGAGGCCGACCATCTCGGCATCGGTGAGCCGGCGGCCATCTTGCTCGGCGACGACGAGACGCGAGATCAGGTCGTCGGGCAGCGGCCTGCCCGCCGCTTCCAGCGCCAGTCGCTGGTGGGCCTGGTCGGTCAGGTAGGCACCGAGCGCGGCGCGGTCGTCGCGGTACAGCTCGGGGTTCGGCGAGCCGAGCGCAGCGACCGACGCATCGGACCACTGCTTGAACCGGGCCCGGTCATCGTCGGGGACGCCGAGCATCTGCGCGATGACGATTGTCGGGAGCGGGTAGGCGATGGTGTCGTGCAGGTCGGCGTGGCCGGCGCCAGCGAACCCGTCGATCAGTTCGGTGACGAGTGCGTCGATGCGCGGCTTCATGTCGGCGATGGCGCGCGGTGTGAACGCCTGTTGGACGAGGCGGCGGAAGAACGTGTGCTGTGGCGGGTCTGACTGCATGCTGCCGGGGACGATCATGTTCGGACCCTGGCCATAGTGGCTGGAGTACGTCGCAACGTCGCGCAGTGCCTCTTGCACATCGGCGTAGCGCGACAGCGAGAAGAACGGAGGATCGAAGCCGTCGTAGCGATGGACGGGGCACTCTTCGAGCAGTCCCTGGTACGCGGCCGCAGGGTCGTTGAGCGTCTCGGGTGAGAACGGGTCGTAGACCACATCGGCCATGGCGGTCATCGTCGCGTCGTGCCCCGCCGGTTGCAACAACGCTTTCGGCGCCACGCCGCACGGCGCACGTCGCGCTGGCGCGAAGATGGTGCCATGGCTTCGATCCAGTTCGTTCGCACCGCCACTGTCCGTCTCCACGGTGATGACGACGTCGTCATCGCGACGCGCGACCTCGCTGCTGGGACACGGCTCGACAGCGAAGGGGTGACGGTGACGGGCCGCGTCCCGGCCGGGCACAAGGTCGCGACGCGTGCAATCGCGCCGGGCGCGCCCGTGCATCGCTACTCGCAGGTCATCGGGTTCGCGTCACAGGCCATCGCGCCGGGCGATCACGTCCATGTCCACAACGTGGCGATGGGTGCGGTGGCGCTCGATCATGCGCACGCCAGCGCGTACGTCCCGACAGTGCCGGCGTCGCCACAAGCGACGTTCCTCGGGCTGCGCCGCCCCGACGGCCGCGTCGCGACGCGCAACTACCTAGCGGTGATCGCCACTGTCAACTGCTCGGCCACCGTGGCGCGGCTGATCGCCGATCGCATCGCTCATTCCGACGCGCTCGACGGTTACCCGAACATCGATGGCGTCGTCGCGCTGACGCACGGCAGTGGCTGTGGGATGGACTCGGCCGGCGAAGGCATCGACGTGTTGCGGCGCACGATCGCTGGCTATGCGACGCATCCGAACGTCGCCGGCGTGCTCCTCGTCGGCCTCGGTTGCGAAGCGAACCAGCTCGGCGCGTTGATCACTGCCAGCCGGCTCGACCTCGGCCCGCGCTTGGCGGCGTTGAACATCCAAGACACGGGCGGGACGCGCCAATGCGTCGATGAGGGCATCAAGTTGTTGTTGGCGATGGCACCGGCGGCCAACGAGGTCGAGCGTGAACCGGTGCCGGCGTCGCATCTGATGGTCGGGCTGCAATGCGGTGGCTCCGACGGCTACTCGGGCATCACCGCCAACCCGGCGCTCGGCGCGGCAGTCGATCTGCTCGTGCGCCACGGTGGCACGGCGATCTTGTCCGAGACGCCCGAGATCTACGGCGCCGAGCACCTGCTGACGCGCCGCGCCGTGAGCAGAGACGTCGGCGAGAAGATCGTGCGCTACATCGAATGGTGGGAGGACTACACCGCTCGCAACCACGGCGAGATGAACAACAACCCGTCGCCGGGCAACAAGGCCGGCGGGCTGACGACGATCTTGGAGAAGTCGCTCGGCGCCGTAGCCAAGGGTGGTACGACCGGTTTGATGGAGGTCTACGGCTATGCCGAAGCGGTCACGACGCATGGCTTCGTGTACATGGACACACCCGGCTACGACCCGGTGTCGGTCACCGGCCAAGTTGCCGGCGGCGCCAACCTTGTGTGCTTCACGACAGGGCGCGGTTCGGCGTACGGCTGCATCCCATCGCCGTCGATCAAGCTGTCGACGAACACAGCGTTGTATGAGCGTCAGCGCGACGACATCGACATCGACTGCGGGCAACTGCTCGACGGCGCGTTGACGATGGAGGAGATGGGGCAGCAGATCTTCGACGAGATGTTGCGGGTCGCGTCCGGCGCGGCGACGAAGAGCGAGCAGCTCGGCTATGGCCACAACGAGTTCGCTCCGTGGATCATCGGCGCAACCATGTAGATGCCGCCATGTTGCAGCCGCCATGTCGCAATCGCGGCTGGACTTTGACCGATTGCTGCAGTGACAAGCGACCTGCGATCCGCTTGACTTGCTCGGATGCAGCAGCGTGCGGGTCTGCCGAAGTTCGCCCTCTTGACCGTCCTCCTCGTCGTCACGACGATGCTCACCCGTGGTGTCTTGACCGCGCCGGAGGGTGCCGCCGCGAGTGACGCGGCGTCGTCGACGAGGTCAACGGCGGATGAGCCGATCTCGATGGCCAGACGGCATGGCCAGATCCCCTTCCGGACGCCGGCCGAGCGAGCGGCCCACGTCGGACGCAGCGCACCGATCGCGTCGGGCGTGCCGGCGGCGCGCACGATCAACGCCGACACGCCGAACGCGGCTGCGGCGAACGCGGCTGCGCCGAACGCGGCTGCGCCGAACTCGGCTGCGGCGAACGGCGCCAAGCTCGAGTACTACGGGGGACCGGTCGTCACTGCCGCCAAGGTCGTCCAGGTCCTGTATGGCACGGGTAGCTACTTGCCGCAGACGACGGCGGCATCGGGCACCGGTGTGCGCAGCTTCATCGGCGAGCTGTTGACCTCGCCGGCGGTCGACTGGTTGAGCGAGTACGACACGAACATCACCGCCGTCGGCGGTAGCGCGGGAACGGGGCAGCACATCGGTCACGGGTCGCTGCAGAGCGTCGTCTCGGTGAACCCGACGCCGACCGCAGCGCTGATCACCGACAGCCAGTTGCAAGCCGATCTGCGCGCCAACCTCACCAACAACACGCTGCCGCCGGTCGAAGTCGACGCCAGCAACCACACGAACACGATCTACTCAGTGTTCCTGCCGCCGTCGCGCACGATCTGTTCCGACGACGGCAAGGCGTGCTCGCTGCGGCAGGGCGGGTTCTGCGCCTACCACGGCGCGTTCACGTTCAACGGGCGCCAGATCCTCTACACCGTGCAACCGGACCTCACCGGCGTCGGCCTCGCCTGCGGCAACGGCAACGACTTCCAGGTGACGATGTCGGCGTTGTCGCACGAGCTCGTCGAGACGATCACCGATCCACTCGGTCCGCTGGCATCGAGCCTTGCGCCGCCGGTCGGTTGGTTCGATGCCACGGTTAGCAAGCTCGGTGAGATCGGTGACATCTGCGCCGACGCCGACGGCACGTTCGTCGGTGCCGACAACGCCGTGTACAGCGCCCAGACCGAGTGGAGCAACCAGGCCAACGCCTGCATCGTCTCCAAGGCGACGACGCCGCCCGCTGGCGGTATCGCGATTGGCACGCCATCGATGACCGTCGTTGCTGGCGCCGCCGTCGGGCTCGTCGTCGGTGTTTCGGCGTCGGTGCCGGCACCGGTCACGCTGACGGCGAGTGGTTTGCCAACCGGTGTCACCGCCACGTTCCAGCCGGCCACCGTCAGCCCCGGCGGATCGTCGACGCTGCTGCTCAACGTGCCCGTCTCCACAGTCGCCGGAACGTCGACGCTGACGGTGTCGACGAACATCGGCAAGTCGGCGACGGCGACGCTGACGGTGATCAGCGGTCAGGCCACCGACCGAGGTGCGGCCGCGCTCGACGCCACGGCGCCCGTGAAGCGGTTGGTCGACACGCGCACGACCAAGGCGATCGGACCGGACGGCGTCTTGCACGTTCCGACGGCATCGACAGGCGCGACCGCAGTCGTCATCAACGTCACCGCGACGGCGGCGAGCGCGTTGACGTACGTGACGGTGTGGCCATGTGATCAGTCGCTGCCCGTCGTATCGAGCTTGAACGTGAAGCCGGGTGAGACCGTGGCGAACCTGGTGACGGTGCAGACAGCCGCCAACGGCGAGGTCTGCGCGTACAACCACGTCGGCACGACGCAACTGGTGATGGATCAGATGGCGAGCTACCAACCGGTGCCGGGCGCGACCGCCGTCGGTCGGTTCGTGCCGGCGACGCCGGTGCGCGCCCTCGACACGCGCGACAGCGGCGCCCCGTTCAGCCCGGGCGAGACTCGCACTGTCGACTTGAAGCCGTTCGGCGTGCCCGCCAACGCGTCAGCAGCGGTGCTCACGATCACCGGCATCGACGCCAAGGGGCCGGGCTACTGGTCGGTGTGGCCATCGGGCGCCTGGCCACAAACGTCGAGCCTCAACTTGTTCGCGGCCGGTCAGACACGGGCGAACCAGGCCGTCATCGGCGTGTCGGCGGGGACGGTTCAACTGCTCTCGCAGGTTGGTGGCCATGTCGCCGTCGACGTCGCCGGTTGGTTCACGGGAGCGGGTGACCTGGCGACGACGGCGGGCCTGTTCCATCCGCTCTCGCCACTGCGCGCCGTCGACAGCAGGAACCAGGCGGGTGCGATCCTCGACGCCCGCCTCGATCTGACTGGGTTGATCCCGACGACTGCGGCCGCAGTGTCGTTGAACGTCACCGCCACCGAACCTGCCGGTGCGGGGTTTCTCACCGTCTATCCGGCGTCGGCGGGGCTGCCGTTGGCGTCGAACCTCAACTACACCGTCGGTGCGACAGTGCCCGTGCACGTCGTCGTCGGCGTCGACAGCAACGTCGTCAGGTTCCACTCGAAGGTCCCGGCTCACGTCATCGTCGACCTCTTCGGTTGGTACGCGTGACTTAGCGGAACGGCGTCCGCGTCGAGTGACCGATGGCATCACGGCGCGCCGCGGCGTCGGCCGTACGATTCGGTGATGACCGACGTCGTGGCGACCAGGCTCGCGATCACGAGTCGATCTGGCGCGATCACTGTCGAAGCCGCCGATGTCGTCGATGTCTCGGTGAACGGTGCCGGCGTGCGCACCGAAGCCGACGGCTCGATGACGGTGATCGGCGAGCGCAGTGCGGCGATCACGGTGACGTGCCCTGCCGGCTCGGCGATCACCATCGGTACGTCGTCGGGGACGATCGAGCTCAAGGGGCGATTTGCCAACGTGCATGCCGTCACCGGGTCGGGCAGCGTCGTCGTCGATCACGCGTCGTCGGTCGACGTCCGCACTGCGTCCGGTCAAGTGCATGTCGGCGAGAGCGTCGGCGTGTGCCGGATCGTGACCCGCACCGGCAACGTGCGCGTCGGCCGAGCCGGTCACCTCTGCGTCTCGTTGCGTTCGGGTCGCGTCGCCGCCGGTGATGTCGGATCGGCCGAAGTGCGCACCGTCACCGGCAACGTCGTGTTGAGCGCGCTGGGACTCGGTGACGTCGATGTGCGCAGTGTGGCCGGCAGCGTCGACGTCAGCGTGCCCGACGGCGTCCGGCCGGCGCCCGAGCTGTCGTCGATGACGGGGCGCGTCCGCTGCGATTGTCAAACGGGCACAGGCGGGGTGATCCGGGTCCAGACCGTGTCGGGCTCGATCCGCCTCTCGACGCGATGATCGACGTCCAGCTGCCGGCACGGCGGTCGGGCGTCATCGCCTTCACCGACATCGTCGGGTTCACGCAGCTCACCGATCTGCAAGGTGACGACGCCGCGCTGGAAGCACTTGAACGCCAAGATGCTGTCGTGCAGGCCTGTCTCGACCAACGCGGACTCGTCGTGAAGGAACTGGGCGACGGGATGTTGTTGTGGTTCGACGATGCCGCTGATGCGCTGCGCGTCGGGCTCGATCTGCAACGCGGCTTCGAACAGTCCACGGGTGACAGCGATCCGCTGTGGGTCCGCATCGGCATGCACTTCGGCTGTCCACGTTGGCGAGGCAAGGACATCATCGGTCGCGACGTCAACCTTGCGGCGCGCATCGCCGATCTCGCCGGTCCTGGCGAGGTGCTCGTGTCGCAACCTGTCGCCGATGCCGCCGGAGCCGTCGATGGCATCGCCTACGAATCACTCGGCCCGGTGTTCGTGCGCGGCATCAGCGACCCCGTGCCCCTGCTGCGCGCCTATGCGCTCTGACTGGCGCGCCGGCAGCGAGCAGTAACGTCCGAACGCATGGACATCAACGGACGGATCGCAGTCGTCACGGGCGCCGCCGGCGGCATCGGCAGCGCACTCGTCGGCGCGCTCGTCGACGCCGGAGCGCGCGCCGTGGTGGCGACCGACGTTGCCGTCGCCGGCGTCGAAGCTGTGGCAAAGGCGGTGAACGGCGACCGTGCGACCGCTGGTTCTGGCGCGCCGGTCGTTGTTCGCCGGCTCGACGTGACCGACAGCGCGGCAACGGCCGCGCTTGTCGACGAGATCGAGTCGTCGATCGGTCCGATCGATCTGTGGTTCGCCAACGCCGGCCTCGCCGGTGGTGGAGGACCGGAGGCACCCGACGATGTCTGGCAGCGGCAGTGGGACGTGAACCTGATGGCGCACGTCCATGCGACGCGCGCCTTGCTACCCGGCTGGCTCGCTCGCGGTGAGGGCTACTTGATCACGACGGCATCGATGGCTGGTCTGCTGACGACGTTGCGCGACGGCGTGTACGCGGCGACGAAGCACGCCGCCGTCGGCTATGCCGAGTGGTTGGCGATCACCTACGGCGATCAGGGTGTGAAGGTCTCAACGATCTGCCCGGGCGCGGTCAACACGGCGATGCTGCGCGGCGGCGCCGACGGCGATGCGGCCAAGGCGGCAGCGATCATCGGTGGTGGCGACGTCCTCGAACCGGCCGACGCTGCAGCGCGGATCTTGGCCGGCGTTGCTGACGAGCGCTTCTTGATCTTGACGCACCCGGATCTCGGCGAGCTCGTCATCCGCAAGGCGCAGGATCCTGACCGTTGGATCAGAGGCATGCGCCGCTTGTGGGGGCGCGCCCAAGAGCTGTTCAATCCCACTGCTTGATGACCGGTAGGACCTCTTTGGCGTAGAGCCGCATTGAGCGCTCGGCCGTCTCGTAGGGGATGCCGCCGAAGCGGAACGCGGTGCACTCTTCGAATGGACCCATCAGCTTCCGGCGCTCGTCGAGGACGGACAGGACGCGGTCCGGCGTGCCCCATGCCGCTGCTTTCATGAAGCCCTTCAAGAAGCCGGCGTCGCCGATGCCGCGCAACGTCTCGGCGGCGCGGGCGTAGGCGTCGTAGCCTTTCGTCGCCGCGAAGTGCTCACCCATCACCTCGTAGTGCTCCATCACCGAAGCGAGGTAGACGCCGAGGTGGAGGCGGGCGGTCTCGGCGGCCTCGTCGGCGTCGGCCAAGCAAACCGAGAAGTCGCATGTCATCGGCGCCGGCGGCTCGGCGTCGTGGTGCTCACGGTAGAGCGACCGCCAGCGTTCGATCGATGGCATCCGATGCTCCCACGCCTTGTCGGCAAACATCACCATCCGCGCCCCGAGGCGCGCCGCCGCTTCAACCGAATCGTCCGACGAGGCGACGGCGTAGACGCGACCGTCGAAGCTGCGCTCCGGTCGGGGACGGATCTCGATCCGCGGCTGTTTGTAGTACGGGCCGTCACCCTCGATGAACCCGGTGCGCAGCGCGTCGAGGACCATCGTCGAGCTCTCGTCGAAGCGATCGCGTGATTCGCCCATGTCGATCTCGCCGAAGGCGGCGTACTCGCGGCGCGACAGCCCGCGTCCCATGCCGAAGCGCAGGCGTCCGTCGCAGAGGTGATCGAGCAGCGCGACCTTCTCGGCGACGCGCAGCGGATCGTTCCACGGCATGATCACTGCTGCCGTGCCGAGGTCGACCCTCGTCGTCACGCCGGCAAGGTACGAGAGCAGCTGGGTGTTGTCGGGGCAGAACGAGTAGTCGAAGAAGTGGTGCTCGACCGACCACAGCACATCGAAGCCGAGGTCTTCGGCGAGGCGCGCCAGGCGCAGCTCCTCGGCGTAGACCTGGCCATCGGTGATGCCGTCCCAACCCTTCGAGGCGAACACCATCTGGATGCCGACATCCATCGCGGACCCCCAGTCACTGCGTGGTCGGTGCATCTTGACGCGCCGCACGCCAATGCGCCACCCGCGGCGGATCGCGTCAGCGCGGTAGGCGAAGCCCCGTTTCGGAAGCGATGGCAGCATCGAGCACGAGCCTCGCCGCGGCGGCGTCCTCAACCGCGTGACCGGTCGACTTGTAGACGGTGAGCTCGCCCGGCGACTGGCGGCCGGGATGGCGTCCGGTGATGACCTCACCGATCTCGGTCAGGCGCGCCGCGTCGACGCCTTGCAGCTCGGCTGCGCCGGCCGGTGGTGCGAACGTCGCTGCGCCTCGCCATTCGACGAAGACGGTGCCGTTGTCGACGGCTTCAATCGGGAGCTCGCCATGGAAGCCGACGGACGACACGTGGGCGCCCGGCGCCAGCCAGCGCGCATCGATCACCGGGCCGGACGCATCAGTGCACAGGCAGACGACGTCGGCGCCGCGCGTCGCGTCCTCGAACGACGCGACGCGACCGAGCGGCGTGCGCGCCGCCAGCGCCGCTGCATGCGCGCCGTTGCGCGAGGCGATGCGGATCTCACGCCAGGCGCGTCGATCAGCGAACGCGTCGAGGTGCGCGTGACCCTGCACGCCGGCGCCGATGATCGCCAATGTCGTCGCATCACGACGCGCCAGCAGATCGCCGGCGAGCGACGCCGTCACCGCGGTGCGGATGGCCGTGATCGATGCCGCGTCCATGATCGCCGTCGGCGCGCCAGTGTGCTCGTCGAACATCACGATCACGCCTTGATGCGATGGCAGCTCGGTGCCGTGGTTGCCGGGGAACACCGTCACCGCCTTCAACTCGAGGGCGATGTCGGGCACGTAGCCGGGCATCGCCGCGACGAGCCCGCGTGGCGCATTGGCACTGACGCGCGCCGGCACGCTCGTCGTGCCGTCGCTCAGTGCCACTAAGGCTCGAGCGAGCATCCCTCGCAACGCATCGATGTCGAGCAAGGCGCGCACGTCTGGCGCAGTGAGGTACACGATCGGCTCACTTGCTGTGCGTTGGTCGCGGCTCATCGCCGATGATCCTCGCGCGCGGGCATGAACATCCGAACACGATCGGCAGGGCTCGGGCAGCGGGCGCGTCGGACGGACAGGACAGATCCCGCGGCGCTTCCGCGGAAGCGCGCTCAACATCGATTGGTAGCACTCACGCCGCCCTCTTGTTGCCGTCCGGCAGCGGATGGTTCCGAGCCAGTCGGACGACGAGCACTGCTGCCTTGTCCACGAAGTCGGGGATAGAAGTCGTCTTCGCCGAACCCGGCCGCAGGAGCGGTCTGCGAGACTTCGGCTATGACGATCTTCGCGTGGTCGCAGTGGCTCGGCGCAACCGCGCGAGGCCGTTCGATCGCGTCGGGAAACGCGAGTCTCGTCGCCGCGTTCGGGGTCCCGATCGATGTCGAACGCGGCCCGACCAGTTCCACTACCGCGGTGTCCGCGTGTTCGACGACTACGAACGAGAACAGGTCGCACTGCTCAACCTTGACATCCAACCGATCGACGGACCCGCTCCCAACGGTGACCTCTTTCTTCATATCGACCTCGACGTCCTCGACCCGACGTCATTTCCGTTCACGACGTGGCCAACTGACGATGGCCCCACGATCGCGCAACTCGCCTCAGCCGTGGAACACCTTGTCGATGCCGGCCGTGTCGTCGGCGTCGCCGTGACCGAATGCGCCGCGCCCACCCCCGAGGACGCTCAGGCGCTCGAACCGATACTTGCCGTGCTTCGCCGCTGGCACGCGAGAACAACGCGCTCCGACGTCTAACAAGCCCCCGAGCACCAGCGGGAGTTGCGAGTGTGCGCCGATACCGACCACCGATCACCCACAGTTCGCCGGATCCCGGGAGTCGCGCGCTCGGTCGGACGTCGTGGGCGAGTGATATCGCGCGGGTCTGTGGATGCCAACGGCCGCCTGTCAGACTGGTGGTTGATGGTTCCGTGGACGGCGGCGGCGGTCAGGAACAACGCCGACTGGTGCGACATCGTTTGTCGGACGCACGGCGCGGCGACGACCTTCGACGCGGTTGCCTGGACGAGTGCCACTCGAACACCGCTCTACTACCCGGATGCCATCACGTTGGCGGCTGAGGTGTCCGCGGTTGATCTGCTCGCTCGGATCGACAGCTCGACGGGTTGCTCGATCAAGGACAGCTACGCCACGATCGATCTCGGGCCGTTCGGCTTCCGGGTGTTGTTCGACGCCGAATGGATCGTGAGCGACAGGCGGCCCGTTCACCGCCCTGGTGGTCGACGTTGGGAGCGGCCGCGCGGCCGCGTCGACCTGGTGGAGTGGGAAGCGGCGTGGCACGGCGACGGGGATCAGCGCGGCCTCTTCGGGCCTCAGCTGCTCGACAACGACCAGGTGACGTTCCTGGTGTCTTACGCGCGCGACCGAGTCGTGGCCGGTGCGGTC
>Ga0209069_10001335_pt1 | contig 12410 bp, 12 predicted proteins | sample Str013_2_FD_187202 | JGI IMG/M metagenome (GOLD analysis project Ga0209069, IMG submission 187202) | Freshwater sediment microbial communities in response to fracking from Pennsylvania, USA - Straight Creek_MetaG_SC_2013 (SPAdes) (version 2) | ecosystem: Environmental > Aquatic > Freshwater >...
AAGACCAAGCTTTTACCCGGGCCATCAACCACCAGCAGCATAGACTGCCGCTTATGTGGTTTGTAGAAAATATTGAAGAAATATATAAGGAATTCCAAGAGAGAAAAATTTTAATTGAAAGTGAATTGCAATTGCACCCTTATGGATTGCGCGAATTTGCCTTTTTGGATATCAATGGGTATTACATACGTGTGGCCGAAAATACAGATGAATAATAACAAATAATTTCAGTAAATGCCAACCGCAACAAAAACAGCAAGAACCTGTGAAAAAGGACATACTTATTTTAAAAGTAGTGATTGTCCGACCTGTCCCGTCTGCGAAGCAGAAAAGAAACCAGCCAAAGGAGTCCTTTCCCTGCTCTCAGCGCCAGCAAGACGTGCATTGGAGCGGGAAGGTATTACAACACTTGAACAATTGTCAGGGAAAAAGGAAACAGAAATTTTACAATTGCACGGTATCGGGCCCGGAAGTATACCTGCACTTCGTAAAGCTTTACAAGAAAAAGGGTTGGGATTTAAAAAATAATCATAGGATATTATTTATTGGTTAGTTCAATTAAAAGTATTGTCCATTCGGCATCTGATTTTAAACGCAGTTTCTTCTTTTCCGTTATAGATTTTATTTTCTCGGCGTACTGAGGAAGAGCCTCCATCAATGAGGTTTTATTCTTCTTTATTTCCACCATGTTTTTATCCGTCGCATTATAAATGTACCAGGTTTCGGTATCAATTATCGATTTCTGCATTGCACCCAGGGTTGTTCTCTCCTCCAAAATCTTCTTGGTAATGAATTTCAGCAATGCGATATCCCTGTCCACCACAACTTCATAAAATGTTTTGCCGTTGTTATCGCCGATACTGGGATAACCGGCCCGGAACAGGACAGATTTTGGCTGGTCGTCCTTACTATAAGTATAGCCAAACTCGTGCACCGGAGCCGATTTATCCAGTTCCATTTCAACGCCATTCTCTGTATAACTTACCTGGTGGGAGTAAAGATTGTAGCGGAGGGGAACATCCTTAGCAGACCTGCCATCATCCAGTTTAACAAATCCGTTGTGCATTTCATCATCGTAGTAAAGGGATCCTTTAACCAGGTAACCATTGTTGGACCACTGGACACCTAAATCCTGGACCGTGCTTTTCCAGTTTGGGTTTACCATCGCATCTATTTTCTCCAGTTGACAATAACCATTACCAAAGATGCATAGAAAGATAAATACAAAAGAGAATGATTTCATATTATAAGTTTATTCTTAAATATAATCTTAAATAATGTCTCCATGAAAAAAAATGACTTCCCGCTGTATTAAATTATGCTATCAATTGGTGGTTCCATTTATCCTATAACTCAAATAGTAAGATGCAGATACCAATAACCATTTGCTTTTATCCTGGAAAGTCAACGGTGTTCGGTATAATAATTTTCCTTCAATACAGATTTCAGGAAACCCAATTCAATACTGCTTAGCGGAGCAGCATCCGGCTGCAGGGCTTCTTCTAATTGTTTTGCAGTGCGGATGCCGGTTACTGCAGATGTAACCACCGGGTTGCTTAAAACAAACTGAATGCTGGTTTGTACTGCATTGCGCATTCCGTCGGAGATACTTCCCACGGCCCTGGCCATCATTGCCACCTGTTCTTTTTTATATTGCAGCAATTCTGTAGCGGATTTATCCACCAGGAGTCCTTTTGCGAGGCTTCCCCTTGCCAATACATTTATTCCCTTTTCCAGCAACAGTGGAAAACAGGTTTCTTCCGGTCGCCGGTCGAGTAAACTGTACTGCATCATTACGCTAACTATATTGGAACGCGACACCCATTCGCGGATAACATTCGGGCGAATGGAAGAAATGCCATAATAACGAATCTTACCTTTCTCTTTCAATAATTCGAATGCGGCAATGATTTCATCTATTGGATCATCCATTGTTCCGCCATGTAATTGGTATAAATCGATGTAATCAGTTTGCAGTCTGCGAAGGCTGTCTTCCACTGCTGATAAAATGTATTGCTTACGCGGGTTCCAGTCCCATCCGCTTCCGTCTGTTTTCCATTGATTGCCCACTTTGGTGGAAATGATTATTTCCTTTCTTTTCTCCCGCAATGCTTTTCCTACCGTGGTTTCATTGGCGCCTTTGTCGTACAAATCAGCGGTGTCGAAAAAGTTGATGCCGCCATCAATGGCTTTGAGCAATAAAGCTTTATTAGAAGCATCCGTACCCTGCAGGGACATACAACCAAAACTGACGGAACTTATCATCAATTCCGATTTGCCCAGCTTCCTGTATTCCATGCTGTTTTTTTTGCAAAGGTACAAAGTTGGTTGCCTTTAAACTTAGGCAGGGACTTTGGCCAATTAAATGAGAACAATTTTCAATGTGTGCATTCAATTGCTCTTTTTTAAACTTTTCCATTTACCCGGTCAGTATATAATAGATGCTTCCGTCATATTCCCGTTGGTAAAGCAATCCAAAATCACTAGATTTCAAACTGAACAAAAACAACAAGCATGAGAAAACTTCAATTAGTGCCGGCACTTTTGTTACTGGTGTTTTCGGCAATGGCCCAGACAGAAAAGATAGACGCCCCGATGATGGCGAAGATTCGTGAGGAGGGCCTCAATCATTCTAAAGTAATGGATATTGCTTTTTATCTCACTGATGCCAGCGGCCCCCGCCTGCAGGGCTCACCCGGATTTATGCGCGCCGCCAAGTGGGCAAGTTCTAAATTAACCGAATGGGGCATGGAACAGGTAGCGCTGGAACCATGGGGAAATTTTGGAAAGGGATGGGAACTGCAGAAATCATATATCGCCATGAAGGCGCCTTATTACAAACCACTAATTGCGTTGCCAAAGACATGGACATCGGGCACCAATGGATTACAGCAAGCCAGCCTGCTCCTGATAACTGCAAAGGATACTATAGAACTGCAAAGTTTTGCCGGCAAACTGAAAGGGAAGGTATTGATGCTTCCCCGTATGGATACACTGAGACCTACTTTTATCGCCGATGCACGTCGTCTTACGGATGAGCAATTGGGTAAGATGGCCGAGTTCGTGCCCGGCAAACCCGATACCAGCAACAGGAACAGGGGTGGGAACCGCGAGCCATTGCCTCCCGCCGCACAATTGCTGAATAAGATAAAAGAAATGGCCAAACAGGAAGGAGCCATTGCTTTTTTATCGGTATCACGTGGACATGATGGTACCTTGTTTGTGCAGGGTGGCGGCGCCTACCAGTCAGGTACACCCGATAATTTCCTGGACATTACTGTTTCGCTGGAAGATTATATGACCATGTACCGGCTGGCAACTGCCGGTATTCCTGTTTCCCTGGAAGTAGACGTGCAAACCAGGTTTTTAACAGATGATACAAAGGGCTATAATGTGATAGGCGAAATAAAAGGCACCGATAAGCAACTGAAGGAGGAACTGGTAATGATGGGAGGCCACCTCGATAGCTGGCACGGCGCCATGGGGGCAACGGACAATGCGGCTGGCTGTGCCGTGATGCTGGAAGCCATGCGCATTTTAAAAACGCTGGGTGTTCATCCGCGTCGTACCATCCGGGTTGCATTGTGGAGTGCGGAGGAACAGGGATTGATTGGTTCGCGCAATTACGTACGCAATCATTTTACTGATACAGTAACCAGAAGGTACAATACGGAAGGAGATAAAGTGGCCGCCTATTTCAACCTGGACAATGGCACCGGCAAAATCCGGGGTATCTATACACAGGGCAATGAAGCGGTGAAACCAATATTCGCCCAATGGCTGCAAAGTTTCAGTGATTTGGGTGCATCTACTGTAACAGCACAGAATACCGGAGGTACCGATCATCTATCATTTGACGGTATTGGATTGGCGGGTTTCCAGTTTATTCAGGACCCGATAGAATATGATACCAGGACCCATCATACCAATATGGATGCTTATGATCATTTAAGCGAGGATGATTTAAAACAGGCCGCTACCATTGTTGCGTCTTTCGTATACAATGCCGCTATGCGTGATGAGAAATTGCCGAGAAAGCCCGCGCCAGTTGTTAAGCGGTAGAAGTAGCATATAAATAGATGAAATAAAAAGTCCTTTATGTCCCCTGTGCCCCGAACCTGATTACAGTTGTGTGTTAAAACTTATGCCAAATATCTCACAACAGTAAAAAGGCGGACTGCACAAAGAACACAAAGAACTTTTGATAAAACCCTGGTGATACCTGCTTCAAAGTTTGTATCACCAGGGTTTTTTATATACAATGAGAAAGATGCAATTCTGATGGCTTTCCATACAGTAGGCTTATTGCTGCTGCATGCTGTCACCACCACCTTGTTCTGCTTTCATGTTCTTGCGTTTGAACAATGACATGTCTATTTTTCCAAAACGATAAGAGAAATTGAGGCGTATCATCTGCGGGTCGCGCAACCTGTCGTAATGCTGTATGAAATAAGCGCTGGTTGAATACTGGTTGGAAACCCTGGTACGGAAAATATCGTTTACACTCAATGTCAGCGAAGCCGCATTGTTTTTCAGGAAACTTTTCTTAACAGCGATATCCACTCCCCATGATGCAGCGATATAGCCCTGTGATGAACTCTGTGACTGTCCAAAGCCTGGTCCACCCATAAAGCCCTGGTTGGTGTTTACGGGCAGGTTTGTTTTTGACTGGTACAAACCGGTTAACTGCAGGGTAAAGCTTGCAGGCAGTTTAAAGTTGTTGTTGATTTTCGCGAAATAACTCCACAGTGCAGCCTGTGAAGGCGTACCTGTATTGGCGGTATTGATTTGAGAATTATAAAAGTTTATATTGGAAGATACATCCCACCATTTTGCGAGGTAGTTCTGTGCCGTAAATTCCGCGCCAGTCGTATAAGATGAATTGGCGTTGATATATGTATTGATCAGGTCCTCGTTGCCGGTAATAGGGTTCAGTTGTTTGTCGAGGAATCGTGTAATCAGGTTATTGGTATGTTTATAATACAATGATACCAGCAATGTATTGTTTCCCTTAAAAGTTTTCAGGTACGACATTTCCATTGATTGTGTAAACTCCGGTACCAGGGAAGGGTTTCCTTTGGTGATGTTCAATTTATCTGTATAATCAATAAAAGGAATCAACTGGAAGAAATTAGGACGGTTAATCCTGCGGCTGTAACTTATCTGCAACTGCTGGTTGTTTTTCAGTTTTTGCGTAAGGAATACAGAAGGAAATAAACTGATGGGATAGCTGCTGCCAAAAGATTGCTTGCTGCTGATCAGTGTACCGGAATATTCTGAATGTTCCGCACGCAACCCTACTTTATAACTGAAATCTTTGATACTGCTGGAGAACGTGGTATAAGCCGCGTAAACATTATCAGTGTTTGTATAATTGCTGGTTGCAGAGGGAACCAGCAGGTAGCCGTTTGCTGAATCACTGAACAGGTAATTTTCGTTCAGGTTGGTACGGCTGCGCAGTGCAGCGCGTATTCCTGCTTCCAGTTTTGTTTTAGGATTGAGTGGTTTTGTATAATCCATTTGCATTACCAGGTTCTTGTCCTGGCCGCCGCTGATTAATTTTTGCAGTTCGGTATAGGCAATATTGGTGGTGTTGCCCTGGTAATAATTGGTGGTATATAAATTGTCACCGCTATTTTTCCCGGAGAAGAAATTTGCATCTGCTGTCAACTCTTCACCTTCTTTTGGAAACAGGTGTTTGAAGCCGAGTGCAACACCTTGTCCATTGAATATTCTGTGACCGGTAGAGAGGCGGTCGCTGTTATTGGAAATCTTTCCGGAATTGAATAAACTATCAGTAACTATATTGATCTCTTCGTATGGCTTGAATTCGCCGTGAACCTTAAACCCGGTTACAGACAGTGTGGTGCGGTTGGTTACAAAATAATCCATCCCCAGTTTACCAAAGATGAATGCACCGTTACTCTTGTTGAGGTTGGTTTGGTTCACTGTTGTTTGGGGTGTATCCAGTACATTCAGCCTGTCGGTAGTTCCTTTTGTAATGCCTTTCATTTGATTGGCCATGAGGCTGGCCGAAATATTTACCTTGTCCTGGCGCACATTAAAATCACCACCGCCGTTCATACCGCCTCTTTTATCTACACCCACGCGCACATTACCATTGTAACCGGTCTTCCTGTTTTTCTTCAATACGATATTTAATATGCCTGCACCACCACCGGAAGCATCGTATTTGGCGGAGGGGTTGGTGATTACTTCAACGCTTTCAATGGCGTCTGCAGGAATTTGATCCAGCGTAAGGGTGGTGGGTCTTCCATCCACATACAATTGCGGAGCGGCATTGCGCAAGGTTACGTTTCCATCTATATCTACATTTACGGAAGGAACCGTTTTCATAACGTCCAGGGCGGTACCACCTGCACTCACCAGGTTTTTCTCTACATTGAATATTTTTTTATCAGCATCCAGCCTAACGGAAGGCGTTTTGGCGGTTACTGTTACTGTCTGTAATTGCTTTACATCTATTTCCATTTTCAGGTTGCCAAGGTCCATATCAAAGGAAGGCATGGTGCCTGCAGTCGGGGTCTTTGGCATAAAGGAAATAGCCTGTTCAATGGTTTTAAATCCACTGATGGATATTTTAAGTTTCAATGGTCCCATTACCGGCAGTTCTTCAAAATTGAATTCACCGTTTCCCTTGGTAACGAATCCTTTGATCAATATTTCCTTTGTTTTTTTAGTAGCAGGGTCCATTTTCGACTGCAGGATTACCACAGAGGCTTCCGATACTGCTTTACCATTTACATCTACTATTTTTCCATATACATGTCCAATACTTGGAGGGGCCTGTCCGGGCTTTGCATTTCCGGGTGCTCCACCCGGGAACTGTGCAGAAATGGATAAGGCGGCTGTTATTAAGGTCAACACAAAGAGTAACTTTTTCATAACTGATTTTTTTGCTGACACAAAACTATCGTAAGGCAGGGGCGGGGAGCCGGCAAATGAGACAAGAAGGTTAAATGTTGCGACGAAAAATAAGCGGCTGTTGGGAATGGTCAATATGGCTGAGGGATGGTACAAAAAAAACCGGCCATCGTGCCGGTTTTGTAAATACGATATATAATATCAGTAGCTTATTCCCTGATAAAAAGAGGTTTTAGTGTATGCCAGCCCAGTGCCGGGAAAAAAAGCATGGGAACCACCAGGCCCATGAATAACTCAGGATTGCTTATATCCAATGGCAATGAAATAGACACTGGTAAATAGATGGCTGCAAAGGACAGAATAACGAGTGTAAAATTGAAAACAATCTCTCCTTTTTGTTTCAGCCAACGCTTCATGAACCAGTACAATACCGCGATGATCATACTAACGGCGAAGCTCACCCCGATAATACTACCCGTATTTACGATCTTAGAAAAGTTGGCCTCCAGTGCAAAAATATATACACGATTGTATACATAGGCCGCAAGTGCCGTTGTTATTCCCACTGTAAGGCCGAGAAAAAATACTTTTCTAAACATATGGGGTTAGTTTTTAGAAACTGGAACAGAAATATCCACCTTTACTACGGCAGCGCCGTGGGCAGGTTCTTCTGTATTGATTTTAAAATCCATCCTGTTTATATCAAAACTTGCATTGAACACTCCACCAGCATCCTTCTGGGTGAAAGTAAAAGGCATGGAAAAATCTTTAGCCACACCATGTATTTCCAGTGTTCCTTTGGCAACATAACCACTTGCCTCTGCGGTAATCGCAGACGATGTGAATTTAATTGTCGGGTATTTTTCTGCGTCAAACCACTTGGCGCTTTTGGCATGGGTATTTTTCATTCCATTACCAGTGTTGATGGAAGCCACATCAACGGTTACATCAAATTTAGAGGCGGCCAGGTTTTTGTCATCAAATACCACGGTCCCCTTTAGTCCTTTGAAAACACCGGAAGGGTCTTCGCTGGTAAACTTAATGGAATAGTCTTCCCCGATTTTCCAGTCCTGGAACTTTACGGTTGTAAATGCTGAACCAGCAATAACTACCAGCGCAGCTATTGGATACATGAGTCTTTTCATAATCAATGTTTTTGTTTATAATGATGAATACTGAACAGGCCGCAAACTAGTGAAATCACCCTCCTTTGCTTGTAAATATGAGACAAGCGGCTAAAATCCTGCGACGAAAATTAAGGGTATGGCAAATTTTAACAAGGCAGGAGTGCAAAAAACCGGTGCAGACACCGGTTTGGGTATAAGTTTTAAAGAATGATTATTTAGGCATTGCAAAAATGGCCGGATCAATTGTCTTGTTTACTTCGGCTTTCTTTACACTGATAGTAAAAGAAAACTGTCCTCCAAAATCAAATTCAGTCGTGTAAGGAATAGCCAGGCCAAAATCTGTCTTTTTATAATCCGATAATTTAATGGTTATTTCAACTTCATTGCCCATCATATTCCCTTTCCTTATCAATTTTGTAATCTGGTAGGTATCTGAGTTGATAAAATAGGTGGTCTCAATATTATCTGCATTGGTCAATTTAATTTTGAAATTGGCCTCTTCCTTTCCGGTCAGTTCCACCTTTCCCCCCTTTGCTGCATAGTCAAAGAACGGATCCGGCAGGTAAATCTGGTCCTTTCCCTGCTTGTACATTTCATCCGGCATGGCTTCTGCACCGCTGCCACCCATTGGGTTGGTTGACCATCCGCTCTTGTCGGAATAACATTGAGTGATTGTACTGCCATTAAATTCCGTTTCAGATTTGAATCCTTTTCCATTCAGGATGCTTGTTTTATTGGGAGCGTCATTGCCCATTATCTGAGCGTTACTTTCCAGGTAAAGAGAATTTACCTTGCTAACAACATCCTTACCGCCGATTGCATCGATGTGCTTGCTTATGACTTCGTCTGCTGTTTGCGCATGCATGGCAAGTGCAGGTATTAAAAAAGCGGTTAGCAGGATGAGTTTTTGTATGCTTTTCATGATAGACAATTTTCTTAAAGTTATGATCTTCCGGCAAATTAATGGGCAGGGAAATGTTATTTTATCGTTCTTTTGTACAGGTGCCAGTCGGAATTGTCGGTGCTTTCCAGGATGAATTTCTCGTCCTTGTTTTCCAGTGTTATATAATAACTGCTGTTTCCATCGACCACATATTCAAACAGATCGCTGATCCAGGTGCCGGGATAATTCTTCATAATCCCCAGCTGCAACTGGATGGGTAATTCTGTAGAAAGGACGTTGTGCGACATGGCTATTAAAGTTCCTTCATTGGAAAAGAAAGCATCCATATACTGGTTATTGATCCGGAAGGTTGCCTTGTTGAAATTGTCGGTAATCTTCCAGCTAACATCACTGGCTTTTTCGAATTGTGTGGCAAAGGATGTAATTACAGCTTTTGAAAGGAAAGATGATTGGGCCATTGTTTTGGTGGAACTCATTATTATAAACAAGGCGATGATGGTTACAATGTACTTTTTCATTTTGTCAGGTTTTTATAGTTAATATAATGATGAACTGTTTGACCACACAAAAGTATATACTGTCATTGCAGTTTTTTTGCAAATGAGATGAAGAAGGATTTAGTTGCGACGAAACGGAGAACCACTGCGAAAAGATGATTTTAGGAGGAATGCTAAGAGGAGTAAATTAATGTGAAGGTATTGCCTGCATCAGCCCATGCGCCCTGTAATGGTGGCCAGTGCATCGCGGTAATTATCACTTACAGGTATTTCCATATTGCCGATAAAAATACTGGTCTTGCGAATGGAAGTTATATACGCTATAGAGACAATGTATGATTTGTGTACACGTAAAAACCTGGTAGCAGGGAGTTGTTCTTCAATCGTCTTCATGGGCATACGGGTAACTACGGGGCTGGCCTGGCTTTTCAAATGAATCTTAATATAATCCTTCAGACCTTCCACCCACATGATATCAGAGGTAACGATCTTGAGTAAGCTATAATCTACATTTACAAAAAAGAAGTCGGTATTGCTTTCGGAAACTGTTTCTTTTGGCTTTGATTTTAACAGGAACAATTCCCTTGCCTTGTTGCAGGCTTTTACAAACCTGTCGGGAGAAACAGGTTTTAACAGGTAATCCACTACATCCAGGTTAAATCCTTCCAGTGCATATTTTTCATAGGCAGTGATGAGGATAATGAGCGGTTTTTCCGTCATGGATTGAATAAACTGGAGACCCGTTAGACCCGGCATTTGAATATCCAGGAAAATAAGGTCTACAGTTTGTTGCTGCATCACCTTCATGGCTTCCATGGCATTGTCGCATTTCGCTACCAGTTGCAGGAAAGGGACCTTGCTGATATTGTCTTCCAGCAGTTCCAATGCAAGGGGTTCATCGTCTATGGCAATACAGCGTAACATTTAGTTCAGGAATATTTGAAGTGATACTACAAAACGATTGTCGTTGGTAGTAATTAAAAGACTGTGGTTTTTTCCGTACAATAAATTTAAGCGCCTTTTTACATTTGTAAGGCCTATTCCGGAAGTTTTATCTTTTATTTCTTCAGAAGCCGGGTTGAATTTATTGCGTACCGTGAACTGCAGGATGTTTTTCTCCGCCTTCAGTTCTATGTCTATCTGCGCATCTTCAATCATGCCGGTACCATGTTTAAATGCATTCTCCACAAATGGGATCAGCAGCATCGGTTCAATAAGGTAGGCACGATCGGCAGGGTGGAGTTCGACAGTAACCTGGACTTTTTTACCAAAACGCTGTTGCTGCAGATCGATATAACTTTGGAGGTATTCTATTTCTTTCTCTAAGGAAACCTTTTCTTCATCTGCTTCATAGAGCATGTACCGCATCAGCGAAGAGAGTTTAATCAGTGAGGGTTCCAGCTGATCAGATTGTTTGCGGGCAAGGGCTACCATATTGTTCAGCACATTGAACATGAAATGCGGGCTTACCTGTGAGCGCAGAAGGGACAATTCCGTTTTCAGGTTCTCGTTTTCCTTTTCAGTTCTAAGCTTGTCAGTTTTTACCTTCTCATTTATCAGCGCATAAGCTGTAGAAAGAGCGAAAAAAAACAGGTAGATAAGACAATTGAACAGCAAGCCTTTTGAATTAAAGGCAGAGGAGGGGAAAAACATTCTATACAGAATAGAAACCTGCAGCAACAGCCAGGCGAGCGATGCCAGTTGCATGGCCATAAACAGCCAATACTTATTTTTGAAAATGGACCGGGGTACCAATACGTAGGCGTTGAAATAGAAGTAGACTACCCAGGTAGCATTCATGATATAAGAAAAATAGGCACGCATGGAATCGACGTGCTGATCCTTAGGCGGGTTGTTCTGTTTACCATTGTCCGGTGAACTGAGAAGATAGGGCAATGAAAACAGCAGGGCCCATGCTGCTACATGCACCAGTACCGTAACCCATTTCCGTTGCGACCAGGAAAATTTCATGGCAGCAAATTAAGTACATACCCGGAGAAAATATATAAAAGGGGGAATCTTGCGACGAAGGAGGCTTTTTCAGCTACGTAAGGTTATACCTGCTGGATCAAAAACGGGTGATTTCATGCCTGGTGAGCTATTCCTTTCGGTCGTACCGAAACTTTACAGAGGCGCTTTTCTGTTCGCTGGAAGATAAATGTACCTCATATTTTTTGGTACCGGCCGTTACTACCATGAGTGCGGTATTGGGTGGAATGGAACCCAGGTTATCTGCATACATCACCAGTTCATAGTCCGTATTGGGAAATGCATTCAGGGTGATAGTTAGTGGTTTGTCCGTGAGCATCCTGCGATAAAGCAACAATTTGTTGTTTAATAAAACGGTTATTGTGTCGTTGTCTATTTCTGCATTGTCGTAGAGCTCTATTTTTATGGAAGGGTTTTCCAGTTTGATTACCTGTACCAGTTCTTTTTCCCTTGGCTTCAATTTAAGGTTTAGCTGTATGGCTTTTAATTCGGGGCTTTGTTCCACATCTACCGCGAAATCGGACTTACTGGTTCTTTTCAGTTCCACCTTGTACCCGGGGCAGTTGGCGTCAATGCCTAAAAATTTCGCTTTGCAATCGCCTGTTAATACTTCTTCGGTTCCTTTTTTCGTCCAGACAAGATCATAGGTTTTGATACAGGGTATGCAATTTCCCGGTATAAAGGACTCGAGTAAATTATTTTCAATAATCACCATCCGTTTTGTAACTGCATTGAACCTTCCTGTAAAATCAAGTTTCACGTATTTCGAGATATCATAATAATCGTATGATTTTCCACTGAGCGAATTGGCAGTTGGAATAAAATTAATCTGCAATTCTATATTGTACTGGCTGTAACATCCACCGGGGTCCTGGAGCAGTTTACCGCGCCATATTCCATTCAGATCCTGGGCGCCGGCACTGGTAAATAGTAAGAGACAAAATATGAAGTGGGTTAGTCGCATCCAGGTAAATGAGATTCCAATTTATTATTTATTAGCAAAGGGGG
>Ga0209069_10001336_pt1 | contig 12410 bp, 10 predicted proteins | sample Str013_2_FD_187202 | JGI IMG/M metagenome (GOLD analysis project Ga0209069, IMG submission 187202) | Freshwater sediment microbial communities in response to fracking from Pennsylvania, USA - Straight Creek_MetaG_SC_2013 (SPAdes) (version 2) | ecosystem: Environmental > Aquatic > Freshwater >...
GCCAGCGAGCGGTCAGTTCGCTGACGCGGTCGCGACCATAAATGCTGTCGTAGGATGCGTGCCAAGTCTCGCCGAGCATCGAGCTGACGGCGACCAAATCGGCGACAGTGGCTGGTCTCACAGCGAATGGGGAACTCACGGCGCGGCCTCCTGGCAAGGGCACATTAGGCCTCCATCAGCCCGCGCGCCAGTTCGCCGTGCCTGGCCAGCGTCCGGCGCATATCGATGGTCGCCACCCGGCCCTCGCGCACGACCACCTTGCCGTTGACCACCGTATAGGCCGCCCGCTGCGGGCCCGAGAAAATCAACCCCGCGACCGGATCCCACTGCGTGCCGGCCATGGCGACCGTATCGAGCGGGAAGGCCGCAAAATCGGCGGCGAACCCCGGCGCCAGCTGCCCGATCTCGCCGGCACGGCCCAGCACCGCCGCCCCGCCGCGCGTCGCGATGCGCAGCGCCTCGCGCGCCGTCAGCGCGCCCGCATTGCCGCCAAGCCGCTGCGCCAGCATGGCCATGCGCGCTTCCAGCAAGAGATCGCCGCAATCATTCGAGGCCGAGCCGTCGACGCCCAGGCCGATCTTCACGCCGCGATCCAGCATCTTGCGGATCGGCGCGATGCCGGAGCCGAGCCGCATGTTCGAGGTCGGGCAGTGGGCGATGCCGGTGCCGGTACGGGCAAAGAGGGAAATTTCAGCATCATTGAGCACACAGCAGTGCGCGTGCCAGACGTGCTCACCGGTCCAACCACACTCCTGCGCATACTGACCTGGCCGCATGCCGAATTTTTCCTGGCAATAGGCGATGTCCTCGGCGTTCTCGGCCAGGTGCGTATGCAGGCCGATCTTGTGCTGCGCGGCCATGGCGGCGGTGTCGCGCATCAGTTCGCGGCTGACCGAGAAGGGCGAGCACGGCGCCAGCGCGATGCGCAACAGGGAGAGCGGTGCGGGGTCGTGATAGCTGGCGATGACGCGTTCGCAGTCTTTCAGGATGGCGTCAGGTCTCTCCACGATAGAGTCCGGCGGCAGGCCGCCTTGTGACTCACCGATGCTCATGGCGCCGCGCGTCGCCGTAAACCGCAAACCGATCTCGCGCGCAGCGAAAATCTCATCGTCCAGCCGCGCGCCGTTCGGGAACATATAGAGGTGATCCGACGCCGTCGTGCAGCCCGACAGCGCCAGTTCCGCCAACCCGACCAGCGCCGAGACGCGGATGTGTTCGGGCCCCATGCGCGCCCAGATCGGATAAAGCGATTTCAGCCAGCCGAACAGCAGTTCGTTCTGCCCGGCGGGCACAACGCGGGTGAGGTTTTGGTAGAGGTGATGGTGGGTGTTCACAAGGCCGGGAATGACGATGTGGTTGGCGAGGTCGAGGACCTCGTCGGCGGTTTGCGGCAGCATTGAGGCCGGGCCGATCGCCTCGATGCAGCCGTCGCGGGCGAAGAGGGAAGCGTCGCGGAGTTCTCGCGAGGCATCGTCCATGGTGACGAGGATGGCGGCGTTGCGGACCAGGAGGCTAGACATCAGGCACCATTGCGACAGTGGCGGAACCTTATCCCCGAATCAGCGGAGACCATGCAGCGCTAGATTGCCGCCAGCTTCGCCCGTATTTTCTCGGCATGGCCGTTGAGCACCGCCGGATCCGCCATCTTGCCGCTATGCGGCCTCAGCCCCACGCCGTCCCACATCGGAATGATGTGGACATGCAGATGGAACACCGTCTGCCCGGCCGCGGCACCGTTGAACTGGGCAATCCGGAATCCATCCGCCCCCATCGCATCGCGCACGCGCGGGGCGATCTTCTGCACGCTACGGATCAACCGCGCGAGCACCTCGGGGTCCGTGTCCTCCAGCCCCATTGAGCCCGCCTTCGGGATCACCAGCGTGTGGCCGTCGCTCTGCGGCATGACATCCATGAAGGCGAGCGTATGTTCGTCCTCGTAGACCTTGGTCGAGGGGATCTCGCCACGCAGGATTTTCGCGAAGATGTTGTTGCTGTCGTAGGTCATTGTACGGTCCTAAATCCAAGCGTCATTCCGCGCCGTTCATCGTCAGTCTTCGTCCTTCTTCTCCTGCAGCGGCCCCTTGCGGAACGGGCCCATCTCGCTCATGGCCTCGCCCTGGCGTTCCACTTGACGGCGCTCCTGCGCCAGGAAATCGGCAATTGCCTTGCGGAACCGCGGATCTGCGATCCAATGCGCACTGTAGGTGTTCATCGGCTCGTAGCCGCGCACCAGCTTATGCTCGCCACCAGCGCCTGCCTCGACCCGTTTCAATTTGTTCGCAATGGCGAAGTCGATGGCCTGATAATAGCAGACCTCGAAATGCAAAAACGGATGTTGCTCTATGCAGCCCCAATAGCGGCCGAACAGCGCCTCGCCGCCGATCATGTTCAGCGCGCCGGCGATATAGCGGCCCGAGCGCTTGGCCAGGATCAACAGGCAGTCCTTGGCCTGCGCCTCGCCCAGCAGCGAAAAGAACGCCCGGTTCAAATAGGGTGCCCCCCATTTGCGCCCGCCGGTGTCCTGATAAAATTCGAAGAACGCATCCCAGTGCCGTTCGGTGATGTCGGCGCCCGACAGCCACTCGATGGTGATGCCGTTGGCCAACGCGTCGCGGCGTTCCCGCTTCAGGTTCTTGCGTTTGCGCGAGACCAGCGTGGCCAGGAAGTCGTCGAAACCGCCATAGCCCGGATTGGCGAAATGATATTGGTGGCCGAGCCGCTGCAACAGACCGTCCTTGCCCGCCTGATCGAACTGCGCCTGGTCGAGGAATGTGATGTGCAGGGACGATGACCGATGCCGCTTGGTCAAATCGATGGCGGCGGCCGTCAGCGTCTTTTGCAACGCGGCGGTGTCGCCGGTCCCGGTAAGGAAGCGCTTGCCCGGCACCGGAGTCACCGGCACGGCGCCGAGCATCTTGGGATAGTAGTCTTTACCGGCCCTCGCGTAAGCGTCGGCCCAGCCATGGTCGAATACGAACTCGCCCATGCTATGGCCCTTGAGATAGCAGGGCATGGCGGCCAGCGGCTTGCCGTCGCCGTTCTCCAGGACGAGATGTTGCGGCAACCAGCCGGTGTCGGGCTGGATCGATCCCGATGTCTCCAGCGCCAGCAAGAAGGCGTGCGTGACGAACGGATCGTAGGCGGACGGATCGGGATTGGCGAGCGCGTCCCAAGCGGTGGCGTCCACCTCGGCCAAACTGGCAAGGATCCGGACCCTGGCTGTATCGTCAGTCTCGGTCATGCGCCGCTACGCCTCAAAACCTTCGAAAATGATCGCATCGGCATAGAGCTTAGCACGGGTCCGCTGTTCGGATGTGCGCACCGTCCAGGTGAGAAGCGGAATGCCGAGCTGCGCCTTCACGTGCAGCGGCGCGGGATCGGGCAAGTCATCAATATTATAGGCGATGAAGCTCGGAGCGACGTCCGGATGATAGGACAGGGCCGCCAATTTGGCTTTCTCCGTGGCTGGAATGTGCGCCATCCAATCGTCGTTCCAGCGATAGGAAATCATGCCGCGCGGGATTTCCGGCGCGTGCTGGCGCATGGCGGCTGCGGAACGGTGATCAAAAGACATGGTGGCGACCGGACCGCGATAGCTCTTGAGGCGTGCGGCAATGTTTTTTTCGAAGCGCCCGGGTGCACCGAACAGGGTCTTGATCTCGATGAACAGCGGCACGCGGCCGTCGACCAACTCCAGGAGCTCATCGAGCGTCAGGATGCGGTCTGAGGTGCCACGATAGCTGAGCCTTTGCAGCTCGGCCACGCTACGCTCGACCAAAGCCCCGGTGGCGTCGATCAGCCGGTTCAACGTCTCGTCATGGAAGACCACGGGTAGGTCGCCGGCTGCCGGCTGCACATCGCATTCGATGCCATAGCCCTTGTCAATGGCGGCCAAGAAGGCGCTGGCGGTGTTCTCGATCCGCCCTTCAGCCGCCACATGCAGGCCTCGATGCGCGACCGGCCCGAGCCGCCAATCAAGCCGCGGGGCCTGTGTGTCGTTACGGTCTGTCATCGAATGCCCCAGATCTTTGGCCACCTCATCGCACACTTAAGGACCGACCGGTAGAGTATCAACCGGCCGCGCGATTGCCGACATTGCAACGGGCTTTGATAAAGGGCAGCATATGACGGCTTTTCGGCACGGGTCGACCAAGAGGTTTGCAGAGCATGAGCATACGCATCCTGACCCTGGCAACGGCAGCCGCCGTCTGGCTCGCCGCCACGCCCTTCGCCTGCGCCGGCGTGCTCCCGCCCGAGGCCCTGATGCTGGCGCCGCACCGCGCCGTCTACGATCTCGAACTGGGTGCGGCGCGAGCGTCCTCCTCGGTGGCCGGCGTGCGCGGCCGGCTGGTGTTCGAATTCACCGGCAATGTCTGTGAAGGCTTCACGCAGAACATGCGCTTCGTCATGGGTGTCAGCAATCGTGACGGCGGCGAGACCATGAGCGATCTGCGCTCCACCACCTGGGAAACGCCCAGTGGCGACAAGTTCAAGTTCGCTGTCGATGATTTCCAGAACGCCGAACCGAGCGATGCTTCCGCCGGCAGCGCCGATCGGCCGAGCGAGCACGGCGCGATCGCCGTCAACCTCGCCAAGCCGAAAGCCGAGAAGCTTTCGCTTCTGCCTGACACAATATTCCCGGTCCAGCATACGATCCGCCTGCTCGGCGCGGCGATCCGCGGTGAACATGCCATGGCCGCCAATCTGTTCGACGGCTCGGACAAGGGCCAGAAAGCCAGTTTCACGAACTCGATCATCGGAAAATTGCGCCCAGCGAGCGCGAGCGCCGATATCGCGGCGGTGAAGAACGCCGAGCGTTTGACCTCTTTGCGCTCCTGGCCCGTGAACATTGCCTATTACGCCAGCGAAAGCGCAAAGGCCGAGGGCACGCCGGAGCACGAAATGGCGTTCACGGTCTATGAAAACGGCGTCGTGAGCAAGCTCAACATCGACTACGGTTCGCTGTCGGTGAAAGGAACGCTTTCGGAGATCGAATTCTATCCGCCCGCCAAATGTCCGGGTTGAGCCTTCTGCAGGCCGGAATGGGCAATGGTGTTTGTTCGCTGTATGTTCGATTTATGGTCTTGGTGAAACCCGCAATTCTGCCTTATGGTGGGGTGCATCAGGCTCCAAGTGCGGACGACACGGCCTTGGCGACCATCGTTGTCGTCGAGTGACCACCGAGGTCCGGCGTGTGCGTGGCGGGGTCTGCGATCACACCCTCGATCGCACGCATTAGCCGCAATGCCGCGCGCGGTTCTCCCAAGTGGTCGAGCATCAGACTTGCGGACCAGAACGTGGCGACGGGATTGGCGATGCCGCGCCCGGCGATGTCGAAAGCCGAGCCATGGATCGGCTCGAACATGGACGGGTATAGGCGTTCCGGATTGAGGTTTGCCGTCGGTGCGATGCCCGGTGAGCCGGCGAGCGCGGCCGCCAGGTCGGACAAGATATCCGCATGCAGATTGGTGGCGACGATGGTGTCGAGGCTGGCCGGCTTCAACACCATGCGCATGGTCATGGCGTCGACCAGCATCTTGTCCCATGCGACATCCGGGAAATCCGCCGCGACTTCGGCTGCGATCTCGTCCCAGAGCACCAGGCCGTGGCGCTGCGCGTTCGACTTCGTCACGACGGTCAGAAGCTTTCGCGGCCGCGCGCGTGCCGCTGCGAAAGCAAAGCGCATGATGCGGGTGACGCCTGTTCTGGTGAAAATGGCCACCTCGGTCGCCACCTCGTGCGGCTGGCCGCGATGGGCGCGACCGCCAACCCCGGCATATTCGCCTTCTGAGTTCTCGCGCACGATGAGCCAATCGAGATCGCGTGGGTCCACGCCCCGCAAGGGTCCGTCGATGCCCGGCAGCAGGCGGATGGGACGGATGTTCGCATACTGATCGAAGGGCTGGCAGATGGCGAGGCGAAGGCCCCACAGGCTGGTGTGATCGGGGACGTCAGGCGCGCCGACGGCCCCGAACAGGATCGCGTCGTGAGTTCGGATCCGATCCAGGCCATCTTCCGGCATCATCCGGCCGGTGCGCCTGAAATAGTCCGATCCCCAATCGAATTGATCAAAGGACAGCTCGAACCCGCCATCGCGGGCGGCAAGGGTCCGCAACACCTCGATAGCGGCCGGCACCACCTCCTGGCCCACGCCATCGCCTGGAATGGCAGCGATGCGGTAGTGGCGGATGTTGGAGGCCAAGGCTGCGCCGCTCATTCGGTTGCCGCGCTGGCGTCGCGCATGCGCTGCGCGTAGACGTTGATGATGAGCGCGATCAGCAGGATCAGGCCGCGGATCAGGATCTTCAGGAAGCTGTCGATGTTGATGTGATCGAGCCCGTTGTTGAGCACGCCCAGTACCAACAAGCCAACCACGGTGTTGCCGATACCGCCGCGGCCACCGAAGAGACTGGTGCCGCCGACCACCACCGCCGCGATGGCATCGAGCAGGAAAGTATCGAACTGGTTCTGCTGTGCGCTGCCGAAATAGGCGACGCCCAGCATGCCCGCCATGCCGCTCAGCATGGCGGAGATGACCATGACCGAGCCGATAATGAATTTGACATTCACGCCCGAATATTCGGCCGCGTCGCGGTTGCCGCCGGTCATATAGACGTAACGGCCAAAGCGCGTGTAGGTCAGGACCAGGTGAGCGACGGCCAGCACCAAGATCGCCACCAGGATAAGCCAGCGAAAGCCCATGATCTTGCCGGAGCCGAGCACCTGGACAACGTCAGGGAAGTTATAGGCGATCTGGCCGCGCACCAGCAGCGCTGAGATGCCGGCTGCGATCTGCATCACCGCCAATGTCATGATGAAGGACGGTATGCCGATGCGCGTCACGCCGATGGCCGTGACCAGTCCAAGCGCGAAACAGGCCGCGAGCGCGAAGACGACGGCGATCAGCCCCGGCATCGGCACGTTCTGGATGTTGGCGTAGTCTGGCTGTAGCGTGAAGAAGGCCGCGACGATGCCGATGGCATTGGCGATCGCGGCGACGGACAGATCGATCTCGCCGGTCAGGATTACGAAGGTGAGGCCGACAGCGATGATGGCGGTCAGCGACACCTGCCCGAGGATGTTGGTGGCGTTGTCGACCGTGGCGAAGGATTTGCTCGCCAAACTGAAGAAGATCACCAGCGCGATCAGCGTCACCAACGGTGCGATGTTGCGCAGCTGGCTGCGCAGCAGGGCGCCGAGATCGCGGGGTCTTGGGCTTTGCTTGGTAGTGTCGGTCATGTCAGTCCTTAGAAGTCGGGCTTTTGGGCACTGGGCTTTGGGCACTGGGCTTTGGGCACTGGGCTTTGGGCACTGGGCTTTGGGCTTTGGGTTCCGGCCCCTTTTGCCAAAGCCTAACGCCTAATGCCCAAAGCCCATTTTCAACTACGCGGCCGCCAGCAGATCAGCCTTTTCGACCCGGCCCTCGACAAAGCCTTTCACCACGCGGCCGCGCTTCATGACGATGATGCGGTCGGCCAGCGTCAGGATGGTTTCGGGTTCGGTCGACAGTACGATCACGGCCACGCCCTGGTCGCGCAGGCTCTTCAGGATGCGGATGACGTCCTGCTTGGCGCCGACATCCATGCCGCGCGTCGGCTCGCTCAAGATCAGCACCTTGGGCCTATGGGTCAGCCACTTGGCCAGCGCCACCTTCTGCTGGTTGCCACCTGACAGATTGCCCACCAACATCTCGGCATTGGGCGGACGGATTTGCAGATCGGCAATGCGCTTGCGCGCGATCTCGCGCTCGGCATCTGGCCTCAGGAACATGTGGTGGATGCGATCCAGGATGGCGATCGAAATGTTCTTGAACATAGGCTCGGTACGGAACAGCATCATGCGCCGGTTCTCCGGCACATAGGCGATGCCCGCCTTGGCCGCCGCTGCGGTGTTGGACAGCGGCAGCGGCTTGCCGTCCAGCGTCACCGTTCCGGCATCCAGCGGCAGCTTGCCGAACAACACGCGGGCCAGCTCGATCTGCCCACACCCCATAAAACCGTAGACGCCAAGGATCTCTCCCGAGCGCGCCTCCATCGAGAGGTCCTTGACCACGCCGCCTTGCGAAATGCCCGTGGCGGCCAAGACGATCGGCTTGGACCCACCGCGCAATGTCGTCGCCTCGCCGGCCGCCAGTTCGTCAGCGCCCTTGCCGATCATCTGCGTGATCAGCGCGGCCTTCGTGGTATTTGCGGCCTTCGTGGTGGCCACGCGCTTGCCGTTGCGGAAGATTGTCACGCGGTCGGAAATTTCGAGCACATCCTCAAGAAAGTGCGAGATGAAAATCATGCTGCGCCCTTGCGCGCGAAGTCCGCGCAGGGCCTTGAACAGCCGCTCCACCTCGGGCGGCGACAGTGCCGAGGTCGGCTCGTCCAGGATGATGATGCGCGCGCCCGAGAACAGCACGCGGCTGAGCTCGATCAGCTGCTGGATGCCGACCGGGAGCGAGCCCATGCGGGTTTGCGGGTCGACGTCGAGCCCGAGGCTGGCGATCTGCTGGCGGGCGTCTTTGGCCATGCGCGCGTAGTCGATCACGCCGAGTGTCGTGACCGGTTGGGTGCCGAGGAATACATTCTCAGCCACCGTCAGATCGGGCACCACCGAAAGTTCCTGGTGCACCATACCGATGCCGGCGGCGAGCGAATCGTGCGGGCTTCTGAACCGGATCGGCTTGCCGTCGAGCAGCATCTCGCCCTGGAAATCGTGATGCACGCCGGCGATGATCTTCATCAGCGTGGACTTGCCCGCGCCGTTCTCGCCGATCAGGCCGTGGATCTCACCGGGCATGAGCGAAAAGTCGACGTCGCGCAGAGCCGAGACGCCGCCAAAGCTTTTGGACGCAGCTTTCAGTTCCAGCAGGGGTGGGGTGGTATCCGGAGAGGTCACGGCGCTTTCCAAAGGAGTTATCCGCCTTCCTTCTCCCCCTGCTTAGGGGGAGAAGGTGGCCGCCGAGGCGCTTGCGCCGAGGAAGACGGCCGGATGAGGGGCAGGAGCTTGCTCAGAACCCGTGCCGAAAAGGTCCGAGCACACTCCTGCCCCTCACCGACCGCGTGGCTCTTGGCTCCCAAAAGGTCGCCGGCGAGACGCGGTCTCCTCTCCCCCTAAGCAGGGGGAGAGGAAGGAACCGTTTGTGTGCGGTCTAGATCAGGAAGTGGCGCTGCATCCAGGCGATGCCGGGCGCGGTTTCCTTGGTGATCACCGGGCCGTCCGTCGTGATGTTCTTTGGAATACCCGTCCCGCTCTTTTCGCCCGACATCACTGCCGCCACTCCCGCCGCAACAGCCCAGCCGTGGATACGGCAGGACGGATTGCGCACGGTCGCCAGCATGCGGCCGTCGATCACCGCTTCCAGCGCCGGGGGCATGGCGTCGACGCCGCCGATGATGATCTTGGTGTTGCCCTTCTGCTCCATCACCTTGCGGGCGGCCAAGGCCATATCGTCATTGTGGAAGAAGCCCGCCTTCACGTCCGGATACTTGGTCAATATCGTGTCCCAGATGCGTGCAACTTTTGTCACATCCCAATCGGCCGGATCTTTATTCACCACTTCGATCTTCGGAAAGTTCTTCATCACCTTCTCAAAGCCCTTGGCGCGGCCTTGCGCGCCCGAATGCCCAAGCGCACCCTGGGTCATGACGATCTGGCCTTCGCCGCCCATCGCCTCGGCAACCTGCTGCGCCACCGCCGATCCCATGGCGATATTGTCCGGCGCCAGGAAGGTGTGGATGTTGATCTTCTCGGGCGGCGCGATCATCGTGTCGAGTTGGATCACCGGGATGCCGGCGTCGATCATCTTCTGTACCGGATCGACCAGCGTGCCGATGCCGAAGGCCTGGATGGCGACGAAGTCCCACTTCTGCGAGGCCATGTTGTCGATGGCGGCGCGCTGTTTGACAGCGTCGAGCTGACCATCGAACCAGGTCACCTCCACATTCATCAGCTTGCCCCAAGCCTCGGCCGCCTGCTTGCCCTGGGCGCACCAGGTCGCCTGCAAGCCGGCGTTCGAGAACGCGGCCTTCAAGGGCTTGTCGGAGGCTTTCAACTCATCGGCTATGGCGGGATCGAATCCGGCGGCGGCCAGATAGGCGCCGGCCATGCCGAGGGCGCTAGCGCCCAAAAGGAAGTCGCGGCGGGATTGATCGAGTTTTTCTTTGGCGCTGAGAGTCTTTGAGTCAGACATGTTGGCTCCTTGGAGAATGCCCCGTGGCCGGCGGCCACGCAGGCCTTATGTTTCCTCGCACTTTGGGCCGGTTGATCCAGCCGTCTCAGGTCTTGCCCCAAGGTGCGACCGGAGGATCAGCCGACTTGGCCGCTCCTGTCAATGCATTGCGAGACGCCGTGCATCCGGAAGCGTCAGGCAGCCCTAACGTCCGTGGCCAGACGGCGGACGGCGGCGATCGATGAGATCTGGTTGCGCGAGACCATCAAGGTGCGCGCCAGCCGGAGCGCCCGCCGCTCGCAGGCCGCACGCCGGTCCGGGTCCTTGATGCTCTCCAAATCCTCGACATGGGCTAGGCCGAGAATGCGACGCGCCATCTTGGCGCCGGCAAAGCCGATGCTGTCCTGGAACAGCCGCGCCATGGTGCGAATACGGAAGGCCTCCAGCGCCCGTTGGCCCTGTTCATCGGTAAATAGCGACGGCGGGAAGGCGTCGCCGCGCGCATCGTGTCGCCACAGAGCTAGGAAACGCGCCTCGAAACAGATCCAAAACGCCTCCATGGTCTCCAGGATCCAGGCCTGATACTCGGCCCGCCCGCCTTCGGCTGCCGCGTGACCATCTTGCGAGTAGTAGCTCAACAGCAGATTGGCGATGACTGCACCAAGATCGAACCCCATCGGTCCGTAGAAAGCAAATTCCGGATCGATCACGCGGGTATCATCCGTTGTCACCATAACAGAACCCGTATGCAGATCGCCATGCAGCAAGGCCTCAGCGCGCGTCAGGAACATCCACTTCAATTCCTGCGCCGCAATCTTCAGCTCGGCGTCGGCCCGGAATTCGGCCGCCATGTGGTCGAGTTGCGGCGTGGTCCAGCGGTTCAAATCGGCGATTCGGTAGGGATCGGTGAAGACCAGATCCTCGGTAATCTTGCAAAGCTCGGTATTGAGACAGAACTCCGACATGCGCTCCTTCTTGGGCGCGGCCGGGGAGGCCAGGTCGGAGGTTGAGAACAACGTATACGCTGCAAATGTCGCGATATCCTCGGCGATCTTGGGATAGCGGATGCCCTGGATCAGGCCCTTGCGCAGGATGATATGCGGCTCCAGCAGTTCCATGACGATGGCTGCGCAGTCCTTGGAGAAGTGATAAATCCTCGGCACCAGATGCGGTACCACGGCGGTCTGTGCCGTCAGCGCCTCGTGCTCGAAATAAACCCGGTCCAGCGGCAGCGGCCAGCTTTCGCCGACCAGGCGCACATAGGGCAGCGCCTGCTTGACGCAGACGCCGCCCGTGGCCCCCGTGACGATGAACACCAGATTGAGATTGCCGTCGCCGACCTCGCGTACGGTCCAGGAGGCTGGCGGGCCGCCAAGAATGCCGTTGACTGACGGTATGGCGGCAAGAAACGAGCGGATGGTCACATCGGTCAACGGGGCGTAACTGCTTCCACCGACAAATCGGGACTTCATAGCCATTGGCAGCCTCTATTCAAACAGACTTTACGGTCCAGCTACGCAGTCAGAACCAGGCGCTTGACGGCATAGGGACCCAACATCAGCGTTTCGCCCGCCGGTACCGTGCGCCCACCTTCAGAGAGAAACGCCGGGCGGGACGCGGCCTCCACAAAGCTCTCCGTATCGAGCGTGAAGGCTGTCAGCGGCGAACGGCCGATGGCGCCTAAAGCGACCGCTTTGTCGTCACCGCTTAGATTGGCGAGCCATACGTCCTTGCCGTTAGCCGTTTCTAGCGTGAGGGCGGCCACCGCTCCCGGGTCCGAGATCGTGGTCTGCAGTATGTCCCGTCCCGACGCCGCCGCGAGTCCCGCTATGACATGGTACAGGGGATAGACGCCGGGGCGATCCAGTGCGTCGAAGTAGGGCTGGATCGTGCCAGACTTGCGCGCGATGATGCCGGCTGGCCCCGTCGGTGCGCCGATGCTGACAACATCGATGCCGCCTGTTGCGAACGCGGCGATATAGCCAAGCGTCCAGGCCGCGCCGAACAGCCCACGCTGGCGCGGGTCCATCCTGGCCAGGCAGACGCGGCCGTTGTTGGGGTTTTCGGCGGTGGCGGCGCCATAGGGATTGTCGCGCGCGGGAATGGCGCTTGGGCCGACGCGGTAGGGCCTGCCCTTGATCAGAGCGCGGGTCGACTGGATCACAAAGGCCAGCGCCTCCAGCGTCTCCATGACCGAGATGTCGTCGGCGGCGTGGACGATCGGGCAGGTCGTGTGCGTCACGAAATCCAACAG